>Ga0209815_1000142_pt1 | contig 54463 bp, 61 predicted proteins | sample CoawatmetaG00DNA_FD_187507 | JGI IMG/M metagenome (GOLD analysis project Ga0209815, IMG submission 187507) | Marine microbial communities from the West Antarctic Peninsula - Coastal water metaG002-DNA (SPAdes) (version 2) | ecosystem: Environmental > Aquatic > Marine > Coastal ...
ACGCCGTCCTCGCATTCATGCGCGAAACCATCCCGCATGAATGGACGAAATTCCGCGACAAGGTGTCAGACAACTTCCGCGTCATAACCCACGAGAACTTTCGGATTTTGGAGTAGCAGCGGTATAATGAAATATTATTCTCTGTTCCAACATAGCGCAAAGGTCCATCTGAGGAAATAAGAAATTCAACCTAAAGAAGTGCCGCGCAACCATATGGTACAAACAAAAAAGGCCCCCGCATTGCAGCGGAGGCCTTCTTCAATTCTAGACTGGTCTAATTACAGGCCAGTGGAGACGTCGATGGTGTTACCTTCTTCAAGCGTAACATACGCCTTTTTAACGTCTTTACGGGTGCCAAGCGAGCCGCGGAAGCGCTTCACTTTACCCTTGGTGATGGATGTGTTCACAGCCTTAACCTTCACGCCAAACAAAGCTTCTACTGCTGCTTTGATTGTTGGCTTGTTGGAATCGATCGACACTTCAAAAACCACGGCGTTGTTTTCAGACGCTGTTGTGGCTTTTTCCGTGATGATCGGCTTACGGATTACATCGTAGTGTTCAGCTTTTGCGCTCATGACAAACGAGCCTCCAATGCTTCGACACCAGCTTTGGTCAGAACAAGTGTGTCCGACTTCAGGATGTCATAAACGTTTGCGCCTTGCGACGGCAGAACGTTAATGGTTTCGATGTTGCGAGCTGCCTGCAGGAAGTCCGCGTTCACTTCGGCACCATCGATGATCAAGGCGCGCTTCCAACCCAATGCGCCGACCGTTTTGGCCAATGCAGAAGTCTTTGCGTCTTTGATGTCGATGTTGTCGATGATCACAAGCTCACCAGCCGCAACTTTAGCGGACAGCGCGTGGCGCAAGCCCAGTTTACGGAACTTTTTCGTCAGCTCATGGCCGTGGCTACGGGTTGTTGGACCCTTGTAAACACCACCACCGCGGAAGATTGGCGCACTACGGGCACCGTGACGCGCGCCACCTGTACCTTTTTGGCGATAGATCTTCTTAGTGGAGTACTTAACTTCCGAACGACCAAGCGTGGAGTGTGTACCAGCTTGAGCATTGTTACGCTGCCAACGGACAACACGGTGCAGAATGTCTGCGCGTGCCTCTAGGCCGAAGATTGCATCGTCGAGATCGATGGAACCAGCAGCTTTGCCGTCAAGATTGATTGAATCAGCCTTCATTGTTTTCGCCTCCCTCAACTGGAGCATCGGTTTGATCAGCAACAGGTGTTGCAGCGGACCGCAGACCAGCTGGATAAACAGTGTTGTCGGACGTTGGCTTTTTAACCGCATCCTTAACTGTAACCCAGTTGCCCTTGGAGCCCGGTACAGCGCCTTTAACCATGATAACACCACGGTCGAGGTCTGTGCGAACCACTTGCAAGTTTTGTGTAGTTACACGGGCGTTACCCATGTGACCGGCCATCTTCTTGCCTTTGAAAACCTTGCCTGGATCCTGACACTGGCCAGTGGAACCATGCGAACGGTGAGATACGGACACACCGTGCGTGGCGCGAAGACCACCAAAGTTGTGACGCTTCATCGCACCCTGGAAACCTTTACCGATTGAGATGCCGGATACGTCAACGTACTGACCTTCAAAGTAATGGTTTGCCACAAGCTCTTCACCGACAGCGATCATGTTGTCGTCCGACACGCGGAATTCAACAACTTTGCGCTTTGGTTCAACCTTTGCCGCGGCAAAGTGGCCACGCATCGCTTGGGATGTACGCTTAACTTTTGCAGCACCAGCACCGAGTTGAACAGCAACATAGCCGTCCTTTTCAGTAGTACGCTGTGCAACAACTTGTACGTTTTCGAGTGCAAGAACGGTCACAGGAATCTGCTTGCCGTCTTCCATGAAAAGCCGGGTCATGCCGAGCTTTTTTGCGATAAGTCCTGTACGGAGCATAATGTTCTACCCCTTATACAGAAATCTGGACGTCAACGCCGGCAGCCAGGTCGAGCTTCATAAGCGCGTCTACTGTCTGTGGTGTTGGGTCTACGATGTCGAGAAGACGCTTGTGCGTACGGATTTCGAACTGATCGCGGGATTTTTTGTCTACGTGTGGGCCACGCAAAACAGTGAACTTCTCGATTTTATTCGGAAGCGGGATCGGGCCGCGAACGGACGCCCCTGTACGTTTTGCTGTGGAAACAATTTCCGCAGTGCTTGCATCAAGCACACGGTAATCAAACGCCTTCAGGCGGATACGGATGTTTTGGCTTTTTGCGGCCATGTTCATCACCCTTAAATTAGGGCCAAGAGCGGAGAGGAGGAGCGCCGCTCATCGGAGCACCTCGTCGCGTCTTTGTCAAAAGGAATAAGGGCACGCAAAACGCACCCTTTCCAGACTTGGGTTCTATAGGGGGAGTCGTTCGCAGGAGCAACACCTTTTTGTTATCGACTCTGACGTGCAAGTTTGATTACGCCGAAATCGCACCGAGGAACCATTTTGGCAGTTCGTCCGCACAGAACTCCAAAGGCTCTTCCGGTACTTCTTCCCAAAACCTTCTCACAGCCGATGCAAACTGCAAAAGGTCGTCTGATGTAACTCTCAGGTGGGTATGATCTTGCCACTGCACCTCCGTATTCGTGGTATCGTCTGTTGGTCCCGCTTCAACAAGAAATTTTGGGTATTTACGTTGGACCTCATCAAGAGAAGGTCCACGACCATGCTTATGTACATTCACGACCAGCCGGCATGCATCAAGGTCAGGAAAGTATTCCTGAAGGCGAACGTCGAAACCAATAGCTTTTAGTAGGTTCAGAATTTCCCCGAAGGAAGTAATCCAAATGGCTGCTTGCACATTTTCGCCCCTATTCCACCGAACGATTTCATCCACCAACCACATACGAATTTGCTTCTCAAAGCCATGGAACAATGTCGTTGCAGAGCTCAAAAGAAAATTTTGCTGTACTTCATGCAAAAGTTCCCAATGCGAAGAAAACCCCAAGTCTTCGACACCGTCGACCAACTTACCCACATCATCGAATTCGGGGACCCAATTCTCGTCACGGTTCTCCCAACTAGGTTCCACGACCGACAGCGCTTCTCTATTGATATAGTTGTTATCTAATAATGGGACGAAACGCTGAAAGACTTGAGCAATGAAAAAATCATGTCGCTCAAATAAGTATTTCCGCCTCCAATAAGTGAGTTCGATGCAAGCAAATCCGACCAAAACTATCGCCTATGTTAACTTTCTAATTTGCATAAGGGTTACAGTATAAAATCAAACCCGCCACCCTAGCCATTACGCTCGACAACAAAAAGGCCGCTCCATGTCTGGGGCGGCCTTCTTTGTTTGCGTGAGGTGCGCGTGGACGCGCACCCTACGGGTTATTTTACGATTTTGGACACAACACCAGCGCCGACTGTGCGGCCGCCTTCGCGGATCGCGAAGCGCAGGCCGTCTTCCATGGCGATTGGCGCGATCAGCTCTACGTTGAACTTCAAGTTGTCGCCTGGCATGACCATTTCTGTGCCTTCTGGAAGAACAACAGTGCCGGTCACGTCAGTTGTACGGAAGTAGAACTGTGGACGGTAGTTCGCAAAGAACGGTGTGTGACGACCGCCTTCTTCTTTGGTCAGAATGTAGGCTTCTGCTTCAAAGTCAGTGTGCGGGTTCACGGAACCTGGCTTGACCAAAACTTGGCCGCGCTCAACTGATTCACGGTCGATACCGCGAAGAAGAACACCAACGTTGTCGCCAGCTTCACCGCGATCAAGCAGCTTGCGGAACATTTCAACACCAGTACAAGTCGTTTTCGCAGTGTCTTTGATGCCAACGATGGACAGTTCGTCCCCAACGTTCACAACGCCACGCTCAATACGGCCAGTCACAACAGTACCACGGCCAGAGATCGAGAATACGTCCTCGATTGGCAGCAAGAACGGCTTATCAACCGCACGCTCTGGCATTGGAATATATGTGTCGACAGCTTCCATCAACGCGCGGATAGAGCTTTCGCCAATCTCTGGGTCGCGGCCTTCCATAGCAGCCAAAGCTGAACCTGGAATCACTGGAATGTCGTCGCCTGGGTACTCGTAAGAGGACAACAGTTCACGGATTTCCATTTCAACCAATTCGAGCAGCTCGTCGTCGTCGACCTGATCAACTTTGTTCATGTAAACAACCATGTACGGGATGCCAACCTGACGGCCAAGCAAGATGTGCTCGCGGGTCTGTGGCATTGGGCCGTCGGCCGCGTTCACAACCAAGATCGCGCCGTCCATCTGTGCTGCACCAGTGATCATGTTCTTCACATAGTCAGCGTGGCCTGGGCAATCGACGTGTGCGTAGTGACGGGACTCAGTCTCATACTCAACGTGAGCAGTAGAGATCGTGATACCACGTGCTTTTTCTTCTGGCGCGCCGTCAATCTGGTCATATGACTGGAAATCACCAAAATATTTCGTGATCGCTGCGGTCAATGTGGTCTTGCCGTGGTCAACGTGGCCAATTGTGCCGATGTTAACGTGCGGTTTATTACGTTCAAACTTTGCCTTAGCCATGATGGCCTCCTAGAATTTTGAGAGGCCACGGGGGACCTGTTTCAGCATCGCGGGCGATGTATGACGGATCGGAACAAAAAGCAAGAGGTGTTGGTGAAATGTAGTCGCCAGTAAATGACGCCGATGTCGGAGTCACCTGCGGGGATATTTGAAAACCAAAGAGGTAGCTTAGCTGAATTTGTTGTTTTTCGGGAAGCCGTAAGGGGGCCGTTTGCCGATGCCACCGCGTGCCCCTTTCCAGTCCGTCATATCAGATTCAGTGCGGGTTTTACCGCCACCCATCGGCCATGACAGCCCATCTGCGATCGGGAATGTCGTGATATCGGACAGCCCGCCGTCGATTTCCAGTGTACCTTGGCGTCCACGCGCAGATTTGTATTTCTGCAGGCGCACGCCCTTGCCACGTCCCATTTCAGGCAGCTCATCAAGAGCAAAGACCAACAGCTTGGCGTTCTCGGATGCTACAGCAACGTGATCACCGTTGACCCGTTTACAAACCTTAGCCACGCCGTCGCCGACATTGAGCACCTGTTTGCCCGCGCGGGTTTGCGCGATCACGTCATCTTCTGGCACGACAAAACCGTTGCCTGCATCAGACGCCACCAAAAGCCGCATGCCGGATTGATGCACAATAATGTCAACAATTTCAGATTCGTTGGGCAGATCGACCATCAGTCGCAGTGGTTCGCCCATGCCCCGCCCACCGGGTAGGTTGGACGCGCCGACTGTATAGAACCGCCCGTTCGTGCCAAAGACCAACAGCCTGTCGGTGGTTTCCGCGTGGAACGTAAAGCGCGGTCCGTCGCCGTCTTTGAATTTCAACTCTCGGGTCAAATCGATGTGGCCGGTCATGGCGCGAACCCAGCCCATTTGGCTGCAAACCACCGTGATTGGTTCGCGGTCGATCATCGCCTCAAGCGGGACTTCGACGACCTCGGCAGCCACGGCAAATTGGGTGCGACGTGCGCCGCCAACGCTGTTGCGGCCAAATTGTTTGCGGGTCTCGCGCAGCTGTTCGGACACCTTGGCCCACTGAACATCTTCACCTTCGAGTAGGTCTTCTAGTTCAGCGCGCTCTAGCATCAGCGCATCGCGTTCTTTGACCAGCTCGATCTCTTCGAGACGGCGCAGCGACCGCAGGCGCATGTTCAGTATCGCTTCGGCCTGTACTTCGGACAGGGAGGTTTCTGGATCGGCACCAGCAACGATCGGCGACTTATAGTCGGCCTCGGTCATTGCGCGCGGATGATCCAGCGACCAATCCTCAACCATCATCGCCCGCTTGGGTTCATCATCATAACGGATGATATCGATCACACGGTCAAGGTTTAGGAACGCAACGATAAAGCCTTCGAGGACCTCAAGCCGGTGGTCGATCTTGTCCATCCGGTGCTGGCTTCGGCGGACCAAAACGTCGCGGCGGTGATCAAGGAAGGCGCGCAGCACTTCTTTGACCGAACAAACCTTGGGTGTTAGGCCGTCGATCAGCACGTTCATGTTCAGGCTGAACCGCGTTTCCAAATCGGAATTACGGAACAGCATGCCCATCATCATTTCAGGGTCGACGGTTTTGGAGCGTGGCTCGAGGACGACTCGGATATCTTCCGCGGATTCGTCACGCACATCCGCAAGCAGCGGAACCTTTTTGGTCTGAATGACCTCGGCCAGTTTTTCGATCAGCTTGGATTTCTGAACCTGATACGGGATTTCGGTAACGATGATTTGCCACTGACCGCGCCCCAGATCTTCGATTTCCCACTTGGCACGCAGACGGAACGAGCCGCGCCCAGTGCGGTAAGCTTCGGCGATATTTTCACGTGGCTCAACGATGGTGCCGCCTGTTGGGAAATCAGGGCCAGGAATATATTCCAGCAAAGTTTCGTCGCGGGCATTAGGCGATTTAATCAGGTGCAAGCACGCATCAAGCAATTCGTGCAAATTATGCGGCGGAATATTGGTCGCCATACCAACTGCGATCCCAGTGGACCCATTGGCCAATAGGTTCGGAAATGCAGCGGGGAACACAACTGGTTCTTCGAGCGTTCCATCATAGTTGGGACGGTAATCGACCGCGTTTTCAGTCAACCCTTCCATCAAGGCCTCGGCGGCGGCAGTCATGCGCGCTTCGGTATAACGGGCGGCCGCAGGGTTATCGCCGTCGATGTTGCCGAAGTTACCTTGGCCGTGAACAAGCGGGTAACGAACGTTAAAATCTTGGGCCAAGCGGGCCATCGCGTCGTAAATCGCGGCGTCACCATGCGGGTGATAGTTGCCCATCACGTCGCCGGAAATTTTGGCAGACTTACGGAAACCACCGTTGCTGGCCAACTTCAACTCTCGCATCGCATACAAAATGCGGCGGTGGACAGGCTTTAGCCCATCACGCGCATCAGGCAGCGCGCGGTGCATAATCGTCGACAGCGCATAGGTCAGATAGCGGTCACCAATGGCCCGGCGCAAAGGCTCGGTCAGTTCCGTCGGTCCAGTTTCTGGGGCTGTCGTTTCTTCGGTCATTGGAGTGGTGTATCCGCGCCACCGTTGCGCGTAAAGATCAGATACGGGGAACCAAGCAGAGATTTTCCCTGATCCCAAAACAATCAGCAAGCGGTAGGAATAATCTGCACACGAGTATGACATTCGTCCCCGGGGGGCACGACTATGAGTAAATTTATTATTGGCACTTTTTTGATGCTGGGCATTGGGTTCTACGAGCTGTCCGGGGGATCCGACTTTAAACCCGAAATTCACCCGATCGCACAAACTGTCATCGAAACAAAATCGCTGGAGGTCGTTCCGTTTGACGCGCCTATCGTCACCCGTGCTGTCGTTGAAACAGTTCCGTTTGCCGCAATCAAGAAGGCCAGAGTAATCCCCACATCGATTGAAGCCGCGCCGCCTGCTGCAGTAATTCCCCAAATTTTCATTGATCTGCGTCAGGTTTCGGGCAGGCGTGTGAACATGCGATCTGGCCCCGGCACCAACTATGGTGTGCTTGATACGCTGACGCGCGGAACACAAACCGAAGTCATTGAGGTTAACGTCAATGGATGGGCGCGCATTCGCGTCACAACCACCGATCAGGTCGGCTGGATGTCTTCGCGATTACTGACGCCCAGCTAACCCCTTGCCTCGCAAACATGGTCGCGCCACAACGGGCCCATGACACAAAAGACAATTCTCATCACCGGCTCGTCCTCTGGGATTGGCTATGACGCCGCCCACGGCTTTCGTGCATTGGGTTTTCGCGTTTTTGCAAGCTGCCGTGCGCAAGCCGATTGCGACCGCCTAATTGCCAAAGGTTTTGACAGCCCGCTGATCGACTATGCAGACAGCGACAGCATCGCATCAGGGCTGGCAGAGGTGCTGGCGGCCACGGGTGGAACATTGGACGTGCTTTATAACAACGGCGCATTTGCTTGTCCGGGCGCAGTCGAGGATTTACCACGCGGCGCATTACGCGCCATATTCGAAGTGAACGTGTTTGGTTATCAAGAGCTGACTAACCGCGTGATCCCCGTAATGCGCGCCCAAGGCCATGGCCGGATCATCCAGTGTTCGTCTGTGCTTGGTCTCGTCGGGCTGAAATGGCGCGGCGCATATGTGGCCACGAAGTTTGCGCTTGAAGGGCTGACAGACGTGCTGCGGATTGAAATGGCGGACACACCGATCAAGGTAATCTTGATTGAACCGGGGCCAATAACATCCGACATCCGGAAAAACGCGATCCCGCATTTTGAAAAATGGATCAACTGGAAAGAGTCGGCGCGCGCTGCAGAATACGAAACATTGCGCGAGCGGCTTTATGCGGACAGCGGGCCGGATACGTTTGAATTGCCTGCCAGTGCAGTCACCAAAAAACTAATCCATGCAGCGACGGCCAAACACCCAAGGGCGCGGTATTACGTCACAACGCCAACCTATCTAATGGGGTTATTAAGGCGTATTCTGTCAACGCGGCTGCTTGACGCTGTGATCTCGCGGGCCTGATCCCTTTCCTTCTGGCGCGTGTCTGCTACATCCGACTGCAAGATAATAAGGAACATAATCATGGCAAGCGATCCGCTTTTCATTCTCGTCGTCATTGCCGTGCTGATTGTGCTGGGTATATTGCTGCTTGGCATCGGCACATTTGGCAAAGGCGGTGACTTTAACCGCAAGCACGCCAACCGGATCATGCGATACCGGATCGGTGCGCAAGCCGTCGCGGTCGCGTTGATCTTGCTTTATGTTTATTTGCGATAAAGGAAGCTAAACAATGGTTGTTCTCAACAAGATTTACACGAGAACTGGTGATTCCGGTGAAACCGCATTGGGCAACGGCAGCCGTGTCGCCAAACATGCCCTGCGCGTGAATGCCTATGGCACCGTGGACGAAACCAACGCAACAGTCGGCATGGCGCGGCTTCACGCAACTGGTGACATGGATCGGCAGTTGGCAATGATCCAAAATGACCTGTTCGATCTAGGCGCAGACCTGTGCCGCCCCGACATGGAACTGGACGCCGCATCTGAATATCCGCCACTGCGCATGTCTGACGCTCAGGTGAACCGCTTGGAATCTGAGATCGATGTTATGACCCAAGCCGTTGAACCGCTGCGTAGCTTTATTCTACCCGGTGGGTCGGCTCTGGCCGCGCATTTGCACCTTTGCCGTACTGTTTCACGTCGCGCCGAACGGTTGTCAGTTGAGTTGGCGACGATGGAAACGGTGAACCCAAGCGCGGTGAAATATCTAAATCGCTTGTCTGACTGGTTTTTCCAAGCATCCCGAATTGCCAATGACGACGGCAAAAACGACGTGCTTTGGGTGCCTGGCGCAAACCGGTAAACCTGATTTTTTACAAACGTGGCGTCCCTGAACCAGTCTGCGTCGATTTTGCACTGTTTTCTGCGCGTGCAGCAAGGTAATCACGGGCTTAAGAAATAATGCGCTTAGATTCTAACAGGAGAAACCCGCGATGAAGGTCCTCGTACCCGTCAAACGCGTGATCGACTATAACGTGAAGGTTCGTGTCAAAGCGGACGGTTCCGGTGTTGATCTTGCAAACGTCAAAATGTCGATGAACCCGTTCGACGAAATTGCCGTCGAAGAGGCGATCCGCCTGCGCGAAGCTGGCAAAGCCGACGAAGTTATCGCCGTATCCATCGGCGTCAAGCAAGCCCAAGAAACGCTGCGCACCGCGTTGGCAATGGGCGCTGACCGCGCGATTTTGGTTGTGGCAACCGACGACGTGCACACCGATATCGAGCCATTGGCCGTTGCCAAGATCATGGCCGCAATCGTGAAAGAAGAGGCCCCAGGTCTCGTTCTTGCCGGTAAGCAGGCGATTGATAACGATATGAACGCCACTGGTCAGATGTTGTCTGCCCTGCTCGGTTGGTCACAAGCCACTTTCGCGTCCGAACTGGTCGTGGACGGCGATACCGCAACTGTGACACGCGAAGTTGACGGCGGCCTTCAGACCATCAAGGTCAAGATGCCAACCATCGTCACGGTTGATTTGCGCTTGAACCAGCCGCGCTATGCATCTTTGCCGAACATCATGAAGGCCAAGAAAAAGCAGATGGATGAAAAGACGCCTGCTGATTACGGCGTTGACGTCACGCCGCGCCTGCAAGTTGTCACCACGACAGAGCCGGAAACGCGTAAAGCGGGCATCATTATTGGTTCCGTTGACGAATTGATCGAGAAACTCAAAGAAGCGGGGGCTGTGTAATGGCTGTTCTTCTCATTGCTGAAGTTGCGGGCGGCGTATTGAACGCTGATGCGACTGGAAAAGCCTTGGCTGCGGTTGCAGGTCTGGGCGACGTCACTGTCTTGTGCGCGTCCGCTGGTTGCGGTGGTGCTGCTGATGATGCGGCCAAACTGGATGGTGTGTCCAAGGTGCTTTGCGCCGATGACGCGGCATACGGTAACGATCTGGCCGAGCCTGTAGCCGACCTGATCGTATCCCTTGCGGGCGACTTTGATCACATCGCGGCCCCATCTACTGCGGCATCCAAAAACATTCTGCCGCGTGTGGCTGCATTGTTGGACGCAATGGTCATTTCCGAAGTGACCGCAGTGATTGATGCGGACACATTCGAGCGTCCAATCTATGCAGGCAACGCGATCCAGACTGTGAAATCGACTGATGCGAAAAAAGTCATGACGATCCGTACAGCTGGTTTTGATGCCGCTGGCGAGGGTGGTTCCGCATCGGTTGAGAAAATCGGCGCAGTGGCAAACCCGGGCCTGTCCGAGTGGGTATCTGATGCGGTTGCATCGTCTGACCGTCCGGAACTGACATCTGCGGGTGTTGTTGTGTCCGGTGGTCGAGGCGTTGGGTCAGAAGAAGACTTCAAAATCATCGAAGCCTTGGCTGATAAGCTGAACGCTGCCGTCGGCGCATCACGCGCAGCAGTTGATTCCGGTTACGCACCAAACGACTGGCAAGTTGGTCAAACGGGTAAAGTTGTTGCCCCTGATCTCTATGTTGCAGTTGGTATCTCTGGCGCCATTCAGCACCTTGCTGGCATGAAAGATTCCAAGATCATCGTCGCAATCAACAAAGACGAAGAAGCACCAATCTTTCAGGTCGCTGACTTCGGTCTGGTTGCAGACTTGTTCGACGCCGTGCCGGAGCTGACAAGCAAACTGTAAACGTCGGTTAAATTGCAATAAAATGGCCTGCCGCAGAAACGCGGCGGGCCTTTTTCATTACAGCAGCGTTTTGATAAGCGGCATCAATGCATTGCTTGCCTCGGAATGGCAGGCCACACCAAGCATTTCGGATGCTGCCTTTGCCTGCATTGGCGGGAAATACATGCCTTTTGTGCCCTGCTGTTTGGCAATATCCGATGGGACTGCTTGCACCACATCACGGACCAATGGGCGAAGTTCGTCGATCATGGATTTTGTGATGAACAACGGATCAACCTGCAACGGATTAGGCACGGCGTTCCAAGGTTCATTCGATAATTCGTCCCGCGCAAACCACAACAACACTGCGTTGGGGCCGATTTGACCCAACATATTCCTCATCCGGGCAACCCATGCTTCACGCAGTTCGGTCACACAATATCGAAACGTTCCGGTGAAAGGCTGTGCAGCTTGCCAAGCAACGCACGGGTGAATGTAAATTCAGAAAAATCCACCTCGTTGTAGATCGCCTGCAACACGGTTGAAGCGCGCAGAAACCGATCATTGCGCCGCGGGTGCACTGAATAGAACCGGTTCGACAAAAAATTCGCACCCATAACTTGCACGACGGTAAGGTCTGATTTGTGGCAGGCTGCCATGATCGTAGGATCGTTCACAAACGCATCGACGCCACCATTCACGCAGCCAAAATTGACGCAGGGCCGACCGATATCTTTTTCAATCAATGCCGGAAACGGACGATCAATGAACTTTCCATATGTTTCGGTGCCGCCGATGAAGGCAAAGTAGGGGTTATCTAACCGACGCTTGGGGCCGCGGAACATGATCCGCGACATGCCATAGCGACACGGCGCGTATGTCAGTCCCGCCCCATCAATTGTTTCGTGCTTCATGGTTTCCACCGATTGCTGCTTCAGCTACCAGATTCGTCGAAACCCATTGCGAATTCGCTAAACTTTCATTTTGTTTATATTTTTAACGACTCTCTCGCCTTGAACGGCGGCCCGCATGGGGCATATGGTGTATCCAACTTTACAAGGGTTTTTGACATGACAGTTGAACGTGTGGGCATCGTGGGCGCAGGGCAAATGGGCAACGGGATTGCACATGTATTCGCCCTTGCCGGGTATGAAGTTTTGCTAACAGACATCAGCGGTGATGCCCTTATCGCCGCCGTGGCGCTGATTGACCGGAACCTTGATCGTCAAGTTGGCAAAGGCTTGATCGAACCCTTGGAAAAAGCCGACGCCATGGCGCGAATTGGAACCACCCAAACACTGACTGATCTTGGACAAACCGATCTGATTATTGAGGCCGCAACCGAACGAGAGGCCGTCAAGCAGGCCATCTTTGAGGACCTCGTGCCGCATCTAAAACCCGACACGATTCTGACGTCAAATACGTCGTCTATTTCGATCACACGACTGGCCGCGCGCACCGACCGCCCCGAACGGTTCATGGGGTTTCATTTCATGAACCCCGTCCCGATCATGCAGCTTGTCGAATTGATTCGCGGGATCGCAACAGACGAGCCGACGTTCAAAACTTGCGAAGCGGTTGTTGCCAAGCTGGGCAAGACCAGCACCGCATCCGAAGATTTTCCGGCGTTCATTGTCAACCGCATCCTGATGCCGATGATTAATGAGGCAATTTATACCCTATACGAAGGTGTCGGATCTGTTCAGTCGATTGATACGTCCCTTAAACTCGGTGCGAACCATCCGATGGGGCCGCTTGAGCTGGCGGATTTTATCGGGTTGGACACGTGCCTCGCGATCATGAACGTGCTGCACGACGGCTTGGCAGACACCAAATATCGCCCCTGCCCGTTGCTGACAAAATATGTGGAGGCAGGCTGGTTGGGTCGTAAATCGCAGCGCGGATTTTACGACTATCGCGGCGATGTGCCAGTGCCGACACGTTAGTCGCGTAACGCCAACGTCCAGTCTCGCAGCCACGCCATAAACGCACGTGGATCACCCGCGCGAGCGGTAATCTTGGCCGAATCGATCGGCAAGCCGACAACCGGCTTTTGCGGCTTGTCCATTGCATGCACAATTTCGTGGAGCAGCAAGCCTTGGCGCAATGTCGCGGAAATTCGGTTTGCCACCTGATAGGCCCGAGAGTTTGATCCAGGGAAGAAACACGGCACCACAGTCGCCCCTGACGTGCGGATCATTTTGGCGGTGAACACATTCCATTCTCGTTCAATCGCCTCACCCATCATACTGTCAGAGCTGGCAACAATGCCCGACGGAAACAAGGCAACCAAGCCGCCTGATTTCAGATGCTCCATCGCGGCGCGGCGCATTTCAACCATCTTTTTCTGCGCTTCGGGTTCATGTGGGAACGGCACTGGAATCATATAGCTGGCCGCGTCTTCGTCGATACCCGTCAGCAAGGACCGCGTCAGGATGCGGTAATCATCACGCACCCGACCAATGAGATCAGCAAGGATCATGCCGTCCACCAACCCGTGCGGGTGATTGGCGACAAAGATCACAGGACCCGTCTTGGGAATACGCGCAAGTTGATCAGCAGGGGTCAACAGGTCGATCCCCATAACATCCAACGTGGCACGCCAAAAAGCCCGCCCCTTAACCGTGCCTTGCTTTTCGAAGCGACGGACAAGGCGCGCGATACGGGTTTTTCCGGTCAAAAGCTCAATAACGCGGATGATATTGCGCTTTACCGGATTATCAAACGTGTTCGAATACGTCAGGCTACGGCGATCATAGACGCGGGGGGCTTGTGTGCTTTCGTCGGCCACAGCGACTTTTTGTGTCGTTTCGGTCAATGGATCAATCCCCCTGGGTGAAAGGGCTAATCACCCTCGCCAAATTTATCAGCAACGAGCGCCGCGATTGCGTCGGCCAATGCATCAGCATCTGTCCCGCGTGTGGTCACATCGATATAGGTTCCGATAGACGCTGCCAACATTAAAAGGCCCATGATACTGTCGCCGTCAGCGTCCATGCCATCCTTGGACACGGTTGCTTGCGCGTCGAACTGTTCCACCACAGCCGCGAGTTTCGCAGATGCGCGGGCGTGCAATCCTTTGATATTTTCAATTTTAAGGGTGCGGGTTGTCATACTAAGGCTGCCCAACGCTATGGCTATTGATGTATTTGTGGGCTGCATCCAGCGCCGCAGCGACGGCGTCGGGAACAGGCATATTCCGGGATTTTGCGAGTTTGATCAGCATTGGCAAATTGGCGCCATAGATAATGCGCCGATTTTGTGGGCTACAGGCGCGAAGTGATAAGTTCGACGGTGATCCACCAAACATATCCGTGACAATCACAACACCCGCCCCAGTATCAACCGCATCGGCCGCGTCGCAAATCTCGTCTTGCTTCTGGGCGCGATCATCGTCGGGGGCAATCGAGATGCTACGCATACCTGATTGTTGGCCCACAACGTGTTCCACCGCAGACAGGTATTCACCTGCCAAGCCACCATGTGCGACGATCACAATTCCGATCAACCGTGCAACCCTTTGTTCACCACGACATGTGCGTCGCGGCGTTCCATTTCTCGGTGCCGTTTAGACACCTGCCAACCGTCCTGCGCAAGGGCCTCGCTCAGTCTTTCGGCCAATGTGACGGAACGGTGTTGCCCGCCAGTACATCCGAACCCGATGGACAAATGTGTTTTGCCTTCCTCCTTGTAGGCGGGCAAAAGCAAATCGGCCAATCCTTTAATTTTCTCAAAGAATGGATCAAAACGCGGGTCAGCAGCCACATAAGTAGCTACAGCCGCGTCACGCCCATCAAGCGCCCGCAAGGCGGCATCCCAATGCGGATTGCGCAGGAACCGGCAGTCCATAACTATATCAAGGCCACGTGGCAGACCGCGTTTGTAGGAAAATGAATGAACGGTAACACCCAAGAACCGTCCGTCGGACGGTGCAAACCATTTATCGACCTCGGCGCGGGTGTCGTGAACCGTCAGTCCAGTGCTGTCGATTAACACATCCGCACGCGCACGGATCGGCATCAGCAAGTCACGCTCTTTTTGGATTCCAGCCAAAGGTGGCCCAGCAAGCGCAAGCGGATGACGCCTGCGTGTCTCAGAATAGCGGCGGACGAGCTCTTCTACTGCGGCGTCCATATAAAGCACCTGCGCGATCACGTCCGCGCGTCTGCCCAGGCCATCAATCGCGGCAATCAGGCCGTCGGTGCTAAAATCTCGGTTACGGACATCAAGCCCAAGCGCGAGCGGACGGCTCGGCGGCGGTCCATCCAACAGGCGCGGCAGCAACGACAGGGGTAGGTTGTCGATGACTTCATAACCAAGGTCTTCAAGCGCATTAATCGCAGTGGATCGCCCCGCACCAGATGGGCCGGTCACCAACACGATGCTGGGTCCGAGGTCTGTCGCTACATCTATTGGTTCAGTCACCTGTCACTTGCCCCCGCGCGCAAAAATTGCAGAATCGCTGGCGCCAAACTGCGCCCGTCAGGGCGGTGAAACAAGGGCAAGTCGCATCCCAAATACGTGACGCTGCGTGGGGCGGGTATCCGGGCGGCGGTCAAAAAGTCCAAGTCCACAACCATGACGATTGTGGCACTGTTTTTCACCCGTGCATTTAGAACCCCCAATCCGCGGGCTTCGATCAATCCGGCGATGGTGGGGGGGGCGGATGCAACGATGACGTCACTTTCAGCCACTAGCACTACCTGATCATCAGAGACCAAAGACGCGCCATATGCCATCAGTTCGAGCGCAATTGTAGATTTCCCAGTTCCGCTTGCACCTGTCAACAAAACCGCGCGGTCGCCAACTGCCACACAGGTGGCATGCACTGTTTGGGTGTTCACCAGTTAAACCGGCAGGCCAACAACAAAACGCACGCCAAGCGGTTCAGACGTCATATCTGCATCCGACGGACGAATGTTTTCAGCCCAGATAACGCCACCATGTGCCTCAACAATTTGCTTGGAAATCGCCAACCCTAGACCGGAGTTGTTGCCAAACTGGCCTTCGGGGCGTTCAGAATAGAACCGCTTGAAAACCTTCGTCAGGGCTTCATTTGGGATGCCGGGACCGGTGTCTTCAACGACGATCAAAACACGGTTTTCGCGGCGGCGCGCCCAAACGCGGATCGCATCGCCATCTTCGCAGAACGACGTGGCATTGGTGATCAGATTGACGAACACCTGCGCGAGCCGACCTTCTAGACCCTGCACATTGATCGGTTCGTCGGGCAGGTCAGCAATATAGTCGATGCCTTTGGCTTGCGCTTCACGTCCGAGGAATTCGTTAAGATTGCCCAGCATTTTGATCAGATTAAAGGTCTCTTCTTCTTCTTTGACCAGCTCGCTATCAAGTCGCGATGCGTTGGAAATGTCGGTAACCAGACGGTCAAGTCGGCGCACATCGTGCTCGATCACTTCAAGCAATGTCTCGCGTTGATCGTCGCGTTTAGCAACGCGCATGGTTCCGACGGCGGACCGCAGGGATGCCAGCGGGTTCTTAAGTTCATGAGCAACGTCAGCGGCAAACTGTTCGTTGCCTTCAATACGTTCATATAATGCGGACACCATGCCGCGCAATGCGCCAGACAGACGGCCAATTTCGTCAGGACGGGCACTAAGATCCGGAATTCGTACACGGGTTGGTGACATCTTGCGGGCATTTTTGTCGCGCCCAATTTCCGCGGCAGCAGCGAGATCAGCCAATGGATTAGCAATCGTCGACACAAGAATAAGACTAAGAACAATGCTGATCGTCAAGCCGACCAAAAACAACCGCAACACTTTTTCACGTTCGCGGCGAACAAGCGCATCAAGCTCTCCGGCGGCACCTTGCACGAACACGACACCAACAGCTATGGTTCCCTGCATGATTGGGCTTGTCACGAAATAGCGGGCGTTTCTGTTTGCTGTGTCCGTATGAAAATGCGTGCCGCCGCTAATGGCATCATGGACATGCTCGGCCATGTCACCACTAATACCGTCGGACATTTCATTAGCTTGCCCGTCGGACCCCAGAACCATCGCAACCGCGTTCCAAGCAGACGTCAACAAATCGGTGAAGAACGTGCTGCCACCGACATCATTCAAACCATCGATGTTCGCAGTTTCGCCTCTTATCTCAGACTTTGCGATAAAATTTGCTTGAGGGTCATATACGCTGACGATGATCCCACTGTTCAAGTTCAATCCGGCGAGCGTTTCTTGAACGTCAATGCCATCTCCACTGATCAAATTGACGGGCGCGTTTGCGGGCAACTTGGCCTCGAACACATCCGTTACAAGTTCTGCTTCGGACACCAGCCCAATCGCGCGTTGATAAGCCAGAGTGTCGCGCGACGAGTTGATATATAGCACACCTGCGATTAGCAGCATCATCGCCATCAAGTTAAACGTAATTATTTTGCGCGCGATCGGAGACCGACGCAGCGCGAGAAAACCTCGCCGCCTGCGTCGATCGCCCAATTCGTTTTCGCCAAGCGGCTGTGGGGCAACCCAATCGTCACCCAGCAGCACATCAGGTGTTCTGGCCGCAGCCCGCACAGACTCCAGATCGTGGATGTCAATTTTGGGGGCCACTGTCATCGATTATTCTTCGTTGTAGCGGTAACCGATACCGTAAAGTGTTTCGATCGCAGAAAATTCATCATCCGTATTACGCATCTTTTTACGCAAACGCTTAATGTGACTGTCGATAGTGCGGTCGTCTACATAAACTTGATCGTCATAGGCGACGTCCATCAGCTGATCACGCGACTTTACGAAACCAGGCCGCTGAGCCAAAGCTTGCAACAACAAGAATTCGGTGACAGTCAGGGAGACATCGTTCCCCTTCCATTTCACCGCGTGACGCAAAGGATCCATGGTCAATTCGCCACGGACCATAATCTTTGTTTCTTCGGTTTCCTCGATCGCTTCGCCTGCAAGCGCATCCTGACGACGCAAAAGCGCGCGGATACGTTCAACGAGCAAACGCTGTGAAAACGGTTTCTTGACGTAATCGTCGGCACCCATTCGCAGGCCCAACACCTCGTCAATTTCGTCATCTTTCGATGCCAAAAAGATCACCGGCATGGATGTTTTCTGGCGCAAACGCTGCAACAGATCCATCCCGTCCATGCGGGGCATCTTAATATCAAGCACAGCAATATCTGGCATTCGCTTGTTAAATCCGTCCAACGCGGACTGACCATCGTTATATGTTTCAACCTCGAAGCCTTCAGCTTCGAGAGTCATCGCGACCGACGTCAGGATATTCCTGTCGTCATCCACCAATGCAATTCTAGACATGGGAGTTTACCCTTACTGCTCAATTACGATTTGCCTGTTTTTTTACCTTTTTCGTCAAATTTGGGCAGCGAATCAACTCCCAAGTGCGAATCACACCCAAAGCCCTGCCTTATTTGTCCCGATAAGTGATAAGTAATGACTAAAATGCCTCACATAGCGATTGGGCCTGCGACTGATTGCGCTAACACTCGTTTGATTGCGCTAACGTCTAACAAGCGGGGTTTCAGCGAACAAAAGCATGATGTTAAGGATAGCCATCGGGGCCACACCGTGCCCCCAACTTGCAGGAGCGAGCCCATGGACCAAGGTCAGGTCAACCCAAAGATGAAACTTGAAGATCAAGGCATCACAGGGCTGGGTTATGTGTATTACAACCGCTCCGAGGCTGAATTGCACGATGCTGCCATCGCGGCAGGCGAAGGTGTAACAGGCAAAGGTGGCACATTTCTTGTCACCACGGGCAAGCACACGGGTCGCTCCCCGAAGGACAAATTTGTTGTTCGCACACCGTCTGTCGAAGACAAAATTTGGTGGGAAAACAACGCGCCGATGGAAGCCGCAAATTTCGACGCTCTTCACGCCGATATGCTGACACACATGAAGGGCGGCACGTATAACGTCCAAGATTTGTTTGGCGGCGCCGACCCTGAACACCGCCTTGATGTCCGCGTTGTGACGGAATTGGCATGGCACGGCTTGTTCATCCGGCACCTGTTGCGCCGCCCAGAGGCGTCTGAGCTGGACACATTCGCACCTGATTTTACGATTATCAACTGCCCATCGTTTAAGGCCGATCCTGCCAAACACGGCTGCCGATCTGAAACAGTGATCGCGCTGAACATGGATGCAAAGCTGATCTTGATCGGTGGAACCGAATACGCTGGTGAAAACAAGAAGTCCGTCTTTGGATTGTTGAACTACCTGCTCCCTGAAAAAGGCATCATGCCGATGCATTGTTCAGCCAACCACGCGCCGGGCAATCCTGTTGATACGGCCGTTTTCTTTGGCCTGTCCGGCACTGGCAAAACAACATTGTCTGCCGATCCAACCCGCGTGTTGATCGGCGACGACGAACATGGCTGGTCGGATCGCGGTACATTCAACTTTGAAGGTGGTTGCTATGCTAAAACCATCGGTCTGGACCCAAAGGCAGAGCCAGAGATCTACGCGACGTGTTTTATGCCGCACACGGTCATTGAGAACATGGTTTTTGACCCTGAAACGCTGGAACTAGATTTCGAAGACGATAGCCTGACTGCGAATATGCGTTGCGCGTACCCGCTGAACTATATCGGCAACGCGTCAGATACGGCACTTGGTGGTCACCCGAAAAACATCATCATGCTGACATGTGATGCGTTTGGTGTTCTTCCCCCCATCAGTCGCCTGACACCTGCGCAAGCGATGTACCACTTCTTGTCGGGCTTCACGTCCAAGGTGGCGGGGACAGAACGCGGCGTCACTGAACCAGAACCCACATTTTCAACATGTTTTGGCGCCCCATTCATGCCGCGACGACCTGAGGTGTACGGCAATCTACTACGTCAAAAAATCGCGACCCACGGCGCGACTTGCTGGCTGGTCAACACGGGTTGGACCGGCGGCGCATACGGCACAGGCAGCCGGATGCCAATCAAGGCGACCCGCGCATTGCTGGCAGCAGCGCTTGATGGAACTTTGGTTGAAAACAAATTCCGCAAAGATCCCAACTTTGGCTTTGAAGTCCCTGTCACATGCGACGGTGTTGATGATAAATTGTTGAACCCGCGCGACACGTGGGCAGACCAAGCTGCCTATGATGCACAGGCATCCAAGCTGGTTTCGATGTTCAGCGACAACTTTGAAAAGTACATCCCGTTCATTGACGACGACGTCAAGGCTGCTGCAATCGGTTAAGGCTTCACGCCCGCAATAAGACTGCTAAGGTGCGCCCATGTTGATGTGGCGCGCCTTTTCTTTGAACTAGCGGCGATCTGCGGTTCCGCAAAACTGCTATCCCAGCAGGCCGCGTCGGATCAAGTTCAGCCCGACGATTAACAACACTATCAATGTCAGCCGCGTAAACGTCGCCTGTGCGATACGGTCTTGATACCGAAACCCAAGGCGCATACCGACCACCGCAGGGACGACCAAAATGACCGAAAACGGGATCGTCTCTGTGCGCACGATCCCTGTTTGCATATGAGCGAAAAACAATGCGAGTGCACCCAAACCATAGATCACACCTTGTACGCGAACGTGATCTGCTTTGGGAGTATCAATTGCGGTCAAATAGGCAACGGTCGGCGGCCCCCAAATGCCAGACAGGCCACCCGTGAATCCTGCAAACGCGCCAACAACTGCCTCGACCCATGGCGTGCCCTCGGACACTTTTGGCTGCCACCCGACAAGTTTCATCGCTGCGAACCCTGCAACAAACACCCCGATAAACAGGAACAAGACAGCCGGCGGCAAGACCGTCACTAACTGCGCGCTACCTATCAAAACCACCCCCCCGACCACGAGAAACAGGCGGAACCGATAGACCGATCCCCACGCCGCAGCAATGCCTTGGCGAAACGCCTGCATCCCGTTGCTGGCCAATGTCGGTAGGATCAGTCCTGCAAGCGCCAGTTCGGGCGACAACACAGTGGACATGCCCGAGATCATGATCATCGGCATTCCGAAGCCAACGATGCTTTTGACCAAGCCCGCAAATAGGCCGATCAAAAGGGCGGTGACGAATGCCGCAGGGGTCATGAGGGTCAAAATTTGGTCCATACCACATCTTTACGCGGCCGCGCTGCCGATTGCATCCAGTTTCCACTGCGACATTTTCGTACACAAATTATATTTTGGACGAATGATTATTGCGCTGCAAGTGCGAAGGCGATATCTCTGCACCTGCACAATGCCGGAGATCAACAATGACACTTGATAGACTGAATATGACACAAACATCCAGCCTGATCCTGACGGACTTACGCAGCCTAACGGCGCAAGCCTTACCCATTGTTGATAATGTATTCGACACCGCCAAATCCACATTGCGCGCTATGGTCACCGACGATGGCCGTATCTCTGGCGCGTTGATCGAGGCCAATCAAACAGCAGCACACGGCGTTGCATGGTTGGCCACATACACCCAAGCACTGCATCAAATGCAAGGCTGGGCGGACCGATTGGTCGCAGATGGCAAGTTTGGCGAAATTGAACAGCTGATCCACCAGATCGCGTTTGCCGAATACTTGCTGCAGATCGCCGGTGGCATTCAAATGAACCAAGGCGAGGTAGTGCGCCTGCAAGATATGGGTCTAGGCGCGGACGTCGCAGCCACTCTAAGCACCCCAGCAATCACGGTTCTAACCCAAACGGGAAACACCCAAGCCGTCCGCACGCGGCTGGTGGTGTTGATGCAGGAACAAGCCGCCAACATCACGGTGGGCGCATCGGGTCTTGACGAAGAGCTGGAAATGATCCGCGAACAATTTCGCCGTTTTGCCTTAGAAAAGGTCGAGCCATTTGCCCATGATTGGCACCTCAAGGATGAGCTAATCCCGATGGAGATCATCGAAGAGTTGGCCGAAATGGGTGTCTTTGGCCTGACTATTCCCGAAGAATACGGCGGCTTTGGCCTGTCGAAATCATCCATGTGCGTCGTATCCGAGGAACTGTCCCGCGGCTATATCGGCGTCGGGTCGCTTGGCACGCGGTCCGAGATTGCAGCGGAGCTGATCATTTGCGGCGGCACAGAAGAACAGAAACAAAAGTGGCTGCCACGATTGGCCAGCGCCGAAACATTGCCAACAGCCGTGTTTACGGAACCGAATGTCGGTTCAGACCTTGGGGCGTTGCGCACACGCGCGGTCAAGTCCGGCGACGACTGGCAAGTGACTGGCAACAAAACATGGATTACGCACGCGGCGCGTACGCAGGTCATGACGCTTTTGGCGCGAACCGACCCAGACACAACCAACTATCGCGGGCTGTCTATGTTCTTGGCCGAAAAGACACCCGGCACGGACGAGATTCCGTTTCCAACCGAAGGGATGACTGGTGGCGAAATTGAGGTCCTCGGCTATCGCGGCATGAAGGAATACGAGTTGGCGTTCGACGGTTTTAAGGTCAAAGGCGAAAACCTGTTGGGCGGCGAGACTGGCAAAGGGTTTAAGCAACTGATGCAGACGTTCGAATCCGCGCGCATCCAGACAGCCGCGCGTGCCATTGGGGTCGCAGCATCCGCGCTGGACGTGGGCATGCAATACGCCATCGACCGCAAGCAATTTGGCAAAGCGCTTATCGAATTTCCACGTGTGTCAGGCAAGCTGGCAATGATGGCTGTCGAGATTATGGTCGCGCGGCAACTGACCTATTTCAGCGCGAGCGAAAAAGACAATGACCGGCGCTGCGATCTAGAGGCGGGCATGGCCAAGCTACTTGGCGCGCGTGTGGCATGGGCTTGCGCGGATAACGCCCTGCAAATCCACGGCGGCAACGGCTTTGCGCTTGAATACAAGATCAGCCGCATTCTGTGCGACGCGCGCATCCTGAACATCTTTGAAGGCGCCGCTGAAATCCAAGCCCAAGTGATCGCACGACGTTTACTCGACTAAGCTGACGAGACGTCATATCTTGGGGCTATGAAATACCTGATCGCCTTGGCGTTCGTCATGACCACTGCCTGCCAGACCGATGAAAGCATCACTGCGTTCGCCGGCAACGTAACCGCATTTACGCTACAATCAATCGATGGGGTGACCTTTGCAGCGAGGGCCACAATTGACGTATCAGAGGCAGGCAAGATCACTGGGCACGGGCCGTGCAACCGTTACTTTGCCAACCAAACCGCGCCGTATCCATGGTTTAGCACAGGCCCGATTGGTAGCACGCGCATGACATGTCCAGACTTGGCCGCTGAGGCGCAGTTTTTTGATGCGCTAAGCACCATGACATTGGTTGAGGTTCTGGGCGGAACGTTGATATTAACCGACGACAATGGGCGCTAAATGCTGTTTCAGTCACCCTGACGGGTGATCGCATCAATCAACCGTTGACGGGCGGCGGGCATCGGTCTGTTACCCAGTCCCTGAAGCAACCGTTTTTCAACGAAGAACCCTGTAGTCCGCAGCGCGATGAGAATTTGATCATTATCCGCATCGCCTTTGCCAGCCAAAACTGGTGGTAACGGCAGCAGGCGGTCCGCCCAAACGCCTGCCGCGTCACGGCTTACTGCGCGACCCGTTTTCGGGGACACAAATGCAAGATCTTCGTTCACACCGCGCACAGCACAGGCTGAAAGATCCATGCCGTAACCCATTTCTTCAAGGAGCGCCTGCTCCCAGCGCAAATAAGCGAGTGGCCAAAGATCGGACTGTCCCAACAAATCTAGCAATCCAATAGTCCGGTCATACAGCGGGGCATGTGCCTCTCGTTCGGGCAGCACCATCACTAGCAATCCGTTAACCGCATTAAGTCCAGCCAAGGCCAAACGATCACCCATTGCTTGGGCCGCGCGGCTGCGCACAGGCTCAACAGTAAAACTTCCAAGGTGCTGATTTAAGCGTGCCTTCCAAGTTACGTTCACTTGGGCACCTGGTTGCAAAATCGGAGCAATTTTTCGGCTGGCACCGCCACGCACAACGCCTGCATGGCGGCCTTGTTCCTTGGAAAACACTTCGACGATGACCGACGTTTCGCCAAAAGGGCGAGACGTAAGAACTGTGGCATCGTCGGTCCAGCTTAACATGTGTGAACTATCATCGCGTCATACATGCGGATGCAAGTGTCGAAATGATAGAGCCTCCGGCGGGAGTATTTGAGCCAAAGCGAGGGCAAAAGCCGAAATCATGCCTCGCTTTGTTCAAAATACTCATTCTAATCCAGGTTCATCCAATAGGTGACGTCCCTGTTTGTCTTCGACTTCAATCACCCAAAGATCAGGGTCAAAGCCGCGCTGCTTTGTAACGGATGCATCGACATCACGTTCCTCGCCTTCGTTCAGGACGACCCATTTGCGGTCGCCCGTCATCAGATCAAAGGATCGCTGATAACAGCTCGCCTGCCCGTCCAACGTGTTGAGCTTAACCAGGACAGCCCCCGCTGTCGCATCGCCACGGGCCACAACAAATGCTGGAATTTCGACCAGCCTAAGCCGTGTAAGATAGGCAGAGACCCAAAGATCCGCCGTTAGCCTCATACATTGCCGTCTTTGAAGTCCAAGCCCATTTCGGAGTAGCGCTCTTTTTCTTCAAGCCAACCGGGTCGGACTTTAATTTGCAAAAACAGATGCACACGGCGGTCGAGGAATTCTTCTAGATCTATTCGCGCCGCGGTGCTGACCGCTTTGATGGTCTCGCCCTTGTTCCCAAGCACGATCCCTTTGTGTCCGTCGCGCATCACGTAAATGATCTGGTCGATCCGGCAAGAGCCGTCTTTGCGATCTTCCCAGTTTTCCGTCTCCACGGTCAACTGATACGGTAATTCTTGATGCAAACGCAGTGTTAGCTTTTCGCGAGTCGTTTCCGCTGCAATCATCCGCAAGGGCAAATCGGCGATCTGATCTTCGGGGTACAACCATGGGCCGTCAGGCACCTGGTGGCCGAGCCATCCGCGCAGCGCGTCACAACCGTGGCCACGTTCGGCAGAGATCATGAATGTTTGCACAAACGGATAGGCCTCGTTCATCTCGTCAGCCAGCCCAAGCAGTTTTTCGGATTTAACCTTGTCGATTTTATTGATCGCAAGGGCAACAGGCGAATTACCTGCATGTTCTTTTAGACGTTCAATAATCGCCTTTACACCTTCTGACATGCCGCGGTGTGCTTCAATCATCAAAACGACGACATCCGCATCCGCAGCACCGCCCCACGCTGCCTTAACCATTGCGCGATCAAGTCGGCGTTTTGGTTTGAACAGACCGGGCGTATCCACGAACACCAATTGACTGTGGCCTTCCATCGCGACGCCGCGAATACGGGCGCGGGTGGTCTGGACCTTGTGGGTGACGATACTGACCTTCGCACCGACCATATGGTTCAGGAGCGTGGATTTACCCGCGTTGGGTTCACCAATCAGGGCGACAAAACCGGCTTTGGTCGGCTGGACGGTCATTGTTGTTCTACTTTCTTCAATAGCGCGGACGCTGCGGCTTGTTCCGCTTGGCGTTTGGACCCGGCAGTTGCTGCCTCGAACGGTCCTGAGGCCAAACGCGCCTCAATTGTAAATATCGGTTGGTGGTCGGGGCCTGAACGGGCCACTTCAATGTATTCCGGCGGGTTTTCGCCGCGCGCTTGGGCCCATTCCTGCAACGCCGTTTTTGGATCACGTGCATCGTCTGCCACATTATGGATGCGCGCACCCCAAAGGCGCAAGACCATTGCACGCGCTCCATCAAATCCGCCGTCTTGATAGACGGCTGCGATCACGGCTTCCATACCGTCGGCCAAAAGCGCTTCTTTGCGACGGCCACCTGACTTCATCTCGGACCGGCCAAGCTTCAGCACGGCACCAAGATCAATTTCACGGGCCACATCGGCGCAGGTTTCTTTGCGCACCAACGCGTTGAAGCGCGGGGCAAGCAGCCCTTCTGCAGCGTTCACATCGGCTAAAAGCAACGCCTCAGCCATCACAAGCCCAAGCACGCGGTCGCCAAGAAACTCTTGGCGTTGATTGTCATCACGGTGTGGCGACGTCATCGACGAATGCGTCACGGCGCGCACCAAAATTTCGGGCTTGGCAAAGTCATGCCCTAAACGCCCCGAAAAGGCATAAAGATCGGCCGAGAGCTTCAATTAAGCGCCTTAAAGAAACGGTCCATCCGCCATGACCAAACCGCCAGCATTGACCGACCACCAGACGAGAACACAACGCGGTCAGCACGGCCAACAAGGTCTTCGCGTGGCACAAACCCAACACCACGGGCCGCTTGGGCCACACGGCTATCAGTGGAGTTGTCACGGTTATCACCCATGAAGAAAAATTCATCTTCAGGAACGGTAAAGACGCCTGTATTGTCCAACGCTCGTTCGCCCACATTCAGAGTCGAATAGGTCACGCCGTTTGGCAATGTCTCAATCCGGCGTTCTTTTTCACAAACGGCCCCTTCGCCGACAACACCATTTGAACAACTCGGCTCGTATCCAAAACGACCTTGTGGGCCGTAATCTTCAACGAACAGCCCTCCGTCGGTGACGGGTACTTGCACGTCATTCAAATACAGGTTGCCGCTACGCATTTGCACACGGTCACCCGGCAAGCCGATCAGGCGTTTAACGAAATCGCGCCCTGTGACAGGGTGGCGGAACACAACGACATCGCCCCGCTCAGGATCGCTACCAAATAGGCGTTTATCAGCGCCTTTGAACGCACCACAAAAGTCGTCAGCCCCAACATCCACACCCAATTGCGGTATGCGAATAGACGGGCAAGACGCGTACGAATATCCGTAGGCCATCTTATTCACGAACAAGAAATCGCCGATAAGAAGCGTTTCTTTCATCGATCCTGATGGAATCCAAAATGGCTGGAAAAAGATCGTGCGGAACACGCCTGCGATCATCAGCGCATAGACCACGGTTTTCACCGTTTCTTTAATGCCAGCCATGAGGCCACCTGTTTCTTCAGCCATCGAAAAATATCCCTCGTTCGTTCATCAAGGCGATATGCGCCCCCGACCCTGCCCTGTCAACCTATGCGTCAATTGGCACGGCCTCTATCATCACAACCGCTTGAGCCCACGGATGATCATCGGTCAGTGTTACATGGATCACGGCGCGGTGGCCCGCAGGCGTGAGCGCGTCCAGCCTGTCTTTGGCCCAGCCAGTGACTTCCATCGTGGGCTGACCGCTGCGCATGTTGCTAACGGCCATATCTTTCCACGAAATGCCCATCGCAAGCCCCGTGCCAAGCGCCTTTGAACAGGCCTCTTTGGCAGCCCAGCGTTTGGCATACGTGCCTGCCACATCGCGGCGGCGTTCTGCCTTGGCTTGTTCAATGTCGGTGAACACGCGGTTGCGAAACCGGTCGCCAAACCGATCAAGGGTCCCTTGGATACGCTCAATATTCGCAAGGTCCGTACCAATTCCAATAATCATTTGGTTCCCAATGCTTGGGCGGTCATAAGGTTTGCGATCAACCATGTCATTGGCAGCAACATCACAATATGCAGGGTCATGTCAGCCGCGCCGTCAGGATTTTGAGACCCGCAAGGCCAAATAGCACTGCAAATGCGCCCTCGAACCAGCGGCGCAAGCGCTGATAACCACGCGCGAAAACACCAGTAGAAAATAGAACCGCATAGCCAAAGAATACACAGCACGACACCGACAAAAGCGCCGCGTAGGTTTCAAATACCGCGATTTGCGATGCGCCAACCGGTACAGCAATTGCGAACATCGCACCCCAGCCCAACACCGCCTTTGGATTGGTCAGATGGATCAGCAACCCTTTGACATACAAACGGGGCAATCCGCCCTGACCTGCAGCCACTGCGATCATCGGTTTGTCCGTCAACGCGGACCGCATCGCCTTGAACGCCAAGAACAACAGATAGGCCGCCGCAACATAGCGCATGACTTCCATGACCCACGCATTTGCCGCCATCAACGCGCTTAAGCCCAGCGCAGCAGCCAGCCCCCATGTGGCAGATCCGCACACGATACCTGCGGCCACTGTAATCCCAGCCGCGCGGCCGCGGTTCATCGACGTGCCAGCAATCGCAAGCGTCGCAGGTCCGGGTGATCCGGCCGCAATCGCCCAAGCTACCATGAATAAGCCAAACTCAAATCCGGTCACGCGCGCGCCTCGTCCATTTGGCGGCGCATCTCAAGTATCGCAGGTCCAAGACCCTGAAAAATTGCCTCTCCGATGATGAAATGCCCAATGTTCAGTTCGGCCACTTGCGGCAGTGCTGCAACAGGGCCGACGCTGTCATAGGTCAGTCCATGGCCGACGTGTACTTCAAGACCCAAGCCATGCGCATAGGCGGTCATATCGGCGATCTTGGCCAACTCAACATCGCGGTCGTCCCAGCGCCCTTCGGCCCATGCGTCAGCATATGCACCAGCGTGTAATTCAATCACGGGCGCGCCAATCCGCAGGCACGCATCTACTTGCGCACGATCAGCGGCGATAAACATCGACACGCGGGCGCCGATGTCGCGAAACGGCGCAATATATGCGGCAAGTGCATTGTCATTACCCGCCACATCCAAGCCACCTTCGGTGGTACGTTCTTCGCGCTTTTCAGGGACGAGGCAGATCGCATGCGGTTTATGACGTAGCGCAATTGCTTGCATTTCATCCGTTGCAGCCATCTCGAAATTCAGTGGCACAGTCAGCGCAGCCATCAGACCATCAATGTCCGCATCAACAATATGGCGGCGATCTTCGCGCAGGTGGGCGGTGATGCCGTCAGCGCCAGCGGCCTCGGCCATGACAGCCGCGCGAACGGGATCGGGATTATCACCCCCACGGGCATTGCGAATGGTTGCCACGTGATCGATGTTGACGCCAAGGCGCAATTTATCAGCAGTCATCGGAACCTCCAGTTGGGCAGCATTACGAGCCAAAGCTAGCCCGCTTATGCGCTGTCGTCACCCGCTTGCGGTGTCTTTTTATTCAACTGACCCAACTTAGCGCGCAATACCTTTTGCCGACGGTTTTGATGACCACGAATGACAGGAACTGCGATCATGTAACAAACAGTCGCCGCAATAACGCCCGGAATGACAGAGCCAATCATATAGGGGAAAAATACTTCTTCATAGAAACTCTGCAAACCATGCCAATCGGCACGCTCGTGGGTAAATATTGCTTTGATGTTATGCGTGATATCGGCAAAGGCGTCAGCAAAACGACAACCGATCCCGCAGAAATCAGCGGGGATATCTTTGCCAAACCCAAAGGTCGCAGCATTAAACGGGAGGTCCAGCATCCAGTAACCTGTACCAAGTGACGCGATCGCAATCGGGATATATGTGGGCGGGAAACCAAAGAACGTAGCCATCAGAGATGCCAAAATGTTGCCGCGCATCAGTTTAGCGATAACCGCCGCAATCACAAAATGCAGACCGTAAAACGGGGTGAATGCCGCAAACACACCCGCCCATATTCCGCGTGAAATTTTCTCGGGCGTGTCGGGCAAACGGCGGACGCGATGCCCGACGTATTCAAACGCACGTACCCATCCGCCACGCGGATAAAGCGAGCGGCCGACGATCTCGCCGATTGATCGTCTTTCCCTGCGTTTAAATACCAACCGAATTGTCCTTTGTGTAGCTTAGCTGCGCGAGGCGCTAGCGAGGGCGGGGTCTCTGTGCCGCTCAAGCGACGACACGTTGCTGTCTGCGGACAACGCCGTGGTCACACGGTGCAGATGTTCATGGTCGCTCAAATCGACATCAAGCAACAGGCGGAAATAGTCTGGTTTACGGTCAATAAACCGTAGGTCCGAAATATTTGCATTTTGTTCCCCGACCAGCGAGCAAATACGGCCCAATACACCGGCGTCATTTGTAATCGTCACGTCAAACGTTACCGTATTGGCTGACCTATGCGTGCCCTCTTGCCAATGCAAGTCGACCCAACGATCCGGTTGATCCTCAAAATCAGCCAATGCATCACAATCGATGGCGTGTACGACGGCGCCCTGACCGCGATATGTGATCCCGATAATGCGTTCACCCGGCACTGGCTGACAGCAACGGGCGCGTTGATGCTGTTGGTCGGCCTCAAGACCAATGACTGCCCGCTTTGCTTCGATCTCATTACCCTGCTTTTCAGCCAACTTGGGATAGATACGGCGGACAATCTCGTGGGCAGTAATCTCGGCTGATCCAAGGCGCGCAAGCATTTCTTCGGTGTCTTCCAGCGCCATTTCTTTTGCTGCTGTTGCAAGCGCCTTGTCGGTCGCCTTTTTACCGATCTGTTCGAAAGCAACACGGGCCAATTCACGACCCAAACGCACAAACCGACCGCGATCTTGTTCACGCAAGAACCGTCTGATCGCTGTTTTGGCACGGCCAGTCACAGCAATATCGATCCACGTGGCCTGAGGTTTTTGACCTTCAGCGGTGACAACTTCGACTGATTGTCCGTTCTTTAGGCGGGTCCAAAGCGGCACGCGCAAGCCATCAACCTTGGCCCCCACACATGCAGACCCGATCCGCGTGTGGATCGCATAGGCGAAATCAATTGGGGTCGCCCCACGCGGCAGTTTGATCACGTCGCCTTTTGGCGTAAAACAGAACACCTGGTCCTGATACATTTCAAGCTTAACCGCCTCGAGAAATTCATCGTGGCCGTGGCTATCATCAAGCCGTTCTGTGATGCCTGAAATCCATGCCACCGGATCAACAGCAAAGCGGTTTTCGACGCGTTCACCATTGCGGTACGACCAATGGGCAGCAACACCAGTTTCAGCAACTTCGTGCATTTCGCGGGTGCGAATTTGAACCTCGACCCGTTTACCATCGCGGCCCGACACTGTGGTGTGGATCGACCGATAGCCGTTGGACTTGGGCTGGCTGATATAGTCCTTGAACCGACCGGGCACAGATTTCCAGCGCTGATGGATCGCGCCCAGCGCACGGTAGCAATCGGCCTCAGTCGCAGTGACCACGCGAAACCCGTAAATGTCGGACAGCCGGCTAAAGCCTTGCTCTTTTTCTTCCATCTTACGCCAGATCGAAAACGGCTTTTTCGCACGGCCCATAACGGTCGCAGTGATATCGGCTTTTTCCAGCTCGACGCGCATATCCGCCGTAATACGTTCTACAACGTCGCCTGTTTCACGTTGCAACGTGATAAAACGACGGATGATGGAATTTCGGCCTTCAGGGTTCAGGACGCGGAATGCCAAATCCTCTAGCTCTTCGCGCATCCACTGCATACCCATACGGCCAGCAAGCGGGGCGTAGATATCCATCGTCTCGCGGGCCTTTTGGACCTGCTTGTCGGGGCGCATTGATTTGATCGTACGCATGTTGTGCAAACGGTCCGCGAGTTTAACAAGCGTCACACGCAAGTCGCGGCTGGTTGCCATAAACAATTTGCGGAAGTTTTCGGCCTGCTTGGTCTGCGTGCTGGTAAGCTGCAGGTTGGTCAGCTTGGTCACACCATCGACAAGTTCGGCAATCTCATTGCCAAACCGTTCGGACACCTCAGCATATGTCGCCTTGGTGTCCTCAATAGTGTCATGCAGCAACGCCGTCACAAGGGTCGCGTCATCCATTTGCTGTTCTGCAAGGATGGTCGTGACGGCAACAGGGTGGGTGTAATATGGCTCGCCCGAATGACGAAACTGCCCCGCGTGCATGTCTTGGCCATAAGCAAAGGCATCACGCAGCAGTGGTTCATTCAAGCGGGGGTTATAAGCGCGGACCAGAGCGATCAGATCATCTACTGTCGTCGTCATCTGGTCCGTGCCTATGTTTGTTAGCGATTAACGCTGGCCTTGGGCGTCCATCAGGGCGCGCAACAATTTTTCTTCAGACATGTCATCTTCGACAGGCTTGTCAGTTTCAGCGCCCATCAACAGGGACATGCTGTCTTCTTCAGGCTCATCTACTTCAATCTGAGTCTGGTTTGCTTCGATCTGACGCTCGCGCAGATCATCAGCACGCTGGGTTTCTTCCGCAATTTCACGCAGGGACACAACAGGGTTTTTGTCGTTGTCACGGGACACGGTGACTGGGGAACCAGCCGATATTTCACGGGCACGGTGGGCTGCAAGCATCACAAGTTCAAAACGGTTCGGAACCTTATCGACGCAGTCTTCTACGGTAACGCGGGCCATTGGCGTTCTCCAATCAATCGGACGGGGGTCATTATTAAAGGCGTCAGATAGCGCCGATAGCCCCCAATGACAAGGGGATAGGCGCATCATAGACGAACAACACTACGCACCTCATCTGCCGGACGGGCATCGCGCATTTGAACCACCGACTGGCCCAACACCGGATGCACCCAATCGGGTGCCACATCAGCAAGCGGGACCAACACAAATGACCGATCTTGCACCCGTGGATGCGGCAAAATCAACTGATCTGGCGCGGTTTGGGCCTGCAAATCGGGAGCAAGGCCGTGCCAGTGGGTATAAGTCGGCAGATCAGGACAGACCTGATTGCCCAGCGCGATTAAATCCAAATCGAGTGTCCGTTGCCCCCATCGCAAGGTCCGTGTGCGGGCGGCTTCTGCCTCAATCTGGTGCAAAATGGCAAGCACGTCTTGCGCTGGTAAACCCGTTGGGATGCGAATCGCTGCATTCACAAAATCAGGGCCAGCACCCGCCGGAAACGCAGGCGTGCCGTAAAGCGGGCTTTGCACTGCATCCGTCCCCAACCGACCCACTAATTCTGATATAGCTTTTAGGACAGTTGCCGTTGGGTCACCCCAAGGCGAAAATACGTTACTTCCAAGGGCAATAAGCGCATGTATTCGGAAATTAGAATTTGAAAGGGTTTGCAGCACAACATTTTCCTGATATAAATAGACACGTTTTAAGATTTTTCTTATATCACTCACACGCTCACCACCACTCACACGCTCACCACCACTCACACGCTTACCACCAGAGCACGCTTACCACCAGAGCACGACATTCACCCGAAAGGACATTTTATGTTTTATCGTGACGAGCGACTTGCGCTCTTCATAGATGGATCAAACCTATACGCCGCGGCCAAGGCACTTGGGTTCGACATCGACTATAAGTTACTTCGGGCAGAATTTATGCGCCGTGGAAAAATGCTGCGTGCATTTTACTATACCGCACTTTTAGAAAACGACGAATACTCACCGATCCGCCCGTTGGTTGATTGGTTGAATTACAACGGCTTTACGATGGTGACTAAGCCCGCCAAGGAATATACCGACAGCATGGGTCGGCGTAAAGTCAAAGGCAACATGGACATTGAATTGGCCGTCGATGCGATGGAACTTGCGCCTCATGTTGATCACGTTGTGATTTTTTCAGGGGATGGCGATTTTCGCCCCTTGGTTGAAGCATTGCAGCGCAAAGGTGTCCGGGTTTCGGTTGTATCTACAATCCGTAGTCAACCGCCGATGATCTCAGACGATCTACGTCGGCAATGTGACAATTTCATTGAGCTTGATGAATTGCGCGATGTTGTTGGCCGACCAATCCGCGAACCACGTCAAGAAGTTGCGCCTGCACAGTCAGACGATACTTAGGCTATTCATCGGAAATTATTGCACCGAAATGGGGCCGCGCGGAAATCACTCATCGCGCGGCCCTTTTCGTTTGTGCGCTTTGGGCTTAGGTCTGTGACAAGCCACGTCGGAGACACCCATGACCAAACCAGCGCTAACCCTTTACCTTGCCGCGCCACGCGGTTTTTGCGCAGGCGTGGACCGCGCCATCAAGATCGTCGAATTGGCGATCGAAAAATGGGGTGCGCCAGTTTATGTGCGCCACGAGATAGTGCACAATAAATTTGTGGTTGATGGGCTGCGCGACAAAGGGGCGATCTTTGTCGAAGAGTTGGACGAATGCCCGCCCGACCGTCCAGTGATATTTTCGGCGCACGGCGTGCCCAAATCAGTTCCGCAAGCCGCCCAAGCCCGCGAGATGGTCTATGTCGATGCCACTTGCCCGCTGGTCAGCAAAGTCCACATCGAAGCCCAGCGCCACGCGGACGCCGGATTACAGATGATTATGATCGGTCACGAAGGCCACCCCGAAACGGTAGGCACAATGGGGCAATTGCCTGACGGCGAAGTGCTGTTGGTCGAAACTGTAGCCGATGTAGGCCGCGTCACCCCGCGCGATCCGGCCAGGCTCGCGTATGTGACCCAGACGACCCTGTCAGTCGATGACACCTCTGACATCGTGGCCGCCTTAAACACCCGCTTTCCAGCGATCATCGGCCCGCACAAAGAAGACATCTGCTATGCCACCACAAACCGCCAAGAAGCAGTGAAGGCCATGGCCCCGAAATGCGATGCGATGCTTGTTGTGGGCGCCCCAAACTCATCAAATTCCAAACGCTTAGTTGAAGTCGGCGCGCGCGCGGGTTGCCCCTATGCGCAGTTGGTGCAGCGAGCGACCGATATTGATTGGCGGGCACTTGAAGGCATCAAGACAATGGGGATCACAGCAGGCGCATCGGCCCCCGAAGTGTTGATCAACGAAGTCATCGACGCGTTCCGCGACCATTACGACGTGACCACGCAGATTGTCGAAACAGCTGTTGAGAACGTTGAATTCAAAGTGCCACGGGTTCTGCGTGAAACAGCCTAAGGAAATGCCAACAACCCGGCCCTCTGGGGAACATATTTGGACTCGGAAAAATGCCACTACAGCGCACATGATCGGGAAGACATGACACAGATACCACATACCGTGAAAGTGACATCTAGTGCCTGACGCCAAAACCATCGCATTCTATGACGCTGCCGCCGAACGCTATGCAAACATGACGGAAACTGACGCGCCGCCCGATCAGCTAGTGGCGTTTATGGCGCTGTTGCCGCCACATGCACACGTGCTTGATCTTGGCTGTGGACCAGCGCGTGCATCTGCTCATATGCGCGATGCTGGGTTTGTGCCCGATCCCGTTGACGCATCGCAAGGGATGATCGATCTGGCTAATGAGACCCATGAAATTGGCGCACGTAGGCTGACGTTCGATGACGTGGATATGGTCAATACCTACGACGGGATTTGGGCGAATTTTTCGCTGCTGCACGCACCGCGCGCGGACTTACCGCGGATACTGGCCGCATTGGCGACAGCACTGCTTGCCAATGGCGTTCTTCATGTTGCGCTGAAGACCGGATCTGGCGAGGCCCGCGACGATATTGACCGACTTTATACCTACCTGACCGTCACTGAATTACATGACCTGCTGACAACTGCTGGCTTTGCGGTTATCGCGACCGTTGAAGGGCACGAGATCGGCTGCGCAGGCACCGATGACCCGTTTGTCGCAATGAGGGCACGTAAAAATGACTAAGCTTTTCGCCTATACTGATGGGGCATGTTCGGGCAATCCAGGACCGGGTGGTTGGGGCACGATCCTGATCGCACGCGACGGCGATGCCGAGGTTAAAAAGCGCGAACTTAACGGTGGTGCGGCCCTAACCACGAACAACCAGATGGAGCTAATGGCCGCGATTTCTGCGCTTGAAGCATTGGAACGGCCCAGCGCGCTAACAGTCGTGACCGACAGCGTTTACGTCAAAGACGGGATCACAAAGTGGATCTTTGGCTGGAAGAAAAAGGGCTGGAAAACCGCCGCGAACAAGCCTGTCAAAAACGAAGAGCTTTGGAAGCGGCTTGATGCGGCAACTGTGCGCCACGATGTGACATGGAAATGGGTCAAAGGCCACGCGGGCCATCCTGAAAACGAACGCGCCGACGAATTGGCGCGCGCAGGCATGGCACCTTACAAAACATAAATGCGCATGGATTGCATACGTATGCACGAGGTGGCACAGTCGTCTTATGATGAACAATGATCCGCTTTTACTGATTCCCGGCATGATGTGCGATGCACGGCTGTTCACGCCGCAAATAGATACGTTTTCTCATGATCGGATGATCGTGGTAGCCCCTCTTGTAGGGGATACCATCACCAAGATCGCGACGCGGATATTGGATCAAGCGCCCCTGCGTTTTGCATTGGCAGGGCTTTCCATGGGCGGGATTGTCGCGATGGAAATGTGGGCACAGGCCCCCGACCGGATCAGCCGGATCGCCCTACTTGATACCAACCCCAAGGCCGAACATCCGAAAATTGCCGCAACCCGCGAGCCACAGATTGCGGCAGCCCTTGCAGGTGACTTGCGCCGTGTGATGCGCGACGAAATGAAACCAAACTATCTGGCCGACGGGCCAACCCAAGGTGCTGTCCTTGATCTGTGTATGTCGATGGCTGAAACCTTGGGTCCTGATGCATTTGTGCGCCAATCGCGCGCGTTGCAAACCCGCCCTGATCAGCAGAATGCACTGCGCGGCGTCACTGTTCCTGCGCTTGTTTTATGTGGGGCGGATGACACGCTTTGCCCCGTACACCGACACGAACTGATGGCGGATTTGATCCCAAACGCGACCCTCACAATTATACCAAACGCGGGGCACTTGCCCACGCTTGAGCAACCCGACCTAACCAATAAGGCGATTTTACAATGGCTAACATGACCCTTCCCGACGGGCTTTTGGACCTGATGCAAAAGGTCGACACGCCCACTGTGTGTAATGCGATCGAAGTGGCCCAAGGCAAACGCGGCTTTGACGGCTACACCAAACGTACGATGTTCGCGTCTGATCCAACGGCACCCGCGATTGTAGGCTTTGCACGGACCGCTCAAATCGCAGGGCGCGCGCCGCCGACCGAAGCACCCGATGTAATCCGCGCGCGCCGTTTGGATTATTTCCGCAGCATGTCCGAAGGACCGCGCCCCGCGATTGCGGTGGTCGAAGACGTCGACGAACCCCATTGTGTATCGGCGTGGTGGGGCGAGGTTCACACCACGGTCCACAAGGGTCTTGGCATGGCAGGTGCGCTGACCAACGGCGTTATGCGCGATCTTGGCGATATGCCCGCCGACTTTCCGGTTATCGCGGGGTCCATCGGGCCAAGCCATGCATTCGTACACGTGCGCAGTCTGGGTGAAACCGTCAACATTCGCGGCATGAAAGTGACCCAAGGCGACCTGATTCACGCCGATCGGCACGGTGGTCTCGTTGTTCCACCAGAGGTGATCCCAACCCTGAAGGACGCGATCCAAAAACTGCTGGATACGGAAAATATCATCCTTGGGCCCGCACGTCAGCCGGACTTCGACCTCGACAAGCTGATGGATGCATGGGCGGCGTTTGAAAACTCCCGCACATAATCCGCCTCACTTTGTCATAAATACTCCCGCCGGAGGCTCAACAGATTTTCAAAACGATCTTGCCGATATGGGCACTGCTTTCCATGCGCGTATGGGCGGCTGCGGCATCAGCAAGCGCGAATTCTTGATCCATTACGGGGGCCACGGTGCCTGCGGTAAGCAGTGGCCACACTTGGTCGCGCAACTGGTCCGCGATGCGGGCCTTGGCCAAATCTGACTGCGGCCGCAGGGTACTGCCCGTTATCGTCAACCTGCGGGTCATGACTTCGATCATGTTCAGCTCGGCTTTTGGGCCTTGCAGGAAAGCAATCTGCACAAGCCGGCCATCGTCGGCCAACGCTTTAATATTGCGCTGCATATAAGAGCCACCGACCATGTCGAGGATCAGATCAGCGCGGCCATTTGACCGCATCACATCAACGTAATCCGCATCGCGGTAATTGATCGCGACCTCCGCGCCAAGCGCCAAACAGGCCGCGCATTTTTCATCTGAACCTGCTGTCGTAAACACCCGTGCCCCGAATACATTGGCCAATTGGATCGCCGTTGTCCCGATGCCAGAACTGCCACCGTGAACCAAGAATCGTTCACCGGCTTGCAAGCCACCTCGCATGAAAACATTCGACCAGACGGTGAAAAACGTTTCCGGTAAACAGGCCGCTTGTTTCAAGCTTAACCCCTTGGGAACAGGCAAACAATGGGCCGCTGGCGTGGTCACAAATTCGGCATATCCGCCGCCGGGCAGCAACGCGCAAACCTGATCGCCAATCGACACATTGGTCACGCCGTCGCCCAAGGAAACAACCTCGCCCGCACCTTCTAAACCGGGTAAATCGCTGGCGGTTGGAGGTGGATTATATAAGCCCGCGCGTTGCAGGGCGTCGGGGCGATTTACGCCCGCATAGGCCAGTTTGATCACCACTTCGCCGTAGTCCGCGACGGGCATTGGACGGTCAGTGAGGTTTAGGACGTCGGGGCCGCCGTGGGCTGTTATTTCGACGGCTTTCATTGATCTGCACCTTCACGCCAAATGCCCGGAAGGTCCGTTTTGGGGGTGCGCGCTGGCGCTTTGATCGTGCTAGTCAGGCTGGTCAGGAGACGCGTGAACGGCTTTAAGGCATTGTTCTTATTAGCTTTTGCTTTGGCCTTTTCAAATTGCATGATATTTTCGATCCGGCGGTCGATGAAGTCGTCGACCCCTGTTCCGTCATCACCGAGCCAGTACAAAACAACCGAGCCATAAACCGCTGAAAGCGTTGCTCTTTTGGTGTACCAATTTACGTCGTTTGAGGTATCACCCAGCGCGTTCCAGATCGCATCGGCAGTGCCCCAGATCAGCTTGGCGCCTTCGGGCGCCATATGCGGCAGCGCGAATAGTGACGATCCGCGGCGCACGATTTCTTTGTCTGCATCAGCGAGACGCAATTTTATCGCGTGAACGACACGGTCACGAAACCGCATATCGGTCAGGTCCGCATCAACCAAAGCCGCAGCCATTTGTGCGTCACCACGCAAATGATATGCCACAGCCAAATCAGCAGAGCCGCGTGGGCAAATCGTTTTGGCGTGCGCAGGATCAATACCAATATCACCCACAGCTGCGCTAAATGCTGTGGGCGACCAGCCGTCAAATGGCACATGTGCGATTGCTGCATCGAGCAGGGCGTCCAACATCGGGTCTGGTTTTTGGGTGCGCATGGCGGTCTCCTTAATGGGGCTTGTATCCACACTAGACAAGCTAGCGCAAAGTTGCTATCCGCCCAATTCCTGCAATTTTGCAAATTTAACTTAGAGAGGTGGTGAAAACCACATGCAGGTTAGTGTTCGTGATAACAACGTCGATCAGGCGTTGCGTGCCCTGAAAAAGAAACTTCAGCGTGAGGGCGTTTTTCGTGAAATGAGACTTAAAGAACATTTCGAAAAACCTTCCATTCGTAAAGCACGCGAGAAAGCCGAGTCTATCCGCCGTCAGCGCAAGCTGGCTCGGAAAAAGCTTGAGCGCGAAGGTTTGATGTAAGTCAACCTTCACTCGTAGCGATAGAAATTAGAGAGCCCCCGTCTGAGCAATCAGGCGGGGGCTTTTTGCTGTGTTAACCATTGGCCGGACAGCCCAAAACGGGTGTAATTTTTGTATATGTTTTGCATAAGTTTCGCATATGTCGCCGCGCGCAGCATTCCGGATTAACTATTTCAAGAAATAGCGCGCCAAATGCGCCCCCCCGCCACGCCCAATACGACGGCCGTCTGGTCATGGTCTGTCCTTAGTGGTGCCGTTCGGGGACGAGGATTTCGCGTTTGCCCACGTGGTTGGCCGAAGAAACGACGCCTTCGTCTTCCATCTGTTCAACCAGTTTCGCGGCCTTGTTGTACCCAATCGCAAGCTTGCGCTGGATGTAGGATGTTGAACACTTCCGGTCCTTGATCACGATGGCCACGGCGGTGTCATACAGCGCGTTTTCCGTTTCAGACCCGTCGCCCAAGCCGAGCACCTGATCGATGCTGGAGCTTGCGCCGTCAGCGGGTCCTTCGACCACGCCGGACATATATTCTGGCGGCCCGTATCCCTTGAGGAAGTTGACGATTTCTTCGACCTCTTCATCGCTACAGAACGGTCCGTGGATACGGCTGATCTTACCGCCGCCCGCCATGTAAAGCATGTCGCCCATGCCCAGCAATTGTTCGGCGCCCATTTCCCCAAGGATCGTGCGGCTGTCAATTTTCGAGGTCACTTGGAACGAAATTCGTGTTGGGAAGTTGGCCTTAATTGTGCCGGTAATTACGTCAACCGACGGGCGTTGTGTCGCCATGATCAGGTGGATGCCCGATGCACGCGCCATCTGCGCGAGGCGCTGAATGCAGGCTTCGATTTCTTTGCCAGCAACCATCATCAGGTCGGCCATCTCGTCAACAACAACCACGATATACGGCAGGACTTCTGGTGAGAATTCTTCTGTCTCGAATACGGGTTCGCCGGTTTCATCGTCAAATCCGGTTTGCACAGTCCGGCTGAACATCTCTTGCTTTTTGAGCGCCTCTTTGACGCGGCTGTTATAGCCATCGATGTTCCGCACACCCATTTTGGACATCTTGCGGTACCGTTCTTCCATTTCGCCAACGACCCATTTGAGGGCCACAACTGCTTTTTTAGGGTCTGTTACGACGGGCGAAAGCAGGTGCGGGATTCCGTCATAAACAGATAGTTCCAGCATCTTTGGGTCGATCATGATCATGCGGCATTCTTCTGGTGTCAGCTTATACAACAACGACAGGATCATGGTGTTGATGGCCACGGATTTACCGGAGCCAGTTGTACCAGCGATCAAAAGGTGCGGCATCTTTGCGAGGTTCGCGATGATCGGCTGACCACCGATGTCTTTGCCAAGTGCGAGCGGTAATTTCATGTTGCTATCGCCAAAGTCACGCGCGGCGATCATCTCGCGTAGCACAACCATTTCGCGTTTCTCATTTGGCAGCTCGATCCCGATAACCGACCGACCGGGCACGGTGGATACACGTGCGGACAGCGCCGACATGGACCGCGCAATGTCATCCGCAAGGCCGATCACGCGGGATGCTTTTAGTCCGGGAGCAGGTTCAAGTTCGTACATGGTCACAACGGGGCCGGGGCGCACCGATACGATTTCGCCTTTAACGCCGTAGTCATCAAGCACGCTTTCCAGCATGCGCGCGTTTTGTTCTAGCGCCTCGTCGGGCAGGTGGTGCCGTTCAATGACCGACGGGCTGGCCAACAAGGATAACGGCGGCATTTCATAGTCCGCATATTTGTCTTCAAATTGCAGCCCTGGCTGCATTTCTTGCAATGCCTGCTTGGACGGGATCACGGATCGTTGTAGCGCGTGCTGAACGACCTTTTTCGGCTCTGGCGTTGGCACGACGACACGCGCGACAGGGGCCGGTTCTGTGACGGAATTTTCAGCCGCAGACGCAAGTGCACGGTGCAGGATTGCGGTGGGTTCCGCAAAGATGTTCTGTTCTTCGACATCGGTCAGTTCGGCGTCGTCAAAGACGGCATCTGCCGTGTTGCGTACATCAAGCAGCAATGGCTGTGGCCCTTTGCCAGCGGTCAATTTTGGTTCCACGCGCAAGCCGCCAATGATGACGGGCGCTTCAGGTGCTTTACGGTTGCGGATCGCATCGGTAATCCGTGCTTTGACGCGCGCACCGTCAACGGGCGCGGCGTCGGCGACTTCGCGTTGTGCCACCAGTTCAGGTTCTGGCATCGGGTCATTGCTGCGTTTCAGCAAACCAGACAAGAAGCCGCCTGATTGCTGCACGGGTGCGGATGCAGCGATGGGTGCAGCGGAAAAATTGGGTGCGGTCATCGGTGGCATTTTGCGCCCCGACAGGTCAGCCATAGGCGCAAGCTTTGTCGGCATCGCTGGGTTGGCGCGCACAACGGCTGCTGCGCGTGCTTTCAGTTCCGGCTGTGGAATGAGACGGCGCGCCTCGTCTTCCTCGGCTGCAGATTGTGCGAGTGCTTCGCGGGACATTCGAGAATTTTCGCGCCGCACGGCGACAGTTGCCATGCCGCCTTGGGCTGCTTTGGCAGACACGGTCGCTGTTTTGCCCAGTATGCGCAGGATCGTGGCATAGGTCATGATGACGCCAAGCAAAAGCCAACGTCCGCCGACCCGCAATTCCGCGCGGGTAAAGCCCAGCACACATGCCATCAACCCAAGCAGCACCACAAAGGTGACGAGGCTAAACAGCTTCACCGCAAGCCCAGCGCCAAATGGCAGCACGGTCAGCACAACGGCCAGCACGGTATCGCCGAACATGCCGCCCATGCCAAAGTTTGGCGGCCAATCGGCGCTTGGTGAAAGCGTCACTGCGTAAATCGACGCCATCGCAATTGCGATCGGTGCAAAGATGAGCCGCCCAACGGCGCGTTCTTCACCGTGGTGCGCTGCAAAACGCAATCCCCACGCGAGCAAGATCGCGGGCAGCGCCCAGATGCCAACGCCCACAACCATTATCATTGGTGCAGCAGCGGATGCCCCAAAACGGCCCAGCCAATTTTGCACAGGCGCATCAGTCGCAGAAATCCAGCTGGGATCTTCGGCGGTATAGCTGCCAAGCATGATGACCATCAGCACGCCAACCGCGATCAGCAAAAACCCGAACAATTCGCGGCCGCGTTTTTCGATCGCTGCCTGTGTGGTGCTGTCCAAAAGTGGATCGCGTCCGCGGGATTGGTAAGATGCCATGCTTAAATTCCTCAGCCGTAAAGACAGTCGCGGATCAGTGTGAGCCCGCGCTGCAATTCTTGTGTTGGGGCGACCATGGCCACCCGAATAAATGTGTCGCCAGGACTGGACCCGTCGACGTCGCGGCTAAGATAAGCGCCCGGAAGGGTCCGAACGCCTGTCTGTTGCCAAAGTTTGACCGCCGCCGTTTCGCCGTTGTCCACCGGTAGCCAAAGGAAGAATCCGGCTTGTGGGGACTGATAGCCGTCGATGTGGCCCAGCGTGTCGTCTGCGATTTTGTATTTTTGTTGGTAGAGTTTCCGGTTTTCCACAACGTGGTCATCATCGGCCCATGCTGCTGCTGCAACGGCCTGAAGTGGCGTTGGAAGCGGCGCGCCTGCGTAGGCCCGTAAAGCAAGGATGCGCGCGATGCTTTTGGGCCCGCCTGCACAAAAGCCAGACCGCAAGCCTGGCATGTTGGACCGCTTGGACAGCGAATGGAAGATGATAACCCGTTCAGGGTCTGCGCCCATGTCGCGCGCAACTTGCAATGCCCCGATGGGGGCTGTGTCGCGGTAAATCTCGGCGTAGCATTCGTCGGCGAAAATTTGGAAGTCGTGTTTTTCGGCCAACCCGATCAGCGTTTCCCAATATGTCCGGTCCGCGACCGCCCCTTGCGGGTTCGCGGGCGAGCAGATGTAGGCGATAGCTGTCCGCTCAAGGATGTCGCTGGGCAGACCTGCGAAGTCCGGCAAGTTTCCAGTGGCAGGCGTCGCGGGCACATAGACGGGGTCGGCGTTTACCGACAGGGCCGCGACTGCATAGACTTGATAGAATGGGTTCGGCGTTAGGATCACAGGCTTTTGCCCGTTCTTTGTTTCAGGGCATAGCGCCATGGCGGCGTTATACAGCCCTTCACGGGTGCCGTTCAGCGCCAGAATTTCGCTTGCGGGCACGGTGATGTCATAGCGCCGGTTTAGATAACCGCCAATCGCAGTCAACAGATCGTCGGTGCCGTTGTTGTTTGGGTATTGGCCGAGGCTGGACAAATTCGCCGCCAAAACGTCGCCCACGAATGGGGGAAACGCATGGCGGGGCTCGCCAATCGTCATATTGATCACATCCGTAGCGTCGGTGGGCACATCCAAAAGGGCGCGCAAACGGGGCCACGTCGCAACCGGGAGGTTCGAGAACCGCTCGGGAAAATTCATAACTGCCTCAACTTACGGGATCATTTCGCCCCGCTTTGTCCCAAACTAGCCTGAGGCGGGCGCTGCTGTCCAGAAAATCAAGCAAGAACAACGCTGATGCGTGGTCCAATTGTGGCATTTAGGCCAGCGCAGTGGCCACGCCACCCCCAAGCCGCAATAGATTTTCCTCTGATCCGGCGGGTCCATTGAGCATAATCCCGCACGACGGCGTTGGTGTTGGGAGGGTGAGCGATGCCAAACCCATCAGATTGCCGATCCGTGTGTTGCGCAGTGCCAGCAGATTTTCGACGCGGTAATAGTCTGGATCAGAGTTCAAACGTGCGAGGTTTGGCGGCAGGATCGGTGCTGTTGGGCAGATCACCGCGTCAAAGCCAGAGGTCGCGTGTGCATATATTTCACGGATTTCGCGCAGTTTGATCCAATGCGCCACATAATCGGCGGCAAGCACGTCGCGCCCTGCCCTGACCCGTTCAAGAATTTGCGGGAACATTTTTTCTGGCGCGGCTTCGACATGGTCTTTCCACCAGCCATACGCATCCGCGCAAAACAGCGGTCCGGCCATCGCAAAGGCGGCGTGCAGATCGCGGATTTCGATGTGATCGACTGTGCCACCTGCTGCTTTGATCCGGTCAACGGCAGTGTTGAATGCGTCGCGCGGTCCATCGCGCAGATCATCCATCGCGATGGTGTCGAGAATTGCAAAGCGCCGCCCTTGAAGCGACAATCCGGTCATGTCGGCGGGTTTTGTGCCTTCAAGGGCAGCAAGCATGAGCCCCGCATCTTCCACTGACCGACAAAGCGGGCCGATGGTGTCAAACGTCAGGCACAGCGGGACAACGCCGTTCAGGGTGATCCGCCCATGGGTGGTTTTTAGGCCGACGAGGTCGTTCCAAGCCGACGGAATACGCACCGATCCGCCTGTGTCAGACCCGACTGCCGCTGCCGCGAGACCAAAAGCGACAGAGGCCGCGGCCCCAGAGCTGGACCCGCCGGGCACGGCGTCCGCGTCGTTTACGCAGGGCGGCGTTTCCATTTGCGGGTTATAGCCCAGCCCGCTGAATGCGATTTCTGACAGGTGTGTTTTGCCCAAGCAAACCAGCCCTGCGGCGGTGCCTGCGACCAATACATCTGCGTCAGTGTCGGGCACACGTCCATCCATGAGCCGAGTGCCTGCTTGGGTCGTGATGCCCGCGCTGTCGATCAGGTCTTTCCACGACACTGGCACACCGTCGAGAGGGCCGCGCCGTTGACCCGATTTCGCACGCATGCTGGATGCTTTTGCCTCGGACCGAGCCCGATCATGGGTGACGACTGTGTAAATACGGTGGCTAAGGGGGTGCGCGTTGATGGCCGCCAGATAGGTTTCGGTCAGATCAATGGGATCGATCGTTCCCGCGCCGATACCGCGTCCCACATCCGCCGCCGTCATCCAAAGCCAGTCTTGCATTGTCGTCCCTTTCGTTTTGTCCACGCTAGCGACACTGCCACGCATGGACAATCCCGCGTCGCTGCCCATATTGCAGGGTATGAAGAGTGATCTTATCATCGTGGGCGGCGGGCTGAATGGCCCAGCATTGGCACTGGCTGCAGCAAGCGCCGGATTTTCCGTGACCATCATTGATGCGTTGCCTGCTGCGGTCCGGTCGTTGCGCGAGTTTGACGGGCGGTCGTATGCGTTGGCGCTGACGTCTAAGCGGTTGTTGCAAGGGATCGGCGTATGGGGCGCGGTCGCGGACCATGCCCAGCCGATGTTAGAAATTAAGGTCACTGATGGCCGTGCTGGCGAAGGTGCCGCCCCTTGGATGATGCATTTTGACCATGCCGAAATTGAAGAAGGCCCGATGGGGTTTTTAGTTGAGGATCGTCATTTGCGCGCCGCGTTTTTGGCCGCGATGGACGGATCGGATTTGATCACGCAGATCGACGGCGCGCGCGTTGTTGCGCAAGAGATCATGCCAGACGGCGTGACGGTGACGTTGGACAGTGGTGATATCGTTTCTGGTCGTCTGCTGATCGGGTCGGATGGGCGTGGCAGCGGGACTGCGAAACGTGCAGGCATCAAACGGATCGGCTGGGGGTATGACCAGACGGCGGTAGTCTGTGCGGTTGCACATGACAAACCGCACGGCGGGATCGCGCATCAGTTTTTCATGCCAAACGGGCCGCTCGCGATTTTGCCGCTAACAGGCAATCGGTCGTCGATTGTTTGGTCGGAAACCACGGACCGCGCGGCACAATTGATGACACTGGATGATGATCAGTTCTTAGATGCGCTGCGCCCTGCGTTTGGCAGTTTCCTTGGGCAGATATCGCTGGAGGGTGCGCGGTTTTCGTATCCGCTTGGGCTGACGCTGGCGCAGTCGTTTATCGCTGATCGTGTTGCCCTGATTGGGGACGCAGCGCATGGCGTCCACCCGATTGCGGGGCAAGGGTTAAACGCCGGTTTGCGTGATGTGGCCGCTTTGGCGCAGGTGTTGTCAGAGGCCCGCGCGCGCGGCGAAGACATCGGGGGTGCGCAACCACTGGCTCGCTATCAGACATGGCGCAGGTTTGATACGACGACGCTCGCGCTTGCCACGGACACGTTCAACAGGTTGTTTTCAAATGATAATCCACTGCTACGTGCGGCGCGGGATATTGGAATGGCGGCGATAAATGCCACTCCAACATTGCGGCGCGGGTTTATCCGCGAGGCCGCTGGGTTGACGGGTGACCTGCCAAAACTGATGCAATAATCGCTAGTCTAGCGTGCGTGCCTCGTCGAGCAACATCACCGGAATACCGTTGCGGATCGGGAAGGCGAGGTTCGCATTTTTCGAGATCAGTTCCTGCGCATCCGCGTCATAAACCAAGGTGCCGCGGGTTTGCGGGCAGATCAATGCCTCGAGCATTTTGGGGTCAAATCGCGCATCGGTCATTGCATTATTTCCTCGGATGATCCGCCACGTAGCGAATATTCTATCAACGTTGTGAGCGTTTCGCGCCGCGTGGTCAATGACGGCGCTTCAAGCAGGGCTTGTTTGTCTTCGGGTTCAAACGGGCACAGCATCGACAGCGAGTTGATGAGCAATTCATCCTCGGCTTCGCGCAGGCTTTCCCAATCGGTTTGCAGCCCTTGATCTTCAAAGAACCTGCCAAGCGCGTCGATGAATTTTTGACGGTCAAACGTGTCATCCGATTCAACGCCGCCAAGGTCGCGCTCGAACCCTTGCCAGTTCACGCGCGCACGTCTGTAGGGGACAAATCCGTCGACTTCGCCTATTAGCCGGAACCGCGATGCCCCTGCAAGCGTGATCATATAGCGCCCATCGTCGGTTTCAGAAAACGCGGTGACACGCCCAGCGCACCCGATGCTGTGCAGCTTGTTTACGCCGTCAGGCCCGTCATAGCTTTGCACCATTCCGATCAACCGATGGTCGGTTTTGAGCACGTCATCAAGCATTTGCAGATAGCGCGGTTCAAACAGGTTTAACGGCAATCGGGTGCGCGGCAAAAGCAGCGCACCGGACAAAGGGAACACAGGGATCGTGTCGGGGAGGTCAATTATTTTTGTCATACCCAGAAACTTAGGCTGATTTTCGGATCAGGCAAATATCATTGACGAAAGCTTGCGCCGCCCGTTCAAGACAACCGGATCGGTGGGTGCCAATGCGTCAAAAATGGTGAACAGTTCGGCGCGCGCTGCACCGTCGTTCCAAGTTCGGTCACGCCGGAAGCTTTCGAGCAATTCGTCGACAGCGCCTGTCGCGTCGTCATTAGCCATGAGCGCGTTTGCCAGCTCAATCCGTGCCTTGTGGTTGTCAGGGTCGGCGTCGACGGCTGCGCGCAGATCATCGACTGGCCCTGCGTCTGCTGCCTTGCGTGCGAGGGTCAGTTGCGCATGGGCTGCATCAATTGCCGCATCGTTCGAAATTTCGGCGGGTGCGCCGTTTAAGACTGCTTCGGCCTGATCCAATTCGCCAAGTGCAATGTGTGCGCGCACGAGACCACCGTAGGCCACTGCGTGCATGCCATCTTCGGACAGAATTGCCGCGAATGTTTCGGCTGCGTCGCCGTAATCGCCGTCACTCATCATGCCTTCGGCGGCTTCAACAGCGTCATCAAGTCCGTTGTCTGGTTCTGGTCCCATGGCGACGATTTTATCAACGAATGCGTTCACTTCGGATGGCGGGATCGCCCCTTGGAAACCGTCAACGGGTTGTCCGTTGAAGAATGCATAGACCATCGGGAGCGACTGTACTTGCAGTTGCGCTGCGATAGCTGGGTTTGCGTCTACGTCAATTTTCACCAGCTTTACGCGCCCATCTGCCTTGGCGACTGCTGCCTCGATTGATGGCCCGAGTGTTTTGCAAGGTCCGCACCACTGCGCCCAGAAATCAACGATGACGGGGATCGTTTTTGAGGTTTCAATCACGTCTTGCATGAATGACGCTTCGGTGCCGTCCATAATATGTGTCGTTGCCGCTGTCGTTGTCGGTGTGTCGGTCAAGCCAATCATGGTCGTCTCCTGAAATCCGGTGTCGCCTCTTATATGGGGCCTTTGGTGGACTTTACCACGGTGAATTGCGCGGCTAGCGTGGGTTTATGACACATACAGTTCTGACATATGGCGATAGCAACACCCATGGGACGCCCCCGATGGGAACATTGGATCATCATCCGCGCATTGCGCGGCGCTGGCCTGTGGTCATGGCGCAGGCGGCGGGTGTCGACCTGATCGAAGAAGGATTGGGCGGCAGGCTGGCTGCTGGCCACGGCGATCCGAATATGGGTGCGCATATGGATGGCCAATTGGGGTTGCGCATTGCGCTGGCCAGCCACGGCCCGATTGACCTGATGACGATCATGTTGGGCACCAATGATTTGCAGGCCCATCACGGCAAAACTGCTGCACAGATTGCGGCCCATGTCGATGCGCTTGTGAAGATCGCGCTGACGGATGAGTTGCAGGAACGCCATGGCGGGTTTGAGATTTTGCTGATTTGCCCGCCAGCTGTCATTGGCGCTGGTGTGTTTGTCGCTGATTTTATTGATAGCGTGCAGGTATCACGCGCCCTGCCCGCATTATATGCCCGCGTCGCGACCCGTCGCGCTGTGCATTTCATGGACGCAGGCGCGCATATCGCCAGCAGCAATATTGACGGTATTCATTTTGATAAAGTAGCCCACGCGGTGCTGGGCCAAGCGGTGGCGGATCAGATCAAGGGTATCCTGACCTGATCCTATAATTTAGCCAGCACAGCGTTTTGAGGCGTCTTCTTCGGCGGCGGTAAAGCCAAGCAGGCTGAATTTATCAGCCGTCTGTGTACCCCGACCGGAGCGCGCTGTTAATGTCGCATCAGCGCCACGTTTCATTGCAGCCACAATTTTCGCATCATCCTCGGGGGTGGCGGGCCATGCCCATTCGCCTTCGGTAAACAGCGTAAAGCTGGTCCCTGCGATGTCCATGTCGACTGTCGAGCCGGACGCAAACGGGTAACCGCCTGTGAACGTCACTTGCCCCTGAGCCGAGGCACCTGGGCGATAGAACACCATCAACAGGACTTCACTGCGCCGCACTGCGACGGTTTGCCCGTCTTTGGTGTTCACAGTTTCCTTGGGTGCCGACACCGCCCAGCATTCTTTTGGGCTATCTTCGGTGAAAACAGACCAATCGGTGTTGGCCGCAACACGGTTACTGCTTTCTTGAGCGACGGAAATGGTGCCAATGGCACAGGCCGCCACCACACAAAATGCACGCGAAATTTTAAAAACCATATCTAACAGCCTCCAAGCTGTGCTTGCCTCTGGATGTCTCACAATGCCTTGGTGCATCTTATGGCACCTTTTCGACTAGCGGGATCTGTTTCAACTCGATAGCCTTGATACTAGCAAAAAACCGCTCGGTTGGGGAAGCCCTGATTTTCGCGCACCGCAAGACATTGCCCAACACGGAAGGACACAGTGATGACAGCCCCAATTGATATGGTCGAGATTTGGCGCGGCGAGATGCTTGAAAGCGTCCACCGTGGCCACGGCGTGGTCTGCGACCAGAACGGCGATGTCGTACATGCTTGGGGTGATCCAAATGCAATGATCTATCCACGATCGTCGTGCAAAATGATCCAAGCGTTGCCGTTATTGGAAAGTGGCGCAGGTGCGCATTTGACGGCTGAACAGCTTGCATTGTCATGTGCGTCCCATCAGGGGGCCGCGATCCATACTGATCGTGTGGCGGCTTGGTTGCATGATTTGGGGATGTCGGACGGTGATTTTCGCTGTGGTCCGCAATGGCCTGCAGATCATGAAGCCAAAAACAAGTTGATCCGCGCATACGACGAGCCGTGTCAGATACATAACAATTGTTCGGGCAAACACGCTGGGTTTTTGACGTTGAACAAGCATTTGGGCGGTGGTCCTGATTATGAAAAGGTTGATCACCCTGTGCAAATGGCAGGCAAGGCTGCGTTTGAGGAAACCACGGGTGAGACAAGTCCGGGTTACGGTATCGATGGCTGTTCGGCCCCGAACCATGCCTGCACTGTCACCGGTTTGGCCCGCTCAATGGCAGCCTTTGCCAGCGCTGAAACCGGCGGTGATTTGCGCCAACAGTCGATGGTGAAGTTGCGTGAAGCGATGATGGCTTATCCTGAGCTGGTTGCTGGTGAAACCCGCGCCTGCACCGAACTGATGCGCGCAATGGGCGGTAAGGTCGCGATTAAAACGGGGGCCGAGGGTGTGTTTATCGCGATTATCCCCAGCCTTAAGATGGGTGTCGCGCTGAAGATCGTTGATGGCACGACCCGCGCGTCCGAGGCCGCGATGGCTGCGATATTGGTCAAACTGCGCGTGCTTGATGCCGCGCATCCGGCCACTATCGCCCGCATGACCCCACAATTGAAAAACTGGCGCGGCATCGTGACAGGCTTTAGCCGCCCGACTGCTGCACTGACTTAAAGGAAATTTGTGATGACATTTACACTGGCCACTTGGAACATCAACTCGGTTCGTTTGCGCGAAGATTTGGTTGCGACGCTGATGCGCGATGAGGCGCCGGATGTGCTGTGTTTGCAGGAATGCAAAAGCCCTGTTGATAAGATCCCGTTGGAGAAATTTGCGTCGCTTGGGTACGTTCATATGGTTGCGCGTGGTCAAAAGGGATACAACGGCGTTGCGATTTTTTCCAAGCTGCCGATTGAGGAAGCAGGAGCGGAGGATTACGCATCGCTTGGTCATGCCCGTCATATCGCGGGTCGGTTGGCCAACGGTGTCACCATCCACAATTTCTATGTACCCGCAGGTGGCGATGTGGCCGACCGCGAAGTGAACGAGAAGTTTGGTCAAAAGATGGATTATCTGGCCGAGATGCGCGATGCGTTTATCGCTGATAAGCCGGGCAAATCCATTTTGGTTGGTGATCTGAATATCGCCCCGCGTGAGGATGATGTTTGGGATCACAAAAAGCTGCTGAAGGTTGTCAGCCACACGCCTGTGGAAGTTGCCGCCTTGGCAGAGGTTCAGGCCGCTGGTGATTGGGTCGATGTGACCCGCGCCGATATCCCAGAGGGCAAATTGTATAGCTGGTGGTCGTACCGCGCAAAGGATTGGGATGAAGCCAATAAGGGCCGTCGTTTGGACCATGTTTGGGCCACATCTGATATTGCTGCATCAGCCCATTCCAGCCGCGTTGTTCGCCATGTCCGTGGCTGGGAACAGCCATCTGATCATGCGCCTGTATTTGCAACGTTTGATTTGTAAAAAACCCAAAGGGCGACAGAAATGATCACTGCCTTCGCAGTTATATTTACGATTCTTATTGCGATTGCAGTTGGGTTCCAATTTGCGCTGGCACTTGGCGCACCTTGGGGCGAATGGGCCATGGGTGGACGTTGGCGTGGTGTGCTTCCTAGGGCTCTCCGCTTTGCGGCTGTTTTTCAAGCTTTTGCGCTGCTTGGGTTGGTCGCAATTGTTCTTGCGCATACAGGCCTTATTAACTGGGACATTCCTGTTTGGATGATTTGGGTTGTGGTCGTGGTAATGGCAGCGTCATCAGTGATGAACGTCGCCACACCTTCCCGCAAAGAACGCCTGCTTTGGGCACCGATTGTCACGCTGGCCTTCCTATCAGCGTTGGCCATCGGATTTCTTGTGTAAAGGGTTCTGATTGCCTATATGAGCCGCTTAGTCCCTTGAAAGGTGTCTGATATGACCTCCGCTGTCCCGATTACCCCAGATATGTTGACCATTCCCCGCAAGGAAACTGGTGGTCTGCCGAATTTGGTGGGCATGTCCCGTGAGGGGATGCGCGAAGCGTTGATCGCTGTTGGAACACCTGAAAAGCAGGCTAAAATGCGTGTCGGCCAGATTTGGCAGTGGATTTATCATTGGGGCATTCGTGAATTTGACCTGATGACAAACCTGTCCAAGGATTTTCGCGCCATGTTAGCCGAGCAGTTTGTTGTGGCTGTCCCTGAGATTGTGACCCGTCAAGAATCAGCTGACGGCACCCGTAAATGGCTTGTCCGCATTGCGGGTGGTCATGAAGTCGAGGTGGTTTATATCCCTGAGACGAACCGCGGCACGCTGTGTATTTCCAGCCAAGTCGGTTGCACGTTGACCTGTTCGTTCTGTCATACTGGCACTCAGAAACTTGTCCGCAATCTGACATCAGCCGAGATTATTGGTCAGGTTTTGGTTGCCCGCGACGAGCTGAACGAATGGCCCGAACAAGGCGCCAAAAACGTCGAGGGGCGTTTGCTTTCAAACATCGTGCTGATGGGCATGGGCGAGCCGCTTTATAATTTTGAAAACGTCCGTGATGCGATGAAAATTGCGATGGACCCTGATGGTATTCAGCTGTCGCGCCGCCGTATTACGTTGTCCACATCTGGCGTCGTTCCAGAGATTGCGCGCACTGCCCAAGAGATTGGCTGCCAGTTGGCGATTTCGTTCCACGGCACCACTGATGAAATTCGTGACAAGCTGGTCCCGATCAACAAGCGTTGGCCGCTGGCTGATTTGCTGGAAGCGTTGCGCGCTTATCCTAAGGTGTCCAATTCTGAGCGGATTACGTTTGAATATGTCATGCTTGATGGCATCAATGATACAGATGCTGATGCCCACCGTTTGATGCGTTTGATCGAAGGCATTCCGGCCAAAATCAACCTGATCCCATTCAACGAATGGCCCGGTGCGCCGTACAAACGGTCGTCGAACAACCGCATTCGTGCGTTTGCTGATATTGTGCATAATGCCGGCTATTCATCGCCTGTGCGCCGTCCCCGCGGTGAGGACATCATGGCCGCTTGCGGTCAGTTGAAATCCGAGACCCAGCGCGAACGTAAATCACGCGCGCAGATCGCGGCTGAAACTGGCAGCTAAGGCTATTTTCCCAATGTCAGACCAATAACGCGCGCGCCTCGTCAGGGGACAGCGACGCAGGTCGTTCGCATGTGGTTGTCAGGTCAATGAAACGCCGGTCTTTGCCTGCGCGCAAGATCGCGGTCATCACATCAACTGCATGAACCGCAAGGTCGATGTTGCAGCGATGCTGCCGTCCCTCGCTGATTGCTGTCGCCATATCGGCCAGACCTGCGCAGCGATAATTTGCCCACCCTTCGTCATCGTTTGCGACCCCAAACGGATGATCCCATGCTGGTAGTGCTTTGATTTCGCCGTCTTGTCCGCCGATTTCGACGTCGCCGCCAAAGAAGTTGGGGTCTGGCAGGAACAAGGATGCATCGGTGCCGTAAAGTTCCATGTGCCCGTGTTTATGCGCCCAGACATCCCAACTGGTCCCGAGCGTGACTGTTGCCCCGCTTGCGAATTCGAGCAGTGCGTGGATGTTGGTCGGCGTGTCCACTGGAACGGTTTCCCCGATCCGGTCGCCGTTGCCGATTGTCCGTGTTTTGAACGTTGTGGTTGCCAGCGACGCGACGGATTTCACAGGTCCAAGCAGTTGGATCAGGTTGGTCACATAATATGGCCCGATGTCGAGGACTGGCCCCGCACCTGGTTGGAAAAAGAAGTCTGGATTTGGATGCCATGCCTCCATTCCGCGCCCCATAACGTGACAAGTTCCGCCGATGATTTGACCGGTTTTGCCGCTGTCGATAGCCGCCCGTGCAAGTTGGTGCGCGCCCCCAAGGAAGGTGTCAGGCGCAGACCCAACCCGCAAGTTTTTGGACGCTGCGATTTCGCGCAAATGCGTGCCTTGTTCAAGCGTCAAAACCAGCGGTTTTTCGGAATAGGCGTGCTTGCCTGCCTCAAGAATTTGTCGCGTGACGTCGTAGTGAACCGCCGGAATGGTCAGGTTCACGATTACGTCGATGTCCGGTGCTGCAAGCAAATCCGCAACGCTGTCTGCGCGCAGGTCATATTGCGCCGCACGCGCCCGCGCCACATCCATATTTATGTCCGCCACCGCGACCAATTTGAGTGCCTTAAAGATCGGTGCAAATTCCAGATATGTGGTCGAGATGTTTCCGCATCCAATGATGCCAACGCCAAGTTGTGTCATGTCAATTTCCTTTAGAATTTCAAGACAGCCGCAAGACTGCGCTGCGCAAAGCGCGCGTCATCGCTTGGGTTGTCGTGCTCGATGACGTAGTGGTCGACGCCCGTTGATTTCAGCGCGCCGTGGATTGCGGGCCAGTCCAGTGTCCCTTGGCCAACGTCGGCCCAGCCGTCTTCGTCGACGCATTCGCCTGCTGGCGCGATGTCTTTGATATGGGCTGCTGCGATCCGTCCGCTGTATTTGTTGATCCAATCAACGGGGTTCAGGCC
>Ga0209815_1000144_pt1 | contig 54331 bp, 57 predicted proteins | sample CoawatmetaG00DNA_FD_187507 | JGI IMG/M metagenome (GOLD analysis project Ga0209815, IMG submission 187507) | Marine microbial communities from the West Antarctic Peninsula - Coastal water metaG002-DNA (SPAdes) (version 2) | ecosystem: Environmental > Aquatic > Marine > Coastal ...
GACTCCCAATTCAATATGTAATTAGACCTCAAAAACATGAGTATAGAGATTATAGGGGTTATTCGGGAAGAATTGAAGGAGGTGCATTTAGAAAAGGAGATGAAATTACAGTTTTACCATCAGGATTTACATCTTCTGTTAAGACTGTTGAATTAAATGGAGAAAATATTGAGGAAGCATACTCACCCATGTCGGTAACGGTTACCTTAAATGATGATTTGGATATTAGTAGGGGGGATATGATAGTAAAGAAAAACAACATACCCATTATTTCTCAAGATTTAGACTTGATGATTTGTTGGATGTCAGATGTAAATTTATTAAATAAAAAGAAAGTAATTATTAAACATACAACTAATGAATGTATAGGGATTATTACGGAACTTAATTATAAGCTTGATATCAATACGCTTCATAGTGTAAAAGATATTGAAGATTTCAAACTAAATGATATTGGAAGAATACGTATTAGAGCTTCAAAATCTTTATTTTTTGATTCTTATAAAAAAAACAGACAAACAGGCAGTGTTATTTTAATAGACCCTATTACTAACTCTACCATTGCGGCAGGGATGATATTATAAAAAAAACATGAAAGTCTCCAATAATTTAGATATAGCTATTAAAGCTGCTATAGCCGCAGGAAAGGAAATATTAAAAATATATAAATCTTCAGATTTAGGGATTGAGTATAAATCGGATAAATCTCCGTTAACATTAGCGGACAAAGCTTCCAATAGAGTTATCGAAAGTGCCTTAATAGCTACTAAAATACCTATTTTATCTGAAGAGGGTGAGTTTATTAATTATGAGGACAGAAAAGATTTAAATAAATTATGGATTGTTGACCCTCTTGACGGAACAAAAGAATTTATAAAGAAAAATGATGAGTTTACGGTTAATATTGCACTGATCGAAGAAAACAAACCTACTATAGGTGTGATATATGCACCAGCATTAAAAGTTATGTATTTCTCTGAAAAAAAATTAGGGGCCTTCAAGATATTAATTGGCGATTCTGATGAGTTACATTACTCCAAAGCGATAAGCTTGCCTATAATTAAAAAATCTAACGAATATAGAGTTCTTACAAGTAGATCTCATTTAGATAAGAATACTTTAAATTATATAGATAACTTAAACGTAAATAACTTAAAAGTAGTTTCAGTTCCTATGGGTAGTTCACTCAAATTTTGTTTATTGGCTGAAGGAATAGCAGATTGTTATCCTAGATTTTCACCATGTATGGAATGGGATACCGCAGCAGGTCAAGCTATTTGTGAGCATTCTGGATTTAAAGTTATTGATTTAAAAACAATGTGCTCAATTTTTTATAACAGAGCACATTTAGTTAACAATAACTTTATTGTAAAAAAAATAAAATAATTTATTTTTAGTTAGATTCCTGAAATGCAAAATTAGCAGGAAACAATTCAACTTCATAAGATGTAATTTCATTATTATTAAAATCTACTACTTTAACTTTATTCATATCTTTATAATTTGTTATAACAAAATAAACTAAATCATCAATTATTTCGCTTGAGTGTAATTGTGAAGGTTTATAAAAACCAAATAAAAATTAACATTTTTTTAAAGAACTTAAATATTTATATTTTATTTTTGCACTATGAATAAAAAACCAGACTTAGTGGTATTTAATGAAGAAACGCAATTATTTGATGCATCGTTAAAACCCTATGGAACTTCGGCGAGTTCTCCTGTAATCAAACCTTTAAATACAGCAACCTGGCGTAATGATGGAGTGCAGCGTGTAAATAGACAATTTAAATCCAAGTTTGAAGAAGTTAGAAAAGAGTACGAAGAATTAATACGAAAATTCCAATATAATGATTTGGTATATAATTCTAAATTTAGTTTCGAACCAAATATTGGTGAAGTTTATCATTTGTATAATGACAAAAAAAAGGAATCTTTTTTATCTATTATTTCTCCAGACCAATGTTCTTTTTATCACTTAGGATCTTTTAGATTAAACACTGATAAAATGTGGGAAAAACTAGGCGCTGTTACAACAATAACTGATAGATAATAATAAAGATAAAAAATGAGCTATTTATTTACATCAGAAAGTGTTTCTGAAGGACATCCAGACAAAGTTGCAGATCAGATTTCTGACGCATTAATTGACAACTTTTTAGCATTTGATAAAAATAGTAAAGTTGCTTGTGAAACTTTAGTTACTACTGGTCAAGTAATTTTAGCAGGTGAAGTAAAATCTAAAACATACCTAGATGTTCAGCAAATTGCTAGAGATGTAATTAATAAAATTGGATATACAAAAAGCGAGTATATGTTTGATGGTCATTCTTGTGGAGTTTTATCTGCAATTCACGAACAATCTCCAGATATTAATCAGGGTGTAGATAGAGCTAACCCAGAAGATCAAGGAGCTGGAGATCAGGGAATGATGTTTGGTTATGCCACCGATGAAACAGAAAACTATATGCCATTGGCTTTGGAGTTATCTCATAGGTTTTTAATTGAATTAGCTGCTCTACGTAGAGAAAACATAGATATTAATTATTTAAGACCAGATTCAAAATCTCAGGTTACTATAGAATACTCTGATGATAATGTGCCGCAAAGAATTGATGCAATTGTGATTTCTACGCAACATGATGATTTTGATAAATCTGAATCTGTAATGTTGGCTAAAATCAAAAAAGACATTATACAATTTTTAATTCCTAAAGTTGTATCAAAATTACCTGCTCAGATTCAAAAGTTATTTACAGAGAATATTACTTATCACATAAATCCAACAGGTGTTTTTGTAATTGGTGGACCTCATGGTGATACTGGTTTAACAGGAAGAAAAATTATTGTAGATACTTATGGTGGTAAAGGAGCACACGGAGGTGGTGCTTTTTCCGGAAAAGACCCTTCTAAAGTTGATAGATCTGGAGCCTATGCAACTAGGCATATTGCAAAAAATTTAGTTGCTGCAGGCCTTTGTAAAGAAGTTTTAGTACAGGTTTCTTATGCCATTGGTGTTGCTAAGCCAACAAGTATTAATGTCGAAACATACGGAACTGCAACTGTAGAATTAACTGATGGTGAAATCAGTAAAAAAGTGGAAGCTATTTTTGATATGCGCCCATATTTCATAGAGCAACGCTTAAAATTAAGATCTCCTATTTACTTTGAAACTGCGGCATACGGTCACATGGGAAGAACTCCAGAAATAAAAACGGTTACATTTACAAACCCAATGGGAGAAACTGTTTCTGAAGAAGTAGAAACGTTTACCTGGGAGAAATTAGATTACGTGGATAAAATAAAAACTAAATTTAATATATAATTATGATTACTAAATATACTCAATACAAAGTAAAGGATTTATCCCTTGCTGACTGGGGAAGAAAAGAAATGGATTTAGCCGAAGCAGAAATGCCAGGATTAATGAGCTTGAGAGAAGAATATGCAGATTCTCAACCATTAGAAGGAGCAAGAATTGCAGGGTGTTTACATATGACAATTCAAACTGCAGTTTTAATAGAAACATTGCAAGCTTTAGGTGCAGAAGTTACTTGGAGTTCTTGTAATATTTTTTCTACACAAGATCAAGCTGCTGCGGCTATTGCTGCTACAGGAACATCTGTTTATGCTTGGAAGGGAATGAATGAAGAGGAGTTTGATTGGTGTATTGAGCAAACATTATTTTTTGGTGAAGATAAAAAACCATTAAATATGATTTTAGATGATGGTGGAGATTTAACCAATATGGTTTTAGATCGTTATCCTGAATTAGCTCCAGGTATCAACGGATTGTCAGAAGAAACTACTACTGGTGTTCACAGGTTATATGAGCGAGTAAAAAACGGAACGCTTACAATGCCTGCGATTAATATTAATGATTCTGTTACAAAATCAAAATTTGACAACAAATATGGATGTAAAGAATCCGCAGTAGATGCAATTCGTAGAGCAACAGATATTATGTTAGCAGGAAAACGTGTAACTGTTTGTGGTTATGGTGATGTTGGTAAAGGAACAGCAGCTTCTTTTAAAGGGGCAGGTTCTATTGTAACGGTTACAGAAATAGACCCTATTTGTGCGTTACAAGCTGCAATGGATGGTTTTGAAGTTAAGAAATTAGAAACTGTTGTTGCAAATTCTGATATTATAATTACAACAACAGGTAACAAAGATATTGTACGTGGAGAGCATTTTGAAGTGATGAAAGACAAAGTAATTGTTGCTAATATTGGTCATTTCGATAATGAAATTGATGTTCCTTATTTAAATGCAAACAGTGAAAAAGTTGAAATTAAACCTCAAGTAGATAAATATAATATTAACGGAAAAGATATTATTTTATTAGCAGAGGGACGTTTGGTGAATTTAGGCTGCGCAACTGGGCATCCAAGTTTTGTAATGTCTAATTCATTTACAAATCAAACACTAGCTCAAATCGAACTTTGGAATAATGCAAAGGCTTACGAAAACAAGGTGTATATGTTGCCAAAACATTTAGATGAAAAAGTAGCGTATCTGCACTTAGCGAAAATTGGTGTTGAACTAACTGAATTACGTAAAGATCAAGCAGATTATATTAGTGTTAAGCAAGAAGGTCCTTATAAACCAGATCATTACAGGTATTAATTTAAAGTTAAATTCATAAAAAAAGCCTTTCTAATTTAGAAAGGTTTTTTTTAGACAAGTACTTTTTTTACTTGAAAATTTTAAGTACTTTTGTTACTCAATATCAAATTAAATGTTAGATTCATTAATTACTTCTAAGACTAGACTTAGAATGCTTATTAAATTTTTTATAAATACGACCAATAAGGGGTATTTAAATGGATTGGCAACGGAGTTTAACGAATCTACAAATTCTATTCGAAAAGAATTAAATAACCTAAGTTCAGCTGGTTACCTTTTAAAGTCCAAGTCCAACAATCGAGTAATCTATAATGCAAATAAAAAACATCCTCTTTTTAATGTTCTTCAAAAAGTAATAAAACAGCACCTCGGAATAGATGAGATAATTACCACCATTTTGGAAAAATTAGGTAACGTTAAGTGCGTTGCTATTATAGGGGATTATGCTAGGGGTATAGATAGTGGAACTATCAATGTTGTTTTACTAGGTGATAGAATTGATGTGGGTTATTTGAATGATATAATACAAAAAATAGAAAAAAAAATAACAAGAAAAGTCTCGTTTGAAATTGTTAGTAAACTCCCTACAGGATGTTTAGAGATTTACTCTGAAAAAATAGATATTCTAAATTAATAAAAATGAGTTGGAATATAATATACACGAAATCAAGGTCTGAAAAAAAAGTGGAAGAGAGACTAAAAAATATAGGTATTGAGGCTTACTGCCCTGTAAGAAAAGAGGTGAAATTTTGGTCGGATAGAAAAAAAACAGTTTTAGTTCCAGTTTTACCATCCATGGTATTAGTTAAAATTGATGATAATAAAAGAAATGAAGTTTTTGATATTCCTGGAGTTGTACGTTATATGTTCTGGCTTAAAAAGCATGCAGTTGTTAGAGATAGTGAAGTTGAGTCCTTAAAACTTTTACTAGAGACAAGTAATATAACTGAACAAAATACTTCTTTATTTAATATTGGAGATGAAATAAAAATATCCTCTCTTGAAGATCAGCTTGGTATAATTAAAAAAATCTCAAATAATCAAATTTGGGTAGTGTTGAAACAATTAGGTTATGTGATTAAGCTAAAAACTGCTTAAAAACATAACATTTATTAAAATTAAAAGTTAGTTACTATGTAACTGACAACGGCGTAGCCGTAAAGTAAACAGTTCAATATGAATGGAATAATAGCAGAAAATTTTGATATAATTCATCCTGGTTATGTTAAAATGTTTAACGATATAAATAAGCATGTAAATAAGATTCATGTTTTACTTCATGTCGATCCTTCTTTAGATAGACCAGAAAAATTAAAACCTTTAATTAGTGTTAAGGATAGAACAATGACTCTTTTAGCTCTTAAAGGAGTTGTAAATGTTTCTACTTACAATGATGAAAACGAACTAAAACAATTAATAATAGATATAAATCCAGAAATTAGATTCTTAGGAGATGATTATATAAGTAGAACGGATTATACCGGATATGGTTTACCTCCAAAAATAGTATTCTTAAAGAGAAATCATGGTTGGAGTACCACTAAGTTTAAAAAATTAATTGCAAATTCTATAAAATGAAAATCAAATCTATTTGTTGTATTGGAGCTGGATATGTCGGAGGTCCTACTATGTCTGTGGTTGCTCAAAAGAACCCAGATATAAAGGTAACTGTAGTGGATATTAATGAAGATCGAATTAATGCTTGGAATTCAGAGGACCTATCTAGCCTTCCAATTTATGAGCCTGGTTTAGATAAAGTTATACGGGATGCAAGAGGTAGGAATTTGTTTTTTTCTACGGATGTTGAAAAAGCTATATTAGATTCTGAAATGATATTTATATCGGTTAACACTCCTACTAAGACTTATGGATCTGGTAAAGGAATGGCAGCCGATTTAAAGTATGTTGAGTTATGTGCTAGGCAAATAGGTCAAGTTGCTAAAACAGATAAAATTATAGTTGAAAAATCAACATTGCCTGTTAAAACTGCTGCTGCTATTAAGAACATTCTAGATAACACTACAACAGCTGTGAATTTCGAAATCCTTTCAAACCCTGAGTTTTTAGCCGAGGGAACAGCAATAAAAGATCTTAAATTTCCAGATAGAGTCTTAATAGGTGGAGAGCAAACTAACAGTGGTAAAGTAGCAATTGATAAGCTTTCACAAATTTATTCTAGCTGGGTTCCAAAAAGTAAAATATTAACTACTAATTTATGGTCTTCAGAATTATCTAAGTTAACTGCTAATGCATTTTTAGCACAGAGGATATCCTCCATTAATTCATTGTCAGAGCTATGTGAAAAAACAGGTGCTGATATTGACGAAGTAGCTAAAGCTATTGGTATGGATTCAAGGATTGGATCAAAATTTTTAAAAACCTCTGTAGGTTTTGGAGGGTCATGTTTTCAAAAAGACATTTTAAATCTAGTATACATATGTCAATCTTTAGGGATAAATGAAGTTGCAGATTACTGGGAGCAAGTTATAATAATGAATAATCACCAAAGAAGCAGATTTGCTAAAAATATTTTGCAAAATTTATATAACACCGTTGCAGGAAAGAAAATTACAATTTTAGGCTGGGCTTTTAAAAAAGATACTAACGATACAAGAGAATCTGCTGCAATTTATGTTGCAGACATGCTAATCGATGAAGAGGCTATTGTACATGTATATGACCCAAAAGTGAATACAAATCAAATTTTATTTGATTTAAATTATTTAAATTCTAGAGAAGCATCAACAAATAAAAAAATGTTAAATGTTGCGGAAGATCCTTATGATGCTTCAAAAAATTCTCATGCCATAGCTATACTTACGGAATGGGATGAATTTAAAACATACAACTGGAAAAAGATTTATGAATCCATGAATAAACCAGCATTTATCTTTGACGGTCGGAACATTCTTGATAAAGTGGAGCTTGAAAAAATAGGATTTATTTATAAAGCAATAGGAAAACAGTAAATGAAAAGTAAAACAATTTTAGTAACCGGAGGAGCTGGATTTATAGGATCTCATTTGTGTAAAAAATTATTAAACGAAAACCATAAGGTAATTTGTTTAGATAACCATTTTACTGGGACTTTGAAAAATATTGAAGAACTTGAAAATAATAACAATTTTGAGTTTGTCAATCATGATATTACAAAACCATATTATAGAGATAATATAGATGAGATTTATAATTTAGCGTGTCCAGCATCTCCAATTCACTATCAATCTAATCCAATTAAAACGGTTAAAACATGTACCATTGGGGTTATAAATATGTTAGGTCTTGCTAAAAAAAATAAAGCAAAAATCTTACAAGCTAGTACCTCTGAGGTTTATGGAGACCCAGAAATTCATCCACAAACAGAAGATTATAATGGAAATGTAAACACTCTTGGTTTTAGATCTTGCTATGATGAAGGTAAAAGATGCGCAGAAACTTTATTTATGGATTATAAAAGAGAACATAGTTTAAATATTAGAATTGTTCGAATATTTAATACCTATGGACCTAATATGACTAAAAATGACGGCAGGGTAGTTTCCAACTTTATTACACAAGCTTTAGATGGTAAAGATATTACAGTATATGGGGACGGTTCTCAAACGAGATCCTTTCTATTTATTAATGATCTAATTAACGGAATGATAAAAATGATGAATAGCGATTTTGTAGGTCCTGTAAACCTCGGAAACCCTATAGAATTGTCAATGAAGGATCTAGCTACCATGGTAATTAAACTTACTAACTCTTCATCTAATATTATATATAAAGATTTACCAGAAGATGACCCTAAAAGAAGAAAACCAGACATTAGTTTAGCAAAGTCTATATTGGATTGGCACCCAATAATCGATTTAGAAACTGGCCTAAAAAAAACAATTAATTATTTTAATTATCATTAAATGAAAATATTAGTTACAGGAGCTGCTGGATTTATAGGTTATCATTTAGTTAAAAATCTAATTGAAGATAATCATGAGGTTATAGGTCTTGATAACATTAATGATTACTATAGTACTAATTTAAAATTTGATAGACTCAATGAGTTAGGAATTAATAAGGATAGCGCTAAAGATTTTCTTAACTTAAATGGTAGTAATTTATTCCAAAACTTCAAATTCATACGAATGAATTTAGAAGATAGAGATAACTTACCTAAACTATTTAAAAATCAAAAATTTAATGTGGTATGTAATTTAGCTGCTCAAGCAGGGGTTAGATATTCCATTAAAAACCCAGAAACGTATATTGATTCCAATATAGTTGGTTTTTTAAATATTTTAGAGTGTTGTAGAAATTACAATATTAAGAAATTAGTGTACGCAAGTAGTTCTAGTGTTTATGGAAATAATGAGAAAATACCATTTGATGAGACAGACAATACAGATAAACCTATAAGTCTTTATGCGGCTAGTAAAAAGTCCAATGAGCTTATGGCTCATACGTACAGTCATCTATTTAAATTTGAAACAATTGGTCTTCGTTTTTTTTCAGTTTACGGATCTTGGGGAAGACCAGACATGGCGTATTATTTATTTGCTGATGCTATTACAAAAGATAAACCAATAAAAGTATTTAATAATGGAGAGTTATCTAGAGATTTTACACATATTAATGATATAATTGAGGTAGTTAAATCCACCATACTAGATCATTCTGTTAAAAGTCTACCTGAAATATATAATTTAGGTAATAACAGCCCTATTTTGCTATCTAAATTTATTGAAATAATTGAAAAGTATTTAGGTAAAAAAGCAATTAAGAAAATGCTTCCAATGCAAGATGGAGATGTTAAAAAAACATGGGCTAGTATTTCAAAAATAACGAAGGATTATAATTTTCAAAATAATGTTTCTTTAGATAAAGGAATAGAAGAATTTATTAACTGGTTTAAAGTATATCATAAAGTTTGATTTAATTTGTATTCAATAAAAAATAGTAGATATTATTATTATTTCTTGTTTATTTAAGTAAAAAATAAATTAAATTTGAACTTTGTATTTAAGATTATAATTCAATTACAAATGTGATTGACAACTGCGAAGCTGTAAAATATACTAAAGTTTAAAAAATTAGTGACTACCGGTGGTAGTCGAGAAAAATATAAATTATGAAAGTAGGAATCACCTTTTCAACCTTTGATCTTTTTCATGCTGGGCATGTAAAGATGTTAGAAGAAGCTAAACGTCAGTGCGATTATTTAATTGCAGGTCTGCAGTTAGACCCTTCGATTGATCGCCCTGAGAAAAATGGACCTTCACAGTCTATAATAGAACGTTACATTCAACTTAAAGGGTCTAAGCATGTAGATGAAATTGTCCCTTACGTATCTGAACAAGATTTAGAAGATATTTTACGTTCTTTTAAACTAGATGTTCGCATTATTGGCGACGAGTACAAGGAAAAGAACTATACAGGAAGAGACTATTGTAAAGAAAAGGGAATAGAGATCTATTACAACGCAAGAGATCACAGGTTCTCTTCGAGTGGACTTAGAAAGCAAGTGAAACAAGCAGAAGATAAATAAGAAATGAATAAGTCATCAAAAATATACATTGCTGGTCATAGAGGTATGGTTGGTTCTGCAGTTTGGAGAGCACTAGAATTTAAAGGGTATTCTAATTTGATTGGAAAAACAAGTGCTGAACTTGATCTCAGAAATCAACAGGCCGTTACTAATTTTTATAAAAAAGAACAGCCAGAAGTAGTCATTGATGCTGCAGCAAAAGTTGGAGGTATTTTAGCTAATAATGATTTTCCTTATCAGTTTTTAATGGAGAATATGCAAATTCAAAACAATTTGATTGATGGTGCTTTTAAAGCTGGAATAGAAAAATTTATTTTTTTAGGGAGTTCTTGCATCTATCCTAAGTTTGCTCCGCAGCCCCTAAAGGAAGAATACCTACTTACAGGTTCTTTAGAGCCAACTAATGAGTGGTATGCGATTGCAAAAATCACAGGTGTAAAAGCTTGCCAATCGATACGCAAACAATTTAATAAAGAGTATGTAAGTTTAATGCCTACGAACTTGTATGGATCTTTCGATAATTTTGATTTGCAATCCTCGCATGTATTGCCAGCAATGCTGCGTAAATTTCATGAGGCTAAAATAAATAAGCATTCAGACGTAACACTCTGGGGAAGTGGAACTCCCATGCGAGAGTTCTTATTTGTAGATGATATGGCAGAAGCGGTGGTGTATGCCTTAGAAAATAATTTACCAGAATACTTGTACAATATAGGTACTGGAAAAGACATTACGATTAAAGAACTTGCAAAGACCATCCAAAGTGTAACAGGGCACCAAGGAAATATTCTTTGGGATGCGAGTAAACCAGATGGTACGCCAAGAAAACTATTGGATGTTTCCAAAATGAAAGAGATCGGATGGGAATATTCTACAGAGTTAGAAGACGGTATTAAAAAAACCTATTTATGGTTTTTACAGAATATACATACAATTAAAGAAATTAAATTATAAATAATGAAAGTAGCATTAATCACGGGTATTACAGGACAGGATGGTTCTTATTTAGCAGAACTATTGTTAGAAAAAGGGTATGAAGTGCACGGGATAAAAAGAAGATCTTCTTCATTAAATACAGACCGTATTGATCATTTATATCAAGATCCTCACGACCCGAATCAACGGTTAAAATTGCATTATGGTGATTTAACAGATGCAATGAATCTGACCAAAATTATAGAAGAATGTCAGCCCGATGAAATCTACAATTTAGGAGCTATGTCTCATGTGAAGGTATCTTTTGATACGCCAGAATATGTGGGAAATGTAGACGGCTTAGGTACTTTACGTATTTTAGAGGCGGTTCGTTTACTAGGCTTAGAGAAAAAAACTAGAATATATCAAGCGTCTACTTCAGAATTGTACGGAGGGATGCCAGAAAACAAAAATGATAAAGGGTTTTATGATGAAAATTCACCTTTCTATCCAAGATCGCCTTACGGAGTTGCTAAAATATATGGTTTTTGGATTACCAAAAACTACAGAGAGGCTTATAATATGTTTGCATGTAATGGTATTTTATTCAATCATGAATCCCCAAGAAGAGGAGAAACCTTTGTAACTCGTAAAATTACAAGAGCGACTGCTAGAATTGCTTTAGGATTACAGAAAAAAATCTATTTAGGAAATTTAGATGCCAAACGCGATTGGGGTCATGCCAAAGATTATGTGCGGATGATGTGGATGATTCTACAGGCAGAACAACCTGAAGACTGGGTGATAGCTACAGGAAAGACCACTACGGTTAGAGAGTTTGTAAGAATGAGTTTTGCAGAAGTCGGTATTGAATTAGAATTTACAGGAGTGGGAGTAAATGAAAAAGCTACCGTTTCAAAATGTAATAATCCGAAATTTCAAATAGAAATAGGAAAAGAAATTTTGTCTATAGACCCTGCTTATTTTAGACCAACTGAAGTAGATTTATTAATTGGAGATCCTTCTAAAGCTAAAAATAAATTAGGTTGGATACCTGAATACGACTTAGCAGCGCTGGTTAAAGACATGATGCAATCTGATGTTCTGTTGATGCAGAGAAATTTATATTTGAAGAAAGGTGGATTTGAAACTAATGGTGCTTTTGAGTAGTTAAAATAAATTATCATATATCAATTACATTAAAGAATGGAAATAATTTCACACAGAGGGTATTGGTTTAAAAATTCAGAGAAAAATTCAGATCTTGCTTTCCGAAGAAGCTTTAATTTAAACTTTGGAACTGAAACAGATATTAGAGACTTTGATGGTGAACTTGTTATATCTCATGACGTTGCAAATAGGAATTGCATTACAGTTGAACATTTTTTTCAAATATATAAATCAATAGAGATACAACCTTTACTTGCTTTAAATATTAAATCTGATGGATTGCAAAACCTACTCAAGAAATCTTTAAAACAAAATAATATAAATAATTATTTTGTTTTTGACATGAGTATACCCGATACAATTATGTATTTAAAAGAGGGGATGAATGTTTTTATTAGACAGAGTGAACACGAACTTGGTACATCATTTTATGAGAGTGCTTCAGGGATTTGGTTAGATGCTTTTGACGGGGTTTGGTATTCGGAAGAATTAGTTAAAAAGCATTTGAATAATGGTAAAAAAGTAGCAATTGTCTCTTCTGAATTACATAAGAGAGAATATTTAAAGCATTGGACTTTTCTCAAAAGTTGGAATATTATTAATGACAATAATTTAATTTTATGTACTGATTTGCCTGAAAAGGCAATTAATTTTTTTAAAAATGAATAAAATAAAAGCAATTCTCTTTGATATGGATGGTGTCCTTATTGAAGCTAAAGATTGGCATTACGAAGCACTCAATGAAGCGCTTAAATTATTTGGAAGTGAAATTAGTTTGTATGACCACTTAGTTACTTTTGATGGCCTACCAACTAAAGATAAACTTAATATGTTAACTTCTGTAGGCAAGCTACCTAAAGAGTTACATCCAATAATTAATAGGATGAAGCAAAAGCATACTATGAAGATGATTTTGAATAAATGTAAACCTCTATTTGCACATCAATATGCTTTATCAAAACTTCATTCAGAAGGTTATAGAATGGCAGTATGTTCAAACTCTATTAGGAAATCCGTAGAGGTTATGATACAGCAAGCAGGTTTAGATAAATATTTTGAATTTTACGTATCAAATGAGGATGTGTCTAAAGGCAAACCTGATCCGGAGATGTATAGTAAAGCAATGGATAAAATGAACCTTAAACCTGAAGAGTGTTTGATTCTGGAGGATAATGAAAATGGTATAAAAGCAGCAAAAGCAAGCGGCGGTCATCTATTAAAAATAGGTGAAATAACTGACGTCACGTATTTAAATATTACAAATCGAATAAATGAAATAGAAAAACTATAATTATGAATATAATATTGCCTTTAGCTGGAATATCAAGTTTTGATAATAATAATAACTTTTATCCTCTTCCGCTAAGAGAGGTTTCTGGAAAGCCTTTAATACAGTATGTTGTTGAAAATTTATTAACAATTAAAGGGGTTAATAAATTTATATATATATTAAAAGAGGAAGATTGTTTGAAATTTCACTTAGATAATACTCTAAAATTATTAACGCCAAATTGTGAAGTGGTAGTTCTGAAATCAGAAACTTTTGGAGCTGTATGCAGTATTTTAATGGCTGTAGATAGTATTAATAAAGATGACGATACTATTATTGTTAATGCCGACCAGGTATTTAATGTAAATCTTAATTCGATTATAAATCAATTAATAGATGAAAAAACGGATGCTGGTTTAATTACATTTGAGTCAGTTCACCCAAGATGGTCTTATGTAATGGTTGATGAAAATGATAATGTTTTGCAGGCTGAAGAGAAAAATCCGATTAGCAAATCTGCAATTGCAGGTTTTTATTATTTTAAATCATTTAATGATTTTATAGAGAGTGCTTTTGAAGCTATTGAAATAGAAGATTATTACAACAATAAATTATATACTTCTGCATTGATTAACCAAATGATATTATTAAATAAAAAGGTTACTCATAAATCTATAGATTCGAAAAATTATATATCTTTTTATTCTCCTCAAAAAATAGCTGAATTTGAGAGATATATTTCAAAAAATAAATAAATAAATAAATGATTAAATCAAAATTAGAGGACATGATAGGAGGCTGGTTCATAGGGAATTTTGAACCATCACTTTTAAAAACAAATGATGTTGAAGTCGCCGTTAAAAACTATAAATCTGGAGATGCAGAAGATGAACATTATCATAAAGTAGCTACAGAATATACTGTGATACTTAAAGGAAAAGTGAGAATGATGGGGATTGAGTACAACGAAGGTGAAATATTAACTATCTACCCAAATGAATCAACTGACTTTTTAGCGCTAACTGATGTAACAACAGTTGTGGTTAAAGTTCCAGGTGCTTCAAATGATAAATACATAACAGAAAAATAGATCAAATATGATTAATATAGTTTTGCCAATTGCAGGAAGAGGGAGTCGTTTTGCTGAAGCAGGTTTTGAATTACCAAAACCACTTATACCAGTTCATAGGAAGCCAATGATAGAGGTTGTTGTTAACAATATCAGACCTCTTTGCGAGCACCGTTTTATCTTTGTGGCTCTTAAAGAACATTTAGATCACCTAGGAATGAAAGAAACTTTAAATAGAATTGCTCCAGGATGTATAATTATTCCAGTTAATGAAGTGACTGAAGGAGCTGCTTGTACTGTTTTACTGGCAAGAGAATTTATTAATAATAATGATCAATTAATGATGGCAAATAGCGATCAATGGGTAGATATTGATATTAATGATTATTTATCGTTGATGGAAGATAAAAACATTGATGGTTTAATTATGACTATGCGGGCTGATGATCCAAAATGGTCTTTTGTAGGTTTTGACAATGATGGAAAAGTTAATAATGTTGTCGAAAAAGAGGTTATTTCAAATGAAGCTACGGTTGGTATTTATAACTTTCAAAAAGGTTCAGATTTTGTAAAAGCTGCAGATTTAATGATTACCAAAAATCTTCGTGTAAAAAATGAATTTTATGTAGCACCTGCATATAATGAAATGATTAATAATCAAGCTAATATTACAATTTTTAATATAGGAAAAGAATATGATGGGATGTATGGAATGGGAATACCTTCTGACTTAGAAAAATTTATCAAAAACCCTGTTTCAAAGAAAGTAATATAAAGTTTATAATTTTAGTTATCTGTGCTGATAGATAAGAACTCCCTATTTTATTTAATAATTTTTTAAAAGAATTATGATTAATATAATATTCACGGGATTAATTGGTGTGGAAAGTAGATTTAGAAAAAAAGTATTTGAAAAGAAGAGGGTATTCTATAAATAATCAAATTGAATAATGAATATAGCTGTATTACTTCCAATGAAGGGAAACTCTGAAAGAATTCCTAATAAAAACTTAAAATTGTTTAATGGTAAGCCATTATTTCACGCTATTATTGATGAATTAAATAAATCTAAATATATTAATAAAGTTATAATTAATACGGATAGTGATTTAATAGCCAATTCAGCAATTAATACATTTGAAAGTTTAGTTTCTATTCACGAAAGACCAATAAATATTCAAGGAGACTTTGTTTCCATGAATAAAATAATAGAGTACGATCTTAATAATAGTGATTCGGATATTTATATTCAAACCCATAGTACTTCACCATTACTATCTATTAAAAGTCTTGATACTGCTATTGAGAAAATGATAAGTAGGTCTAAAGATTTCGATTCTATTTTTAGTGTTACTAAAATTCAGACTAGATTTTATGATAAAGACGGTGCTCCCTTTAATCATAATCCTAAAGAACTTCTTAGAACTCAAGATCTAGAACCTCTATTTGAAGAGAACTCAGGTTTTTATATCTTTACAAAAGATTCTTTTAAAAACGCAGGTAACAAAAGAATAGGGTTAAGCCCTTTAATGTTCGAAATTGATAAAATTGAAGCGATTGATATAGATGAACCTTCAGATTTTATAATTGCAGAGACACTACATAAATTATTAAAATGATTTTAGATAAAATAGAAAATAGTAGGAGGTATTTTAAAGCACCTATATTTCAAGAGATTTTTCAGAAACTCAAAGACTTTGACATTAATACACCCAACGGCACCTATAAAACTCATGATTCGTATTATTTTAAGGTAATGAGTTATGAAACGCAATTATATCCAAAAATAATAGAATCCCATAAAAAAGAAGTTGATGTTCAAATTTTACTTTCTGGAAAGGAACTAATAAAAATTTATAAAGAAGAAGATGTCAGTATATTAGAAAAATATAACTCCAAAATTGATTGTCAATTTTATCAAGAATTAAATTCTCCAATTTCAGAATTAATACTTGAACCAAGTTATATGGCAGTTTTCTTTCCAAATGATATCCATGGCCCTTTATATGCACATAATAATAAAGTAGATAAATTAAAAAAAATTGTAATCAAAATAGATGAAACACTTTTCTCACAATAAGAGCATTCTTAAATCGAAATTAAAAAACAAAGAGCTTTCAATAGGTTCTTGGTTAACAATACCACATCAAGCAGTAATTGAAATATTAAGCACTGCAGGTTTTGAATGGTTAACAATAGATATGGAGCATTCTCCTATTAGTATAGAAACTATTATGAATTTAATAGGCCATATTCAAGGCAATGGGATGCAGGCTTTAGTTAGGGTCAGTAAAAATGAAGAAGTTGCTATTAAGAGAGTTTTGGATGCAGGAGCTGATGGAGTTATTGTTCCGATGATACGTAATAAGGAAGAAGCTAAGCAAGCTGTAGACTATGTAAAATATCCTCCAATAGGAAAGCGGGGAGTAGGTTTAAATAGAGCGCAGAAATATGGAACTGCTTTTGATACATATCAAGAGTGGGTTAAAGATGAAGTGGTTGTAATTGCTCAAATTGAACATATAGATGCTGTCAACAATTTAGAAGATATTTTTTCAGTTCCAGGAATAGATGGAATTATTGTAGGACCTTATGACTTATCTGCATCTATGGGGTATCCTGGAGAGTATGATAGACCAGATGTACAAGCTGCATTGTTCAAAATTGATGAGGTAGCAAAAAAACTTGACAAGCCTTTAGGTTTTCATGTCATTGATTCAGGTTATCAGAAAACACTAGAGAAAATTAATAAAGGATATTCTTTTCTTGCGTTTAGCCTAGACTTTTTCTTTCTTGGAGATAAAGCCAGAGAAGAAATGAAATTACTTAAAAGTAAACTATAATGAAAAAGGTTTTAGTATTTGGAGGATTTGGTTTTTTAGGACATTATTTAGTTAATGAATTATTGAATAGAGGTTATGAGGTAACTGTCGCAGATATTCATGAAAACGAAAAATTGGAGAGTGAAATTACATATGTTAAATGTGATATTACTAGTAAAGAAAACGTTGAAAATATTTTTGAAAATAAACAATTTGACGTTGTATACAATTTAGCGGGTTTTGCAAATTTAGATACAGCTATACAGCATCCAATAGAGACGATTCAGTTAAACGTAATTGGAAATATGTATATTCTTGAACAATGTGTAAAAAATAATATTTCTAGATTTGTTTATGCAAGTAGCGCTTATGCAATGAGTAATAAAGGCTCCTTTTACGGAATAAGCAAATTAGCCTCTGAAAAAATTGTTGAAGAGTACTTGAAGAAATATAGTTTACCTTTTACAATATTAAGGTATGGTTCAGTTTATTCTGAAAGATCATACGACAATAACTACATCTATAATTTAGTTAAATCTGCAGTTTTAGAAGGTGAAATTAATCACAATGGTGATGGAAATGAATTGAGAGAGTATATTCATGCAGCAGATGCTTCTAAACTCTCTGTAGATGTTATAGAATCAGAAGATTTTAAAAACCTTCACGTTATTCTTACTGGAAATGAGCGCATGAAACGATCTGATTTATTTAATATGGTTAGAGAAATATTAAATAATCAGGTAGAGATAAATTATAAAAATGATAGTTACCATAACCATTATAATTTCACACCCTATTCTTTTGAACCATCAGTGAGTAGGAAGCTTTCAGCAAATCCTCACATTGATATGGGGCAAGGTTTATTAGAATGTGTAAGATCTGTTCATAAAAATGAAAAATAATTTTAAGCAAAATATTTTAAAAGAAAAAGAATTTGATTCATTTTCAGCAGAATTTCTGTACAATACTTTAAAAACACTTTCTGAAAATAAAAAGAATATATCAATTGCTTTGTCAGGAGGTTCAACTCCTTTGCCTATTTTAAGTATTCTTAAAAAATATAAACTTAATTGGGAAAATTTCAATTTCTTTATGGTAGATGAAAGGAACGTTCCTACTTCAAATTCTTCAAGTAATTTCGGGAATATTGAAAAAGTATTTTTAAGAGATGTAAATTCCTCTAGTTATTCTATGATAAATGAGAACTATTCTATTGAGAATTGTGCTATTAACTATGAGAAATTACTATTTTCAAAAATCTCTTTAGTTGAAAACAACTTACCTATTTTTGATTTAATTCTTTTAGGTATTGGGGATGACGGACATACAGCTTCATTGTTTCCTTGCACAAAAGGATTAAATGAAAGTAAAAAAGCGGTAATTAAAAATAGTGTCCCCCAACTAAACACAGATAGAATTACTTTAACCTACCCAGTACTTTTAAATGCTTCTAAAATTATAATATTGGCAAAAGGAGTGATTAAAAGTCAAATTTTAAAAGAGATAAAAATTGGTAATGGAGATCATTATCCTATTACTAAGATTATTAATTCAAATGTAGATACAACTTGTATTTTAGGAATAAATTAATATGAATATTAAGAATATATTTTTTGATTTTGATGGAGTAATAGCAGAATCTGTAAGTGCTAAAACGGATGCTTTTGAAGAGATGTATCTTCCATATGGTGAGGAGATTGCTGCTAAAGTGGTTGAATATCATAAATTACATGGAGGAGTGTCTAGATATGAAAAGTTTAAATATTTCCATAAGGAATTTCTTAATGAAATAATTGACGAAAACAAAGTAAATGAATTAGCCAATCAATTTTCAAATATAGTTTTAGATAAAGTAATTAATTCTGATGAAGTTTCAGGTGCATATTATTTTATAGAAAAATACCATACAAAATTTAGGTTCTGGGTTATTACAGGAACACCAACCACAGAGATTGAGTTGATTGCTGAAAAAAGAAAATTAACCAGTTTTTTTATTGGCTTGCACGGCTCCCCAAACAATAAGAGGTATTGGACTGAAAATTTGATTAAAAAACACAACTTAAAGCGAGATGAAATCATTTTTTTAGGAGATGCAACTACAGATATGGATGCTGCTGATTTTTCAAAAACTCATTTTGCCTTAAGAGAAAATGAAGAAAACAAAGAAATCTTTAAAGACTATAAAGGTCTTAAATTTAATGATTTTTATCAATTAGAAAATTTTTTAAAAAATACATAAATGAAAATTTTATTAACTACTACTTCCTTTCAAGATACTCCAGGGAAACACCATGATTTATTAAATTCTCAAAATTGGGATATTGATTACTTAAGAGGCCCTGTAGATGAAAGCGTTTTATTGCCAATTATTCATAAATATGACGGCGTTATCTGTGGTGATGATGAATATACAAGAGAAGTTATTAAGGCAGGTAAAGCAGGTAAATTAAAAGTACTTTCAAAATATGGAGTAGGTTTAGATAAGATTAATCTAGAAGCTGCAAAAGAATTAGATGTTACTGTTACTAATTGTCCTGGAGTAAATCAGGTATCGGTTGCCGAACACGTTTTAGCTTTACTTTTTACATTCGAGAAGAATGTACATTTACAATATAATTCTACAAAAGAAGGTAGTTGGAAACGTTATATCGGTAATGAAATTCAAGGTAAAACTATAGGTGTTATTGGCTTAGGTTCAGTAGGTAAAGAATTGGTTAAAAAATCTCTTGCTTTAGGAATGAATGTCATAGGTTTTGATTTATTTAAAAATGATGATTTTAATTCTATTTATACGGAAATGAAATTCACTAATGATGTAAATGATATATACGAAAATGCAGATGTTATTAGTTTACATATTCCACATACTCCCTTATCAAATGAAATGATTAACGCGGATGTCATAAGAAACAAACTACTTAAGAAACCTATTATTATAAATACATCTAGAGGTAAATTAATTAATGTTAACGATGTCATTAATGGTTTGTCTAATGGACTTATAAGTGGTTATCTAACTGATGTTTTAGCACACGAACCTATGGAGACTGGAGAGAAGTTAAAAGGAATAGAAAATGTTATTATAACACCTCACGTGGGATCTAGAACATATCAAAGTGTCGTTAGGCAAGGATCTATGGCTGTCCTTAACTTAAAAAATAAATTACAATAATGCTCATATCAACATCTGATTTTACACATAAATGAGACTAGGATTATTTATAAATAGAACTTATGCTATAAAATATAGTAAAATCAAAAAGTATGATATAATCTTATATCCTAAAGATATTACATGTATTTCTAGTTTATTTCTAAAATTTAATTTAAAACCAGAGACATTTGATGAAATAGATGTATTTCATGTTTTAGATAAAAGTCTCAAAATTAGACTTATAATAAAAGAATTAGATGTTTTATTAAGAAAAGAGGGGTTTTTTCATATTATCTCTTCTATGTCTCTTTCAGGTAAAAATTTAAATCACGCAAACTATTTTAGATCTAAGAGTCAAATTAAGTCCGAGTTTTCCCTATCAACTTTTGGCCGATATAATTTAATTTATGAGAAACATAATGGGTTTAAATCATTTTTTGAGTACAAGAAAAGATTAAATACTCTTAGTCTAAATGATAGTATTGATAAATGGAGTTTTGGTATTATAACCAATGGTTCTAAAATGAGTCAAGTAGAAGCTTTAATCGACTCTATAATTATTCAAAAAATACCCAATTTTGAAATTATTGTTTGTGGTCCACATAAAACTACTAAATCCAATGTTAAAATAATTAGTGATGTTAAGTCCATGGACACCAGAGCTCCAATAAATACAAAGAAAAACAAACTAATAAGTAATTTTAATTTCGAAAATATTGTCCTATTACACGACAGATTCTTGTTTCCTGAAAATTGGTTTTTGAAAATGAAAAATTATGGAAATTATTTTGAGGTTTTACAGATTCCAAATCTTGACAAAAACTTAAATAGAGTTAATGATTGGGTTTATTACAAAGGACTTCCGAATACATTAAAATTTATGGTTAACGGAAGTCTACCTTATGATAAATTAAGCAATTACACAATCATCCCTGGAGGCTTATATATTGGCAAAAGAAAGTTCTTTAAACTTTTTCCATTGTTAAATTATTTACATTGGGATGAAATGGAAGATATAGTTTTTTCCAAAAACCTTCACCTTAATGGGGTTCTATTTAAAATTGATAGAAACAACTATGTTTTTACAAATTCTGACAGACTAAGTTCCAAAAGAAGATTTCCAAGTTTTTTCTCAATACCGGTAAAATATTTAAGATGGATTTTTGCTAATGTTAAAAACCGTATTATTTATCAATATAATATTTTAAAACCTTAATTATTTGAAGTTATTAAAGAATAGTACTATTGCAACCATGTATTGTAATGCTTCGCAATTGTGTTATAATTTTGGGATTACATTTTTCCTTATTCTATCAGAGAAAGATGTTGAGGCATCGATATGGCTAATGTTGGGTGTTTTATTAAGTTTTATTTTTGTTATTGAGTTAGGATTTACGCCTACAATTCAAAGATTTTCATCATACTCAATAAATAAAGATTTAAAAATTTCTAATTTAAATAATTTTAAATTTTCTCTGACTGAGTTATATTTTAATGCTAAATCAGTTTATTTTTTCTTATCGATTATTTCTTGTTTAATTATATATTTTTCCGGCGAAATTATACTAAACAATTTGTTTGAAATTTCTTCAAATTTTAGTGATAACAAATTATTATTTTTATTATTTATAATAAAAATTTTTTTTTACTGCAATTCAATTGGTTTAAATGCAATTCTCCAGGGAGTTGGAAAAATGAGTATATCAAAATCTGTTGAAGGAAATATTTTTTTAATTAAATTTTTAATCTCAATTATATTTTTATTACTTGGATATAGTTTATCAGTTGTGGTTCTAATTGATTTGTTACTAACCATCATTTGGTTTTTATATTTAAGCAGACTTTTGTTAAGATATTTAAATCTTAAATTAATTGATTTCTTCAATTTTGATTTAAAATTAAATTTTATTAAAAATATTTTTCCAACTAGTCTAAAGTGGGGAGGAATGCAATTTGGAGGATACCTTATCAATTATTCTAGTAGTGTTGCAGTTTCACAATTAAGTGATCCATTAATTATATCATCTTTTTTATTAACTACTAGAGCGATTAATGTAATTCGATTATTTTCATCAGCTCCAATTTTAGCCGAAATGCCTAATTATTTCATGTTATTCTCTAAGAATGATTTGAAATCTATAAAATATAAATTGCTAAGTCAAATTAATAAGCCATTTTATTTATTTTTCTCTGCAACTTCAATTATCCTTGTAATAAGTTTTGCTTTAGAATACAATTTGTTAAGCTTTAATAATTTTATACTTGAACCCAAACTTTTAATTATGTTGATTTTAATGGGTTTTCTAGAACTCAATCATGGATTAAATGCTCAAATTTATATGGGCTCAAATCATATACCATTTCTCTTTCCTGGAATTATTTCTGGATTATTAATATTATTTCTACAATTAGAATTTGCAAGTTTCGGAGTTGTTTATATTATTTTGATACAGGCAATTGTTCAAGCTTGTTGTAATAATTGGTTTCCAGTTTATCTAAATTTTAATAAACTAGATATTAATTTCATAACTTACATTAAAGCACTTTTTAAGTTTCCTAAAAGTATATTAAAATAATCAAATCAAAAAACAAGAATTAATGAAAGTATCAGTAATTACAGTTTGTTTTAATAGCGCTAATACTATAAAAGAGACTATAGTATCAGTAAATAACCAATCATATAAAAACATTGAACATATTTTTGTTGATGGGCTTTCAAAGGATGATACTTTAGAAATTATTAATAGTTATTCTAAAACAGATCACAGTCTAATTTCTGAAAAGGACAAAGGAATTTATGACGCTATGAATAAAGGAATACTTAAATCTGATGGTGATATTATTATGATTTTAAATTCGGATGACATTTTATATTCCAACAATACTATTAGCTCTATAGTTGATGTCTTTAAAAAATCTAATACTGAAATGGTGTATGGAAATATGTATATTTCAGAAGAAAAGAATATAAGATCTTATGTTAGAGATTGGAAAATGAAAAAGTTTAAACCGGGGTCTTTTATTAAAGGTTGGCATCCGCCTCACCCTGCTCTGATAGTTAAAAAAGATGTGTATAATAAATATGGATTATTTGATTTAAACTTAAGAATTGCGGCTGATTTTGAATTAATGTATAGATTTTTTGAGGTATTTAAATGTAATTCTAAATATCATGACGAATATATTACAGTTATGAGAAAAGGAGGTGATTCAACAAATATTAAAGGTATTATTAAAGGTAATTCAGATATTAGAAAAGCTTTTAATAAGCACAAAGTAAAACTACCGTTCTCTTATTTTTTCATAAGATATACTAACAAAATTTTACAAAAATTAATATCATGAAAAAAGGTATTTTAAATTTCTTCGTAAAGTTAAAACTTGGGTTTTATTTACAAAAGAATAAAAAAAATAAAAAAATACTTATTTATACTGATTCTAGAGGTTTTAATTTAGGTAATAAGCTTTGGAAAAGTAGTATTCGTAATACATATTCTGAAAAATTAATGAAAAAATATTCTTGTGATATTCATATATGTCCGCATACTCATACCACATTAATTGATTTTCTGTCCTATTATAATGACAATAAATTTAAAAAATATGATAAGATTATATGCCATGTTGGGATAGTCGATTTTTCACCAAGAGGATATTCTAACTTATTAGATCTAATTAATATTAAGAGAAATAAGATTTCAGTTCTTTTCAATGAAGAAGATTCAAAAAACCTTTTTAAAACTTATAATTATAATAATAAATATGAGGATGAGTTCACTGCGTCATTAATAGATGTAAATAAAATTAACATAATAAATAAAAAATTGTTAAAGGTTGATAATTTAATTTGGATAAACTCTAATCCAATAATTAATTCGTGGAGAGGTAATTATTGGAAAGATAGACCCGAAAACATGAATGTAGCTTTAGAAATAGGAGATAAATTAGAGTTAAATAATATTATTGATTTGTCTAAATGGGATAATCAAAAAATTAAAGATATGACTTTTGATAACATTCATTTTAATTCAAAGGGGATGAATTATTTATTTAAACAAATAGAAAAAAAGATTCATGATAGTTAATAGATCTTTTTTAATTAGTTCATTAACATTTATTTTTGTTTTCTTTCCTTATATAGGTCCGAAAATATTTCCATCTGACAATCAACCTTATGCACTGTTATTTTCTTCTGTTTGGTTACTTTTAATTAATAAAAATAAAATAAAATTATTAAAAGGACATTATTTACTGATTTCCGCAACTTTTGTAGCTCTTTTAATTGCAATTACTGAATTAGAGTTTTTTATGATTAGTTTTAGATCTCTGATTGGTTACCTAAGTTTTCTAATTCTTAATATTTTCTTCTACAATCATTCTAGATATTATTCGTTTCCAATAAAAACCTTCAGATTAATTATTTATATATGGTTCTTTGTTGCATTAGTTCAAACATTCATATACAGAGATTTCTTGAGTTTTTTAATTTCTAATTTTAGATCTCATGAACTTCGAGGAGCATTGTCCTTAGCACCCGAACCTTCATACCTTGGTGTTATTGGTTGTTTTTTTCTAATTATTAGTCATACTTATCTTAGGGATAAATCTCTCTCTGTTATTTCTTTCTTTCTAGTATTATTATCTCAATCAGGTTTTGCTATAATTCTAATGTTATTTTTCTTAACTCTAGTAAGTTTTAAGTTTCTAATCAAAATTAAATTACGAAATTTAATATTCTATTTTACTTTATTATTATTATTCTCATTTGCATTATTTAATATTTTTGATATTTCATTTATAAGTCAGAGACTTTATTTTGTAATAACAAGTTTGTTTACTAACCCAATTGACTTTATTTACCTAGATGGCAGTTCATCTGATCGTTTTTTTCACGTTGTATATTCCTTTTTAGGTGCATTTGAGTCATTTTTTATCCCAAATGGATATTTGTACTGGGATCAGTACGCTTGGCAAAAATTTAATGAAACTAAATTTGTTTGGATAACCACTGGAAGAATAATGAGTACTTATGGCGCTATGTTATTTGAATTAGGTTTCTTTGGATTTTTAATCATTTTTTACATCAACAAGCAATTATTTAATTCGAATTTTAGTAAATTTACTCTGTTGATTACTATTAATTTTTACTTGTTATTTGCAATACCTTTAGCTTTTCCTTTATTACCTTTGCTACTAAATTTAAAAAATTATAAATATGATAGATATAAGCAAGAAAGTTTTACCAACGAAAATTTTTCAAAAAATTAAATCTTATTTTTCAGAAAATAAAATTGAAGAATCCTATTTTTGGAGGAATTATGATAAAAATGAGATATCTAAACTTAAGGATAAGTTTAAAGGTCAAAGAGCATTTATTGTAGGTAATGGTCCTTCATTAAATGAAATTGATCTTACAAAGTTGAAAGATGAATACACATTTGGAGTTAACTCAATTTTTTTAAAGGAAGAAGTTTTTAAGCCTTATTTTTATGTAGTGGAAGATCACAATGTTGCTAGAGATAACAGCGAAAAGATTCATGATTTTAAAGTGAATTACAAGTTCTTTCCGAGAAATTATAAACATATAATAAAGAAAGATTCAAATACTTTGTTTTTTAATATGAATACGGGTTATTATCAAAAATATTCAAGTAATTATTGTATACCTCGTTTTTCAGCAGATGCTTCAAGTAAAATATATTGTGGTCAGTCTGTAACTATTATGTGCTTACAATTAGCATTTTATATGGGCTTTGAGTCAGTTTACCTGTTAGGTATGGACTTTAGTTATGTTATACCAAAAGATGCAATAATTGAAGAAGGTGGCTCAATATTATCGACTAGTGATGATCCAAACCATTTTGATGCATCTTATTTTGGAGCAGGTAAAAGATGGCATGATCCTCATTTAGATAGAGTTGAGAGATCATATAAATTAGCGAAAATTTGTTATGAATCAAAAGGAAAAAACATCTATAATTCTACTGTTGGTGGGAAGTTAGAAGTTTTTGAACGTGTAGATTTTAATAGCTTGTTTTAAAATGAAAGAGAAAATGCTTTTTGTTGCTCCATTAACAAGTTATCATGGACAAGGTTCTGTTTCGGTTCACGCAAAAAAAACATTAGAAATAAAGTATGATTTAAAGATAATTAATTCTTATGTCGAGAGTTACTCAATTTTTAATCATTTTGTTATTTTACTTAGAATAATATTAAATTGCAGAAAGTTTAAATACATCTATTTTACACCATCAAGAAATTTTTTCTCTTCAACAAGAGACTTTCTCTTATTATTGATTGCCAAGAAAGATGCAAATATTGTAGGGCATCTCCATGGAAGTGATTTGTTTAATTTTCTTAACCATCGCTCTGTTTATCATAAATATCTATTTTTATTATATAGACTTAAACTTAATAAATTAATCATTTTATCTGAGTCCCATTCAAAATATGCTCTAGGAAATGAATTTGATCGCTATGAAATTATTAACAATCCTTTAGAAATTGATCTCAATTTATCTAAAGAAACAATTACACATGAATTAACTGAAATTAAATTTTGTACCATATCTAATCCTATTAAATCAAAAGGTTTAGAGAGATCAATTAACTTTATTTCAAAAAGATTTAATAATCATAACTGGCACCTAGATATTATAGGGTGGACTAAAAATGATTATGAAAAAACTTACAACAAAGAAATTAATCCTAAGTTATTAAATAAATTAACTTTTCACGGAAGAAAAGATGGTTATGAAAAATACAAATTATTAATAAATTCAAGCTATTTCATTTTTTTGTCATACTACAAGTCAGAAGCTCAGCCAATAGTTTTATTTGAAGCTTTGTTAAGTGGTTGTAAAATAGTTGTTTCAGACTTTAAAATGTTAAAAGATTTTAAAAAATATAATAATGTTTATATGGATTATGAAATAAATACAGAGAAAAAAGTCCAGGAATTTATCAAGCAAGATTATAAAAATGATAATTCCTTAAAAAAAGATTTATCTTTCAAAAATTTTAACTTAAAACTAAACAATGCTTTCATTTAGAGATAATTTAATTTCATTAGTTTGGTTTATTACATCTAAATCTTGTGATACTAAATCAAGTTTTTTGATCAATAATATTTTTGTAAAATCGTTTCTGAAATTTATACATTACACATTATGTATTTTATTTTCAAATGATTTAAGTTCTAATGTTATTTTCAAAGGTAAACCTACAATTCACCATGGAATTGGGATAATTGTTGGATCTAATATTGAATTTGGTTATAATGTTACATTAAGAGCTCATGTGTGTTTGGGTGAAAAAGAAATTGGCTCACTAAAAGGTCCAACAATTGGAGATAATGTTCAATTCGGAGTTGGAGCAAAAGTTTTTGGAAATGTTTGTATTAAGTCTGGCACTTTTGTTAAATCTAACTCAATAATATATAAATAAAATGAAATACATACTTATAGGCGGTTCAGGATTTATTGGACAGCATTTTAGAGAAATATTAAATGATGACTTAATAGCTAATTTAGACATAGATTCAGGTATAAATAATTCAAATTTCATCAATTGTAACATATTAAATAACTCAGATTTAAATAGTTTTACATTTAATTCTGATGAAGATGTCACTTTGATTCATTTAGCAGCGGTACATTTTGATTTCCAAAAGACATTTTTCGAAACAAATGTAGAAGGTACCAGTAATGTATTGAAATTTGTATCGAAACATAAAAACATCAAAAAATTTGTTTTCTTCTCAAGTGTAGCAACTTATGGAAATTCTCAATTCGGTAAAGATGAATCTTCTGATCAAATTCCTGTAAATGATTATGGAAAATCAAAACTTGAAGCTGAAAAGTTGATTTTGAGTTGGTTAGAAGATAACAAGGAAGTACAAACCATAATAATAAGACCAGCTGTTGTTTTTGGTGAATATAATTTTGGTAACGTGTTTAATTTATTCCAGCAAATAAGAAGTAAAGCTTTTGCAATTATTGGAAATGGTAAAAACATTAAATCAATCGCTTACGCAGGTAATATTGTTGATTCTGTAATGTTCTGTTTAGATAAGATAAATGATCCACTTTTTATTTATAATTATTGTGATTATCCACAAAAAAATATTTCCGATCAATCTAATACAATTACATCTTTATTGGGTTATAAGAGTCCTTATAAATTCCCTTTATGGATAACAAAGTTTATAACAATTCCAATAGATTTTTTCGAGAGAATAATAAAGAAAGATTTAAAAATTAACTCTATGAGAGTTGAAAAATTTACAATACCTACTTATTTTATTGCGGATAAGATTAGAGATAGAGGTTTTATTCAAAAAACAACTATTTTTAATTCGTTTTCCAAAACTAATTCGTGGATACTATCTAATAATATCAATTCATTAAGAAAAATATGGATGAATAAATCTTCAAAATTATGAGAATTATAATAATAACACAAAACGAACCTTTTTATTTAAAAAAAAATTTAGAGTATTTAATTTCTATTTTACCTAGTAATCACGAAATTGTTGGGTGTATAGTAAATACTGCTTCTCCTTTCGGTAAAAAGGAGTCTTTTGTTGACAAAGCAATTAAAACATATAGTGTTTTTGGGTTTAATTTTTTTTATTATTATTCTTTAAAATTTATTGTGTCTAAGATTTTTAATCAACCAATAAATAGTTTTCTTAAAAAGAATAATATTCCGAATATTCAATTGAGTAGCTCAGTTAATTCAAACGATTCTTTAAATAAAATAAAATCTTTTAAACCAGACTTATTAGTTTCCATTCTTGGTAATCAAATATTTAAAAGAGAACTACTTGATTTAGCGCCAAAAGGTTGCATTAACCTTCATACTGCACTTTTACCAAAGTATAGAGGTTTGATGCCTACATTTTGGGTTATGAAAAACAATGAAAAATATACTGGTGTATCAGTTTTCTTTGTTGATGAAGGAATAGATAGTGGGCCTATTATAGTTCAAGAAAAGGTTCAAATTACTAACTTAACACAAGCTCAATTAATTAAAAAAACTAAAAAAATAGGGATGGAATTAATTGTCAAAGCAGTCAAACTTATTTCAGAGGATAATTTAATTCTTATACCTAACCCTGAATCTGAAAAAACATACTATTCATTTCCAACTAGAAATGATGTGATTGAATTTAATAAAAATGGAAAAAAGTTTTTTTAATGAGAATACTCACTTTTGATATAGAGGAATGGTTTCATATTTTAGATAACTCTCAAACTAAAAACCTTAAAGATTGGGAGAATTTCGAATCTCGAATTCATCGTAATATGGAAATAATTTTCGAAATTATTGATAAATGTAAAGTTTCTCCAACTTTTTTTGTTGTTGGTTGGATTGCAGAAAAATATCCTGAAGTTGTTAAGGCAATTTCTAATAAAGGCTTCGAAGTTGCTAGTCACACTCATTTACATCAATTGGCTTACCAACAAGATAGAAAAACTTTTTTTAATGATGTAGAAAAATCTATTAAAACCCTAGAGGATTGTACTGGTGAAAAAATTACAGCTTTTAGAGCTCCAGGCTTTTCAATTACAGAGCAAAATAAATGGGCTTTTGAAATTTTATATGAGTTGGGAATTACTAAAGATAGTTCTATTTTTCCAGCTGGAAGATCTCACGGAGGTTTACCGAAATATAATGTTGCAGTCCCATCAATTATCAACTACAATGGTGTTAAGCTAAAAGAATTTCCTATAAATACACATGATATCTTTGGAAAACCATTCATTTTTTCAGGTGGGGGCTATTTTCGTTTGTTACCTTATTGCATAATAAAAAATTGGACAATTAAATCAAATTATGTGATGACTTATTTTCACCCAAGAGATTTTGATTTTTCTCAACCGATGGTCCCCGGTTTATCATTACCTAGGCGATTTAAATCATATGTTGGTTTAAAAAAATGTAAACCTAAATTAGAGCATTGGTTAAATGATTTTAATTTTGTGGGTTTAGATACTGCTGAACAAATGATTAATTGGGATAAAGCACCAATTGTTAATTTATAGTGTTAAAAAAACAAAATGGGGAAAAAATACTAGTGATGGGAGGCTTAGGTTATATTGGCTCCCACGTTGTTATAGAGCTTCAAAACAATGGCTTTGAGGTAGTCATCATAGATGATTTGTCAAATTCATCCATAGTTGTATTAGATCGTATTATTGGAATTACTGTTATTAAACCGAAGTTTTAGAAAATTGACTTAAAAGAAAAAAAGTCTGTTATTGATTTTTTTAATAGACACGATGATATTGATGGAGTAATTCATTTCGCAGCTTCGAAAGCGGTTGGGGAGAGTGTAGATAATCCATTAAAATATTACGAGAACAACATACACTCTTTGGTGTATTTATTGCAACAAATAAATAAGTTAGCTTCTCAGAAACTTATTTTTAGTTCTTCTTGTACTGTTTATGGACAAGCAGATGAATTACCAATTACAGAACAAGCGCAAATTAAAGAACCTGAATCTCCGTATGGAAACACAAAAAAAGTTGGAGAACAAGTTATTCTACTTATATATACGTTATTTTATTGAAGTATAAAAGTTAAACTACTTGTTTTTAAGGGTTTAAATAGATTTATTTTTGAAAAGACTACGGACTGTAGTCTCTATTGAGGAATTAAATATTTGAAGATTAATATAATACTACTAGGATATTTATATAATAAAATGTGGTTTTCCTTAATGTTTAAGTTGAATTAAAATAATAAATCGTTATTTACTTGACAGTCCCCACTGTAAAGTGGCAGGAATTGTTAATAATATAATTTTTAGATCAAATAAAAATGTCCAATTTTGGATATAAAATCGATCCAATTTTACACGTGAACCTATTTGATGATAGTGTGAAATACTGCCCCTATAACCTTTCATTTGAGAGAGTCCTGTTATGCCTGGTTTAGTCTGATGTCTTAAAGAGAATTTTTCTATACGACCTCGGTATAAATTATTTAATTGTATTGGATGTGGTCTTGGTCCTACGATAGACATATTTCCTAAAAAAACATTTAAAAATTGAGGGAATTCATCTAATGAAGTTCTCCTTAAAAACACACCAAATTTTGTAACCCTGGGGTCGTTTACTTTTGTCCAAGAATTGTCGGATTCGTCATTTAAATGCATTGTTCTAAATTTAAAACACATAAAATGAACACCGTCTTTTCCTTCTCTTAATTGTTTATAAATGACTGGCCCATTGCTTTGTAGTTTTATAATCAAAGTAAATAGCGGATACATCCAGGAAAGAAAAAAGACAATAACAAAGCTAGAAAATACGATGTCAAATAACCTTTTTAAAATAATATTAAAAACATTTTCAAGTGGGTTAGTGTTGATTTTTTTTTTCAATTAATGTAGTATTTCATTACTGATTTTTGCTCATTTTTTTGCTAATTTAAACATTTCTAATTTCTAATTTCTAATTTCTAATTTCTTATTTTTAATTATTTTTACCTAATTTTGTTTTTAATTTTAATGTACTCATATGAATTTAATTTTTTTTTCTAAAAAAACATTTTTATTGATTTTAGTAATTGTATTTTCTTGTAGTAAATCAGACGAACTACTACAACGTAACGAACTTGTTTATAATAATGATTTTGAAAGTGGTGATTTAGATTCTATTGATGGTGCTCAATTAATGACTTTTAACAACACTACTGTATTAGGGAATTATAATAATGATGGTTTTACACTCAACCTAAATAATATTGGCCCTCACGATTTTATTTATATTTCTTTTGACTTATATATTCACGATTCTTGGGATGGCAATTTTAATAATATTGATCCCGATCAGCCAGATGCCTGGTTTATTGAATTAAGACCTGATATTGACACATATCCAACTATTCCCTTTAATGTTTGGCAAACTTCTTTTTCTAACGGTGTTTGTAACTCAGTATACTGCCTAAGACAATCTTACCCTGAAGTTTTTCCATTTGAAAATCTCCCCCGTGAAGGATCGTCAAGATTATTACCGGGTTTATGCAGTTTGTCATCTAATGGCGATGGTACTACGCTCTATACGATAGAAAAAGGTTTTGAACATACAGGAAACGCTTTGCTTATCCGTTTTTATGACCAACTTTATCAACCTAATGCTGTTGATAAAAGGTGTGATGAGAGTTGGTCTCTAGATAATTTAAAAGTACGTGTTATCACATTCGAATGAAAAAAAACTTTTTTAGACTCATATTATTTGTTGTATTTTCCTTTTGTTTTTTTCTAAAGATACAAGCACAAACAGTTAACCTTAATGAAAGTTTTATCCAACAAAGCCTTAGAACAGCTCAATTACTTGGAAAATTTGATTCTTCCTTTTCATTTACTTCATTACCAATTCACACTGGTAAAATAGGTGTCAAAATAGATCCAAGTCTTATCGGCAGTAAAAAATATGGAGCTACATTAAAAACTTTTTTTGGAAAGCATGGCACATTAAAAATTTTACCTATTGATTTCTTAATGGAATACAGTAGTCACCACCCTTACAGTAGAAATAATGGGAGTATGATTCCAAACAGGGGTTACCAACAGCTAATTAGTTTTGGTTTTTTTGCTGAATTAGGTCCCTTATCAATACAATTCAAGCCTGAATCTGTTTATGCTGAAAATAGAAATTTTGAAGGATTTCCGGATAGCCATTATCCAGTAATTTGGGCCAGAAGATATAACCGCTGGAATTTTATTGACCTACCCGAGCGATTTGGAGAAAACGCGTACAAAAAATCTTTATTTGGCCAATCCAGTATAAGATTAAATTATATCGGTCTTTCTTTAGGTTTATCATCAGAAAATATTTGGTGGGGACCCTCTGTGAGAAATAGTATAATGATGAGTAATCAAGCTCAGGGATTTAATCATATTACTTTTAACACAACACGACCTATAAAATCCTCTTTAGGAAATTTTGAATGGCAATTAGTAACAGGGCGTTTGGAGGCTTCTGGGTTCAAGCCTCCTAGTCCAGACCAAACATTTGGAGGTACCAACTTGTATTCCCCAAAAAAAGATGATTGGCGTTATTACCAAGGTTTAACTTTTACGTATTCCCCTAAATGGGTTGATGGCCTATCTATTGGGTTTATTAGATGGGTGCAAATATATAGTGAATTTGCAAAAAAAAATCGTGATTATTTTCCCGTTTTTGATGGCCTTTTTAGAAAAAATGATAAATATGGTTTAACTTCTGATTCTCTTGAAGGAGAAAGAGATCAGGCTGCTGGAATTTTTGGAAGATGGGTGTGGAAGGATGCTAAAGCAGAAATTTATGGTGAATTAAACTATAATGATGCCAAATATAATTTAAGAGATTTAATGTTAGATTCCGATCACGCAAGAGCTTATACCGTTGGTATTCACAAAGTTTTTCAAAAAAGTCCAGCTAGTAAAATATATGAATTTTCATGGGAAAGAACAGTAATGCAACAAACCTCTTCTCGTTTGTTAAGAAATGCTGGATCTTGGTATATGCATAGCAAAGTCAGACATGGATACACTAATAATGGTGAAGTAATGGGAGCTGGTATAGGCCCAGGTAGTAATTCTCAATATTTTGAATTGGCTATGCGAGATAAATTAGACAAATATAGCGTTGCTTTTGAGATTATAGACCAAGACAATGATTTTTTTATTTCCGCTTTTGAAGAAGCTCAAGACTTTAGACGTTATTGGAAAGATTTTAATGTACATTTCAGTGTCCAAAAAAAGATAAAAAATTTGTGGGGACGCATTAACGTAGTTTATATAAGGAGCTTAAACTATCAATGGGAATTAGAAGATTTTGCTGAACCCTATTACCACCCTGGTACAGATGTTAATAACCTTCATGTAAATCTCAATCTTACATATCATTTTAATTCCAAAAAGTAATTTCAAATCAATTTTTAAATGATTAAAAAAAAAATAGCAGTATTTCATAGTTCAAATGATTTATATGGGGCTAGTAAAATCATGCTACAAGTGGTAGATATTTTAATTAAAGAAGGATATGAAATACATGTTTTTTTAACTTATAATGGACCATTAAATGAAATTTTAGAAGCTAAAAAAATTAAATTAAATATTTTAAATTTTGGAGTTTTAAGAAAGAAATATTTTAATTTTTTTGGAATTATAAATAGAGTTTTTAAAATTTCTTCTTCAATAAGAATAATCAATAAATATTTACGGACTCATAAAATCGATTTAGTCTATACCAGCACCTCTACTGTTCTAGCAGGAGCGATTTCTGCTAAACTTAATAAAATCCCTAACTACTTTCATATCCATGAAATGCCCAATAATAAGATTTATTTAAAAATAATGGGGCCTATTATTTCATATTTGTCTTCAAAAGTAGTAGTAGTCTCAAAGAGTGTTGAAGATCATTGGAAAAAATATTTTAAAAACACATTTATTAGTTTGATATATAATGGGATAAATTTTAAGTCAAATAGAACTGATGTAAAGATTAAATCAAGTGATTTTAAAATACTAACAGTTGCTAGATTAATTCCATTAAAGGGTCATATCTATTTAATAAATCTTGCTAGGAAGCTTTTAATAAAGCATCCTAATTTAATGTTTTTAATAATTGGGGATACTTTTAAGGGTTATGAGGATTATGAAAAAAAACTAAAAACATTGGTGAATGATTATGGTTTAAATGATAATATTATTTTTAAAGGATTTAAGAATGATGTAAGTAAGTATTTACAGAGTTCTGACATATTATTACACCCTTCCATTGAACCAGATTCTTTGCCAACCGTGCTCTTTGAGGCTGTTCACAGCCTTTTACCAATTATTGCTACTAATCGAGCTGGGGCAGTTGAAATTTTAGATAATGGAAAAGGTGGTCTTTTGATTCCTCATGACAATATTGATTTAGCAGTTAAATTAATTGAAGGTTATATTTCCAATTTAGACCTTCAAAAAGAAAAAAAAGAATACGCGTATGCTTACATGCTTTCAAATTTTTCAGTACAAAAATTTAACCAAAATATAATAAAGTTTTTTAAACCTTAAAAGACATTATTTTTCTATTTTTGAATTAAATAATATTTTTTAAATGAATGTCTTAATTACGGGAGTTGCAGGATTATTAGGAAGTAGATTAGCTGATTGGATTTTAGAAAATGATCCTGATGTAACAGTTATAGGTATTGATAATTTTTCAGGAGGATATGTTGAAAATATTAATTCAAGAGTTAAATTTTACAAACTAGATTTAGTAAGAGATTCAATTTCTGATCTTTTTCAAAAATATGATATCGGTTACGTTTTTCATTTTGCTGCCTATGCAGCAGAAGGGTTGTCTCCATTTATTAGAGCTTTTAATTATGATAATAATTTAAAATCAACAGCGAGGATTGTTAACCAGTGTATTAAACATGATGTTAAAAGATTAATTTTTACTTCCTCAATGGCTGTATATGGACATGGGGAAGATCAGGCTTTTGACGAAAAACAAATTCCTGCTCCTATTGATCCTTATGGTGTAGCTAAATATGCTTGTGAGATGGACATTAAAATTGCTGGGGAACAACATGGGTTGGATTGGTGTATAATAAGACCTCATAATGTTTATGGAGCTAAACAAAACATTTGGGATAAATATAGAAACGTATTGGGTATATGGATGTATCAACACCTTAATGGTAAACCAATGACTATTTACGGTTCAGGTAATCAAACTCGAGCTTTTTCATATATAGATGACAGTTTAGAGCCTCTATGGAATGCAGCAATAGAGCCTAGGGCGTCTAAACAAATTATTAATCTTGGCGGAATTCATTCAGTTTCTATTTTAGAGTCTAATAATATTTTAAAGAATGTAATTGGTTGTACTGAAAATACTGTTTTTTTTGAAGAGCGTCACGAAGTTATGCATGCTGTTTCTACTTATCAAAAATCAATTGATATTTTAGGTTTTAAACACAAGACAGATTTAGAAGATGGTTTAATGAAAATGTGGGAATGGGCTAAGGTTCAACCTATGCGAAATCAGTTTGTATGGCCTACTTTTGAATTAAATAAAGGCTTGTATTCTTTTTGGAAAAATCCTTCAAAAACTTAACATGAAAATTTGCATAATTGGTTCAAGAGGTTACCCTTACGTTTACAGTGGTTATGAAACTTTTGTTGAGCAGCTTAGCGAAAGATTAGTTAAAAAAAATATTTCTGTCACGGTTTATTGTCATAAGTCACTTTTTAAAGATAAGCCAGTAAGTCATAACGGAGTTAATTTAAAATATATTCCAGCCATAGAAACAAAATCTCTTAGCCAATTAAGCCATTCATTTTTATCAATTTTAAACGCCTGTTTTAACGATTTTGATATCATTTTTGTAGTAAATGCAGCTAATGGACCTTTTGGGGTTATTACTAAACTTTTAAATAAAAAAACAGTTATTAATGTAGATGGACTAGAATGGCTTAGACCAAAATGGAAGGGAATAGGTGCTATGTATTACAAGTTTGCTGCTAGAATGGCTACTGTATTTTTCGATCAAATTATCAATGACGCAGAGGAAATGAGAAAAATATATTTAGAATTATTTAATAAAGATTCTAAAGTCATAGCCTATGGACCAAAAGCTAATATTGATACAGAAACTCAAATTTTAAGCAAAAATAAAATCAATAAATTAGATTATTTCTTAATTGTGGGTAGGCTAATTCCTGATAATAATTGGGATATACTAGTTGATGGATTTAAGCTTTCTAAATCCTCTAAAAAATTAGTTATAGTTGGGGATAATCCATTTAAAAATAAGTTTCAAGAATCTCTTACCAGTAATTATAGTAATAATATAATTTTTACTGGTCTTATAAAGGATCAAGCGGAACTTTGTGATCTTTTTAAAAGTTCTTATGCTTATTTACATGGGCATGAGTATGGTGGGACTAACCCAACCCTTATAGAGGCTTTGTCATTTGGAAATGCAGTTATAGCGTTAGATACAGTTTTTAATAGAGAAGTTTTGCAAGATGGAAAATTCGGACTGTTTTTCAAGAAAAATGAAAATTCAGTAAAAGAATTGATTGTTTATGCTGATGATAATGAAAAGGAAATATTAGCGCTGAAAAATAATTCTAAACAAGCTTTAGAAAAAAAATATGAGTGGGACTATATTATAGATCAATATATTGAGGTGTTTAAAGAAGTTACTAATTATAAACTATGAGGGGTAAAAGATTTATTCATTCCGTTAAACTTTGCAAAATAGATTTTATATTTCGGAAATAATATTTATATTTTTTATCACTTTAAAGTCTAATTTCGTTAATATACTGTTTAGCAAATTCTTGATTCCATTTTTAGAGTTCGCTGTTTCGTTTAGTTCTTAACACTTTTTAAAATAAGTTGTTCGTAATCTTTAATAAACTTTTCTCTTGAAAAGAACTTTAACCTTTCTGATCCTTTGTCAATCAAATAAGATCTTTTAGGTTTTGAAATTATTAATTTATTAAGAGTTTTAAATAATTCAAGATGATCTCCTGCATTATAATGTTCTGCTGCTCCACCTGCAACTTCTACCATTGCACCCGCATTAGAAGTTACTACTGGAATTTTCATAGCAAATGCTTCCAAAATAGGGATACCAAACCCCTCTTCGATTGAAGGGAACACATATATCAAAGCCATTTTATATAAGGATTTTATTTCTGCGTTCGATAAATAACCTGTCATTAAAACACTTTTTGACAAGTTGCTTATCAAAATATATCTCTCCAATTCTTTTAACACTTCTGCGTTGCCATTAATGATTTTTTGTCCTGCAAGCACTAATTTTAAATGTTTGTTTGGTTTATCTTCTTTTAACAATTTAAAAGCTTTGATAAGTGTGATTAAATCTTTTCGTTTGTCAAAAGAGCCTACATGTAATAAAAAATCACTGTCTTCCAAATTTAAAGTTTTCAAGATGCTGTCATCATCCATTTTTGATTTTAAGAAACTTTGAAATATAACTATTATTGAAAGAGTCTCTTTTGAAAATAATCTTTCTAAGTTACTTTTAGCATATTTACTAGTAGTTATCACTGATGAATTTCCTCGTAGTCCTAAATTTATAAGTTTAATATAATATTTACGCCAAAGTGCGTTGTAATTTTTAGGATAATCCCAAAATAGTGTATCGTGAATAACACAAACCTTAAGTATTTTTAAGTGCCATATAGGGGCCACAAAATCAGGACAAATGAGCACGTCTGGCTTGTGCTTTAATATTTTAAATGGTAATATGATTTGTTTCCAAAAAAAATAATAGACATGAAAATACAATCTCAATAATCTGTTTTTTGGATTTAAAAATTTATGGTTTAAATCCCATTGATTAATGTCGTGTGAAAAAAGATATTCAATGTTTTTATTTTTTGATTTTTTGGCTCCTAAAACTAATTCGTTAATATAGGTTCTTATTCCTGATAATGCAGCCTGATAATAAAAAGTGTCAATAAAAACTTTAATTTTTTGGGCCAAAATATTCTTTTTATTTTAATTTAATGAATAGAGTAAAGATACTCATTGGATATTTCTATTTAAAATATTTTTTAAATAATACGTTTCAATAAATCCAATTAAAAACCAAGAAAGAAAAGCTACGAAAAGATACAATTCTGCATTTGCTGTAAACAAAGGTATGAGTAAGCCTATTTTTGTAGCAGCAGCCACAAAAGAAATAGATTTTACATGTTGTTTACTTGCTTGCTTGAATACTTTTAAACTATCTTTTATACCATTAATCAACATTGATACATATATTAAAAGTCCTATAAATCCCATTTGAACTCCGTAAATTAAAAATTGATTTTCGCCACCAATTTTTAAAGTTTGATCAACTCCATTGGCGTTACCGCTCATGGCTATACCAATACCCATTGGATTTTGAATCATAGAATTTATGCCATTTAACCACTCAATAAGATGTCCTAGACTTGAAGTGTTTTGAAAATTCAAAGTATCTAAAATAAAGTATTGTAATTCTTTGGAAGAAAAGAAGGAAATATAAATTATTACCATAATAACTAAAACTAATGCAATTCGTAATAAGTGATATTTTTTTTCTAAAAACAAAGTGAAAAATACTATAATTCCACTTGCAATGATTGCGCCTCTTGAATAAGAAAAAAAGAAAGACAATGTCACCAACAGCAACAAGCATAGGTAGGCCAAACGATTACTATTGTATTTTGAGTGTAATAAATAATGAAGGCCCACTGATAAAAACAACAATAATGATGCTGCAAATTCTAAAGGATTTGAAAAGAAGGCTGCATAGCGTGGAAATCCACCCTGCCTTTCAAAAGTCCAACTCAAGCCATAATTACCCATCGGAAAAATATCATTCATTACTAAATTAAATCTCCCGTAATCCAAAATACTTTGTAAGTGCATTCCAAATATTTTTTCCGACAATGCAAATAAAAAAGAGCCAACTGTTAAATAGAATAGGACTTTTACGATAAAACGCCATCTTTGTTTATCAATATTAGTGTGACGGCCTAAAAAATAAATGATGCCTATTAAAAATGTATTTTTTGCATAAACTATTCTTGATAAGAAAGGGGCATCTCCTAAAGGAATGAGTGTGTAGATAAGGGTCAGAGTCATAAAACCCAAAAATAATTTATCTAATAAAGTAAGCTGCCATTTGTATTCTGTAAACGACTCTTTTTTGCCAAAAATAAAGACAAAAAACGCTGTAAAAAAAACAAAATCTTTACTGTATTTAAACACATTAACAAGATGTGATAAGTCGAATCCTTTAAAAATAATAAGTTGGAAGGTAGTATAGAAAGGCAGGGTAAATAAGATATACAATAAAAGATAATAGGCGTCCCCTTTAAAGATTTTTTTTAATACAAAACCAATAAATCCAATGTATAAAATCAATAATATTGTTGCAACTAAAATCAATCTATATATTTTATTTTTTTATTTTTTATACCATCCAATACGCCACGCCAGACCATTTTAAATTTTTCAAATCTACCTCTTAAAATAAAATAAATAGAATAGCAAGTTATTTTGAGAATTTGGTATATCCAAGATCCTATGCTATTAAAAATAAAAGTATGTTTGTTTATTAAATAAATATGATTTCGTACATTTAAATAATGAGCATATGGGGATAAATTTCCTTCATTAAAAGTATTATTCTTCTTTGTACTTCCAGATGAATGATGGTAAATTATACTCTTGGGAACCACGCCCAATTTATAACCTAGACCTTTCATTCTAATGGACCAATCAACATCTTCAAAATAGGCAAAAAAACGATTATCAAGTAAACCAACTTTTTTAATAACCGGTATCTTTACCAAAATACAACAGCCACTAATCCATTCTGTGAATGTCTCAATTTTAAGTTTTGGTTTATAAGTCTTTCCTTTAGATATGGTTTTAGACATGCCGAAAAAAGTGTTAAACGAACCCCCGGCATTCCAGATAGTATCTTTTTTTTGAAAATTTAATATCAGAGGCTGTGTTGCAGCTAAATTTTTATCTGAATCCATTCTTGACTCAAGAAGGGATAAAAAATTTGGATTTACTTCTGTGTCGTTATTCAATAATAAAACGTAGTCAAAATTTTGTTTTAAAATAATTTTTAAAGCTTTATTATTGGCCCCTGTAAAACCTTCGTTTTTTTCATTTTTTATGTAATTAATTTCAGCAAACTCTAAAGCTATTTTATCACCTGAACCATCTTTTGAGCCATTATCTACAAAAAAAATTGTTTTATTTTTATAAGTACATGCCTCTAAGCTTTTAAGACAATTAAAAGTCAAATGATAAGTATTCCAATTAATAATGATGATGGCTATTTTAGGCTCTTTCATTTTTATTTTTATTCAAGAGTACTGAATGTACAATAAAACTCACAATTTCTGTAATAACAAGTGCAATAGAGAGTCCGTAACCGCCATAATAATAACTGCCAATTGATGCTAAAATTAACATGATGATGGCTGTTATCCAAGTGGCTCTAGTGAGCAAATATTTTTTTTCATCTACTAAAATTTTAATCATATTATTAAAATTTAACATACTCAAAAAGGGAATCAAAGCTAAAATTTTTAAAATGGTCTCACTATAAAAAACATAAGAACCTGCCAATAAAAATATTATCCATTTGGACAAAATGATTGCTATCAGCCCCATCGCAAAGGTAATTGACAATCCAATTATAAAAATTTGATTAACATAGCTGCTAAATTCAATCTTATCTTTTTCAAATAGAATGGTTGCTTTTTGCAAGATAGCTTGTGTAAAAAAAACAGGGAGCATACGCATTAAAAGAGCTATTTTTTGAGCCAAAGCAAACTTTCCTAGAACAGTATTATTGACAAAACTCGCTAAAATAATTAAGCCACCGTGAATGGAAACATGACCTGCTACAGATGATATGAAAAATTGAAAGTTTTCAATAAATCTCTTTTTTACATTATGAATACTTACCCAAACCCATTTTATTTCTTCTTTTTTATAAATAATAATCCAGAAAACGATGTAAACTACAAGAGCAGTAACCCCAAATAAAAAGTTGACATAAGTCGCGTCTTCTGGTGTTTTTATAAAGAATATAATTAGTAGCAAGTAAGATCCTTTTGCAAAACCATTCACTAATGAAGCCCATGCAATTTTATCATTTCCTTGAAAATAAAACATCGGAAACAAAGCTTGACTCAACAACAGTATTAATGAATAATATAGTAAGGTTGCATAAGATTTAAAAAATCCAAAAAAATAAGTCAAACAAAATAAAATTATCGCCATACCAAGGGCTATTATTATTCTGGTTACTATAATTTCATTAATTAAAGTTTGCTTTTTTGCAGAGTCACCTCTAAACAAAGCGATACGTTTGGGACCATTTAGATGATAGCCATAACTAACTGTGATACTTGATAATAAAACAACTGAAAGGGCTAGATTAACAAGCCCATATTGAGCTTCACCTAGTCTGCTAAATAAAATACGTGTTGCTAATAAAGCAATAAAAATATTAATACCTTGATTAATAATTAAATTGAAAAAATTCTTAATAAAAATGCCTTTAAACAATAGTATTTTTTTTAGTGATTTCTTAAGATTTATATAATTATTATTTTTAAATCTTGATTATTACTCTTCCAATGCTTGTCTTATAATACGTTGTAACGACAATAACAATACTATTAACGCGCCGCCACCAAATATTCCTAAAATAAATATATCTAAAAATGTCCAACGGTTATTTTCTAAAGGGAATGAGGGTTTATCAATAATTTGAATAAGAGGTGTTTTATTTCTATGGGCTACTTTTGCCAATTCTAATTGTTTTACAACTTCCAGATAAATAGTTTGGTTGGCTTGCAGATTAGCCATAGCTTTTTGATAAGGGACTTTAGCTGTTTTTGCCAATGGGTTTAGATTTGGGGTGTTTTGGTCTATTTCGGCGAGCGCTAAAAAAGACATATCTAAAAGGCGTTTAACACTATCGGTTTGAACTTGTAATACACTTAAATTAAAAGCTGTTTTCTTAGTTTGGGTTTTGTAATAAAAGCTGTTGACCTTATTAACCAAAACTTCATTAAAAATTTTAGCCAAAACCTCATCCTTATGCTTAAAACCAACATTTAAAATGGAGGTATTTCTATTTGGCTTTACTACAATTAAAAAATCTTTTTCAATCAATTTTATAGCATCTTTTAAAACACTGTCTTGTGCTCTACTGTATAGATTATTATCTTTATAAAAATCTTTTAGATAGAGCTTTTCCTTGATCCATTTTTTTTCTAAATTTTGTGCTTTAGCGAAGTAATCAATCAATATTTGAGATTTTCCATTTATAGTGACTTTCTCTAATAAAGTTTGCCTTAACATATTATTTGATCTATAAAGCTCTTGTATATTATCAATTTGAAATAAATTACTAGCACTCATTAAACTTGAGGTATTAATCCCCGACATAGATGCTAAAGAAGATAAACCGCCTAAACTAGCTGAAGCATCATTTTCTAACACAAAAGATGTATTAGCATAATATACTGGTGATTTTAAATAATTGTAAGAAAGGAGTAATACTAAAGTAATTAAAGCGCCATATACAATTTTTTTGCGTTTGTTCATTATAAAAACCAACCACTGCTTAAAGCCTTGAAACAAGTTTTTTAAAGAAATTTTTTCTTCTTCTGGTATATTACTTTCTGATCGCATTTTTAATTATTTATTTTATCTATTACTTAAAATTGGATTTTACTAATTGATTTGAGTAATAGCTAAAACCAACGTGGCTATGCCTGTAACAATGCCTGTAAGAGATCCAATCCCTATTGAAGATTTTTTTTCTAATTTTTTGGGCACTATAATCTCAGAACCGGCTACTACTTTAGGGTAAATATTAAAAAATAAAAACTTTTTTGTTGCACGTGCTTGTCCATTGGGGTAAATTACATACGTTTTAGTTTTATCTGCACGAACTTTAAAACCACCAGCATTGTTTATGTAATTTCTTACCGATTTGTTTTTTTTGTGTCTCAATGTTGTTGGATTTAACAATTGGCCTCTCAAACGCACGGTTTCTAATCTTTTAGGAATAAATATAGTATCACCAGACTGAATGAGTAAATTTGAAGCAGAACTTTTATTTTTTATAATCTCTGATAAATCTATGGCAATTGATTCAGTCTTATTGAATAACTCTTCTTTTGATATTAAATACGGTTGTAATGAATCATTCTTTTTAGAGATAGTCAAATTAGATGTTTTGTTGAAGGCTTTTTTTTCTTCTTTAGTTAGCACATTTAACTTATCTAAATCACTTTTTATTCTTTTTAATAAACCTGAATCAAATTCTGACAATGAACCTATTTCAGTTGTTAAATTATCTTTAAGCGCTAATAAAGTTGTTAGATGCTTATCGAATTTTGATTCTTTTTTATAGTATTCAGTTTTCCGTACCAAAGTTGCCCCACTAGTATATGCGAACTCATTTACACCGCCTGCACGTTTTAATACATCTGATATTCTTTCGTTTTTTGATTCGATTGCATATAGCCCTGGATAATTAATCTGTCCGTCAACATAAACAAATTCCTTTTCATTAAAATTTGGATTAGTCCTCACAGTAATGTGATCAAAAGGGTCTAATATGATATTATTTTCATTTTCTAAATTATCAAACTCTTTAGATAAATCAACTACAATTACTTGTGATAATTTAGAATTATTATCGATATTATCTTTTAATTTTCTAGAAATTTCAACTCTATTTTCTGTCGCAGTTTTATTAAAACCTTTAGCCTTTAAGATTAAATCTTTTAATTTCATCCCATTAGAATAAAGGTAAATTCCAGGTTGGTTGACGGCTCCAGCAATTTCTACATAATCACGTTCTTTAATTTCATTTTTTGATAAAATAGTAAGTACATCTTCTTTTTGAAGCAAAATATCTTGCTCTTTTCCTGATAAAACATCCCTTAAATTAAAGCTTATAGAACTGGTTGAAAAATCTTCATTTGTTCTAATAATATTTGCTATTGTAGATAAGGCATCTTGTTTTAATCCTTCTGTCTTGGCCAGTAAACCTTTTACACCTAAACCCTTTGTTATAGCATAAACACCCGGTCTGTAAACAGCTCCATTTACAATCACACGGTTCTTGTAGCGATCTAATACTTTATCTACTTGAAAAACATCCCCAGATTTTGGAGTGAATATTTCAAATTGATCTTTGTTGATATCTGCTACAATATATTCACCATCTGATACACGTTCTACCTTTATAGTTTTAGTATAAGCTTCTTCGTTAAAGCCACTTGCATAACTTAACAAGTCTTGTAAACTTTCATTTTTAAGCAATTCAAAACGACCTTTTATTTTAACAGCACCCTTTAAAGTGACACGGTTAGTGTAGGGTTTTACCAAAATAAGATCATTGTTTTCTAAGGCTACATCGGCAGAAGAGTCACCCTCAGTTAAATATTTATAAATATCAACTTTACTTATAAGTTTATTGTTTCGATAAACTTTAATATCTCTTAAAGTGGCATTTTCTGTAATGCCTCCTGCAACATATAAGGCATTATAAACGGTATTAAAAGCACTTAGAGTATAAGAACCTGGCACATCTACTTCGCCAACAATATTTACTTTAATGGTCCGTGATTTTCCAACAGAAACGTTGACAAATGTGTTTTTTTTATCTCCATTAATGCCTAGATATACTTTAGATAATCTATTTTCAATGCGTTTAGTTGCATTTTTAACTGTAAGACCAGAGAGATGAATTTGGCCAAAATTTTCTAAAATTATCGTTCCTTCTGGACTAATTTCTGTTTGATAATAAGCTTCCGATTGGCCATAAATATCAATAAATAATTTATCTCCAGAGCCTAAAATATAACCTACAGGGGTCGGGATATTTAAATTAGATTGAAATGTAAGTAAGCTGTTTCCTTTAAAAACCTCAAAACCAAAAATATCACTTTTCATTTTTGGATATTCTACCCCATCATTATAAAAACTGTTTAATTGTGAACCTTGAAGCTTAGTTTTACCATAATTAGTATTTCGTAACCTTGATTCCTGATTAGGAGCATTGCTGTTTTTTGATACCCTTTGTGTATTTACCGAATTAAAACGCTTATCAAGTGTCGTAATTTCATCTGCAGAAAGCCCTTGCTTTTCGGCAGCTTTTAAAATATCATTATAATTATACCCTTTTGAACTAGCTTCTTGAAATAACTTTTGTAATTGTTTGTTAGTAATTTCGGTATAATTTACCGATGACAAATCAAAACCTTCTTGAGCTTGGATACTTAAGAAAGAAAATAATGTTATTATAATAATAACAATCGGTTGTTTGAATTTCAATGACATAGCTGATTAATTAATAAGCTAATATATGAAATTTATACTTTTGTGTTGGTAAAAATGCAAATATGGATATATACACTAATATATTGATGAATGTATTATCAAAAAACAATAATAAATAGTAAATTTTCGTTGGGACTGTAGTTGTTTAAATTATATGTGGCGAAATTTATCTTCGCCACAATTTTTCTTTCTGATTTATATAAATTTAATTACTTTTATCATTAATATTTAATTTTATACTAGCTTAAAATATATAAAATGAAAGGAATAATTCTTGCAGGAGGTAATGGTACTAGAATGTACCCAATCACAAAGAGTGTTTCAAAACAATTATTGTGTGTATATGATAAGCCTATGGTTTACTATCCACTTGCTACTTTACTTTTAGCTGGGATTACAGATATTCTTATTATTTCTTCTCCAGAAGACTTGCCTAGCTATATTAAATTATTAGGGTCTGGAAATCAGTTGGGTATTAAGATCTCTTATATAGAACAATTAAAACCGGAAGGTTTAGCGCAAGCTTTTATTATTGCTGAAGATTTTATTGGATCTGAAGATGTTTGCTTGGTGCTTGGTGATAATATTTTTCATGGAAATGGTTTTAATGAGATGTTAATTAATACAGTTGTAAATGTTAAACAATCTAAAAATGCTACTGTTTTTGGGTATTATGTAAATGACCCAAACAGGTACGGGGTTTTAGGTTTTGATGAAACTAGTAAAATTACTTCAATAGATGAAAAACCATTAGAGCCAAAGAGTAATTATGCTGTTATTGGTTTGTACTTTTATCCTAATTCTGTAGTGAAAACAGTCAAAAATATTAAGCCTAGTAAACGTGGTGAGCTTGAAATAACTTCGATCAATAATATTTATTTAGATAATAATGAGCTTAATGTTGAACTTTTAGGTAGTGGTTACACGTGGCTTGATACAGGAACTCCAGATTCTCTTTTAGAAGCTTCTAATTTCATACAAACTATAGAAAAACGTCAAGGTTTAAAAGTGGCCTGTATTGAAGAAATAGCTTTTAACAAGGGGTATATAAATTCTGTAGAATTAAAGACTATGGCTCAAGCTTTACAAGCAAGTGAATATGGTCAGTATTTATTAAATCTCACAAGTAAATGAATTTAATTAAAACAACGCTTGATGGTTTAGTAGTATTAAAGCCAACTATTTTTAAAGATAATAGAGGTTATTTTATGGAGTCTTACAATCAAAAAAACATAAATGATTTACTTGGTACTGTAAATTTTGTTCAAGATAATGAGTCAGAGTCTTCTCGAGGTGTTTTAAGAGGTTTGCATTTTCAAAAGCCACCATATGCCCAAGCTAAATTAGTTCGATGTTTAAAAGGCAGTGTATTAGATGTAGTCTTAGACTTAAGAAAGGACTCTAAAACTTATGGTATACTTGAAACTACCTTACTTACAGAAGAAAATAAAAAACAACTATTTATCCCCAAAGGTTTTGCTCATGCTTTCGTGGTACTTAGTGAAACAGCTATTTTTTCCTATAAAGTAGATAATTATTATAATCCGGACTCGGAGAGTGGAGTTTTATGGAATGACTTAGATCTAAATATTGACTGGAAAATTAATAAAAAAGAAATTATTGTTTGCGAAAAAGACAGAAGTCTTCCTACTTTTAATAATATTATTAATCCATTCTAATGAAAATTTTAGTCACAGGAGGAAAAGGTCAATTAGGCTGTGAAATTAATGAATTATCATCCAACTATAATTTCGATTGGTTGTTTTCAAATAGTAATATATTTGACCTATCTGATTTAAAGAATATTAGTGTTTTTTTAGATCAATGTAACCCGGATATAATTATTAATTGTGCCGCTTATACTGCGGTGGATAATGCGGAAGATGATTTTGAAGCTGCAAATACTATAAACCATAAATCTGTTGAGTTAATAGCGAAATGGAGTTATGGTAATAACTGTAAGTTAATACATATTTCAACGGACTATGTTTATGATGGAGCCTCATTGATTCCAGTTAAAGAAGATATGCAAACTAATCCTGCCAATAATTATGGCAAAACTAAATTATTTGGAGACGTAGCCTGTCTGAAAAATAATCCATCATCAATTATCATACGTACTGCATGGCTTTATTCTAGTTTTGGCAATAATTTTGTTAAAAAAATGATTAATTTAATGAAAAGTAAAAGTGAATTAAATATCATTAATGATCAGGTCGGCTCACCTACCTTTGCAGCTGACTTAGCAGAAGTTATTTTACAAATAATTAATGCTAATATCTGGAAACCAGGCATTTATAATTACACAAATTTCGGCAAAGTTTCCTGGTTTGATTTCGCGAATGATATTAAATCAATCTATGGTTTTAATACGAGTATTGATTCAATATCTTCACAAGAATACTCTATAAAAACTAAACGTCCAAAATATTCACTTTTAGACAATTCTAAAATTATAAATGCGTTTGATATTAATCAAATGAATTATTTAGATAGTTTAAAAAAGTGTATTAAAATTTTACAAAATGAATCATAATGTATTAATCACAGGTGGAGCAGGTTTTATTGGCTCACACGTTGTACGTCTTTTTGTAACTAATTATCCAGAATACCACATTTATAACTTAGACATTCTTTCTTATGCGGGTAATCTTGATAATTTAACTGATCTAAAAAATAAAGAGAATTATACTTTTATAAAAGGGGATATATGTGATAATGAATTAATTAAAAATATTTTTAAAAAGTATAAAATTTCAAGAGTTATACATTTAGCTGCTGAATCTCATGTTGATCGTTCTATTACTGATCCATTTTCTTTTGCTCAAACTAATGTAATGGGAACTTTAAATTTATTACAAGTCGCTAAAGAGTCTTGGCAGGGTAATTATATAAATAAATTATTTTACCATATTTCTACGGATGAAGTATATGGATCTCTCGGTAAAGATGGACTATTCTTAGAGACTTCAAAATATGATCCTCATTCACCGTATTCTGCTTCTAAAGCATCTTCAGATCATTTTGTTAGATCTTATAGAGACACTTATGACTTACCTATAGTAATATCTAACTGTTCCAATAACTATGGGCCAAATCAATTTCCAGAGAAACTGATTCCACTTGTTATTTATAATATTATTAATAACAAATCTATTCCCGTTTATGGAAATGGTCAAAATATTAGAGATTGGTTATATGTGGAAGATCATGCTTCAGCCATTGATACTATCTTTCATAATGGTGAATTAGGAGATACTTATAATGTTGGCGGATTTAACGAATGGAAAAATATTAATTTAATAAAAACTATTGTTAAAATAGTGGACCGATTGCTTAAAAGAGGAGTGGGTACATCGGAAAAGCTCATAACTTATGTTTCTGACCGTCCTGGCCATGATATTCGATACGCAATTGATTCTAGTAAAATAAATAAAGAACTAGGGTGGGAGCCTTCCTTGCAGTTTGAAGAAGGGGTAGAGAAAACAGTTACCTGGTATCTAGATAACAAAAAATGGCTAGAAAAGATTATCTCTAGAAAAAGTTAGAATTAATCTTCTCTTAAAAAATTTTTAAGCTTCATTTATTTTTTTAATAATTTCAGCTAAAGGACCTTTTAATAACAGAAATCCTATTGAGAGTACTACCCCTAAAAACATATAAATTAGAACCGTTAAACTTCTCTTGGGTCTCGATCTTTGATTTGGCACAGAAACTTCATCTATTACTGAAAAAATAGGAGTATCCTTATTAAGTTTTATTTTATTGTTGTTAAACTCAGCTGCTAAGGTCATTAATATATTTTGTTGTAATTGATATTCAGATTCTAGTTTTTGAAGTTCTGACATGAATCTTGCTGTAGAAATATTTTTATTTGAATCTTTAAAATCAGCCACATTATTTTGTAAAATATTAAATTCAATTTGTTTTAATTCATATTGATTTTTAGAATATTCAAGTCGCTCTTGTATTTTATTAGTTCGAAGTTCAATGATTCTAGATTGAAGATTTTTAGTAACAATTTTTACTAGCTGTGTACTTATAAACGCATCTTTATCACTTGCAATCACCTCTATGTATCCCTCTTTATCATTTAGTACGATCGAAAATTTTTGTTTAAAATTATTTACTAATCCAAATTCTTCTTGACTAATAAAATTATAACCGTTTACTATTTCGTTATTTTTAAGTTTATTGTCATTTTTCACAAACAAACCAATCGTATATTTTTTAATAAATCCAATTAAATTGAATGAACTGTTGGTGTCTAATAACATATATTCTTTTAGCGTAAACTTATCACCATTTATACTAAATAATTCTTCTTCAATTAGTTTAAGCGAAAACTCATCAGAGTTCGCTATTTTAGAATATAAAATTGGTGATAAATAAGAATCACTAGTTGAAGAACCTTGACTTAAATTAATCCCAGCCAATGAAGCTAAAGATCCTAAACCTCCTTTAGAAGATGACATTTGATCTTCGGATACTTGTGGTATAAATGTAGTTTGTGAAGTATAAATAACTGGACTTAACAAAGCTACTACACATCCAATTATAAAAAACAATATAGTTGTTATTACAATTAACTTCTTTCCTACCCAAACTTTTTTTACGAGTTCTATTATATCAATTTCATCCTCTTCATTAAAATTATTTTCCTTCTGATTATTCATATACTTATAATTTAGATGCTAGTAATAATGTAGTTAAAGTTGTTGCTATAAGTCCAAATGTACTATTAAACTTCTCTAAAAATTCTCCTTTTTCGTTATCTTTCTTAACCTTTCTGTTGGTAATTATTGTTGAATTTGGCAACACCAATGGGTTTTTAAAAAAGTTAATTTTCATAGTTCTACCGTTTGGATATACTATGTAGGAATTAGTAGATTCTTTTCTGATTTTACCACCAGAACTGGATATATAGGATTTGGCTCTTAACCCTTTTTTCCAAATAAAATTAGATTCGTTCTCTACGGCTCCAACAGTTGAAACAATTCCTTTATTCGATGCGATGAATATTTCATCTCCATCTTCAAATGTTTCTGTACCTTTTATTTTTGTAAAATCTAAAACAATAATTTCACTTTTTCTTTTAAGAACTGAGGCATTTAAATTAGCATACTTTGTTAGTCCACCAACATAGGATATTAATTGTTCAAACGTAGTATTTTTAAATTCTATTATTACATTTTGCGGAAAATTAACTTCACCTATAATTGAAATTCTAACGGGCGCTTGATAGCCAAGAATTTGTTTTACTACAACTATATCTTTGTCCTGTAAAATAAATTTTTCATTAGGTTCTTCTGTTAATCCTAATAAATAATCTTTGTCTACTTTGATATCAAACCTTCTAATGATTCTTTCATTTAATGGATCAATTTCGAGTCTGTTTACAACTATATTTTTTTGCTCAGAATTAATATTAAAACCACCTGAAAGTAAAATAAGATCCTCTACATACATTTCTTCTTCTAGTGAAAATTCACTTGGGTTTTTAATAAATCCATAGATCCCAACTGTTTTGTTTATATTTTCTGTAATACTACTTGAATAAAGAATAACCTCATCTCTAGGAATTAAAATAGTTTTTTTTAATTGTTCAAGATTATTAAATTCAAAACTTAGAGTCTTGTAATTCCCGGTTTCTACATTGTATCTTTTAACATCTATTCTAGATTTTAATAAATCACTGTAATATTCTGGATTATTAATTTGAGTCGATGTAAAAATTAAATCATAAATACTCAAATTTTCTTTCCAACTTATTGTTTTTTCAATAATTCCATACCCACTTATAGAGACATTTTTATCACCTTCAATCTCTAAATTACTATATACTACAACCTCATCTAAATCTAGTAATACTACATCTTTCTTTCCTGAGATTATATCCGATAAATTATAACTATTTAATAATTGAGTTCCATCAGTGCCATTAATGAGACTTGTGACATCAACTTTATCAAGATAAACTTCTGGTTTCACTCCTTTTGCTGCATTTAAAATTAGAGATCTTAGCTTTTTAAAAGCACTTAAAGAGTAATCTCCAGGTTCATATACATGACCACTAATAGTTACTTTATTTAGTTCCAAATCTAAAATTCGAAAAAACGTAATTTTATCTCCATCTAACAGAGTTGTTTTTTTACTTGCTCTTAATCTTTCTTGATAGTTTATAGTGAATAACTCTCTATCTGCTACAATTTCACTGGTTCTCTTATCTGCAGGAGTGATTCTGCTGATATTTACTTTTGTGGTTTGTGTAGTAGCTGGTAATCCGCCAGAATATTCAATTAAAGCACCTAAATCTTCTTTTTCTGAAAGTTCATAAATAGCGGAGTTATATATTTCGCCATCTATTACAATGCTATTTTTTCTATTACCAACAAAGACAATATCATTATTGGTTAATCTTATGTCTTGTCTTAATTCTCCTTTGGTTATATAATCATAAAGGTCAATTGTTTTATGAAGTTTATTGTTTCTATACACTTTAATTTCCCTAAGTGTTCCGCTAGTCTTAACACCACCTGCAGCATAAAGAGCTGAAAGAGTTGATCCTGATGTATTTAATATATGAGGACCAGGCGCGTTAACTTGCCCTAAAACAACTACTTTGACAGGCCTTAATTGAGTAAGCGATACATCCATAAAGGTCTTTGGAGGAGTACTAGTCAAACCAGAAAGATATTTTCCTAGAAATAGTTTTAATCTGGACTTTAAGGTTTTAAAAGTGTTACCAGCTGCAAAAAACAAACCATACCCTTTTATATTTAAATTACCGTTTCTGTCCACGGTAAGGTTTTGTTCAAAAGAGTTATCTCCATAGGTCATAATTCTCAACTCATCACCAGGAGCAATAATATAACCTTCATCTATATTTCCAAGTAAGTATTCTTTGTCTAGATAAGGATTATTATCAAAAATATTATATCCAAAATATTCAATTTCTTCTTCTTCTTCTTCTTCTTCTTCTTCTTCTTCTTCTTCTTCTTCTTCTTCTTCTTCTTCTTCTTCTTCTTCTTCTGAATTATTTTCTAAAATTGAAGTATCAGGATCACCTTTGATATTCTCTATTAAAGAAGTTTCTTCAGAGAAATAATCGTTTAGAAGTTGATCGTAACTAACTCCCCTTTGTCTAGCTAGTTGTCTTGCTTGACTTTCTGACATCCCGCTAGCTTGTAATGCTTTTACAGCCTGACTTTTAGTTTGTATATCTTGAGATTCTGCGGTCTGAAGAGCTTGATTAATTAAGACCTCGTTAGTCTGTGAAAAACTAAAACAAGTAATAAGTGCAAGTATATAGTATAACCTCATGTTAAATAGATTTAAATGCAAAGATATAGATAAATTCAAAAACATTCAATTTTTGCGACTAATACTGATTGTTTTATGTCAGTGTTTGCAATGTCTTGTATTCTTACATATTATATATTGTTTATATTTGAACTATAAAATAATTATCATGAATGAATATTTTGCATACACATTTGCAGTTTTGTTATTTACTATCTTTTTATCTAGTTTTTTGTTTAAAAGATATATTTCTGTTGCAAAAAAATATAATTTATATAAAGGTTATAATTCAAGATCTTCTCATAAAGGACAGGTTTATACTGGAGCTGGTATTTTAGTTGCTTATGTACTTTTAGTTGGAAATATTGTCTTAGATACTGTCTCTATATTTGATTTCAATTCTATTAATGTTGTAATAATTTCCTCAGTACTTGTTTCTTTTGTAGGTTTTTATGATGATTTCATGGAAATAACTGCCTTTCATAAATATATTATGTTACTATTTATCATTGTAATGACGATTAACTCGGAGTTAATATTAGGTAAAAATATTATTAACAATCTACATGGTTTCTTAG
>Ga0209815_1000147_pt1 | contig 54035 bp, 57 predicted proteins | sample CoawatmetaG00DNA_FD_187507 | JGI IMG/M metagenome (GOLD analysis project Ga0209815, IMG submission 187507) | Marine microbial communities from the West Antarctic Peninsula - Coastal water metaG002-DNA (SPAdes) (version 2) | ecosystem: Environmental > Aquatic > Marine > Coastal ...
GCTACGCCCTGTAGGTAAAGTAGAGAAGATTGTATTCCCACTACTATTGTTGCTTTTGGTAGCCTTTATGCTGCCAGACGCTGCACCCTTATTGGGTATGTTCTGCTTTGGTAACCTCATGCGCGAATCTGGCGTAGTGGATCGTTTATCAGACACCACTCAAAATGCCTTAATTAACGTCGTGACTATCTTCTTAGGCTTAGCCGTGGGTTCTAAGCTATCCGCAGATAGTTTCTTAGACTTAACCACCTTAGGTATTCTTGTTCTGGGTATGGTGGCGTTTGCTATTGGTACCGCATCTGGCGTGTTAATGGCTAAACTCATGAATAAAATGACCGGAGGTGGCATTAACCCCCTTATTGGTTCAGCTGGCGTGTCTGCAGTGCCCATGGCAGCCCGTGTATCAAACAAGGTTGGCTTAGAGGCTAACAACCAAAACTTCTTGTTAATGCATGCTATGGGCCCTAACGTGGCAGGTGTGATAGGCTCCGCAGTTGCGGCAGGTATTATGATTAACTATGTTGGCGGTGGCTAAGCCAACCGTCAATCCTTTATCACACCTTCAAAGCGCGCAAAAACTCGGCAAACTCTTCTCCAATACCTTCATGCCTAAGGGCATGCTCAACATAAGCCATAGCCAAGCCTAACTTATCACCACAATCAAACGTACGGTCTGCAATATGATAGGCCTCTATGGCGCCACCAGCCTCCAAATAACCAGCAATAGCATCTGTTAACTGAATTTCATTACCCACACCAGGCGCGGTTGCTGCTAGCTGCTTCCAAACATTGCGATGCAATACATAGCGTCCGGTAATGGCTAAATTGCTAGGTGCATCTTCCATAGAGGGCTTTTCTACCAAGGCTTGAATGCGAGCAAACTTGCCGCTAGTAAGAGAGTTACCATTTACGTCCACTACACCAAAGTTAGACACTCGTTCATCTGGCACAGGGTTAACCATAATCTGGCAAGCCGCATTTTCATTAAAGCGTTGCACCATAGCTGCAAGGTTATCTTTTGTTGGGTTAGAAGCCAGGTCATCAATGAGCACATCTGGCAATACCACAACAAAGTCATCATCACCAATGACAGGCTTAGCACTCAAAATAGCATGGCCCAAACCTAGCGCCTTACCTTGGCGAATATGCATAATATTCACCCCAGGTGGTGTGATAGAGCGTACTTCGTCTAATAACTGCCGCTTAACCCGTGTTTCTAAAGTGGATTCCAGCTCAAACTGAGTATCAAAATGGTTTTCAATAGAATTTTTACTACCGTGGGTAACTAGTACAATGTCCTTGATGCCTGCTGCCGCAATCTCATTAACAATGTACTGAATCATGGGTTTATCCACAATTGGCAGCATTTCTTTAGGAATGGCCTTAGTGGCCGGTAACATCCGAGTACCTAAACCCGCTACAGGTATAATCGCTTTCATAATATCCTTTCCAAAAACCAACTCATCCATATTCAAACCGCAGTTTAACGCCTACAATGACTACTGCCAACATAAAATAGAATCGAAACAAAAAAAACAACCTATGAGCCAATTCTTCCAAATCCACCCAGAGTCTCCTCAACCTCGCCTAATTAAACAAGCTGCAGAAATCATCCAAAAGGGTGGTGTGGTGGTGTATCCAACAGATTGTGCCTACGCCATCGCTTGTCACATAGGTGATAAAAAAGCCGTAGACCGTATTAAACAAATCCGCCAGCTAGACGAAAAGCACCATCTTACTCTAGTATGTGAAGACCTAAGTCAAATTGCGACCTATGCGAAAGTAGATAACGAAGCCTATAGAATCTTAAAGTCCCATACCCCGGGTGCGTACACCTTTATTCTAAAAGCCAGCAAAGAAGTCCCCAAAAAACTTTTACATCCTAAAAAGAAAACCATAGGCCTACGTATACCAGACAATGTTATTGCTTTAGCCATTTTAAAAGAGCTAGGCGAGCCGATGCTCAGTAGTTCATTAATCCTACCCAAGGAAGAATTCCCTTTAACTGACCCCTACGATATCCGGCAAACTCTAGAGCATAGTCTAGACTTGATCATAGACGGTGGATACTGCGGCATGGAAGTGACCTCACTGGTGAGTTTGGTAGATGGTGAAGTAGAAGTATTGCGTCAGGGCATGGGTGACACAACGGAGTTTAGTTAGTTCTATTAGTGACATTTATTCTATATCACAAGGCTCAAAATGGCGTGGGAATCTTCCGCCAACCGCCAACCGCCAGCCAAAAATCTTAAAATAGCCCGTAGGTACAAATACCCACATACGGGTCTACTGTTTTTATTTATAATCTCACCTCAAAACGCAAATCTAGGAATAATTCCTAGATAATTATCCGTATAATAATGCAGTTAGCTGAAGGACATCAAGCTAAAGGGGATAAACATGGCAATAACAACAGAACTTTGGCAACCCAATCTAAGCGCACTGGTTAGCGCTTTTGTGGCTATCCAAGTGCTGTCTATTAGGGGTAGCGGATGAGTACTTCTAGTTGGTTGTTACTTCAAGTTAAACCTAAACAAGAAATCCGAGCGCTGGAAAATCTTCAGCGCCAAGGTGCTGAGTGTTATTGCCCTCAAATATTGATAGAAAAACTTAGTCGTGGAAAACGTATTGAAGTAGAAGAGGCGCTGTTCCCAGGCTATTTATTTATTAGTGCACAGCCAGAACAAAACGGTCTAACCTATACCAGTATCCGCTCTAGCCGTGGTGTAAGTAAAATAGTCGGTTTTGGTGCAGAGCCAATAAAAGTACCAGCAACTCTTATCACACAAATTAAATACCGCGAACAAGCTGATTCAATGGGTTTTATAGCAAAGGACTTGCCTCAAGCAGGTGATGATATCAATATTCTAGAAGGCCCTTTTAAAGGCCTAAAAGCCGTATTCAGTCATACTGATGGTATACAACGGTCCATTGTATTAATCAATTTGTTAAATCAACAAACACCTACTTCACTAGCTAACACTCAAATAAAAAAGCACGCATAGTTAGTCTGGATAACCTAATCTACGATTAATTGTGTGCTAATGTTACATAAGCGTTCAACAGTTGAACATGCTCGACAAGCGCCACTGCAAATGCCATAAGTTACCGGGTAGGGCGGTAGCGTCTCTGCAAACTGAAAACTTGGATCATGCCCACAGAAACCCACCTAGCAATACTTAAATACATACAAACTAACCCAGAAGCCTCACAACGAGAATTGGCCCAAGAGTTAGGTGTAAGTGTAGGTAAGGTGAATTACTGCCTAAGAGCTTTAGTTGGCAAGGGTTTTGTAAAAGCAGGTAACTTTAAACGTAATACAGATAAACGCAGTTATTTATACCTACTTACGCCTAAAGGGTTAGAAGAAAAAGCTAGTTTAACCGCCAGCTTTTTAAAGCGGAAAATTACTGAACATGAAATAATCACTCAAGAAATAGCACAACTTAAACGCGACGCTCAATGAATTTAACTCTGCCATATCAGTTTGATAAAGTTGAATAACAATCTAATACTAGAGTTGTAAAATGAAAAAATACCAAATCTACGGCATAGGCGCCGCTCTTGTAGACACAGAAGTTGTGGTGACTGATGAATTTTTAAGTACTCATAAAATCGACAAAGGTTTAATGACCTTAGTTGATGAAGAAAGGCAGCTTCATCTATTAGGTGCTTTGAGCTCACACTCATACCATGTTAAGCGCAGTTGCGGCGGCTCGGCATGTAACAGTATCGTTGCGGCAAGCTGCTTTGGCTCCAAAACATTCTATTCCGGTAAAGTGGCTGATGATGACGATGGGACGTTCTTTGTTGATGACTTGCAGGCAACAGGCGTTGACTTTCACAAAGCAGAAGCTAGCTCTGGTACTACCGGTAAGTGCTTGGTTATGGTTACCGACGACGCAGAACGCACGATGAATACCTTCTTAGGTGCAAATCTAGATCTCACGTCCAATGAAGTAGATGAGTCTGCCCTTATTAATTCAGATTGGTTATACCTAGAAGGCTATTTAGTCACCGATGACACTAGAACTGATGTTACCGTTAAGGCCATGGAATGCGCTAAAGCAAACCAAGTGAAAACTTCGCTCAGTCTCTCCGATCCATTTGTTGTTCAGGTATTCGAAGATAACCTACGCAAGGTTATTGGTGATGGTGTAGATTTGTTGTTCTGCAACTCGGACGAAGCAAGAAGTTTTACTAACACTCATAGTACAGAAGCTGCAGCGGAACAATTGAAAAAGCACGCCAAAACATTTGTGATTACACGTGGTGCTGGTGGGTCATTGTCCTACGATGGTGCAGACTTAGTGCAAACACCTGGAGTTACTGCAAATGCCGTGGACACCAATGGCGCGGGCGATATGTTTGCCGGTGCATTTTTGTATGCCATCAATACAGGCCACAGCTATGCATGGGCAGCCAGGTTTGCCAACGAAGCCTCAGCCAGAGTAGTAAGTCAATTTGGCCCACGAATAGATTCGCTCGAATACAAGCAAATTAAACATCTATTTAATATCTAACTAACCACGTCGTAGAACGTAGCAATGTAACATAATAACTCCCCCGTCGTTGCGGCAGCGCAGTGTCTGGAAATCTCAGGAAAAACACATGTCCAATTATTCAGTTTTTACTTCAGAGTCAGTATCCGAAGGCCACCCAGATAAACTCGCCGACCAAATCTCTGACGCAGTTGTTGATGCAATGCTTAGAGATGATCCAGAATCACGTATTGCCGTAGAAACTATGGTTAAAACTGGTATGGCTATTGTGGCAGGTGAAGTTAGAACATCGACATATGTAGATTTGGAAGAGATAATTCGAGAAGTGATTCTAGATATCGGATACAACAGCAGTGAGGTAGGTTTTGACGGTGCATCCTGTGCCATTATCAATGCCATAGGTAAGCAGTCATCAGACATTGCCATGGGTGTTGATGAGTCAGGTGATAAAGAGCTAGGTGCTGGTGACCAAGGCTTAATGTTTGGTTATGCGAGTAACGAAACTGATGTGCTTATGCCTGCACCTATCTACTATTCTCACAGATTGGTAGAACAACAGGCTAACGTAAGAAAGAATGGTCAGTTACCGTGGTTGCGTCCAGATGCAAAAAGTCAACTTACGTTGCGCTATGTAGATGATAAACCAGTAGGAATAGATGCAGTGGTCTTGTCTACCCAGCATGATCCGTCTATCAGTTTAGATGACCTACGGGAAGCTGTCATGGAAGAAATTATCAAACCCGTACTTCCAAGTGAATGGTTAACTAGCGATACACAATTCCATATTAACCCAACAGGCAACTTTGTTATTGGTGGCCCAGTAGGGGATTGTGGACTTACAGGCCGCAAGATTATTGTGGACACCTATGGCGGTATGGCGCGCCATGGCGGTGGTGCATTTTCTGGTAAAGACCCTTCCAAAGTAGACCGCTCAGCGGCCTACGCAGGCCGATACGTAGCAAAAAATATCGTAGCTGCAGGGTTAGCCGAGCGTTGTGAAATTCAGATCTCATATGCCATTGGCGTAAGTCAGCCTACCTCAATTTCAATCAATACGTTTGGTACGGGAAAATTAACAGACAATGAAATTGTTCTGCTAGTGCGGGAGCACTTTAACCTAACGCCTGGAGGCTTAATCAAAATGTTAGACCTGAAGCGCCCAATCTACCAACAAACTGCAGCTTACGGACACTTCGGCCGCGAACTCCCTGACTTCACTTGGGAAAAAACAGACAAAGCTGACTTGCTCCGCAAAGCCCTATAACTGAGACAAATTAACATGGCCGCATTCGCCGATTACAAAGTTGCCGATATCTCTTTAGCCCCATGGGGCCGTATAGAAATTGGCATCGTCCAAACAGGCCTGATCTGCGCCATGCAAGCATGTATGGGCGGCTTTGGAAATAGAGCCCTTTTACCTATGCGGCGTCAACACAGGCGACATCACCTGCATCAATACCCTCTTGACGGGCGCTACAGGCATCATCATGACAGCCGACGGCAACACGAGCGTGTGTGATGCCGACATGCTAAAGACCATTAAAAAAGCCACTGGAAATATGTATTAACTGAGAAAGTTCAGTTTTAGTAAGATTTTCAAACGCACACGGAGAATCACAAATGAAAATTGCAATTGTTGGCACGGGCTATGTTGGTCTCTCCAACGCTATGCTATTATCTCAAAATCATGAGGTCATTGCTCTTGATATAATCCCGGCACGGGTTGAGATGCTTAATAAAAAAATTTCGCCCATTGAAGACCCTGAGATTGAAAACTTCTTAACTAATAAAGAGCTTAATTTTACTGCTACACTAGACAAAGAGCTGGCTTACATAAACACTGACTTTGTAATTATAGCTACACCCACTGATTACAACACTGTCAACAATTCCTTCAATACTTCTTCTGTAGAAACAGTTATACAGGACGTTATAAATAGCAATTCTCAAGCTGTAATAATTATAAAGTCAACGGTGCCAGTCGGATATACGCAAAGCATTAAAAACAAGTGGGGTATAGATAACATTCTCTTCTCTCCAGAGTTTCTCAGGGAAGGATCAGCCCTTTACGACAATCTATACCCCTCACGTATTATTGTTGGTGAGATATCTGCCAGAGCCGAGCAATTTGCGAATCTTTTAGTAGAAGGTGCAATAAAAGAAAATATTGATATTTTATTTACGAATTCTACTGAAGCAGAGGCAGTAAAGCTCTTCAGTAATACTTACCTTGCAATGAGGGTTTCGTATTTTAACGAATTAGATTCTTTTGCCGAAGCACACTCGTTAAACTCTAGGCAGATTATTGAAGGCGTAGGTCTAGACCCCAGAATAGGATCACACTATAACAACCCGTCATTTGGTTACGGTGGATATTGTTTACCCAAAGACACTAAGCAGCTTAAAGCTAATTACAAAGACGTCCCTAATGCCCTAATTAGTGCCATTGTTGATGCTAACTCAAAGAGGAAAGACTTTATTGCGGATTCTATAATTAGTAAAAATCCAAAAGTCGTAGGTGTGCATCGTCTGATCATGAAGTCGGGATCTGACAATTTTAGAGAATCTTCGGTTCAGGGCATTATGAAACGTATAAAAGCCAAAGGTATAGAAGTGGTAATTTATGAGCCAGTTTTAATAGCGGAAGGCAAAGACGTTTTCTACCACTCTAGATTGATTGGCAACCTAGATGACTTTAAGGTAATTAGTGATGTCATCGTTGCCAATAGAATGGTGGATGAGCTGGACGATGTTAAAGCGAAGGTTTATACCAGAGACTTGTTTAACTCTGATTGATCAATAGGGATTTGGATGAAAATATTAGTAACAGGGTCTGCTGGATTTATTGGATCAGCACTATCGATTAATTTACTCAATAGGGGAGATGAAGTAGTAGGTATCGATAGTCATAATGATTACTATGATCCCGCCTTAAAAGAGGCCCGCCTCGCTAGACATGTGAATCACCCACATTATACTCATATCCGAATGAATCTTGAGGACTGTGAAGCTATCGCTAAGCTATTTAGAGAAGAAAAATTTGACTGTGTAGTGAACCTAGCTGCACAAGCAGGAGTTAGGCATTCTATAGATAATCCTTTAGCTTATATATATGCTAATCTGGTTGGTTTTGCCCATATATTAGAAGGGTGTAGGCACAATAAAATTGGCCATCTTGTTTATGCGTCATCAAGCTCTACCTATGGCCTTAACACCAGGCAGCCATTTACAACCCACGAATCGGTTAACCATCCAGTAAGTCTGTATGCTGCTACTAAAAAAGCCAACGAGTTAATGGCACATACGTATTCGCACTTATATCAATTACCGACAACGGGTTTAAGGTTCTTTACTGTTTATGGCCCTTACGATAGGCCAGATATGGCGCTTCAAAAGTTCACTAAAGCTATTTTATCAGATGAGCCCATAACGGTGTTTAATTATGGAAAACATCGAAGAGACTTTACATACATTGATGATATAGTTGAAGGAATCATCAGAATACTAGATAAACCAGCATCAATAAACCCAGATTGGGATGGTCTCAACCCAGACCCTGCAACATCAAGTGCCCCGTATAGAATATATAATATTGGTAACAATAAACCCGTAGAACTTATGGATTACATAAAAGCACTAGAAGCAGCGTTGGGAAAAACTGCTGAAAAGGAACTTCTGCCAATTCAGCCCGGAGACGTGCAGGATACTTACGCTGATGTTGAAGACCTTGTAAAACAGTTTGACTATAAGCCAAACACAAGTATTAAGCAGGGTATTGACAATTTTGTGAAGTGGTATAAAAACTATTATGAATAAAAAAATATTAATCACCGGCGGTGCTGGATTTATTGGATCTGCTGTTATTCGTAATGTTATTAATAACACTAAATATGACGTTGTTAATGTTGATAAGCTCACCTATGCAGGTAATTTAGAGTCCTTAGCATCCATTGAAAGTAGTGACAGGTATGAATTTGAAAAGGTAGATATCTGTGATGTGGATGAGATTAGACGAGTGTTTAACAAGCATCTACCAGACATAGTTATGCATCTGGCTGCTGAGTCGCATGTAGATCGATCGATTGAAGACGCAACTAATTTTATCCATACCAATATTTTAGGAACATATGTACTATTAGAAGAATCAAGAAAATATTGGGTAGGCTTAAACGGTGATAAGAAGGAAAACTTTAGGTTCCACCATGTTTCTACCGATGAAGTTTATGGGGACTTAGGAGGTGCATGCGATCCATTTACTGAGAACACCTCCTATGCTCCCAGTTCTCCCTACTCTGCATCAAAAGCAAGCTCCGATCATTTAGTGCGGGCATGGCAGCGCACTTTTAAACTTCCCACACTGATTACGAACTGTTCTAACAACTATGGCCCTTACCAGTTTCCTGAAAAACTAATTCCACTTATCATCCTAAATGCTCTAGACGGACAAGAGTTGCCTATTTATGGTGATGGACAACAAATACGTGATTGGCTTTATGTAGATGATCATGCAAGGGCCCTCCTGCACGTTGCATTAACGGGTGAAGTTGGTGAAACATATAATATTGGTGGGCATAATCAGTTACAGAATATCAATGTTATCAAAACAGTTTGCGGCATTTTGGATCAGTTAGTGCCAAGCAACATCGATGGAATCGACCAGTATCAACAACTAATTACTTATGTTCCTGATAGAGCTGGACATGACACAAGATATGCCGTCGATGCAACAAAAATTGCTAACGAGTTAAATTGGGTACCTGATGAGACTTTTTCAACAGGTATTAAAAAGACTGTTGAGTGGTATTTAGAGAACGGGAATTGGTGTGATAATGTTGGCGGCCATAGTGCTCTAGGAGAAAGGGTGGAGACTATTAAGCGATGAAAGGGATTATTTTAGCGGGAGGTTCTGGAACTCGTCTTTATCCCCTAACTAAGGCTGTATCTAAACAGCTCATGCCAATTTATGATAAACCGATGATTTATTACCCATTGTCAGTTTTAATGTTAGCGGGAATTCAGGAAGTTTTGATTATATCTACACCTGAAGATTTACCAAGGTTCGAGCAACTTCTGGGTGATGGTTCGGACATTGGCATGATGTTCAAATACATAGTTCAGCCTTCTCCTGATGGGTTAGCACAAGCCTTTATCTTGGGAAAAGACTTTATTGGCAATGATGATGCTTGTTTAATTCTGGGCGACAATATTTATTATGGGCATGGAATGACTGACATGCTCGCCAACGGCGTGTTAAATGCAAAAAATAAAAATATGGCAACGGTTTTCGCTTATCATGTCAGCCACCCCGAGCGTTATGGGGTAGTATCTTTTGATAATCTTGGCGTAGTGGTTAGCATTGAAGAAAAGCCAGAAGTGCCTAAAAGTAGCTATGTAGTAACTGGTCTTTACTTTTATCCCAATGATGTAATTAGCAAAGCTACTGAAGTGATACCATCTGATAGAGGTGAGTTAGAGATTACTTCACTGAATCAAATGTATTTGAACGAAGGGCGCCTAACTGTCGAACTAATGGGTAGAGGATATGCTTGGCTCGACACGGGCACACATGACAGTTTGCTAGAGGCTTCAACATTTATAGAAACTATAGAGAAAAGGCAAGGTCTAAAAGTTGCTTGCATCGAAGAAATTGCCTTCGAGAAGGGCTATATTAATAAAGACCAGCTGATAGAGTTAGCACAGCCCTTAATTAAAAATCAATATGGACAGTACCTACTCAAACGTGGAGAGGAATCGAATTGAAATTTACCCGCCAATCAATTCCTGAAGTAGTTCTCATTGAGCCGACTATCAATGGTGACTGCAGAGGTTACTTTGTAGAAACCTTCCGGCAAGACCTTTTTAACGAGGCCTTAGGTTATAAAGTCACTTTTGGCCAAGATAATGAATCCAAATCTTCTAAAGGTGTGCTGCGTGGGCTTCACTATCAATTACCACCTTACGCCCAAACTAAGCTAGTAAGAGTGATTGAGGGGAGAGTGCTCGATATAGCTGTCGATATCAGACGGTCTAGTGCGACATTTGGACAGTATGTCTCTGCAGAACTAACGGGGCAAAATAAACATCAGCTACTTGTACCTCAAGGATTTGCTCACGGATTTGTCGTCTTGAGTAAGAGTGCAATATTTGCCTATAAAGTAGATAACTTTTATTCTCCGGAGCATGACCGGGGTATTGCTTTTGATGATAATCAACTCAAAATTGACTGGCTACTGCCTCGTTCAGATATACATCTGGCTGACAGGGATAGATGTCATCCATCTTTAACTGACGTCAAAGATTTATTTAAATAGATAATAATTATGAAAATACTTGTTACGGGGAAGGATGGCCAGCTAGGAAGGTCTATTCAAAAAATCGTTAATGCCGGAACTGAAATAGGTAGCGATCATAACTGTAATGAATTTATTTTTGTTGGTAGAGAAGAGATAGACTTCAGTAAAGTTAATAGTATTGTCCAGTATTTTGAAAATATTAAAGTCGACATTATCGTTAACTGTGCTGCTTACACAGCAGTAGATAAAGCAGAAGAAGAGTGTGTTCTAGCGGATAAAATCAACCATCTTGCTGTAAAACAACTGGCGACTATGGCTAAGAAACAAAATGCGAGTTTAATACATATTTCTACTGACTATGTATTTGACGGGGAACTTGATGAGCCCTATTTAGAGACCGATATAACTAATCCAATCAATATTTATGGAAAAACTAAGCTTGCAGGAGAAGATGAGTTAAAAAAAATAATGACAACTAACGCTATAATTATTCGAACAAGCTGGGTCTATTCTGAATATGGTAATAACTTTGTAAAGACGATGCTTAGGTTGGGTAAGGAAAAAAATGAGTTAAATGTGGTCTGTGATCAAGTAGGTTCACCTACGTATGCAGCCGATTTAGCAGGGGCCATACTGAAGATAATAAATAATAAAAAATTCCAAGATAAGCAACAGATAACTAAGATTTTTCATTACTCAAGCGAAGGTAAGGTAAGTTGGTATGATTTTGCAAAAGAAATATTTAAGTTATCAAAGATAGATTGCCATCTTAATCCTATTACAACCCAACAGTATCCAGTGTCTGCAAAAAGGCCAAAAAATGGTTTAATGAATAGTGACAAGCTTAAAAATGCTTTTTCTATAACAATCCCTAATTTCAAAGAGTCGCTACAATTTTATCTTCGAGATTAAAATACTTGATCATAGATTTAAGGCTATTTAAGTTCATAACTATTACTTTAAACTCTTTTATATTGTATATTTTACCAACTTAAGCGAGATCAGCAGATGCTTTTAAATCGTACAAAAATATTATTTCCAATAAACTACTGATAAGTGCGGATAAGATATTCCATAAACAGTTTTATAACTATCCTTTTGGGCCTAAGCCACATGCTACCGCGGAAACTTATATAGATATTTCAAATGATGCTATTCAAAAAAATATGCAAATATTGATTCTGTCGAGAAGTTATATAATTATGCTATTGATGTTGACTGGTATCATAAATTGGCTTTACAAACTCAAGTTGTGGTTAAAGGATCGGCAATATGTTACGAACATGGGAGAGTTCTGTATGCAGTGCTGTGTGATTATATATCGAAGAATTTAGATTTAAATCTTACAATTGTAGAAACAGGTACCGCCAGAGGCTTTTCTTCAATCGTAATGTCCAAGGCTATGGCAGACATGAAGGGGTTTGGAAAAATTGTTACATTTGATATTATTCCACACGATACAATAATGTACTGGGGCTGCATAGCTGATTTAACAGGGCCGCAAACGAGACAGAATTTGTTATTTGACTATAGCAAATTTTTAAATAGTATTGTTTTTATACAAGGTGACACGAAGTTACAAATTAAAAAATTTAGTTCGAATAGAGTTCATTTTGCGTTTCTTGATGGGGGGCATGAATATATGGATGTTATGAATGACTTTCAAGCTTTAAAAGGTCGGCAAGCCGTCGGAGATATTATAATCTTTGACGACTATACCCCTAACAAGTTCCCTGGGATTGTTAATGCTGTAAACGAGATTTGTAGTGAATTTGGTTACAAAAAAGATATCGTGATGGCGCACCAAAATAGAGGTTATGTCATAGCAGTCAAGCAATAAAAGAATTTTTGTTTTTGTTGAATAATACGTAGAGAGTGGTTTAAGTAAAATGTTTTTAAAAAAACTTTTTAAAGGAAATTTTCAAAGTGAAGTATGTGATATCACGATATCGTTAGCTTATTATAATGATGGGGCTCATTTATCTGCTCAATTAATTGAGTTTGAAAAATACCCATTAAACATCAAAGTGCAAATAATCGATGATGGTTCTAAAGACGACCCGATTACAAATCATCTCCAAAAGATACCAAATAATATAGAAATATTTACAATTGAAGAGGATATTCTATGGAATATCCCTGGTGCTAGAAATTTATCTGCAACTGTCGCAACGACCCCCTGGATATTAATTTTAGATATGGACCAAGTCATCACTATAGAAAATATTGAAAAGATCTTGAAACTTCCCTTAGATGATAATTATGAATTCTATTCATTCAATAGGCGACTAGGAAAAACAACTAAATTCACAGCAGGAACAATGCTAGTTTCAAGATTTTTGTGGTGGGAGTGTGGAGGATATGATGAAGATTTTGTTGGAAATTACGGACATAATGATCCACTTTTTAGATTCAAAATGTTGCATGTGGGCGCCAAAGAACAAAAGATGAAAAACATATGGGTCAAACAAAAAAGTGCCGATTGCGCCCTGAATCGAGATGGCGTTCAAGTTAATAAACTTTTGCTCGATAAAAAGACAAAAGATTATTCTAGAATCGCTGATAATAAATTACGGTTTTCATGGAAAAAAATAATGAGACCTGCTTGAGAATATGAAAGTTTTCGTATGTACCGTCTTGATGGGTGATTATGACTTCCTTTTGCCTATTCGTAAGTTTGATTATAATAAAAATTGGGAATATATTTGTTACACCGATAAAGAACGAAATATTGACGGCTGGAATTTTAGGCAATTACCCGAAAAAGTTCTTGAATTAGACGTTTTTCTTCAGACCAGATATATTAAGTTGTTTTGTCAAGACTTGGTTAGTATACCGGGTATATATATATATATAGATGCCAACATATACTTAGATAGGGGTTTTGGGCTTTTGTATGACCAATTCATATCATCTGGCAGATGCTTGGGCCTTTTTAAACACCCTGACAGGTCAAATGTTTTTGAAGAATTTTACTTTGCACTTGATGCTAATAAATTGGTGAATCAGGAGCGTGTAGCTAGAATGCAGCTGGACAAATACTCTCTTGAAAAAACTTTTAGTAATTCCAAAATTTTATTCGAAAATAATATTAGTTTTAGAAAGCAAGGGGACTTAAAAGTGACGGCCTTGATGAATGTGTGGTGGTCAGAGATTAAAGATTGGCCCACGAGAGACCAGCTATCTTTACCTTACGTGTTACACAAAAGTGATATTGACTACTTTACGTTTAGTTTAAATATAAGAGAGCCAAACGACTTTATTTTTTTACATGGACATAGAGAAAACAATTTCCGAGATATTCATGCTTATATTCACTCTAGGCGAGGTAATTTTATATTTAAAATGCTCCTTTTTACCTGGCAACCTATTCATAACATACTAGTTAAAATGTTGAAAAAAAATGATCAATCTAAATAAAGAAGTATGGCGTTATATATATTTATGTGAGCTAAGGGTTTCCTTCATTTTTTATATTGTTTTTATGATTTTTCTTAGCTTATTAGAGCTTATGAGTATAGGTGTAATCTTTCCAATATTAACTGCCCTGGTCGATGATGGATCTATTACAAAATCATATGATTACGGTTTTCTGAACTGGATAATGTCATTAGATAAAAAAACCATATTAACTAGTGCTATCGTATTATATGTACTGAGGTCAATCATTGTTTTTTTTGGCACTTGGTACCAGGCTAAATTTTCAGAAGAATTAGTATTGAAATTATCAAATAAAGTATTTGGAATATACTTAAAAGCTGATGTTGAAACTGTCCAACGCGAAAATACGACTGACCTCATTCGTAAAGTAACAGGAACTGTTAATCAAGTGGTTAATAGTCATATCCTACAAGTTGTAATAATTTCTTTTGAACTTTTCACACTTATACTTATAGGTGCTGCTATTTTTTCTGTCATGAGCTTCCAATTATTTATTGCGATATCGTTAGTTTTTTTAATTTTATTTATGTTTTCAAAAATCATCAGTAATCATTTATCACGAATTGGAAATACAAAAAGAATTTATGAAACAAAAAAAATGGAGCATATTCATGTGCTTGTAGGGATGGTAAGGGAGCTAAAAAATTTTAGTTTAAGCTCATTTTTACAAGGGGATTATTATAGTGCTTGTAGGATTTCAGCGAAAGCTTCTGTCTCGCTTCGAACACTTTCTAGCATTCCCAGAAACCTAATGGAATTAGTTATATTTGTTGGATCTTTAACCTATTTGTTAATTTTAATAACTGATCCAAATTCATTTATTGAGCAAGTGCCTATTATAGGTACCCTTATGTTTGCATTATTGAAGCTTGTCCCTTCAGTAAATAAAATTAACGTTGGTTGGCAGATGTTGAAATTTTCTTCTTCTTTTCTAGAAGAGTTAAATAATGACCTATTTAATAAAAAATATCCTGATGTTAAATTGGATTACAAAAATTATAGTGCAGAAATGGAATTTACGTCATTGACTATTGTGGGTTTAGAGGTAAAAAAAGGCACGGCCGTATTTGGTCCATGGGACGCTCATGTTAAAAAAGGAGAGTGGCTCGCGATTAAAGGTGAGACCGGATGTGGAAAATCAACTTTGATGGATGCGATTTTAGGATTCCAAAAAATTGACAAAGGTCACATTCTTTTGAACGGAAAAAATATTGTACAGCAGTACAGTCCTTTTTATAATATGGCATCATATGTACCTCAAAAAGTTTATTTATTAAATAATTCGTTAAAAGAAAACATAGTTTTATATGGAAACAGTGGTAAAGCAACAACAGATTATGAATATAATCGTATTCTAAAAATATGTAACTTATCGGAACTAGCTACTAGGAGTGATTTATTGAAATCATCATCCTTAGATAACGCTGGTCTTTCTGGTGGGCAGAGGCAAAGAGTTGGGATCGCGAGGGCACTGATTAGAGTCCCGGAAATCTTATTCCTAGACGAATCTACAGCTGGTTTAGATATCGTAATTCAAGACCTAATATTGTCTAATATTAAAGAAAACTATCCTCAGATTACTGTCATTATGATCACGCACTCTGAGCATGTAGATCGATTTTTTGATCGTAAAATCACCTTACAATAATGGCAGTCAGTTAATTGAAAATTTCAATCTTAATGGCCTTATACAATGGAGAGAAGTTCCTTGCTGCGCAGCTATCAAGTATTAAGGAGCAAACATTACTTCCTAATCAAATTATATTTATTGACGATGCATCATCAATAAATCCAAGTTACTTGATAAAAGAAGCTTTAGCTGGATCTGGTATAGAATATGTGATTCTCAAAAATGATAGAAATCGCGGAAGTAATTATTCCTTTAGGCGGGGCGTGGCCTATGCAAGCGGCGATGTCATGCTTTTTTCTGACCAAGACGATATTTGGCTGAATGATAAAATAGAGAATGTAAAAAACTTTTTCAACAGACAAAAAAACGCCTCGGTGGTGTTTAACGACTGTAGATTTTTAATAGACGAAAAAGCTGTACTGTTTCCAACAAAAGCTGATGTTATCTTATCCTATAGCGGTTCAATAGATCATTTCGTGGCCGGTTGTTGTACAGCATTTACTAAAGATGTAGCCAAAGCTGTAAATAGTGGCCTTTATGGCAATCTAAATTATGATGATCAAGTTCATGCGGTTGGAAAATTACTAAAGAGTCGATATTTCTTAAACAAATCTCTGCAACTGTACCGTAGACATGGGAATAATCAATCGGTGATACCTCAAAACCTTCCCATTACCAACACCAATGGGCTCAGAAAGATCTTGACTCGCTTTATGTACATTTTTATGAATTATACTCATATGGGTCTTTTTAACATGAGCAACGATGAGCTAGAAGTTCATACGAAAAATTGTGTTGCGTTATCAAATGAGAAAGCCGGACCTTATTATGATGAAAGTGTTGTGGCGGTGATGATTAAGTTGCTTAGGAAACGTTCTTATTATGAATTCCTACTGAGGGGGTGTAAAAAAGATGTATCAATTACAATTTCTATTGGAATATTGTGTGGGTATGTCTATCAAGCGCTTAGAGGCATGCTTAGATGAAAACTATCTGTAATAAATATCTAAATATAATTAATGGCATGCCTATCACTTTATTGGTCAAAAAGTTAGTAATTCCTGATTATGAAGACGAATGTGATAATGTCATAACACTGAGTTCAACGAACATAGAAATAGACGAGCAATATGTACGCTTAGCAAAAAAAATAAGTAAATCAATTGGAAAAGAGTTCCTACCTATTGTCAGAGTTAGTGATGGTGAGTTTAATTTACTTTTGGGTGAACAACTCCCAGGGCCGTGGTGGCCAATTGCTATGAGAATTAGAAAAGTATATGGTCTTATAACGCGCAAGTTTGTAAATGCTAAATCATTTTCCAACGCGAACTATTCCGGTTCAAATGTTGTCAGTGCTTTAGAGGTGAAGAGAATCCAGGAATCCTCTATTGAAGGGTTAAGATTAATTATGGAGAAGGGGGTTTTGGCGGCCCACTTATCACTGACTATTCATCCCTTCCAAGCAGATTATCTGCTACCACTATTCTCCATGTTGAAAAAAAACGAGATTGATTTCACCTCAAAAAATTTGGTTCCCTTTTATTTTATATATCCGCTTGTTTTAAGTAGTTATGGAGACTTTTTTTTTCAAAACAGATCTGTAATGATTATCCATTCTGCTACTGGAGACAAAAAAAATCGAATCATCAAGGCAGTTGAGGCAAGGTCTGCTAAAAAGGTAATTTGGGTGTCAATATCTCACGATAGGACCTTCTACGATGAAGTTGATATCGAGGGTTATGTCGGGAAGGCTGACATCGCATTCATAGGCGCGGGAGTAGCAAAATTGATACTAATACAGCAGTTAACGGTATTGAATATCCCCGTTGTGGACATTGGGTTTGTTTTTGAGGTCTGGAACAATCCAGATCTAAGTAATGAACGTCCATTTTGTAAGTTGAAATAAAAGAGGAATATATGAAGGTATTAGTTACTGGTTGTGCTGGAATGATAGGTACTAAGTTAATCGAAATGTTAATAAATTCAAATATCGCAGTTGTTGGATGTGATAATTTTTTCAGAGGTGAAAGGGAGAATATAGATTTTCTTGAGGCGCTAGCAACTCAAAAGGGCACCGAGTTTGAATTTTATGAGTTAGACTTATTAGTCGGCTTGCCTTTAGAAATGTTGACTAACATCGACACAGTCGTTCATCTTGCAGACGTAGTTGGTGGGATTAAATATGTATTTGATCATGAGTTTGAGGTTTTTAATAGTAATGTCATAATTGATGCAAATACAGTTCGCTCTGTAGCTAGCAGTAGTGTAAAAAAATATATTTATGCCGCGACTGCTTGTAGTTTTCCGCATCAACTGCAATCTAGTGTAGACAGCGTGCTTTATGAAAAAGATAAGTTCCCTGCAGAGCCAGAGTCATCGTATGGTTGGAGTAAGTTAGTTGGCGAATTACAATCGGTCTATCTAAATAAAATTGATGGACTTGAAACTGCACGTGTAATATTCCACAACGTATATGGCCCATGGTGTGATTTTGATTTAAATACATCACAAGTAATTCCCGCATTAATTAAAAAAGCAAATGACTTAGAAGCTGGAGATAAGCTTGAAGTTTGGGGTGATGGTAAGCAAGCTAGATCATTTATCAATTCCTATGATATCGCCAATTCTTTATTAACAATGATTACAGGTGATGTCCCCTTAAAAGAGTTTGATTCTGTCCAACTGGGCTCTAAAATTGGCACAACTATTGAGGAGTTAGCTAGGATTATTTTACAAATGTGTGGAAAAGATCCAAGCCTAATAAAGTATGTTAACCCGAATTTTCAAGGTGATACCGGAAGAGTTCCGGATTTAACTTTAGCAATTAGATTAGGACTAGCGCAGTCAGTGGAAATCAAACAAGGAGTTCAAGAATTAATTGAATGGGCAAAAAATAATGGGAAAATTTAAAATTGTAACGGTGGTCGGAACTCGTCCTGAGTTAATCAGACTATCAAGAATAATTAGTAAATTCGAAAATGTATTTGACCACGTTTTAGTCCATACAGGCCAAAATTTTGATTACGAGTTAAGTGATATATTTTTCAAAGATATGAATATTTCTTCGCCTAGGTATTACCTGGATTCTGCAGGAAGCCCAATGGAGATTGTTGGGAATATATTGGCAAAAATGGATGCTGTGTTGGATAAGGAAAAACCTGATGGTTTTGTCGTTCTCGGCGATACTTTTAGTTGCTTATCGTCTCTTGCAGCAAAAATGAAGAAGATTCCCGTTTTCCATTTGGAGGCAGGTAGTAGGTGCTTTGATGATCGAGTCCCAGAAGAGATATTAAGAAAGGTCGTAGATAGCATTGCCGATATTAATATTGTCTATAGCGATATTGAGCGGCTCAATTTATTGAATGAAGGCTATAAGCAAGATTTTATTTTAAAAAGTGGTTCCCCAATGGCAGAAGTGCTGGATCACTATAATTTGGAAATTAATGACAGTCAAATATGGAAAAAACTAAAACTCCAAGATGGCGACTATTTCTTATTTAGTGCTCACAGAGCTGAGCATATGACAAATGAAAAGAAATTTAAAAATATTGTGGATATACTCAAGAACTTAGCTAAGAAGTACTCCAAGAAGATTATAGTGACATGCCATCCCGGGATGCGAAAGCAGCTTGATGCTCAAGAACTTGATGACTTTAGCGAGTTGATTGAATTCCATAAGCCATTTTCCTTCACTGACTATAATAAGTTACAAATTGGGGCTATCTGTACAATTAGTGATAGTGGAACAATTAGTGAAGAATCTGCAATCATGGGCTTCCAAGCTATTAATATAAGAGGATCACAGGAGCGGCCGTCAGCTATGGATGAGGGTAATATTATCTTAGCAAATGTACAGTGGCAGTCTGTTTCGAGGGCCTTAGACCTGATTCTTAGCAAAGATATTAACGTTACGCAGGTTAATGTGCCTGTAGATTATGGTCGGATGAATGTGTCAGATGTCGTCGTCCGGCAAATAATGAGTGGTATTCAATATGTTAATCGAAAAGTGTGGTTTTCAGAGAAGGACCTATGATTTGCATATCCGGAGGGAGTAGTTTTGTTGGGAAAGCCATAATAAGGGTTCTAGATGAGCAACACATTGCTTACTGGGTTATACCTAGGGTGAGCATCGATGATGAGCTCGAAGAGTATTTGTCTATGAGGGAGTGCACGACCTTTATTCATTGCGCTTGGGCAATGAACTATGAAAGTGCGTTAAATGATCAAGAAAATGATATATTGAACATGCTAGTTTTAAATGGAATAAAAAAAGTACAAAATTTTTTGTTCATCTCCAGTATTCATGTGCTCACTAATAACAGTGCATACAGTCGGGCTAAAACGAAGTGGGAAACATTGTTTTTCAATAGTGCGGTCGAGGTAAATAATACAATGGCAACAATTTTCTTACCACATTTGATTGCTCCAGAAGTTGGTCAAAATAATCACTCAGTTATATACAAGTTTTATAATAACTGGAAGGTTGGCTTACCTATGGATATACACGATGATCAAGACGTACATTATACTGATTTTAAAAATTTCAAATCTACTATTATTGACGTTTTAAGTGCGAACCGCATGATGAAGGTAATACCACAGTTTTTTGTCGCCTCCGTTTCGAAATTAAAGTCAGAGTTTTTAGCCAATAATTCCTCGTGCCCAATTATAGAAGCCTTAAAAACGTCTAATATTTAATTGTTAAAAGCGTCAAAATATTAAACTAAAAATTTCAGTTTATTTTTTGGTAATTTATCTGGGTCGTGATAATTATGAAAAACATTTTAATCCTTTCGAAAAATTTTAAAGATTATATTAGTGGTCTTTATTACCAGGACTTGATTAATGCATTTAATGCTAAGCATAACGTATTTTTATATGGTCCAGGCTATGGGAATTATAGTCTTGACGATAATTTTGAAAGCGTGCTTGATAAGTCTTTAGATTACTTGGAATCAGTCGATTTAATTGTTGTCAGTAATTCTTGGGGAAATGAAAATCCTGAAAATGCTATTTTTGACGAGCATCCAAATATATGTTTGAGCAGGATTACGATTCCAAGTGTCTATTTTTTAAACAAAGAATACAAAAAAATTGATCAAAAGCTTGCTTACATTAAAATAAATAAATTTGATGTGATATTTACAGTTCATAAAAATCATGAAGGTTGGTCCGAGAAAACAGGTCTCCTATTTAAAACAATGCCATTTGGTGTGGATCTAACGCGCTTTAAGCCTTTAAATCTTCCAAAAATATATGATTTTTCATTCATGGGTGCGCTCCATAGGAGCTATGGCGTAACTTCAAGGTATGCAATGAAGAAAATATTATTTAAACCCAATAAAATAAATAGTATTTTTAACAAAAGTCGTTGGTTTAGGCTAAATTTTATTCGAAAAAAATACCAGGATTATAATATTTTCTGGGCAGAATGGTCTGCAAAGAATATTTTCAATAAGCCTTTAACCTTGCATGGGCAGGAATATATTGTGTTTTTGAATAAAACAAAAGTGTGTTTAAACTCTTTATCAGCGCATGGTATTTTCAATACTAGGTTTTTCGAACTGATGGCAACAAAGACCTTAATATTTTGCCCGAAATCTGTAGAAAGTTATGGAATACTTGTTGATGGGGTTAATGCGGTAATGTTTAATGATGATTTTTCAGACTTAGAGAAAAAGTTTCAACTTTTAATGAGTGGGCAAATAAATTATGAAAAAATAATTGATCGAGCCTTCGAGGATGTTCAGAATTATACATATGAAAATATTGTTGATAATGTAATTTTACATGTGGAAGATCTGTAGAATGTCATGCAATCATAAATCCGTATGGTTTTATTAATAAGTGGAAGTGAGGTTTTAATATGTCATTTACTTTGGTTTTAAGTAATGATCCAGATCATGGGCTGTTAGCTAATGATAGGCGCGCCTTTTCTGCGCTAAATCATATAGGAGTAAAAGTCACTCACTCTGTTTTCTGTGTATTGGAAAATGATGGTTCGCTATTATCTAAACATTGCAACATTAATGAAACATCAAGTCTTTCTGATCCTGAATATGTCAAATTTTTATTAAAAATGAGGGAGAATGGAAACGAAATCGCGTTCCATGGGTATTCTCAAGTATCTAATTCACGAACAGATTTTTTGAAAGGTATTGAGATTTATAAAGATATATTTGGAGAATATCCCTATACATATGTCGAGCATGGAGGTATCTCTGGGAGGCACCCAGAGGGGATGGTTAAAAAAGAAAGCTTGTCCTCACGGGGCAGTGATATAGAGTCAAATTATTATATTAAGGATATAGTAGAATCGGTCTTTAAGTGCGTTTGGGAAAGAAAAGGAGGTTTATTTGATGAAAGTGGGCCTGATTGGACAGTCAAAAATGTTGATGATGTTCTGTCTTTTGAAAATGGAGTCGCAAGGATTCGAAGACACCGAATGAAAAATCTTGATTATCAGTATTATCTTAATCTACTTTCGGAAAATGAGGGAATTTTTATGGGATATACTCATTTTGGCTATAGGGGCCTAGAATCACGTTTTTTGAAAAATACTTTTAATATACCAACATTTTTTAGAGACCTTATTTTAGACTGTTATTATGGGAATTTCCGAATAAAGCGTGCAGTAAGGAGGTTGAGTGAATTAAAAGAAGAGTATGGATTTGATAGTATAACTATACAAGAATTTGTTGAACGGAATAAAAAATGAAACTAGCTCTTGAGGTCACCAGTGTGCTCGAGACTCTTTTTTTAATTTCACTGTTAGAAAAAAAATTCACAAGCCAAGCCCACCTCGAAATACATCTTCTTATTTTAAACAATCATGTTAACGATGGCACTGTTGAATTTGCTGTAAAGGCTTTTACGAATTATAGCTATACTTTCAAAATATATGACTACAGGGGAGAAAAAAACTTTTTTATATCTGAGAATAAAAATAATTATGAATGTTTGGTTGTTAGGTCAAGACTTCAGTTGGCGTCTCACAACTTTTTTTCATATTCAAAATCTTATTTTAGAACGACGGGAAACTGTAATAATTCCAAAAAAGTCCAATTAAGTTTTGCTTATAAAGATCTTTATTTAATTGAAGATGGCTTATCAAACTGGAAGACAAGAAATGCTAGAAATTTGTATCATTTATTTTGGTATACGTGTTTATTTTTAAAATATCGAAAAACAATCGCAATTCCTTTGGTCATGAGAAATATTCTCCCTAAAACTAATTATGTTAAACACTTTTCAATATTTTCTGAATTGGAAGAGTCTTCGATTCAATATGAATTTTCTAATGTTATTCAAACATTATCTCTAATCTATGAAATGAACTATGAAATAGAGGAGCTGTTTATAGGAATATGGCCTGAATTTGAGGGTGAGCGAACTTGTCAAACTAACCTGGATATTCAGATAAAGGTTTTTTCTGACTATATAAGAAATAAATATCCAAATTATCGAGATAAAACCTTTTTCGTTAAAGAGCATCCAAAGTGGAAACTTGACTTTACGTTATCACCGGATGTTAAGTTTGTTAGGCTAGCAGACGTTTATTGCCAAGCACCACTAGAGCTTGTTATAAATAGATTTCCGAATTTACACAGCATTTACGGATTTCCATCTACTTGCTTTTATTTGATGGGTGGCATATTAGCTGAGAACGTGGATGTTAGTATTTTTGTGAAAGAAGGAGATGTGAAATATTTCCCGGAAAGAGCGGCCCTTATTGAGTCAAAAAATCCAAAGATTAATAAGATATATGTATAATTTGTTTGAAATTGAAAATATGCTTTTTTGCATATTAATACAATGAGTCTTGGTCCCAAGCTAAGTATCATAACCGTTGTGCTCAATGATTCGGAGAATTTCTCTAAAACTGTGAGATCAATTTCTCAGGCTAACTATAAGAATATAGAGTTCATCGTAATTGATGGAGGCTCGACTGATGGCACACTTGAAGTTATAAAAAGTTACAAAAGTTGGATCACCGAATATTGTAGTGAGCAAGATAGTGGATTATACGATGCAATGAATAAAGGACTCGACCGGGCTACTGGAGAATGGCTCCTTTTTTTGAACGCCGGTGACGTGCTAGTAAGCAATGAGTTGATTGGACAAGTTTTACGTAGTGAAATAATTTCTGAAGTTAATTTTCTTTATGGAGACTCTATAATAAAATACCATAATTTTGAAAGGCTGCAACTCGCTGGAAATATCAACGACATCCAATATGGTATGCAATTTTCGCATCAAAGTGTCTTTATAAGACAGGCCTATCATAGAGAGCATAAATATAACCTGAACCATAAGCTATGTGCAGATTTCTTCCTTATATACCATGCCTTTTGTCAGGGGGAAAAATTTCTATATGTGGGAATACCAGTTGCTATGGTAGCATCAGGAGGTTTATCTGACAAAAATAGAGAATATGTTTTTTGGAGCTTCTGGCGTATTGTTGGTTTTAAAGATTGTGGAATAAATCTATATTATGTCTTTAATATTGTTAGTTCCTGTTGCAAGCGCGTGTTAAAACTGTTTTTAACAAATTTATTGAGTGAAAAACTATTAAAAAAACTATGGGAAATAAAATGATTCACATCTACATTGATCGATTGATTAAAGGAATTAAAAACCCTTTTAAAGCAGTCTCATATATTATTGGTCAGGGTTATCAGCAAAATAAGGTTGAATTAGCTTTAAAAGCTAATTCTCCAATTAAGTTGGTGGTCCATGTCGGTGGGCACCTGGCTCAGGAAATTGAATTGTATCGTGACCTTGGTGTTGATCATGTGATCTGGCTAGAGGCCGACATTTTTACTATTGTTAAGCTGAAGTCTAATATCGAAAAACATGAAAATATTGCTAGCAGAAAAATGAAACACACGGTCTTAGAAGCCACGATTAGTAGCTCTGATGGTGAAGAAGTAATGTTCAATGTATTTAATAACAAAGGCGCATCCTCTTCAATAAAAAAGCCAACAGCTCTTATGGCCGAAAAGTGGCCTCATTTCACGGTTGTGGGCGATCCTGTAATGAAAATTACTTCTAGGTTAGATACGGTTTTGGGAGAGTTAGACTTATCAGCTTACCAAAATACACGAAATTTACTTGTACTGGATATTCAAGGTAATGAAGGGGCTGCTCTTCAGGGAGTTGGACTTTTATCAGGTGGTTTTTTTGGTATGATTCAAACTGAAATTTCAAAGAAAGCGCTTTACGAAGATTCAACGATGTTTTCTGATGTTGACAGTTGGATGTCTCAGCATGGTTATAAATTAAGCTCACATTCCTACTCATATGTCCCTTGGCATGGTGACGTGGTTTACCGCAAAATATCCAAATAATTGTTATTAGAAAGTAAATAAAAATGATTATAGTTAAGCTATCTGGCGGGCTAGGGAATCAAATGTTCCAGTACGTCTTTGGTCAATATTTGGGTGAAAAATTCAACGCAAAGGTTGAGTATAATATTGACTTTTATGCAAATCAGGACCCAAGGCTAGATTTTCGTAATTACGAACTATACAAATTTGACATCGACGTTCCAATATCAACAAATCAATTTGTGAAGGCTTATAATAGAAAAAACAAGTTGGGAAAAATTCTACTATTAATTTCAAGTTTTTTTTCCTATAAAAACGATACATTTTTAGTCATAAGGGAACCTGAATCTCTGTTAATGACTGTCTTATCTTATTTGTTTTCTAATAAATATTATGTAGGTTATTGGCAAAATGTGAAGTTTTTTCTATATTTAGAAAACAAAATCTTAGAATGGTTTGTTTTGAAAGAGCAGTATTTAGATAATAATCTTGACCAACTAGTGGATAACAAGTCTTTTGTTTCTATAGGCGTTAGAAGAGGTGATTACACTACCCTAGGAGTCTCATGTGATCTTTATTATTATCAAATGGCTATTAAGCTAGTTGCTAAAAAAGTAAAAAATCCAAACTTTTTAATTTTTTCAGATGATATTGAATGGTGTAAAAGTAATTTAAAATTGGATGGGTTTTCGCACACATATGTTCTAGCTAACACATTTAATCCTTTTGTAGACTTAAAGCTAATGAGCATGTGTCATCATAATATAATTTCCAATAGTACATTCGGTTGGTGGGCTGCGTACTTAAATAGGAACAAAGAAAAAATTATAATTTCTCCGAAAGAATGGCGTTTATCGGCGCAAATTAGTTGTACTAAATTATGAGGAGAAAATGAAAGCCAATGAGTTAAAGGTTTTACACATTATCGGGGGAGATATGGACGGTGGCGCTGCGAAAGGCGCAGTTAACTTGCATAATGCATTGATAGATATTGGAGTAAAAAGCTTTGTTATAAATAATTATGAAAACAGTGGCACTCGTAATCTTCTTAAAAGGGGAGGATCAAAATATAAGGCATGGATATATAATCACCTCGATAGGTTACCTCTTTATTTTTATTTATTTCGAAAGAAAATAATTTTTTCTCCAGGTTTAGTCGGAGAGAATGTAATTTCCGTAATAGATAAAAATAAGATAGATGTTTTACATTTACATTGGATAAATTCAGGTTTTTTCAACATATCTGATCTGACTAAAGTTAAGATTCCCATAGTTTGGACAATGAGAGATGCATGGGCATTTACTGGAGGATGTCATATGCCAATGACCTGTGATAAATTCAAAACCACATGTAATAATTGTGAGCAATTAAAAAGTAATCACTTCCACGATCTCTCTTTCTTTGGTTTTAAAAGAAAAATTGGTATAGCCAAAAAATTAAAAAATATCACCCTAGTTGGAATTAGTCCATTCTTGCAAAAAGAAGCAATGCAATCCAAAATATGGAAATCTACTCGGATTGAGATGATCGAAAATAATGTAGACATTAATTCTTTTGATAAGACAGACAAAGCGTTAGCGAGATTGAAGTTAGGGCTAGATCCCAAGAAGGTAATAATTTTGATTGCAAATGACTCGGGGGAGATTTGGAAGGGTCATAAATTTCTATATGATCTATCAAGAGATGTGGCAAAAAAGGGCTATGAAGTAGTTTCCTTCGGTGCAGGTGTCCCCTGCCACGCTGGAAGAGATTTCGGGTCCGTAGGAGATAAAAATGACCTGGCATTGATTTATTCGGCAGTCGACGTGTTTGTCTTTCCGTCGACCTATGAGCCCTTTGGTAAAGCTCCATTTGAAGCGGCGGGTTGTGGTGCACGGATTGTTACGTTTAAAGCAACGGGGACATCAGATTTTTTCAGAGATGAAGATTGGTGGTATGTGGCGGACTATGACAATTATGGAGACTTGTTAGACCAGACGTTTAAGGCATGCAACGACGCTGATTTAATTTCGAATAATTTAGGACAACGAGAGAGTCTTCTATCCAAATTTGACCAGGTTGAAATTGCGTCTAAATATTTGAATTTGTATACTAACATCCTCGATGTTTGAAATTAATTAGCTATGTGTATTTAATACTTTTCAAATCGGGAAAAATACTAAATACAGTTCTATTTGCTACTTTAATATTTATAAAAATGGGGCCATTGTGAAAATTCAACACGTCCAAGCACTTATTTATCTATTTTTATTTTTTATAATTAGCATATTCGTACCGTTTTTAGGCTACATTTTTTCTTTTTTTATTGCAGGATTATGCTTTTTAACGCCTTTGGCTAGAAATTTTCAGTGCCTATATATAACTCTGGCTGTTTTGTTTGTTTCAAATGTTGCTGATCCAAGTTTCACAAATCCTTCTTTGAACTTTGTAAATCCGTTCCATTTTGGGGTTTTAGCAATCGTTACCCCAACTCAAATTTTTTGTATTGGAGCGATAATTAAATTTTGTCTTAATGTTATATTAAGGTATCCAAAAATATCATTCCTAAATATAGTCTACTTAGCGTTATTGTTACTTTCTTTAACCACCTCATACTTTGGATTTGAAGAAAATAACGAAAGAAAATTCCAAACGCTATCATTCTTTTTTAATATTAGCGCATATGTGTGGTTCTATGAATATTCTTTAAAAATGAGTAACAATGAGGTAACTAAGTTAATTTCTTTACTAAAATTTTTTGGTATTTTGTATTTCTTTTTTGTCTTATTTGAATTTAATTTGACACACATTAAGTTTTTATTTTTTTCGATGTATATAATGATTATATATGTGTGCTTTAAAAGTGGTAAGTGGTATTGGTATTTAGTGATTCCCTTTGTTGTGTTTTCGGGCATGCACGGCGGATCTCTTACAGTAAAGGCTATTATGATGTTGTCTTTGCTTCTATGCATTCTATCGATGAGTAATAAAAAACTGTCGAGTATATACGTTCGTTTGATACTGCTAACGGTTGTTAGCGTCCAGGTTTTAATCTTTTTAGTCCCGTTGTTTAGCCTTCCACAGGAGTGTTACGTTTATTCCCCACATGACTATGAAAATGTAGATCATCTACTTGATAGAATTTTATTTAAGCTTTGCTTGGATAGAGCGCCACTTTGGTTAGGTGCAATTGAGGTAATCAAAGATAATTATTTTATAAGTAGCTCAGGGACAGGATTTATACCGGGAAACTGGGGCGCTTTTCAAATTCCGTCTAGGCAGATACATTGGATCGCAGGTGCTCACCAAACTCAGTTGGAGCTAATGCTGAACTATGGTGTTTTAGGGGCTTTTTTTTATTGGGCGTTATGGGTGTCTTTTTTAAAGAGGCTTAGCTTGGCCGTTAGCGCTGAAAGTATATTCGTTAAATTCTTTGCTGTGTCATTGTTGGCCTATTTTATATCGTCGAGCTTCGTCTCCACTATAATGATTAATGAGCATGGATTTGCTGCATGGGTGTTAATGGGTATAACAATAGGACAGTTTCAAAAAAGTCGGTTTTTTCAAGATTAGATTTACTAAGGCGGGATGATATGAGCAGAACTTTAAATAAAATAAAGCATTATGTAGAACGTGTGACCCTGTTAAAGGTTGGCAATAGTATAGTGAAAAGGGGGGAGAGTTCCACAAACACCTCTGATAATGATTGGTATGTTAGATCAATAGAAAGCTTTCTTAAGTCGGACAAGAAATTTAGAAAGTTCAAAAGATCGCCGGCATATAGAGAAGTTTTAGAACATGTAAAAGAGGATGAGGCCCGTCAGTATCTTGGCGAAATTACTGAAACATCCCCTGAAATGTTGTCTTCGTCAGCTTTAAAATTGGCAGCGAGCAACGACACTGTTGGCTCACCAATAATGTTTAACTTTGGCGACTATGGTAGATATTCTGGACCAACTCTTAGGTATTTATATGTTTGCGCGCATATCAAATCATTATTTGACGTGAGCAAGATTGATACTGTTGCGGAGATCGGCGGGGGTTATGGTGGTCAGGCACTTCTTTACAATCTAATGTTTAAATACCATTCATATACTGTATTTGATTTGGAGCCAGCGTGTAGGTTGATTGATAAATATCTTGGTAATTTTTTCCTCACTGGAGGCATTACTGCGTTAGATATTAATAAATTTCCGTTAGGGCAGGAAAAATTCGATTTTGTAATTAGTAACTATGCTTTTTCAGAGTTACCAAAAAAACTACAGGAAATCTATTTGAAAAAAGTAATCTTAAATTCAAAGGCGGGTTACATGACAATGAATACTGGCTACGATCTGAAGGGGTTCGGCCGGAAGAGTAGGTATAATTGCTCCGAGCTGTTGGAGATGCTGCCTAATAGTCGAATTATTGAAGAGAAGCCTCTTACAGCGAAGATGAATTATATTATTGTATGGGGCTGCTAGTTGGGTATTCCCAGTAGTAATATGATTGTTTCGGTGACGGATTCTGGCATGGGGAATAGGATAAAATCTTTACTTAGTGTCATGAGAATGACCAGTGAGTATAGAGTTTATTGGCCTAAAAATAGATTTGGGTATAGTAGTTTCTCAGATTTATTTCAGAACAATATTGAAGTAAAGAAAATCCCTTTTTTCAAAAATGTGTTCGTGGGTCACGGTAGGTTAATCGTCAGTCCAGAGATCAGATTTAGCCCGTATTTTAAAATTTTTAAGTCTGACGAAATCGACTATGGTTTTGCGCCAGCTCTTTATGATCAAAAAAAGGGACAAGCTGCAGAGATTGATTCTGGTAAGAGTATAGACTTCCAGTTTTCCCGTATCCCGAAAAGTGTTCAGGATAAATATATTGAAAAAGTCAAAGAGCTAGTTCCGATTGATTATATTCAACAAGCTGTTTCTGAGTTTGTTAAAAAATCAATGAACGAGAAAACTGTGGCGGTTCAAATAAGGACATGGAAGGATGAGAATCGAAGGCAGTTGATGTTTAATAAGGAAGCTTACTTTACTCAACTTGATAAGTTGGGCGATAATAATTTTTTCGTGTCTGCAGATGATCAAGAAATTATTGATGAGATATTACTTCGATATCCAGGTAGAGCTTGTTATTATCCAAAAAGAATTAGTAGTTATGAGCCTGGGAGTCCAGACTCACAATCTGTTGAATTTCAACAAGATTGTTTAATAGATATGCTTTTGCTGGGTGAGGCTTCTTTAATTATTGGCTCACACCTTAGCAGCTTCGTCGAAGTAGCATGGTGGTTGGCTTTGTGTAAGCCTGATGTAATTATTGTAAGCCCCAATTTCGGTTAATATTTTTGTTAAAAACAAGCAGGGTAATTTAGAAATGAAGAAAACTATTAAAATTAAAACGGATAAGCTTTTTACAGTTCTCACGCAAAAAGTCGCGGAATTTTCTGAGGAATGGGGGGAGAGCGGGCTCGTGAATATTTTCACAACCCACACAACTACGTCTGTTCGGATTCTCGAAAATGAATTATTGCATCATGTTGATATTAGATTTTGGCTTGATAAGTACTTGCCAAAGATCAAGCCTGAAAATAGAAGGTATATGCACGACTTGATATCACTAAGGACTGATGTCCCTGCAGATGAAAGGATTAATGCGTATGCGCATATGAGATCTTTGTTCTTTAATACCTCTGAAACTATTCCAGTCGAAAATGGTAAGTTGATGCTTGGTAAATGGCAGGATCTACATTTTGTAGAATTAGACCCGGGAGATAATGTTTTTCCGTCGCAAGAACGAACAGTCATTTGTACCTTTATAAAACAATGAAATATTTTATAATAATAAAAGAAAAGTCAGAAAGAGTTTTGAATAAAAACTTTTTAGATCTTGGTGGTAAACCGCTCTATAAACATCTTTTAGATGAATTACAAGGTGAAGAAGTATTCGTAGATACTGATAGTGATTTTTTATATGATATATTAATGAATACAGATGTGCACTGTTATAAAAGGAGTAAAGAGTGCATAAAGCTAGAAATTGATGGGTCGTTTAAAGTTAGCCCAGTATTATTAATGATAAATAATTTTTTGGATAAGTACGTTTCTGACGAAAATGAAATAATTGTTACTCCGCATGTGACATCGCCATTTATTAAGTTAGCCACAATGCGTAACGCTTCGAAACAGTTAAAAAAAGGATTTGATAGTGTCCTAGCCTGTACTGAACATAAGGAATTTACATACTTTCGAGGTGAGCCTGTAAACTTTAAACCTGACGTTGTTCAAAAGACTCAGGACTTAGAGCCAGTTTTAATGGGCAACGGCGCGTTCTTTATTTTCACAAAAAAAACTTTCAAAGAACAAAGTAACAGAACAGGTATCAATCCATATTTTTACCCCTTAACTTTCCCTGAAAGTGTAGAGATAGATTATGAAGCAGATTTGGATTTAGCACGGAGAATTTATGAGAAATAAAATACACTTGGTCGATGTGACTTTAAGAGATGGTGGCTTCACCTGTGATTTTGATTGGCCCATGGAGTTTGCGCAGGAATATTATGAATTAATGTGTAAGCTAGGGATTGAGTATGTTGAATTAGGTTATTGGAAACAAAAAAATAAAAGCAGGAATAGATTTTTTGATCTCAATCTTGATACGATTAAAGAAGTAACAAGAAGCCAAGGTAAGAATAATGTCGCGGTAATGATTGACTTTCATTACTGCAGTAAAGACCTGAATGACTACCCTACACAAGATCAAAATGAAATAGCTATGATTAGGATGACCTGTAGAAAAGATATGGTCAAAGAAGGCTTTTCATTTGCAAAAAAATTAAAGAAACATACTGGTTTAATAATATCTTTTAATCTATTTAATACAACTAATTATTCTGATGCTGAACTGAGCTCTGCGCTTGATACTGTTCTAGATTCTGATTTTGATATAATTGGATTTGCTGATACCCACGGGCATTTAGATTTAAACACGGACATGAAAGAATATGAGGACAAATTTACCAGAATTAGGAAAAGTGGTAAGAAAACATGTTTTCATTTACATAACCACACTGGAAAGGCATTTATGAACTATATTAAATGCCTAGATAGTCCTCTTGTAGACTTCTGCGATACTTCTATAATGTCTCTTGGAAAAGGCGCAGGAAATTTAAAATTAGAAAATGTTTTGGAAAATGATAAATCCTTTTTATTGAATGAATTCATATTGAAGCACTATGAATCTTTATTTAAAAAAACGGTAAGTCCATACTTTTTAGTCACAGGCCGTGTTGGTATTACGGATCATTATGCAACACAGGCCATGATGTCTAACGTTCCAATGAGCAAGTTTGTTAGGTTTTGTTCAACTATTGAAGGTTTGGATCGGGATAATTTTGACGGTAAACTTTTAGAAAATCATTCATAGCATAGTTTTTGGCTAATTAGATGATGGCACTGGAGCTAGAATTGCCTATTTAACATATAGGTAGTTAGATCTTTAGTGCATTATAAAAAGTGAGGGTTTTTAGCTATATTTTCTAAAATCCTTCAGTCTTAATTTGTGGTGCATAATCGAGTTTTACGGTTGCTCTGTCTCGTATGTTCCGAAAAAAATAGGTGCTGAGATTGGATAATCTGGATTGATCGGTACCCCCCGATCAATCATTTAGAAAATTGTTTTTATTTTCTAAATGATTTTATGGCTCATTATAAATAAAATCGAAAGATTATTGCTCTACCTATAAACAAATTTGATTTATGGAAAAAGGAATAAAATTCAATGAACGTTTTGATCACAGGAGTAAGTGCCGGTTTAGGTAAGGCCTTGATGGATGAGTATGTGAATGCTGGACACACAGTTTATGGCATAAGTAGGACACCTGTTAGTGGGTGTATTCATGTCTCTTGTGATCTTGAAGATTTAGATAATATTCCAGATAAACTTGAAGAATTGCTCAAACGGTGCGCTGATATAGATATTGTGATTTTAAATGCGGGTATGCTTGGTCCTATCAAACTTTTCAAGGAGTGGTCTTTGATTGATTTGTCAAAGATTATGAACTTAAATGTTTGGTCCAACAAAGTAATATTAGACTGGCTGTTCGGTAAAAAGATAGTAAAACAAGTGATCTCTATATCATCTGGTGCGAGTGAGCATACTTATAAGGGTTGGAGCGGTTACTCTTTGAGTAAATCGGCTTTAAAAATGATGATGGATGTGTATTCAAAAGAAGTAGAAGCAGTTCATTTTATGTCAGTTGCACCTGGTTTGGTTAACACATCAATGCAAGACTACCTATGTAGCGAAGTTGATAAAATCAATTTTCCAGTTATCGAAAAGTTTATATATGCTAGAAATAATAATTTGGCCTTGTCGCCTGAAGTAGTTGGTCAAAACTTAATGGACCTTATTCCGCAGTTAAAAGATTTTGTAAGTGGTTCATTTGTAGATATGAGAAAAATTTAGATGACGATTATTGAAGATAAACTGTCTTATTTTTTTAATAAAAGTATAGATCATGTTGTGTTTGATCTAGATGGTGTTCTCATAGATTCAATTAGTGTTATGGAAAAATGTTGGGCGAGCGCAACCAATAAATATGATTTAGATATTCCGTTTTCTGCCTTTTTTAAGCAAATAGGACTGCCATTTGACGTGAGCATGTCAAATTTGAAAATTGATCCTAAGTATATAAAAGATGTCGAAAGTGAGTACAGTAGAGTATCTTCGCAACTGCAGGGCCAGATACAAGTTTATCCTGGGGTGAGTGGCTTTTTGAAAAGGCTCGGTGTAAATAACATTGAGGTATCTATTGTCACGTCTAAGCATCAACAGAGGACGCTTGCTATTATTAATGAGAAATTTGGTGACATTGAATTTAATTGTATAGCGTGCCCTGAGTCAGTTGAGTTAGGCCGCGGCAAACCGTTTCCGGATCAATTACTGCTTGCGTCTGAGAAGTCAGGGATAAGTCTAGCGAATACGGTTTATATAGGTGATATGGAAATAGACAGATTAGTTGCAGAGGCTGCTAATTGCAGGTTCATTTTTGCTGACTGGGGGTATGGAACATCAAATATGGATAATTGTTTAAGTTATAAGAGCGTTGACGATCTCGCAAACTTTATTTTTGGTCAAGGCATCATATAGGGTCCATTTATATGCATTTAGATATTTTCAAAAACTCGAGCGTATTGGTAACTGGCCATACTGGATTTAAAGGAAGCTGGCTTGTTGCTTGGTTGTCATCGCTAGATGCGATTGTTGCAGGGTTATCTGATAAAACCCCCACTAATCCTTCTAACTACGAGGCGTCTGATATAGCAAGCTTAGCGATTGATTATCAAGTTGATATCCGAAATGCTAGTGACGTTCGTGATGTTGTTGAGGAGGTTCAGCCCGATTTTGTGTTTCATCTGGCAGCCCAGGCTTTAGTCCGCGATTCCTATAATTCTCCGTTGGAGACCCTAGAAGTGAACGCTTTAGGTTCTGCTAATATCTTAGAAGCGGTGAGGGTTTTGGATAAAAAAGTTGTTGTGATAATGATAACTAGTGACAAAGCCTATGATAACGTTGAGTGGGTATGGGGTTATAAGGAAACAGATAGACTTGGAGGTAAGGACCCATATAGTGCTTCCAAAGGTATGGCAGAATTGGCAATTAAGTGTTACGTAGAGTCTTTTTTTAATCAAGAAATCTCACAAGTCAGAATCGGTATAGCTAGAGCGGGGAATGTTATAGGTGGAGGAGATTGGGCCAAAGATCGGATTATTCCTGATTGTGTAAGTTCTTGGTCCGATGGCAACTCAGTTGATATTAGAAGCCCAAATGCAACAAGGCCTTGGCAGCATGTTCTCGAGCCATTAAGTGGTTATTTGCTGCTAGCCTCCTCTTTGGCCCAATCAGCGGATAACCATGGAGAAGCTTATAACTTCGGGCCATCTTCTTCTTTTAACTACCCCGTGAGTACGTTGATTAATGAGATGGAAAAAACTTGGGATCAGGCCAGATGGTCTGATGTCTCAAAAAATAAAAAGTATGTACACGAAGCTCAATTATTGAAGCTAAATTGCGATAAGGCTTTATTTGACTTAAAGTGGACGCCAGTATTGCAGTTTGAAGAGACGGTAAAAATGACTGCTGAATGGTATAAAAAATACTATAAGGATCAGTCAATCTCAATGCAGGACTTCACCTATTTTCAAATAGCCGAATACATGCGGTTAGCGAAAGCTAGGCATGTAGCGTGGGCGAGTGATGATTGAAAAAGTATTATTGACGCCTTTGAATATTATCAAAAATTCAAGTGGTGATGTGCTCCACGCCATGAAAAGAACTGATGATGGTTTCAATGTGTTTGGTGAGGCTTATTTTTCGGAAATTGAGCATAAAGCAGTCAAGGCGTGGAAGAGGCATAGGGAAATGACGCTGAACTTAATCGTCCCGACAGGCGCGATTAGATTTGTCTTATTTGACGATAGAGAAAATGTTGACGGTAAGATATGGCAGATTGTTTTATCGAGAGATAACTATCAAAGATTAACTGTCCCACCAATGGTTTGGGTCGGCTTCCAAGGAGCGTCTAGTGGTAATTCTATGCTATTGAATATTGCTAATATTGTACACAACCCATGTGAGTCTGATGTGATGGATATCGAAGCAATAAAGTTTAATTGGGAGGAATAAATGAAGGTTGTGATTCTAGCGGGCGGGTTTGGAACAAGAATTAGTGAAGAGACTGATTCAAAACCAAAGCCCATGATTGAAATTGGTGGGAAACCAATTCTTTGGCATATTATGAAATCTTATTCGAGCCATGGTTTTAACGAATTTGTTGTCCTATTAGGGTATAAGGGGTACGCAATAAAAGAGTTTTTTCTCAACTATTATTTACACCAAAGCGATGTCACCATTGACCTTGTAGACAATAAGATGGTCGTCCATGAGAATCATTGTGAGCCGTGGATAGTCACTTTGCTCGATACGGGTTTGCATACTATGACTGGTGGACGAATAAAAAGGGCGAAGAAGTACTTACAAAATGAGAACTTCTTTCTGACCTATGGAGATGGGTTGTCAGACGTAAATATCACTGATCTTATGGCGTTTCACCAATCACACGGTAAAAAAATAACGATGACCGCAGTTCAGCCAGATGGCCGCTATGGAGCTTTAAGTATTGGAGGCCAAAGCAAAATTTCAAATTTTATGGAGAAGCCCAAGGGTGATGGCTTGTGGATTAATGGTGGTTTTTTCGTCTGTGATCCTAGTGTATTGGATGAAATTGATGGAGATGCAACTGTCTTTGAAGAGGAACCATTAACAAGGCTAGCTAGTAGTGGTGAATTGATTGCGTTTAAACATTCAGGTTTTTGGCAGTGTATGGATACCCTCAGAGATAAAAATTTATTAACCCAGTTGTGGAATAATAAATCGGCTCCTTGGAAATCTAGTTGGGATAAATGATTCTGGTTACTGGTGGTGAGGGTTATCTCGGTGGAAGAATCGTGTGCCATTTGGTGGATAATCAATTCAAAGTGAGGGTCGGAGGCCGCGTTGATAAAGAAGGCGTTGTTAAGATTGATTTTTCTGACCAAAAATCCTTGGAGAACGCATGTAAGGGAGTAGACTGTATTATTCACCTTGCTGCGATGAATGCGTCAGATTGTGAGAAAAATCCAAATCAAGCTCTAGAAATCAATGGCTTAGGAACCATGAAATTAATAAATGCAGCAATCAAAGAAGGGACGACGAAATTTATATATTTTTCATCATCACAAGTGTATGGGAAATCTTTGGTGGGGATGGTTGATGAAGAAACTTTGCCACGACCAGAGAATCATTATTCTATCACTCATAGAACCGCAGAGGATTATCTTTTGTTAGAAAGTGACAAAGGTACAATCTCTGGAACAGTTTTAAGAGTTACAAATGCTGTAGGGTTTCCTAAAAACCAGAGTTCTAATTGTTGGATGCTTTTTGTAAATAATATTTGTAAGCAAATAGTAACGACAAATAAAATTAAAATCCTGTCTGACCCATTTTTGAAAAGGGATTTCATTCCAATTTCTTCCATCTGCTCCTTGATGCCTTTTTTAATAAGGAACGATCTTAGTAAGGAGGTTTTTAATATATCATCTGGACATCTTATTTCGTTAAATGAGATGGCTGTTTTTGTTCAGAAAATAGCTTTAGCCGTCCTCAATGTAGCCCCTGAAATCGTTTACAATGGTAATTTTAAGAACCATAAAAATAATTCTATGTCAATTTCGAATAAAAAACTTAATAACTTTGGTTTTGATATTGAAGTTGATTTGTCTGAGGAAATTGAAGGCTTATTATTAGATTGTCAAAAATGGTTTGGATTAATGAAATAGGATTTTTATGGAAAATAATGCGAAATTTTTAGATGTTAAGACATAACAGTGTTTTAGTTAATGCTCTTGGGATTAGGGACTCTGGCGGAGTTGTTGTTTTAACAAAAGCCCTAAACGATTTTTCAAAGTGTAAGAAATATAAATATATTATTGTCTGTCACTTTAATGATAATGTTTTTCATCTAAAGATTGAAAACGAAATGCACGCTCACCTTGAATTTATCTTTATAAAAAATAATTCATTTTTATATCGATTATATTATGAAAATTTTAAATTTATTAATATAATCGATCGAGGAAAAGTTATTTTAGTTTATAATTTTTCCGGAAGTGTACAGTTTTCACATAAAGTTCCGCAATTAATAAAAATCCATAATTTGCTATTTTTTTCTTTAGCCCTAAATAAATTTTATCTTGAAAATAAAATGTTTTATGTATGGTTTAAGCAGGTTTTTTTAAAAAGACAAGTTTTAAAAGTAATGATGTATTTTTCAAAATTCATAGAGATTCAGTCGAATCATGTAAAAGATGAATTAGAGAATTTTATAAAAATAAAAGAAAAATTTTTTTTCGTTAAAAGTGATATATCCGTGGGTGAAGGTTCATTTAATAAACCTAAAATTTTTAATTTTTCTAATAGAATAAAATTTCTATTCATAGTTGGACCTCACTTTAAATATGCACATAAAAATATTGCATATTTTACAAATTCGATGGTTGGGTTAATAAATAGAGGGGTTGATTTTGAAATTGTTATTACCCTAACTAAGGAGCAACTAAGCACTTCGAAATTGTGGAATGAATCTTTAAATTCGAGGACAAAATTCGTTGGCTATCTCAATGATCAAGAAGAAATGGAAAAGTTATTTTCTGATAACACTATTATTGTATCGACCTCTATTGTTGAAACCTTAGGGCTGCACGTTATTGAAGGAATAAAAAATGGTATTGTTCCGATCACTCCAAACGAAAATTATGCCAATTCAGTCTATGGGAATCAGGTCTTTAAATATGAATTATCTAATGACGACTCTTTAATCGATTGTATTATGAATGTTCTAGAGATCAGAGGTTCACATAGTGAGCATATCTTATCGATACAAGATGATTTGAGAAGAAGTGAAATGGAAAAGTTTAGTAATATTGTGGATGTATTCAACGAGGTTATCAATGTTCAGAAATAAGATTTTGTTAATTACGGGTGGTACTGGCACCTTTGGAAATGCAGTATTGAAAAAGTTCTTAACTACAGGTATTAAAGAAATAAGAATTTTCTCGAGAGATGAGCTTAAGCAAGACAACATGAGGAAATTTTACAGCGATGATAAAATCAAATTTTACATTGGAGATGTGAGGGATAAAAATTCTATTGATGATGCTATTAGGGGTGTTGACTACGTCTTTCATGCGGCTGCCCTTAAGCAGGTTCCGTCATGTGAGTTCTATCCTATGCAAGCGGTTCAAACTAATATTATTGGTACCGAAAATTTATTGAACTCTGCCATCAGTGAAGGTGTTTCGAAGGTTATAGCTTTGAGCACGGATAAAGCAGTTTATCCAATAAACGCAATGGGCATCAGTAAGGCCATGATGGAGAGAGTGATTGTTTCAAAAAGTAGAAATGTCAAAAATACAACTATTATATGTACTAGATACGGTAACGTGATGGCCAGTCGGGGCTCAGTGATTCCATTGTTTATTGATCAAATCAAAAATGGTAATCCGATCACTATCACAGACCCTGCTATGACCAGATTCATGATGAGCTTGGACGAAGCAGTGGACTTAGTCTTATTTGCTTTTAATAATGGAGAAACTGGTGATATTTTTGTTCAAAAATCTCCGGCTGCAACTGTTGGGCTAATTGCAGAGACTATGAAACATATTTTAGGGGCTCCGGATCATGAAGTAAGGGTCATCGGCACAAGGCACGGTGAAAAGCTATATGAAACTTTACTCACCAAAGAGGAGATGGCCAGAGCCGTGGATATGGTTGACTATTATAGAATCCCTGCAGACACGCGCAGTCTAAACTATACTGAATTTTTTGAAAAAGGACTCGAGGTTGTTACAGGGTCTCGTGAGTATCATTCCCACAACACCCACCAATTGAGTCAAAATGAGCTTTTCGATTTATTGTCAAATCTTAAAGAGATCCAAGATTAGTTAAATATGGTGTTGCTGTGACCGGTTGAATCCGTCGAGGTCAAAAGTAGAATTTTCTTGTAAACTTTATGAAGATTTCTAGATGAAAAATCACGTTATTCTGACCGCCATATTCTGCCTAACATGGTGATCCAGTTGTGTTAAATAGCGACAATTGTGTCGTTAAAGCTGATAGCAAGTTGGCTACTGTTCTGGGTGGGGAAGGGCTTTCAGTGATTGAAACGGGAAATGTTGTTATAGTGGTACTACTAGATAAAGCGCAGCAAATAAAATGTTGGTGCTTCAATTTCAAGGTGTAAAGAGCTAGCGCACCAAAGAGGTGTGTACCGTCAGTGGTGAAGTGACTATAACGTCGAAAACCACCAAGTAAAACGCATTAGTGAGAATCCTGGGTGGGATATTTAGTGCGCAGCGCCATCAGCATCGAGCTGAACGCTGGATAGTTAATGACGTAGCGTCCGTTTATATAGATGGCAATGAACACGGTATAAAGGCTCATGACTCTAGTTATATTCAGGTGGGCGGGAGTTACACTCTGGTGAACAAAACGAGTGCTCTATTTCAGTTAATCGAGGCTCAGTCTGGTAGTCATTTAGGCGAAGATGATATTGAGCGGTTGGAAAATTTGTATGGACGTTGCTAAATGACATCTACGCTGAAAGTATCGGTAATCACTGCGACCTATAATCGAGAGGCTGTGGTAGTCAGAGCTCTTTCAAGTATAAAGAGTCAAACATATCCTGAGATTCAAGTTGTCGTTATTGATGGAGCATCCCGAGACAGTACTGTTTTGTTAGCCGGTCCTATGTTAGGGCATAAGGATATCCTTCGGTCCGAAGCGGACCTGGGGATATATGATGCTTTGAACAAGGGGCTAGCTCTTGCGAATGGCGATATTATCGCTGTTCTTCATTCAGATGATTTGTATTTTGATAATGACGTTATATCTAAGGTAGTTGAAGTTTTCTCTGACGAGAGTGTTGATTTAGTCTATGGCGATGTATGTTTTTTTTCTGGTAGCGATGTCACAAAAACGAGGCGGAGATACCGGTCTGCTAAATTGTCGGAGAGGAATTTGGCCTGGGGGCAGATGCCGGCACATCCTGCGATGTTTATTAGGCGTCGGATTTATAAAGAAATCGGATGTTTTGAAACGAACTTTAAGATCGCGGCTGATTATGAGTTTTTGTGCCGGCTTGTCCATTACGCTAATCTAAAGTCTGTTCACCTTTCAAGTGTGCTAGTACGTATGCAACTCGGTGGCGTAAGTACAGGTGGGTTTAGGAATACTATTTTGCTAAATCAAGAAGTGTTTCGGGCAATACGTAAGAACGGTATCTACACTAATATGTTTATGTTGCTTTCAAAATATCCGTCAAAAGTGCTACAGTTTTTAAGAACATGAAGATTTTGGTAACTGGAGCAACTGGCTTTATTGGATCTGCGTTGATTGAATATTTGGCTAATATTCAGGGTTGTACTGTGGTTGCTATGGTTCGATTAGAAAAAGATTTTGACATCAGCACTGTTGTCGAGTTTAGACTAGGAGAGGTCGGATCTTTAACTAAAACAGATATTAATTTATTTGATATTGATGTGATTATTCATACAGCTGCGCGCGTTCATATTATGAATGATAGGTCATCTAATCCTATTGAGGAGTTTCGTCGGGTGAATACTACCGGAACCCTTGATTTGGCAAGATTGGCAGCGGCCTCAGGAGTAAAGCGGTTTGTGTTTTTGAGTTCGATTAAGGTGAATGGTGAAATGACCAAGCCTGGCCAATGTTTTACACCCAATGATGTATATGTGCCTGATGACCCTTATGGTTTGTCTAAGTATGAGTCCGAGCAAGGTTTGCTAGCCTTGGCAAAAGAAACGGGCATGGAAGTGGTGATTATTCGTCCTCCATTAGTTTATGGGCCAGGGGTAAAAGCTAATTTTTCTTCTATGATGAAGTGGATGGGTAGGCCTGTGCCTTTGCCGTTTGGGGCCATTTATAATCAACGTTCTTTGGTGGCGTTGGAAAATTTGGTGAGTTTTATTAGCTTGTGCGCCGATCGAGAAAAATCACTAGAAGCGGCGAATCAAGTGTTTTTAATCTCAGATGGAGAGGATGTTTCCACAACACAATTGCTTAGAAAAGTTGGACAAGCCCTCAGACTCCAGTCCCCTGGGGGTATAAAAGCTTGGTTAGTACCTATTCCGGTTTCTATCATGACGTTTTGTTCTAAGCTTTTGGGGAAAGGGGATATGGCCAATCGTTTGTTTGGTTCTTTGCAGGTGGATAGCTCTAAAGCCCGTGATTTATTGGGCTGGAAGCCGGTGATTACCATGAATGAACAGCTTGCTAAAATGGCTAAAGATACCTAAAAAGCAGCCTTTTAACCTCAAATGAATGTAGTGTCCATGTTGGGAGGCTAATTAGAAGAAGTTCAGCTTAACCTAGAAAATGTATATATGAAAGTTGTGGCTTTTAATGAAAAGACTTATTGATTTAACCTTGGTGTTGGCGGCCGTCTTACTATTATTGGTGCCGATTGTCATGGTTTCTGTGTTGGTAAAGCTAACTTCAAAAGGGGCCATTCTGTATTGGTCAGATCGCGTGGGAAGGAATAATTCTATTTTTAAAATGCCTAAATTTCGCAGTATGAATGTTGATACAGCTGTAGTAGCAACTCATTTGTTGGTAGATCCTAAAAGTGTTTTGACGCCAGTAGGTGATTTTTTACGTAAGTCGAGCTTGGATGAATTGCCGCAACTTTGGTGTATTTTGAAAGGTGACATGAGTTTTGTTGGGCCTCGTCCTGCATTATTTAATCAAGATGATTTGATTGCCTTACGAACCGAAAAAGGTGTTCATAAATTAATTCCTGGTTTAACTGGCTGGGCTCAAATTAATGGGCGTGATGAATTACCTATTCCTCAGAAAGTAGCTTTGGATGTTGAGTATCTATATGATCAGTCAATGGGGCTGGATATTAAAATTATTTGGCTGACGTTTATTAAGGTAATCAAAAAAGACGGGGTCTCCCATTAATGGATTTAGGCTCTATTTATAGACGTGACGAGTTTAAAGCAATCCCCCTAAATTCATATCAATTTTATCGAATATCCCCGAAACGTGTCTTTTCAGAAAATAGCTGTTTGACTTTATATTTCAGTGAGCCCATTTAATGCACAATATTTTTAAAGGCATCCTTGCGATGTCCCGCCCAGCAAAACGCAGCATTCTGATTACTGCAGATTCTGTATTGCTCATAGGCTCCCTCTGGCTATCATTTTCACTACGCTTGGATAATTGGTACTGGCCCCGTGGCGGAGTGAACAACCCAATAGTATTATTGGTGCTGTTTGCTCCAGCGTTTGCCGTGCCTGTGTTTGCTCACTTTGGGCTTTATAAAGCTATTATTCGGTACATAGGTATGAGGGCTGCATGGTCTATTGTGAAGGCCGTTATTTTGTATGCAACAGTGTGGGGGTTGGTTGCTTTTTTAAGCGGGGTAGAGGGGGTGCCGCGGTCTGTTGTGCCCATCAATGCCATGGTGGCTATGCTGGCTGTTGGTGGGTCTCGTATGTTTGCACGTTGGTTGCTGCGTAAAATTGAAGATTCAGTCCGTATAGGGCATGCGAAGAGTGACACTGGTGTGGGTGCGTCGCACCAAACGCGGGTGGTGATTTTTGGTGCTGGTGCTGCAGGCCGACAATTGGCCGTTGGTTTGGGGCAAAGCAGTGAATGTATTTTGCTGGCTTTTGTGGACGATGGCATCGAGCTCCACGGACGAGACTTGATGGGAGTGCCTATAATATCCCAAGAAAGATTGCAGGCGTTTGTGGTTGCCCATAAGGTTGATGACATATTACTTGCAATGCCGTCGATTACCCGCAAGCAACGGAGTGTGATTATAGATCACCTGCGCCCTTTGAATATACGTATTCGTACTTTGCCAGGGTTGATTGCTATGGCCCAAGGGAAAGCTGATTATGCAGATCTACATGATTTGGATATCAACGATTTGTTGGCACGGGAACCTGCAGAACCAGACGAAGTAATGCTACAAGAACAAGTGTCTGGTAAAACCATTATGGTGACTGGCGCAGGCGGAAGTATTGGTAGCGAGCTATGTCGACAAATATTACAGCGTAAACCAAAGGTGTTGTTATTATTTGAGCTAAGTGAATTTTCTCTTTATACCTTGCACAACGAGCTGCTAGACACTATTCATCACCTTGCCAATAAACATGGTAACGACAGAGCTGTTGGGCTAGTGCCTACTATAATACCGTTACTGGGTTCGGTCGCAGATGAAAACCGCGTAAGTGACGTTATATTAACGTGGAACCCGAACATTATTTACCATGCCGCTGCGGTTAAACATGTGCCTATTGTTGAGCACAATATAGCTGAATGTGTAAAACACAATGTGTTAGGTACGTTGGTGATGACTAAGGTGGCTATAGAGCGGCAGGTAGGACGCTTTATACTGGTTAGCACTGATAAAGCAGTTAATCCTACTAATGCCATGGGTGCGAGCAAACGTTGCTGTGAGCTGATTTTACAAGCCTTGGCTGCTGAGAAAAACCCTTCATTCGAACCGATGTGGGATGAAACGCCTTCTGCACAAGTTACCCGTACCACTGAATTGGCAATGGTTCGTTTTGGCAATGTATTAGGTTCTTCTGGTTCTGTGGTGCCTTACTTCAGGCAACAAATTGCCCATGGTGGCCCAATTACCTTAACTCACCAAGATATTATGCGTTATTTCATGACTATACCTGAAGCCGCTCAGTTAGTGATGCAAACAGGTGCGATGGCAGGCGGCCCTAACACACGTATTGGCGGTCGTATAAGTGATGATAGGAATAGTAGTGAAGCCGAAGTGTATGTGCTAGATATGGGTGAGCCGGTTAAAATAATTGATCTGGCACGCAGGATGATTGAGCTTTCTGGTCTCCGAGTGAAAGAAGAGAATGTGCCAGAAGGAGATATAGCGATTAAGGTAGTTGGCTTGCGTCCGGGTGAAAAACTCTGCGAAGAGTTACTTATAGGTAATAACCCGCAAGCAACTCAACATCCGAGAGTTATGAAAGCGAATGAAAAGTTTTTGCCATGGAGTGAATTGAATCCCATGATCACCACCTTACGAATTGCAGCCCTCAATGGTGATGTATTGATGATACGCAGTATGTTGCAACTCTTAGTGCCTGAATATCAACCTGATGAGAAAGTGGTTGATTGGGTCTATCAGGAACAAATGGCCCAAGCCGTAAAGTTGCAGTGTTGAAAGTAACCGAACACCCTTATTTTGACATGGTTGTCTATAAAACCGACTTGAAGTTCATATTTATGTGGTATCAAATATATTTATAGCACTCGAGAAATACTTTTATAGAATTTTATAAAGGGCATTGACCGCTTTGTGACGTATTTAGGGTGCGCCACCAAAAATCATAACAGCCAAACTAACCCAGCAAAATCAGCTAAAACCAACTATAATATTATTCAAACTGCTTTCAATTACGGATTGACATGAAAACTGCTCTCATTACAGGTGTTACAGGCCAAGATGGCTCATATCTAGCTGAATTTTTATTAGAAAAGGGCTATGAAGTTCACGGTATAAAACGCCGTTCCTCCTCTTTCAATACCCAGCGTATTGATCACATCTATGAAGATGTTTCGGTCCATAATCATCGGTTCCATCTTCATTATGGTGACTTATCTGATTCATCAAACCTCACCCGCTTGATTAAAGAAATACGGCCAGATGAAATTTATAACTTAGCAGCTCAGTCTCATGTCGCCGTCTCTTTTGAAGCGCCAGAGTACACAGCAGATGTAGATGGTTTGGGTACACTGCGTATCCTTGAGGCTATTCGGTTTTTGGGTCTGGAAAAGAAAACTCGTTTTTATCAAGCGTCTACTTCTGAATTGTTTGGTTTGGTGCAGGAAACACCCCAGCGGGAAACAACACCTTTCTATCCGCGCTCTCCTTATGCTGTTGCAAAAATGTATGCCTATTGGATAACTGTTAACTACCGTGAGTCTTATGGGATGTATGCGTGTAATGGCATTTTGTTTAATCACGAATCTATGCGTCGTGGTGAAACCTTTGTAACCCGAAAGATTACCCGTGGGCTAGCTAATATTGCCCAGGGTTTAGACTCCTGTTTGTCCTTGGGGAATATGGATGCATTGCGCGATTGGGGACATGCTAAAGATTATGTACGTATGCAATGGATGATGTTGCAGCAAGATCAACCCGATGATTTTGTAATTGCCACAGGCAAACAGATCTCTGTACGTGAGTTTGTGCGTTTGTCTGCCCATGAACTGGGTGTGGAGCTAGACTTCCAGGGTGTAGGGATAGACGAGGTTGCAGTGGTGTCATCCGTTACGGGTGATTTGGCTCCGGCTCTTTCTGTAGGTGATGTGGTAATACGTGTCAACCCACGCCATTTCCGCCCGGCGGAAGTAGAGACCTTGTTAGGTGACCCGAGTAAGGCTAAAGAGCTGTTGGGTTGGGTGCCAGAAATCACGGTAGAAGAAATGTGTGCAGAAATGGTGGGTCATGATCTGGACCAAGCTCGACAGAAGTCCTTACTTAAGTCCCATGGGTATCATGTGCCTGTAGCTCGGGAAAACTAAACATGGCTACACGTATTCTTGTAGCGGGACACAGGGGCATGGTGGGTTCTGCCATAGTGCGCCAGTTGTCTAAGAAACTAGATGTAACCTTGTTATTGGCATCACGATCTGCACTTGATCTAACAGACGGTGCTGCTGTGCAAGCGTATGTGCAGCTGCATAAGCCAGATCAAGTCTATCTTGCAGCAGCCAAGGTCGGGGGTATCCATGCCAACAATACCTACCCAGCAGAGTTCATCGCAGATAATTTGGCTATACAGTCTAATGTTATTCAGGCTGCTTATAGAGCAGGGGTACGTAAGGTACTATTTCTAGGTAGCTCTTGTATTTACCCTCAGCTGGCCAAACAACCCATGAGCGAAGACTGCTTACTCACTGGCACGCTAGAACCTACTAACGAGCCTTATGCCATTGCTAAAATTGCGGGTATTAAAATGTGTGAATCGTATAACCGGCAATATGGTGTGGATTATCGATGTGTGATGCCTACTAACTTGTATGGTGATAAGGACAATTTTCATCCACAAAACTCCCATGTTATTCCCGCCATGATGCGACGATTTCATGAAGCAAAGCTAGCTGCTTCAGAAAAGGTTGTGGTATGGGGTACAGGTAAACCCATGCGGGAATTTTTGCATGTTGATGACATGGCCGCAGCATGTGTACATGTGATGAACTTGCCACATGATAAGTTTGTTGCCGCGGTGCCCAACCCCATGTGTTCGCATATTAACGTGGGCACAGGGCGTGATGTAACGATTGCAGAATTGGCCAATACCATGGCTCGGGTGGTGGGGTTTGAGGGTGATATAGAATTTGATACATCCAAGCCAGATGGCACACCACGTAAGCTAATGGATGTGAGCCGACTTGGTTCATTGGGTTGGGAGTATTCTGTGGAGTTGGAGCAAGGGCTTGGTATGACTTATGAATGGTTTTTGGATCATTTGGATGAGCTTCGTGGATGATATTTTAGATATGGAACAGTGCTTTAACCCTGTGGTAATGGCGGGTGGCGTGGGTAGCCGTTTGTGGCCTTTGTCTCGTGCTTCGTTTCCTAAACAGTATCAGCAATTGGTTGATAATGAGCGTGGGTATACCATGCTGCAGCAGACGTTTTCTAGGTTGGCTGGTTTATCTGAGCTGAAGCTTGGCCATAGTCAACTTGTTTGCAATCAGGATCATCGGTTTTTGGCTGCTGAACAGTGTCGTGCAGCCAACATTGACGCTGAGATAGTGCTAGAGCCAATAGGTCGAAACACCGCTCCTGCGGTTATTTTAGCGGCTTTACGGTTGGTTTCGGCTGGGGCGGATGAGCCAATGCTTGTGCTTTCTGCCGATCATGCTATTGCAGATGAAGCAAGCTTTCGTAGTGCGTTGGTAAGCGCCCATGAATTAGCAGTTTTAGGCAGCTTAGTTACCTTAGGTATTGAACCAGGCTATGCGTGTACGGGCTATGGGTACATTCGTTACGGGGCTAATGTTACTGCTGGTTCTGGTGTTGATGGCAGCGCTGCTGGCTTTGAAGTTAATGGATTCGTAGAAAAGCCTGATGAAGCCACTGCTCAAAGCTATATAAAGCGGGGTAATTACCTGTGGAATAGTGGCATGTTTATCGTGCGGCCCAGTGTGTTGATTCAAGAAGCTGAATTGTATTGTGCCAAATTATTGCATCACTGCAGGCTTACCGTTAAATCTGTTACCAAAGATTTAGATTTTATTCGGCTATCTGAGCAAGAGTTTTCTCAGTGTGAGGATGTTTCCCTAGACTACGCCATTATGGAACACACACAAAAGGCTGTGGTAGTGCCAGTAGATTGTGGTTGGAGTGATGTAGGCGACTTACAGGCTTTGTGGAAGACTAACAATTGTGATGATAAGGGCAACGTGCTACAAGGCGATGTAATTTCCTTAAATAGCCAAAACTGCTTGGTTAAGGCTGACAGCAGATTGGTTGCAGTGCTCGGTGTTAAAGGGCTAGCGGTAATTGAAACTAAAGATGCCGTTTTAGTGGCGCCGCTTGATCAAGCACAGCAGGTTAAAGAATTAGTGGGACAGTTACAGGGCCGTGATGAACTAACACACCAAAGAGAAGTTTTCCGCCCCTGGGGTAGTTACGATAGTGTTGATTCTGGCCCTAACTATCAGGTGAAGCGTATTACGGTAAACCCTGGTGCCCGTTTAAGCTTACAACGCCACAAACACCGTGCAGAGCACTGGGTGGTCGTAGAGGGATTGGCTAACGTTCATGTAGATGGTGTGGATCACCTACTGAATGCTAATGATTCAGTGTATATTCCTAAGGGTGCAGTGCATTGTTTAGCTAACAAAACAGATGCGCCTTTGCATTTGGTTGAAGTGCAGTCGGGCAGTTATTTAGGTGAAGATGACATAGAGCGGCTAGATGATGTGTATGGGCGCAGTTGACCCAGCAGTCTCTTCGGTTATTCATACCCTCGTGGGTTATTCTTCTGCCAGCGCCATGAGTCTTCAACCATTTTCTTCAAGTCGTAATTGGCTCTCCAGTCTAGCTCTATATTGGATTTTTCTGGGTTAGCCCAGCAGCTAGCTATGTCACCTAATCTTCTGCTTTTGATTGAGTAGGGTATTTTGGTGTCACTGGCCAGTTCAAATGCTTTTATTACTTGAAGAACTGATGAGCCGGCGCCTGTGCCTAGGTTCCAAATTTGCGCGCCTACTTCGTTTGCATCTCCATCTACGTTTTCTTTCCTCTGAATCTTCTCTAGTGCCTTCAAATGGCCCTTGGCCAAATCTACCACGTGAATGTAGTCGCGAACTCCTGTGCCGTCTGGTGTGGGGTAATCACCTCCAAATACCGACACTTCCTTTAGTTTACCTACAGCTACTTGGCTTACATAGGGCAATAAGTTGTTTGGTATGCCTTTTGGATCTTCTCCAATTAACCCGCTCTTGTGCGCCCCTATAGGGTTAAAGTAGCGTAGCTGTGCTACAGACCATTGCGGATCTGCAATGCATTGGTCAGTGAGTATTTTTTCTATCATGGCTTTTGATGTGCCATAAGGATTGGTTGTTTTCCCTATTGGCATCGATTCTTCATAGGGTGCAGGTGCCTCCTCCCCATATACCGTAGCTGAAGAACTGAATACTAGGGTCTTAACATTAGCCGTATTCATCGCTTCGCAGAGGCACAGTGTGCCGTAGACGTTATTGTTGTAATACTCTAGTGGCTTTGAGGCGCTTTCTCCCACGGCCTTTAGGCCAGCGAAGTGAATTACACTATCAAAATGATGGTCTGCAAATAATTGATTGAGTTTATTGGTGTCTCTAATGTCGCCCTCGATGAAGGTTAACGGATTCGCTTCTTTCTTGGTGGCCCCAACGATAGTGCGTATGCGATCTATTACGATAGGCGAACTATTGCATAGGTTGTCGTAAATGACGACCTTATTGCCTAGTTCTAGTAGCTCTACTACAGTGTGGGAACCAATGAAGCCAGTGCCACCAGTAACTAGAATGGTTTTGCTCATTATTACTATATATCCGTGATTAATCTAATGTTGCTATGCAGGCAGTATAATCTACTTCCTGTATATGGTCTAAATTCAGTTTGATATGTTTTTTAAGATGTCCTTAAGGAATAAATTAGGTAAAATTGGCTTAATATTTTGAAATGCTTTTGGAGCCGTTTTGTCACTTAATGCAACTAGCTACGATCCTACATTGAACCTGTTACCAAATTTTGGTGCAGTAATGGAAGTGTACGTTATCAATATGGCTCAATCTGTCCAAAGGTGGTCATATATGCAGGACTATTTACGACAAAAGGGCATAGAACCTACCCGTATCGATGCTATTGATGGCAGTGCCTTATCTGTTACAGAGCGTTTGCGACACTACGACGAAAGTTCCAATGAGCAACACTATTTTTTACCACTTAAAGCCACAGAAATTGGCTGTTTTTTGTCTCATAAAAAGGCTATGGAAACCTTCTTAGAGCAGTCGGATAAACCCTATTTATTGTTATTAGAAGACGATATTGAGTTTTGTGTAGATATCGCTTCAGTTGCGCCCAGTTGGTTTGAGGTGTTGTCTAATTCTTCACCCACAATGCTTAAACTTTATACTAAAAGAAGTGTTTCGGGTGGTGTTGTTACTACAGGCTCCTATGGACAGATAGTCAGGCCCTATATAGTCCCCTTAGGAACACCCGCCCAGGTGTTAAATCGAGCAGCGGTTCAAAAAATGCTTCTGCTTTGTGAGCAGTTTTTTATGCCAGTGGATGTTGCCTACCAATATTGGTGGCAGCATGGTGTTTCTGTGTTAGCAGCTAGCCCAAGTCAAGTGAGGGAAGTCAGCCAAAATCTTGATGGTAGCAGTATTGGTGGTAGTCTAGGGTTAACCCAGTGGGAAAAAATAGCGCGGGAGATCGGACGATCTTGGTTTAGGTTCAAACTGCAGGTGATCTCTTATTGGTATTGCTTTAAAACAAGGATTGTATAAATGCGAGTCGGCATATTGCCCTATGAGTTAAGGTATGAACATGACTTGGCTAAAGTAGCGGTTAATAGCGTACTGTGGCCTGGGCAGGATGTGCCTAACGTTGAAACCTTGGCAGGGCTAAATGCCGATGATCATGTCGTGGTTTACCCATCATCTAAACGCCTGTTACGTGGTTTTGGTAAGATTCGTTGTAAAGTTGATTTAATGCTGGCAGAACCGTTTGCCATACATAAACGATATTACCAAAGCATTTGGTTATTAAGGCGCAAGTTTAATGCTATTTATTGCCGCTACGGATATTATTCTCATCGCTACGAAAATGTTGTTCAGTTTGCAGTAGTAGATTCGTGGGTGGATGGTAACGTCATAGACTATAATTTCCCTAAAACTAAAGCGTGCTCACTTATTGCTTCAGGAAAGCAAGACCTGAAAGGCCATAAACTTAGGCATCAAATAGTGGCTTGGGTGAGAGAAAAGGGTTCTGACGTGGATGTATTAGGCCGTGGTTTTTCGCCTTTTGAACTCAAACAAGAGGGATTATTACCTTATCATTATTCCGTAGTGATAGAGAATGTGCAAGAAGACGACTATTTTACAGAAAAGCTGTTGGACTGCCTTTTATGTAATACCTTACCTATTTATTGGGGTGCCCCCAATATTGGGGACTACTTTGATCTAAACGGCATCATCATTTGCCAAAATGAGAGAGATATTCAAAAAGCGATTGACCAAAGTCAAACAGTGCCTTCGCAGTCTAAAAAATTAGCTATGGAAAAAAACCGTACAAAGGCTTTAGCATTCAGCCATTTATACCCGCGCATTGTTGCGGCGGTACAACAAAAGGAAAATAAGTGTCTGTAACATCGTTCAAAGCACCATCGTCAAATTTATCTGTGACCTCTGTCCTGGCTACTATTGCGTCTATTGCGGCGTTTGTCGTTCCAGCGGCCAGTGTTAACCTACCCTCAGCTCTTTACTACTCAGCGGTGGCTTTGGTTTTCTTAAGTTTATCTGCTTTATTCTTTAAAATTGAATCTCGTGCGTTGACGGGGTTAGAGAAACTAATGATTGGTACTTGGGTAGCATATCCGTTATTTACTGCTATGGATCTATGGCTACGTACAGGCTGGAATTGGATTGAGTTCCAAGAGCCAAGCCGTTTTTTACTGGTGCTACCGATTTTTTTATTGGTCCGAAAGATTGGCGTTTCTAGCCAAGCGCTGGGTTGGGGTATCTTTACTGGAGCTGTAGTTGCCGGCGTATACGGTGTTTATCAAAAACAGTGGCTTGGTATCCATCGATCTGGAGGAGGAACGTCTGGTTTGATCGCCGCATTTGGAGACATTAGCCTTATTTTAGGTGTGATGTGTGTAGCCATATTCCAGCCATTCTGGAGTAAGGATAAGCGGTGGTTGGTTGTTGCATCTTTAGGTTTGCTGTTAGGAGTGTTCGCTTCACTGGTTTCAGGTACTAAAGGCGGTTGGATGTCGATGCCTTTGCTGTGTTGGGTTGCTGTTGATTTGTTGGATAAGCCTACTTACCGTAAACGCTTTTTGGTGATCGGCGTATTTTTTGTAACTGCCTCGTTGATTTGGTTTTTTGTGCCATTCATTCAAGCAAGGTTAAGCGTGATGGTGCCTGCTATTTATGAGTATTTTTCTAATGGGGTAATTACTGATGGTTCAGCAGGAATACGTTTAGCTCTGTGGCACTCTGCCAGCCTTATTTTCTTAGATAACCCTCTGTTTGGCACGGGGCCAGGAACCTACTTTGACCAAAAGTTGATCTATATCGCTAGTGGACAAATTTCGGCACAGGCTCAGATGTTTGCTGGGCCACATAGTCAGTTTTTTAATAGTATTTATGAGTCAGGTATCTTTGGTCCTGTCATGGTCTATTCTATTTATGGCAGTTTTATTTGGTTCTGTCGTGCTCACCTCGCTCAAAATAAAGGTTTGGCCACTGCAGGATTGCTGATGGCTATTGGCTTTATTGACTTTGGCATGGTTGAGGTGATTTGGGATATCAATAATGCAGGTGTGTTCTTTGCCATAATGATGGTGTTGATCGCTGGTAAATTGTCCCATGATGGTGCTAAGTTGGTCAATTCTTGATGATGGTACTATGACGCCTTAATATACCAGTCATCCCATTTTGAAAATCCTAAATACTTGCGAACGTATCCGTGTTGGGTTAACAAATTGTGAACTTTGGCTCTTGTTTCGGTGTAGTTGTGTTCGACAGTGATTACTTTAATGTTATATGAGTCAAAGTCAAAGTGACTCAAAATTGCATATTCACTTCCTTCCGTGTCCACAGATAAGTAGTCAATTTCTCTTGGAGCATTGTACTTCTTGAGCATGTCGTTAAGAGAAATTGTGGTTACAGAATAGGTTGTACCTTGCTTGCGCTTCTTACTAAAGTGGTCACTTTTGGTGAACTCGTCTAATGTGGAAAGCTCTCCTTCATCGACTTCATTAAATAGTAGTGTTTTCCCAGTTTCACGCCAAACACAATCGGTTTCGATATGGCAGTTTCTATTGTTTTTGAGATCTTGGTGCTACGACTTTGCCGGCTCTGCAATAATTCCTTGCCAATTAAATTGGGTTTCCAGCAAATGAGTGTTGCTAAGGTCATGGCCATTGGTAGCGCCAAACTCAACAAAATAATCTTCTTTTTTAAAATCCACTTCGGACAAGACAAAGATATCTTGGTGCAGTTGTGCTTTTGATTATTCAAGCCATTTGGCTGCATTTTGTAGTGTTTTACTAGGTAGGTTGAGTACCACACTTACGTCGCGTTTATGCTGGATGTATTTGTTGATAGAGATATAAAGTGAAGAGTTTGTGAACGAAAGTTTGAACTTCCAGCGGTTGAAGGTGTTTGTCATCATTTGTGCCTGCTTCAAAAGCTTGTGCAGTGTAGGGTTAATTCCTTATGGTAGATTATACAGAGTATGATGGGTGTCAGCCATACGCTGTGTTCAATTGAGTATCAGCTTTCTAGTAAATATAGTCTATAGTTATAGGTAAAGGCTGAGGTGTTTCAGTTTATGAATTTATTATCGATAACGAAAAATGGGTTGGTGTTGTCTATTCTATTGGCCTTGGGTGGTTGCTCTTTGGTCTCCATCAGCCCCTATGACAGCAGTGCAGACAAAGCCATTACTAAACTCCACAAACAAACGGCTGAGTTTTT
>Ga0209815_1000148_pt1 | contig 53910 bp, 50 predicted proteins | sample CoawatmetaG00DNA_FD_187507 | JGI IMG/M metagenome (GOLD analysis project Ga0209815, IMG submission 187507) | Marine microbial communities from the West Antarctic Peninsula - Coastal water metaG002-DNA (SPAdes) (version 2) | ecosystem: Environmental > Aquatic > Marine > Coastal ...
TTAGCTTTCTGATTCACCGCCTAGCATAAGCAACTTTTAGCGCTAGGTAGGGTAAGGACAATCTCGCAGCCATATTGAGTGTTGATAAACCTATTTATCGCATGCCATGATTTGGAGTTAGATTTGGCTTCGTTTTGTTACTTTTTTAGTCTAGCCTTGGCGAACCGCTCTGGATAATCGTGCGATGCCATTGCGCTGGTAACGTATCAATTTGTGAGTATCCGCAGAGCGGCGGGATATCGGCCCACCCTTGCGCCGCTCTTGACTTTGCATGCTGGCAAAAAAAGCCGCCATCTCTCGCACATCTTGGGGCTCACTACCCGACGGACTGAGAAGCTCGCTAAAGATAGGGTTCGAAACCTTCACATTCACATCACGCAAAAACTCATCCACCGGCTCGGGGCCGGTATAGGTATCGTAGTAGGCATCCATCACCCGTCGATAATTAAGGAGTCCCGCGGCAATATCGGCACAGGCAAAGGCAGAGAACCCCTCCTCCACAATTAAATCGACAAGTGCCCTATACTCAGACGAAGACTCAAAGTCAGGGGCACTATTTAAACCATGCTTACGAGAGTTTTGACTACTGGCCCGCTTTCCAGCCACTGATCTCGGGCCCGTTGATTTAAGTGCATTGTGGCGATTTGTAAGGCTCCTATGATGGTTTATCGTCAAGCGATAGAACCCCCTTCACAGACTGCTTTGACTCAAGTGCTGCCAGCTCAAGATCCATACGCTTAATCAGGCGTGACTTATAATCTATGGAGTCGATACTCCGCTGTAGGTGCCTAATTGTTTGGTGCTGACGATGGATCAGATCATCCACCATCTTGATGTGCCTCGCCGCATCCTTAAAGGCCCTAACCCGGAGATCGGATAGGGTCAGCTTCGACTCAGTGAGTATGTCCTCAATCCATTCCGCTTCATCCTTGTCCGCGCTACCGTCCAAATAGTGCTCAAGGGCCTCTGAGACTTTGCGGTTGTCATAAGTCTCGCCGTAGCTACCCGCCTTAGATAAAAGCCTCGCCATCGCCTCATGGAGCAGTGGCTCTTTATCGGCAGTATGCCTCCTAATCCACCATAGGCACTCATTGAGCTGACTGACCAGAGCAACCGCCAAGGGTGAGGGATTGTCTAGTTCGGATAAAAGGCTTTGCAAACCAGACTGAAACTCAGCCTCAGATTCTTTGGGCAAAAGTTTGGGGCTTAATAGGAAGGGTAAAAGAGACTTGGATTTATCTTCAACAGGCATAGCGACATCCACATCAATACTGAAGTGAATATTATAAAGCATAAGCTAAAAGATAAAACAGACAGAATTTAGTCGTCGCGCTTGATACGCAGCGTCACACCAGGATTAACCAACGGATCGCCGGTGAATTCAATGCCGGCTGATTCCAAGGCAGACTTAATACTCACCAACGTTAACGTATTACCTGCAGGGATTCCTTCCTGCATCTCATATCGCCGGATAGTAGCAGGCCCAGTCCCGCTAGCCGTCGCAAGCTCAGCAGCACTCCAATTAAGCATCGATCGACCAGCTTTTATTTGACTAACTGAGATCATTTATATATCATTACCGATGTATATTACATCATTTATGTGAATTTACTAGCTATATGCAAGAATAACATGATTGACGATATCTTAGCCAAGTTTGATGGCGCCTTTGCAGAAAATACCATCAGGGCCTACAGGTCGGACTTTATTCAATACCAGACCTGGTGCTCACACAATAATATGGATTCTATACCGGCAACTGCCGGGGCAATGGCGCAGTACGTTGACTACCTTGCCACCATCAGAAAAAGCGCGACCATCCGCCGAAGAATAAATAGCTTGGGCACGGTACTAAAGCTGTCCAAACACCATGACCCCACCAAACAGCCAGAGGTAATATTGGCCATAAAACGAATGCACCGCAAAATTGGGCGGGCACAGCAACAGGCCACTCCCCTAATCAAACCACTACTCAACCAACTACTTAACAACTGCGATAACAGCATCCGGGGTTTAAGAAATAAAGTCCTTCTAAGGCTCGGCTACGAAACGATGCGACGTAGGTCGGAGCTTTGCGCGTTTAAGTTTGAGGACATATGCCAAGCACCGAGCGGCAAACCGGCTATCAGGCTCAACTTCTCAAAGACAGACCAATTCGGGACTGGAAAGATACTACCAATCAGCCAAGAACTGTTCGACTTATTAGAAAAATGGAGGCGTATGATCAGCGATGAAGGCTATATTCTGAGATCAATTAATAGGCATGGGTATTTTGGGAACAACCTACACCCCGCAAGTGTAAGTACCATATTAAAAGCACTGCAAAAGGACTTGAAAATGGACTCCGATGAACAACCGCTAAGCGGTCATTCTTTTAGAGTAGGTGCAGCACTTGATCTGTTAGAGCAAGGAGAACCCTTGGAAATAATAATGCTTAAAGGAGGATGGCAGACGGATTCGACTGCCATGAAATACTTAAGAAATTGGTGTATGTAACACGACTATTCAAATTAAACTGTCTGGTAAACTAGGAATGCCGTCAAATGCACTATCCACTATAGTGCTCGATGGAAAGACCTCCACCCCGGCGGTAACGAAAGGGTCGTTAATATTGGTGCAAAAAATTTAGCTGAACCTGGATCAACGCAAGTTATGACTAACATTATTCAGCATTACTCCGTATCTAAGTTATTGCGCTATTATTCTTTTCAACGTTAAAAGAATGATTTTAATATCACCACACATACTATGATTCTCTACATAATTTAGGTAATGCTTCTGTTTTATGGGTAAAATATGTTCGATATAAGCTTGCCGGGGATTCTCATATTTTCCTAAAATATCATTCTCACTAGCCATTAAAATAGAGGCCATGTCTGTGATCCCTGGTTTAATAGATAAAATTTTGTTTCGCATATCAACTGGATATATATCTATAAATTCTTCTACCTCAGGCCTTGGCCCTACCAGACTCATATTTCCAATAAAAACATCAATTAATTGAGGCAGCTCATCAAATTTGAATTTACGTAGCAACCGGCCACACTGAGTAATTCGATTGTCTTCACCAACTGTCAATTTTCCTTGATCCTCAGAAAAATCTTTCATAGTTCTAAATTTATGGATTTTAAAAACTTTCCCTTTTTGACCAACTCTTTGCTGCCGAAAGAATATCGGGCCTTTGGAATCAAATTTTATCCATAATGCAATAAGAACGAATAGAGGTGATAAGAATATTAAGCCAAAAAAAGAAGCTAAAAAATCGAAAAGCCACTTTATCATGTTAGTGCTTCATGCAGAGCTTGAATAACTCGATCTTGCTGTTCGTCAGACATAGCCGTATATAAAGGGATACTTACCATAGAAACATACGCTTTATCAGCTTCCGGGAAAAGATCATTAGTCAATCCATAAAGATCTCGCCAATACGGTTGACGATGCAAAGGCACATAATGAACACTTGTTCCAATTCCTTTATGACTTAAAAATTTAATTAAATCATCTCGACTAATCCTGATATTATTTTCTAAACGAATCACGAACAAATGCCATGAATGAGACCCGTTATCTGTATCACCCGCAGGTAATATTAAGGGTAAATCAATCAAAGCTTCAAGATAACGTTGAGCTAAGTAATTCCTTCTGTCCGAAAATTTAGGCAATTTCTTTAACTGATGAATCCCCATTGCAGCAGCAATGTCAGTCATATTATATTTAAATCCAGGGGCAATAACTTCATAATACCAGGCGGCTTTTTTAGATTGAAACCGATCAAAAGCATCTCTATCGATTCCATGCAATCGCATAATTTTCATTCTATTTGCTAAGTCTAAGTGACGAGTAACAACCATACCACCCTCACCAGTGGTCATAGTTTTATTGGCATAGAAACTAAATACAGTAATATCAGAATTAAGAGACCCTACCATATTGCACTTGTAAGTAGTTGGTAGTGCGTGTGCTGCATCTTCTACGACTTTCAGCCCAAATTCTTTAGCGATTTCGAAAATCTCATCCATGTCACAACTTAAGCCAGCATAATGTACCGGCATGATCACTTTAGTTTTTGGCGTAATTGCATTCCTAATAGCTTTGATATCTATGTTCAAGGTAATGGGGTTAACATCTACCAATTTAACATCCGCTCCTAAATACCTAGCAACTTCAGCTGTTGAAGTGAATGTTAAGCTAGGAACAATAACCTCGTCACCTTTAGAGACTCCCAATGCTTCAAGGGCCAAATGTAACCCTGCCGTTGCAGAATTGACTGCAACAGTATGAACACTGTTTCCAATAAAATCTTGGAAATCCGACTCAAATCTTTTGACCTTTGGGCCAGAAGTAATCCAACCAGACTTAAGGGTATCAATAACCTCCTCAACCTCCTCATTACCCAACTCAGGCAGAGAAAAAGGGATAAAATGTAATTTTTCCATTATTTTTTTCTATAGACCGTTAAGATAACCGTTGGGTGGTTTGTATATTTTGATAAGAATATGTCACATAAATATAACATATAATCAAGAGCCCTACCAAATGAACCGAGTCTAGATTCAAATGAGAAACACGTTAAAAAACCAAAGGTGTATTGCTTGAATGGTTCAGGATTGCGGAAATCTTTTCCTTGGAAATACCGCCATTTGTTTTTTCTTGCTCCAAATCTAGAAAGTGCCCTTTCAAAAAATGATTGCCCATTATCTAATAATAGCAGCGCGCCTCCAGCATTAAGATTGTGGCTAATGATACTGCCGATAAGTCCATTAACTGCTTCAACACTAGAATCGCCCTCTCGAAAGAGCCCTCCCAAAACAGATTTTGCAACTATCAGATCATACTTGCCATTGATATTCGCCATATCAACAAAGTGTAATTCTTTATCACAATTCAATTCCGTCAACTTTTTTTGTAAACTAGTCACATCGCATTCGTAATATCCAATAGAGATTTTTTTTGACACTTCTAATAAAAATGGCGCCAAAGTACCGTGTTCACTAGCACCAATCTCAAGAGAACATCCATAAATCTTTTGATCATCTGCTTTAAAATCTTTTAGCGGTTTAAACCAAGCTTTTCTTGACCACCCTATCCCGTGTTGGACTCTATACGAGTTCATAAAAATTTACCTGACTAATGAAAACTTTAAGCTTAAGTTTGCGAAGAGCGCACCGTTAAAGAGCTCTTAACCGTATTTGAACAAAATGAAGCAATTGAAAATAGCATGCCAACAAAAAGTCGAACCAGAAAGAATAGCTCAGAGTTAACTGGTTGCAAGATGTGAGTCGTAGTATAAGCAAATCATAAATCATTAGGTAACAGATAAATTACTTTTTTTGAAAAGCCCTTCACATTTATCTCTTCACTTAAGCATTTTTTTCGCTAAGCTAGTTACGCTAGCCCCCAACATACTCTTGCTTAGCAAAGGTATTAAGAAATTTAAACTTTTAGAGCTTGTTTTTGAAATATTATAATACGGTGTTTGAACTGCACCAAAACTCCTAAAATATTTTTCTATACTCTCAATCATGCTCCCTTCAAAGTCAAACGTCCTGTTGCTTTGCATCGCAAATTTGATACTTTCAAAGAGAACTAAATCCATGGCTCCTAACTCTTTCTTAGTCGGGTCAATTCCGCCCATCAAATAGTAAACCACATTTTTATCGTGCACTAAAAAGCTAGCAGCTAACATAGCGCCATTCTTATCTTTTGCAAAAAACATCTTAACAGCATTATTTTCTTTACAATTTCTGTATAGCTTTTTTATAAATTCAAAGCTGTATGGTATATCCATGCCTTTTCTTGCAAAGGTTAGTTTATTTAATTCATAAAATAATCCAATATCCTCCCCTTCAAAAACTTCCACGCCACCAGAAATCGTCTTCTTGATTCTTCTTCTAATATCGTTTTCAAAGCCATCTTCCACTAAATCCATACTGCCATCAGCTGTTGCTTCAATAAGGTATGAGTATCGTGTGGTTTGTTGGTAACCGGCCCAATAAAAGGGTAGCCAATTATTAAGTTTGCGATGAAAACTTTGAGAAAAGTGATCTGTTTTTGGCAAACTATGGAGAATTGCCGACATTGACTTCTTTTCCCACGATATCTTTTTGTAATATTTTTGATTATTAGGATACTTAATATAGATACCTAGAGTTTGAGTAAGCTTTGGCATAATCGACAAATTGAACCAAGCTTTTTTTAAATTATAATAAGGCATGGAGGCATATATATGCCCGCCCTTTTCAAATAAAGCTACATCCCAGCTGTCCTCGCCACAAACAGAATCAAGCCACCAATCACTGGAAAAAATAGGCATATCTTCCTCCAATTTACAAAATTCTTTATATCTTTCCTTATTCATCCTAAATCCTATTTAATGTAGAAAATTACTGTTAGATCGTCCATAAATTTCGATAAGGATATACCAAAGAAATTTAATATATTGTCAATAGCCCTATCAAAAGAAGCGCCTCTAGATTCAAATGAGAAGCAGGCTAAAAAAACCAACAGGGTATTTTTGGATGATTAGGGGCTCCAAACATTATTTATTTGAAAAAACTTCCATTTTTACTGATCCCAAATTTGATAGGCGCTACTTCAAAAACGTACCACCGATCATGTAATCATACTTACTTTAATTTTGTTTCCACCATTAGTTCTCAACTCCTTCGCCCTAACGGCCCCATAAAGAGGCAATTCAAAGATAATAAAATCATACTGTTCAAACAAATATTCATAATTAACAAACTCAAATCTCGATCTTTATTGAATGACTTTCTTAAATCGAGCCACATAGCAAACATGATGCCCAATCGAACTTTTTAAAAACTTATGATAGAAATGGAGCAGTAGCACTGCTATTTTTTGCAGTAATCTAGAAAGAATTTATTTGGATCTGTTTGTAATCTGTACAAAATTCTTTCAGTAGATTGGACCAAGATTCTCTTCACTATCCAATACTCGGCTAAGTTTTATTGAGATTCAAAACAATTTTTTATAACATTGGGCAAGCTTGTCGTAAGTGAAATTTGCCAAGACATACCTCTTTCCATTTTCGCCTATTTGAAATTGCTCACGTGCGGACATGCCGTACAGTTTTAATATTCCAGAAGCAATAGCTTCAGCATTTTCTGCTTCTACACTGACTCCGCATTTAGCAATATCGACCACGTTAATATTCCCTGAGTCAATAGCATAAACCACTGGCTTACCGCTGAACATATAATCAAACAACTTATTTGGAGAAACCCCATATCTGAATAAACTTTCTCTCTTAAGTCCAATGAAGCAACTATCAAACAAATTCAGCATACCCTGAACCTGCAGCTTTGGAATCCCATCAATAAAAAGTAAATTATCCAAGTGTTTAAAGGAATTAATTAAAGTATTTTTTTCCTGTCCTTCTCCCACAATCACAAAAACAATATTTTTGTGGTTTCTTAATAATTCTGCGCTCTGGCAGAAAAACTCTAAAGCATTAGCGACACCAATCGTACCTGTATAGCCTACAACGAACTTACCCTTTGGTATCCTTGAACGAAATCTTTCTTCAAGAGACTCATTTTGTTCCAACTCATCTAAATCGACCCCATTGCTTATCCACTCAACGGTTTTACTAAGTTGTAAATTATTTCTAACATGCTCACCATAATTTTGTAAATTTGAAACAACTATATCTGAGTTTTTAACCGCAAACTTTTCAAACCAACCCATTAGTACTATAAAAGGATGGCTAGGGTTAATCCCACCCAACTCTACCAAACTCAAAGGCCAAATGTCTTTTACTTCAAAGACCAGTTTACACTTAAAAATTTTCGCTAAAACCCAGGATGGAACGATCGCGAAAGGGGCCACCGGTGACACTATAATTACATCCGGTTTTTTTAATTTAAACGGCAACAGAAAAATTTTAAACGAAAAAATTAACCATTTCAGTACACGCTTTTTGTTGTGCGATTCGCCATAATTAAGTGTCTTCAGCCAAAGATAATCAATCCCATCTATGTTTTCTTTAGACTCTTCTGGCAATTTATTAAATAAATGAGAATAATTAGAGCTAATTACATTGATCGAGTAACCCAATTTAATTAACTGCTTCCCTAAATAATAGTGTCTAAATTCCATACCATGGTACGGGGAACCTGCATAGTCGTTGATTATCCAAATGTTCTTTTTCATAAGAGATACATAATGCTGTTACCAGACTCGTTGAAGGTCGCTATCTGGCTACTAAGGGAGCCGGCTGTTATAAGTTGTGGCACTGCGACTGTAGTTGTTAAAATTTGCATTAGTTACCCTGAGCAATATATTGTTTTACCGTCATAAATTCACACCCTTTGTCTTTTAAATATTTAATAATAAATTCATAACCATCACTCCAAAACCTAGGCGCATCAAAGCTATTGTTGTGCCACAAGATTGTAATAACCGAATTTTTATCAATAAGCTTATCAAGTAAGGAAACTATATGGTCTTGCGACTCATGAAAGCTCATACCAAGATAGCATTCATCGTACAATGCACCATCTTGGATGTGTGTGGGAATTATGTGAAGATCGAAGTCACTTTTATTTAAACCAGGGCTAACAATTGGTATACCAATTTTATCATTCCACCCGAGAGTGCAATCGTAATAAAATCCAGCTTTAGCGATATTTTCATACGACGAATCTTTGTCAAAATACAACCAATGACTTCTCACGCCAATATCGTCCTGATGGGTAATGTCTTTTATTATATCTAGCTCTTGCTTTCCTAATTCAACATTCCAATGTGCATCCAAACTATGGACACCCACTTCATGCCCTCTATCCATCAAATTATTAATGAACTTAGAATACTCAGCTATCTTATAGTAAGCCTGTCGATTGGCAGGAGCTTTAGTATGCTGATCAAGCATGCCAGGGTGTCGATCTTTCGTAATAAAGAACCAAGTTGACCTTACGTTGTATTTATCTTCCAACTCCATCATTCTTTGAGTAGAGCGTTTAATAAAATCAGCCTTACCTGTCAATTTAATAAAGGGCAACATAAACAAATGAAATACTGAGTTTAAATAAGTACCAAATGTAATATTTCGTTTTTTAAATCTAATGAAATTTTCAATTAAAAGCCGGTACCCAAGCCCCATGAAAGTTCTAGAAAAAAAGGGTAACTCTGAGACACTAAGTATATCGATGTCATGAGTCAATAATACCACCGGTTTGTCTTTAATCATTATTAACCTCATATAGTTTAAACGGTAAAAGTATTGCCATAAAAAGTAAAATATTCGTTGAAAAAGAGGCCTCTTCCCAAGCAAGTCCATTTACATTATTGAATAAGGAATATATTAGTCCTGACAATATAAAAACTATCAAAAATTCATTAAACCGTGAATACTTTTCGGAGGGAAGAGCTCTAAAAATTCTGCGTAGAGATAAAAAGATTAAAAAATAATAGGAAAAAAAGCCAAAAAAGCCAAAAGATATAAGAAAGTACAAAGCGGATGAGTGGGGAGTTGCACCATCATGAATTGTGGAGAAATGACCGGGGCCATAGCCAAATAAAAAATGAAAAATATCACTTGTCAAAGAATTAAATACATATTGATAAACATAAAATCTGTATAAACTCGAATCTAAGGCATCAACATCAGAGCTATTTATGAAACTGTACTCACGGTCAAAAATCTCACTTGAAAAAATTTGCCATACAAAATCATACCCAAATAATACGAGAATACCTATTAGGGTCAGTAATAAAATCTTACGACTTAGTTTAAATTTTTTATACGTAATCCAAAAGGTTAGACATAGAGTTGCAAAAATATAAATGAAAGCACTCTTCTGAAAGTCAAAGGAAAAAGCATAAACCGTTGCTAAGATAGCCAAAAGTAAAAACACTTTATCTAATAAATGTTTTTTTGAGAAAAAGTAAAAATAAAGAAACTGAAGTGGAAAAACATAAAACAGTCCACTTTGAGCCGTACTTGTTCGCAATTTAGCAATTGTGGCAACCTCAATAACATACATTGACGTAGCAGTTATAATTAAAGCGATCCCAAAAAAAGCTCGGGCTTTTTCGTAAGATATTTTTTCAAAACTAATTATGAAAACAAAGATAAAAAAATAAAAATAAGAAAGCAAACCATTAAGCTTTCTATAATTAAAATCCTCAAAAGTAAAGTACAAAGACAGAATAAGTGTTATGAAAAACAAAGGGATGAACTTCAATAATGCAGCATTATGAAACATGGCACTATTACTAATGTATTTGAGCAAACTCAAAGAAAAGACCAAATAAAGAATAAAACTACTTAAATGAAGACTAAAGCCATCACTAAATAAAAAGATAATAGGATTAGAAAGGGATGTTACTAATATTATAAGTAAAATCACCAATAAAAAAATCGAGCGCTTATTTTTTGAAACTAACTGCATATCGATTTTCCTTTTTTTCAAACTGTAGCGCGGTTTTGCCTAATGCCTTTTTGTTAAGCGACGGAGTAAATACATCTAACAATTTGGAATCGGTTTTTATATAGACTATACGCCGTTTGATGATTTCCCCAACATACTACCAGGCCACTAAACCTTACTAAATATTGACATATTTTATCTATTTACAAAATTCTATATATTTTTCTTGCTCACTCTGAGTCCTAACTTTTATCAGTAATATTAAAGTGACTAAACACCAAAGAGTGAAAAAAGGGCTTATTCACCTATGAGTTTATCTACTCTATCCATTACATTTTTCACGGTAATTCCATCCATGCAATTTGGAAATTGATGGTGTAGATCTATTTCATTACCCCCAAAATTGTACATTTTACAAAAACAACTAGTCTTTGAGTACAAGACTGTGGATTTTTGACCTAAAGGACGAGTTCTTGTGTAATCCGTAGGTCCATATAACGCTATTAAATTACAATTTAATGCGTTGGCAAGATGCATAATCCCACTATCATGAGACACTACCAATTTAGAAAAATATAACAAATTAACGACTTCATTGATTGAGGTTAAGCCGGCTGTGTTTATGAAATCGAGACCCACACCCTCCAAAGACTTTATATCATTTTGATAGTCCGCCAAGTCTCCAACTAACGTAACTTGATAGTCTGGGTAATTAGTATTTATTTTCCCTATAAGGCCTTTAAAATTGTCAATGCTCCATTTTTTTGCACTTTTTGCTCCATTCGCCGCACCTACTTGAACAACAATATATTTATACTTCCTGAGTTGAAACCTATGTAATACATTTTCGTCCTTGTCGATATTTACAAAAGTTTGGTATTGCCTTCTCATTGGCTTGTTTAAATAGAACTCAAACAAATCATAATTAAGATCGATCTCATGCCTATTAGGTAACACTTGAACACACAATGTCCATGGCATCAAAATAGAAAATATACTTTTCTTTTTATCATGCATTAGGAGGTGCATTACTCTTTTCTTTATATTACTAATATAAGAACCAAATATTAAAAATAACGGCTGAGAATCAAATGGTAATAAAACTAAATCATATTTGGATTTTCTAAGCCTCATAAAAAATATAATTTTTTCTATTAAACTAGCTTTGTTATTAAGAACTATTACGTCGTTGATAAGACTATTTTTTTTTAATATTGGCTCAATACCAAGACCATTTGCAGTGATGATATCTATAATTGCAGATGGATACTCATCTCTAATAGTCGATATCATAGGAGTTTTTAAAATAAAATTGCCTAACCCAGTATATGACGATATTAATATTTTCATAATTCTAAGTTATATTGCAAATTTAATAGATATGCCTTTTTAGAAAGAGGCAATCCCTTTAGATTGTTAACACTAACTTTATATAAATCAGAAACATATTCATAAGTCGTCTGGTTAATCAGATTTTCAATTTTATAGATATATTGATCCTCTCGATTAGAATATGTGTATTGGCCCCCGGTATCTAAAAATTTATTCTTGTAACCGAGCTTATTGAAAACCTTTTTGAGAAAAACTTTCAGTTTAGAGCCGTCGAGCCCACTTCCAAAGTTAGGGGATGATATATTTGAGAACTGACTGGTTTGACTCCTTAAAAAGGATCTATGAAAAGATCTGTCAGACAATTGTGAACCATTGAGCTTGAAACAAAATTCGATATTTTTCTTGTTGTAAGGAGTAGCAAACGGTTCTGAAAAGGTATAGAGGGATCTCAATCCAGGCAAAACCCAATTTCTTTGTCTATTTAAAACATTAAAAAGAAATATTTTCTGGTAATTCCCTGGCGTATCGTAGCTATTAAGAACATCGAAAAACTTTTCTTTATTGTTAAGAAAAGAGGATAACGTACCTGTAGAAATAAATTTATCGTAAAAGAACCTTAAATTAGTGTATTTGTATGGCTCATACATGGTTCCCATAAAAACATCTCCACTTGCACCATCAAATATAGAGTTTATGTTTTGGGATAGAAATTTATTGTGTGCAAAAAATTGAAAATGATTAGATGGCTGTGAATATCCATGAATCTCCGCAGCCATATTCAAATGTTTGACTGCGTCATCCACGTTATCCGATATAAAGCAGTTTACAATAATGTTTTTTATAATCGCTCCATATTCGAGAGATGCAATATTATCCTCTACCTCAGCACAGTCATAGGTGACCCCCATAAAATCAGCGCCAAGACTATTTAAAACGTAGGCGTTAGTCCTGGAATCTAAACCTGAACTTAAATATGCGCCTACCTTATTACTATTACTACATAAATAATTTGATATATTGTTCTTAAGAAGAGAATCATATTCTTCATATAATAACTTATTATTTTTTGACTTATTCGCCATATTCAAAGCAACATATTTTTCCTCTATCGAATATATCGCTTCAATAGTCATTTTTTTATCGAAAAACGAATAAAAACTTCCAGGCTGAACCGTTTTAACATTTTTGATAGGTGTGTCGTTATTGAAACAATAACCCATTAATAACCAATCTTTCAAAGCATCTGCATCTATCGAGTATAGTAGCTCGCCCTTTAAAATTTCTGACAAATAATTGATATCGTTGGAGAGGTAGATGTCATTGTTTATTTGATACATATATAACTTCTCCAATCCAAATGGATCGGTAAAGAAATCAATACTATATTGACTTCCAATCATATTTGTTTGGATAAATAGATACATGCCATCATAATCTAGAATTGTTTGCCTTGAAAAATGGATTTCACTAAAATCAGCGCAGTGGAGATACCCGTCTTGGTTGTAAATATAACCAGAGGATAAGAAATGACCAACCCCTCGCTCTCCCTCTTTCACGACTAACTTTTGCTTTGTTAAACAATTAGACTTTCTCACTATTTTTATTTTTTGACCAAATGAGGACAAAGATAGAACAAATAGATTGGTATCTAAATCATTTTTTACATCATTTCTCATATTTTTCATACTTTTTTTAAAATTCGTAATGGATTCGTACCGACAACCGAATTGGCTGGAACGTCTTTTGAAACTACTGATCCAGCTGCAATTATTGAGTTCTCTCCTATGGTAACCCCCTTTAAAATAATACAGTTCATCCCAATCCAGACTCCATCACATATGACAACATCTTGATCAAATTCGACCCCACTCTCCTGTCTTTTCCCGACTAAAGGATTATGGAAATCTGAATTAGTGACTACACAGTTGGGAGCGACCATAACATCATTACCAATATTAATTACACCATTTCTACATAAAATTGATGAGCTATTAATATCCACCCTTCTTCCAATTATTATCCTAGATTCAATGCTATATGTTTTCAGCAATGTGGACTCTCTATTGGAAAAACCATTCATTTTATCTAGATTTGTAGATTGAAAGTTATCGCCTATATTTATTACTGACAAGGGTCTTTTAACTATAAATACATTACCGTAAACCCTTACTTCCCTACCAATATCTACAGTGTATAAAAAACAAAGAAATTTAAATTTAGCAGAAAAATAAATTCTAGCAATAACTTCATACTTAATTAAATAAACAATAAATAACACTTTTTCAAAAAAGCTTGCCTTTTTATATTTTAGGTATTTATCTCTCAATAGGTTTCTTCTATTTTATCGTATAGTTGGGAGCTGTAGTTACTTTCACTATTAGTCTCATTTGCGATATATTCATCAAAATTATTAATGAAGCTTAATAGATCTTCAACACTATTAAACCTATAAAATTTATCATAATTGTAGACTTCACTCAAAACTTCTCTATCGCAAGTTAAACGATAGTCCCATAGGGATTTATCGGTATGCATATACTCAAGGCAAACCATAACCACGTAACTATTCATCTCCATTACATCCAACATAGCTGTTGAAGGGCCCGTGAAAATGAATATACTATTTGCGGTTAAATCTGTCGAATAAGCATAGTCAAATAGGTGATTTTTACTTAAATCGTACTTGAGCCAGAAATTAATATCCATTGTATTAATTTTGAAGTCGGGAAAACTAGTCAAATAGCTGCTTCGTTTGCTTTCATACTCCGCTGTTGGAGGCAATCTTATTGAAAATCTTACTGAGCTAGACACGTTACCATAAATTTCTTGGAGGATTTCTTCTTCATTGTATACCCAGGAATTATTAGAAAAAAACAATACATTTTTATTTTTACTTACATTTTTCGGAAGAGTGTCCCAAAAGGGGTTTCCAACTACTTCAACCTTACATTCTTTGAAATTTATACTGCAATTTTTTACCAACATAGTTTTCATACAGTCATTCCATAATAAAAACACATTAGGCAATTGACTATAAAAAGTTTGCTTAGTGAACGCATCCCAGCCATCTGTGAAAAAATATAGAGGTCTATTTCTCAGCGAGTAAAATATCATCTTTTCATGTAACGAATGGTAATTAGTTATTAAGATTTTATCGACATCCAAACCTTTATAAAAATTGTTATTGTAAATTAGGTACTCAAAACGCTCGAATAAACTATTCCCTATAATTTTATAAGCACAATATGATATCAGTCCTAATATATATTTTATTTTATTGAACTTTTTTAATCGATCATAAAACATAGACTGATCTTTCGATGCCCCCGATCTTAGCGATGCTGTTTCATATACCCGATCTAAAAAAAACCAGTAAATCAACTTTTGAAATTTGGTTGGGGTTTTGTACACAACACATTTGATATTATGCGCCTTAGGTTCAATGATATTTTTCAGTTGCTCCGAATGGGTAATAATTAAATATTTATGCCCATCATTTTTAATTAGGTCGAAGAATGGAGTTGCCAATATATTTTTAAACTCTCTTTGGCTTGGTAACGAAATTAAAATATTCAACTCATTACCTTTTCAACTATCTTCCAGTCTTCAATATCATCTATGTCAAAGCTGTTGATCTTACTCATATGAAAAGGAACAACCAAGCCTCCAAAAATATATTTATTGATATTGATCATTTTTGTGATGTAGATCGCAGCTCCATTGCGAGCATAAACCACACCCAACTCTTGCCTTCTTTTAATGTCGTTTGAACCGACTAGATAATCGCCATTTACTCTCATTAACTTTTCAGGCATAAAATTATGTGGAACTTCTACAACACTTACCAAACTGTCAGCATCTTTACTATTTTTAAAAAGATCTAAAGCCTCATTTATATGTTTATATGTCCTAAGCGGTGAAGTTGGTTGTAAAGTTACTACTGCTTCACATTCGAATTGAAGTTTTTCGATTACATCTTGAATAACTGGCAAAGTAGGAGTGGTATCGTTTGACAAATCGACTGATCTCATCACCACTTCAGCACCACATATTTTAGATATTTTAGCTATTTCTTCACAATCTGTTGACACCACAACCCGATCAAGATCGGAGGCTATAGCAGCCTCAATCGTATAGGCTACAAGGGGTTTCCCATTCAGCAGTTTTATATTTTTTTTAGGTATTCCTTTACTGCCCCCTCTTGCCGGAATAACTCCCAATGTTTTCATATTAATACGCTATCGTTTTTTGAATACTTGGGTCACAGTCTAGAAGGATATCAATAATTTTTTTACCCGCATCGCCATAACCATAGGCACTACTGCTCTTATATTTTCCATGCTTTATTTGATTTTTAATAGCTGTTTCTATCTGATCAGCGTCATAATCCACCTGAATAACATTGCTTACCCTTAGCCTTTTATTTTGCCTAGTACCAATATTTACCACTGGGGTGCCTATAAACGCACCCTCCCTAACTCCTGAACTACTATTTCCAATAAGACAAGCAGTCGTATTCATAAGATGAATATATATATTAGTAGGTAGATTTTTAAACAAGTGTAGCCAATTCGAATCGTTCTTCTCCCTAAAACTTCGTATACCTTTGGCTATATCAGCACCACCGGCATCCGGATTGGGCCACAACATAATAGTAGGGATTTTTAACCTATCAAGCGCTTCTAAAGTTTTTTCTATCTGTTCCCTGTTATTTCCATATTCAGTGGTGACCGGGTGTTGTGAAACCAATAGATAAGGTTTGGAGAGATCCAAATGTTTGCCTACGCCACCATAAGTGTCAAATATATTTTTTAAAGCATCATGACTATCTTTTTTAAGTTCTTCAGCCACCAAATCTATCCTAGGACATCCTACATTAAAAACGAAATTACTATCTTCTCCCATTCTAATAATTCGTTCCCTTGAGTCTTCATTCGCGGGGAAATGTATATGGGAAAATTTGGTAATTGCATGGCGAATTGACTCATCGATAGTACCAGTAACCTCACCTCCCATAGTATGAACAATCATAATATTCATATATGCTGCAGCAAGCGTTACGGACATCATTTCAAATCGATCACCAATTACTATCAGCATATCAGGCTGAAGATTTTCAAAAATCATTGAAGCATCCATCAATCCAAGCCCCGTTGATTTTGCCATAGTTGCTGGACTCTCACCCTCGAGCAAGTTATGGAATACATAATCGGGTTTGAAGCCATCTTTCGCTATTAACTCCTGAACGTTCCCATATGTACTTAACACTGCAGAGGCACCAAGAACTAATTGAAGCTTCAGCTGCGGGTGTTCCTTTATAGATGTCATTACTGATTTTATGCTGCTGTAATTTGCACGATTACCAACAAATATACATATTTTTTTCATGAATCTTTCCTTTTTTTATAAACTAAGACCGACTGCGAGAAAAATTGCAGCTGGTATTCTTCTTGTTGTACATTTTCAACTTTTTCTATGATTTAGAATAATTTCTATTATTACTCAAAATCTGTCCATGTAAACTGATAGTCTTTATCGACACATTTGTTCATTCTTTTCCCTAATACTTTATTATATTGTCGTGCAGGTATTCCGTCGCCCGGTTTCTTAAAGGCTAGGTCTCCTTCACTTATTACTTCCGACGATTTAATCGAACGACTTGAGACTATAGACTTCTCAAAAGTTCTCTTCATATCTTTTAAATACCTAACTTTTTCATCTTTATCTACATTATGGGAGAGCGCAATCTGAATCTGCCTTATTTCGTCTACAAGTCTTTTAAACTCTTTAGGTTCTATAGAGTTCATAGCATCACTGCCATACATCTTTTGAGAAAGTGTAAAGTGTTTTTCTATAACCGTAGCCCCCTTTACTACAGCAGCCAAAGGAATGGCTACTCCCATAGTATGGTCGCTATAACCAATCTTAATATTTTTATATCTCAATTTTATCTCATCCAGTACGTTTAGACCGCTCTGTTCCGGAGGACAAGGGTATTCTGAGGTGCATTGCAAAACAGTTAAATCTTCACATCCATTTAATTGTAAGGTTTCGACTGCTTCATCTATTTCAGACCAGCTACTCATACCACTAGAAAGCAGCACTCTCTTTTTTGTTTTTGCAATTTTTTTAAGAAGAGGGATATTATTAACTTCTCCTGAGGCAATTTTATAAGTATCCATACCAACCTTTTCTAACAGATCTACAGCCTCTAAAGAAAATGGAGAGCTAAAAAAATCTATCTTCATATCGTTTTGACTATATCTTTTTAATTCTTTCCATTGCTCAAGCGTAAAAGATGTTCTCTCAAAATACTCTTTTCTAGTCTCATCCTTAAAATATGGAGGATTGGGCGCACATGGCAAACTCTCTGCTTCGAACATATGTGTCTGCATCTTAACAGCATCGACTCCACAATCAGCAGCTGCTTTAATAAATTGCTTTGCCAGCCCAAGACTCCCCTCGTGAGTGTTCCCAATTTCAGCAATTATGTAAATATTATTCATTGACTAAATTCCTTATCTATTTCCAAAAAGTTCTATTTTTTGATAAGCACGTAAATAGAAAGCGTTATATAGGCAAGCTAGCATTAATAACCTAGATTAAATATAGAGGTTTAGAAGGCCGCCAACCTTATCATTGATTTGTGCAGTCTAGCGTCATATGTGACAGGATATTATGGCAGATCCAAGGCCCTTACTTTAGCGAAGGTCTGTGTTTCACCATAATAACGCGACTGTTTCACGCAGATGTCCTTTGTAAAGTTAAAGAGAAAAGTCTACTTAAAACTGATCTCGATTTGCGAGGAGCTTATATATACTTTCAGATAACCCATAAATAAAACAAATTTTAAACCTACAAGTCAACCTGTTTTTTAAGGAAGAAATTTACATTTCTATAGAAGGTTATAATAATAGTAATTGCTATCAATACGTATATTGTTACTAAAATTAGGAATTCTTCCATGACCAAAACATTATTGAATATGGAGTTTCTAAAAATAAGTAAAGACACCGAAATAAATAAGTAACCTATGAATAGAAAATTATTAAACATAACACCTACGATTTTTTTAACACGGATAATGTATATCAATAATAGCGATAGCGAGGCAATATTCAGAGCATACAAAGCGCCAACCGTGCCGAAGAATTTAATTGAGAAATACATACACACAGATGACAATATTCCTATTCCAATTGAAGTCTTCGTTACAAACATCGTTTGTCTTTCTGCAATTAAAACCAATCCATAAAATAAACTATAGGAGTTGACAATTGATGATACAAAAAATAATTGAACGAATAAGGATGCCTCATTAAACTTTCCATTGGTGAGTACATCAAAAACATTACCAATGAAAAAGAATACTAATACCGACAGTAAAAAATTAAGTCCTACCCAAATATTGCATATTTTTATATGTTCTTTGACATCAAAATTTTCGTAACTTTTAAAAAAATAGGCGCCATATACTCTATTAAACGACTTAGATACCACATCTTGTAAGCCCCTAAATTTCAAACTAAAATCATAAAGACCTAGAGTACTGATACTCGATAATTGTTGTATTAATATTTTATCTACGTTTTGCAATATATAGGACGATGTTGTTTTAAATACAGCTGGAAAACCTACTATTCTGATTTCATTAAATATGCCTTTGCCAAACGAAATTTTAATTTTATTTAACATATAAACTAAAAAATAAATAAATAAATAAATTCTTGACACCAATAGCCCATTGACTAGAGAAATCACTCCTAAGTTAAAACTAAATAAAGACACGTACACCGTCAGATTGTATAAAATAGAGGACGAAATTTGCGAAAACATATGTATCTTTGCTTCTTCATTAAAAACCATATACGTCAGAGCAACACTGTCAAATAATGTAAATATAAATGAAAGCAGAATGATGTTATAAATTAGGCCTACATCTTGATAATTCTCACCTACTAAAGAAACGATTTTCTGTCCAAAAAAATAAAAAAACCCAATAAAAAAAACTTTTAAAACATATGAACTAAAGATTAATTGGAAATTAATTTCCTTTAAATTCATTTTTTTTCTATGAAAATTAGATGCCATAACCCAACCCGCACCGTTATCACTTAAGGATAATATTAACCCCAAGATTGCAGTGAATATAGCTACTAAACCATATTCTTGCGGTCCAAGTATCTCGGTGTAAAAAGGCAACAGTGCAATTCCAACTAAAACATTGAATACACTCGGCAATGTGAAAAATATGAAATTTTTTTTATTCAATGACGTTATCTCTCGTTATATTTTCTCCTGGAATCTAACCACATTGGATTTTTAAGATTGAAGAAATTTTTATTGCCTTAATTCTATTGTTTGATATGTTTGCTTGGTCAAAACGGCGCGCAAACTTTAGTTGTAATCGAATTATTTCGGGCTTTCGATCAGATCAATATATCGGTGAATAGTATTTCCATCAAAAACATCAACTTTAGATAAATTATGCCAATCTCTGGAAAAGTCAACTTCGTTATCTAGGGTAGATTTCAATACTGGAACTAAATCGTCCTTAATATGTAACTTTTTGATACTAGTCAGAAAATCGTACATCGTCCAATTTAGGTCATAAAAATCAACTACTATAGTTTTTATTCCACATAAAATAGACCAGACCACAGTACTAGAATAGAAAGCTACAAATATGTCCGCTATGGGTAAAACATTAACAAGTTTTTCTTCCAATATTTTGCAACAATATTTGGCCTCCAAAAACTCATATTTATTTCTATCCATTTTTGGATGTAATGATATTAATATATTTTGTTTTACACTATCTGCACTACTCACTAAAAAGTTAATTTCTTCCCAGTGCTGATCCCATGGCAAAAAATCGTGCTCACCTAATTGAGGCAACCCTATTACAATTATTTTTTTCTGATTATCCAAAGCATATTTTTTTATTATTTCTTCCTTTATCTTTTCCTTGTTTGCGAACCGCGCGTGAAGCGTATCATAAGAGATATCACCTAAGACTCTTATTTTTTTGTTTGTAACACCATTTTCTATATAGAGATTTTTGTAGTAGTTATTATTGAGACATAAAATATCAACTGTCCCACAGCCCATTACATATGGATTTGAAGTTAGAACTCCAAACTTCTTTAAAGCATTAGCTATAGGATGTGGATAATAATAGCTATTTTCTTCAATTTTGTAGTTTAGATACTCTTGCGATTTTATAATATATCTTGAAACTAAAGGGTTTCTATTTATCTTTTTTGTTATTAGCTCGCTGGTTAATATCCGATTTTTATCAGCAAAATCAACCAAATAGGGCACGATAGAGGGTATGTTATTTACTTTGGCGATCTTTAAAAAAATTGGCTCATAACCTAAATGCCTATCACCATTCAAAAGCAAAACATCGATTTTATTATCTGCTACCAATTTAGATAAAACTGTATATTTATTTTCTAAATCCAATAAATATTCTTTTTCTTGCCTAAATAAAGCATTTGTAAAAAATATGGAACTTTTAATCTTATGAACGACTCTTCTCAATATTGATATGTTTTTTGGCCCTATAGATTTTTTAACAAAATCTTTCAATTTATTGCTGTTGATATCCTTTACATCTACAACCCTTGGTAAATCGTTGATTATGTGGAAATTAAAATTGACAAAATTCCGACTGTATCGTCTATAAACTTGTTCATCCAAAAAGAATTTTATTTTTACTTTTCCACATGATTTGCTAGATATCTCATTTGCCAAATGTAATTGATCTAAAAACCTTTGTGGACTTGTAGCTACAATAAGTACATTTTTCATCTATTTTCTACATTTATTAATTTTAGATTGTTAATATTAAATTTTATTTTTAGATTTATCGTTATAGTAATGTAGAACACTAGAAATATTTTCACAGCAATTCCCATTAGACAAAGCATAATTATCAGACTGCTCAGTCAAATACTCATCCATATTTTCATTATTAAGGTCAGCACTAAACTTTTTTACCATGCGGGGTAAATCGGCCAGGCTTCTTGCGTGATACTTTGAATTAAGAAAGAAATACATTTCATCAAAAGGGTGTTCAAATTCAGACGAGTAACTTAATATTGGAACCCTTGCTGACATGGCATACAACCCAAGCGTCGAATGTCTCTGGACGAGAAAATAGGCATCTAATAACAAGATTTTATTTTCATCATCAGATCTTTTTTCCAACATCACTTCCACATTTTCAACTTTGCTAGCGACGTCAGATATAAAACTTTTAACAGCATTAGTAGCTTTGGGATGTCCTGCGATTATAATTTTGTTTGGAAAATTATTCCTTATTTCAGACACAATATTAACGAGACCCTTGTCAGGATTTCCGGTGCTAGAGTTAAAAAAAACAATTGGACGATCTTTTAATTTTTTGTAATCATATTTTTTTGAATTAAAAAAATCGTCATACTGAGGAACACCCGTCACATGAATTTTTTTATTATCGACACCTATTTTTTCATATTCGTAACGAAACGCTTTGCCTGACAATAACAACCCCACACTTGGACCAAGTCCTCTTCTAATGCCTTTAGCATTCCATCCGAAAAGTCTGTCTATTAGTAGGTCTATAAAGTTGAACTCGTGAATCTCGCTAGATAAGCGAGGTAGGAGTTTGTACCCTATCATTTTTTCCAAAATCTTTAGCGGGTGTGTCAGAAGTTTAGAACCCCGATATCTATGTTTTGTAATTACTGCTGTAGCATTGAACACATCCATTCCAGAATGCAACACAAAGGATGGGGTTTTTTTAGAAAAAGTAAAGCCTTCAATAGTGCAGTCATGATTCAAAACTAATACATCGTATTGTTCAAAATCTACAGAAATATTTTTAACAAAGAACCAAAACCTAATGCGTCCAACTTTACTACTAATATCATGAGAATGGCTTTTATGTAAAACATTGATTTCCGAATTCAATATGGATGCATTAGTTAACATAGCCTTATCAAACGTCAAAATCGTAACTTTAGCAGTGCGTGATAACTCTAATGACAGAAGAAGTAAATTTTTATATTCTATGCTTGTACTGTACGGGATATAGATTAGTACGTTCATTTAAGTAGTATTTTCCCTGTCATTAATTAATTAATTTAAAAATATTGTCTTAATTCTCCATAAACCATACTTTGAGAATTAAGACACATAGCCGCTTTGAAGTGATTCTATATTTAAATTTGTAGTTATACATTTTTCATCACACCAACTACTAAAATTCACTACGTCTGTCCAATCTGTTAAAAAGATAAAATCCAGACCGGCTAACTGTGCCGCCTGCTGATCATATTTACTATCACCGATGAAAATGGCTGGTTTAGTTATATTTTTGTTATTCAATTCGCGTTCTAAGATGACGTCTTTGGTGTCTGGACTACCAAAAATACCGCCATCAAAATATTTATCTAACCGACGTTCTGTAAACACTTCTCTAAGCTCTGATTGATCACCACCTGAAACAATTAGCCAGTTGGCCTGCTTTGTTGTTTGACGTAACCTCTCTAATCCTTTTGCCACTTCACAAGTTATTAATGCGTGTTTAACTTTACATGCGTAAGCGTGCAATAATGACTGCAACACTTGCGGCTCTAACTTAACATTAAGAATATCTGAGATTAAATATTCAAACTTAGCGTAACGTGAAATGCCACCATTCTTGAGATGGTAATCTTTTAATTCTTTTGCAATTCCGTGGCCATAAATGCTCGCAACGTCGTAGAAGGCTTGAGTTTTTATTTTATTGGAGTTTAAAACTACTCCATCACAGTCAAACACTAATGTTTTATAGTATGTTAAATCAGTCATTTTCTACGCTCTGAGTTCAACGCCCATTCAACCATTCTCTTTATACCTATCCCGAAAGACACCATATCGGACATTTGAAAATCTTTCTTTAGTTTGTCGAATGAACCAGACTGCCCTATTAAGTCTCCTCTAGTACTACCTTTAAACTCGACCTTCACATCAAAAGGAAGGTTTTTTTTAATATTTTCTATTACTTCACTAACCGAAGTTTTTATACCGGTGGAAACATTATAGATATGTGAAACAGGCTCTGTTATCTGCAGGGCTTTTATAAAAACATTCACGACGTCATCTATGTATACGAAATCTCTGAATCTGTCTGGACTTCCTTTCACTAAAATTTTTTTATCTCTAATGCCTTGTGCCAAAAAAATACTTGCCATTCCTTGATCTAAGTTATCTAAATTTTGTCCAGGACCGTAGACATTAAATAAACGTAACACCACTGTCGAGATGCCATACTCATTGGTAAATAATTTCAAGTAACGCTCACTAGCAAGCTTTCCAACAGCATAGAATGATATGGGATCAGGTACTGCTGCTTCTAACAGGGAAATAGGATTGTCTTGTTTACCATAAACAGTTGCCGAACTCGCATAAACAAAATTTTTAATATTTTTTGATACGGCGTAGTTAAGTAAGAACAGAGTTGATTCAACGTTAGATTTTAAATCGTATATTGGATCAGAATAACTAACTTCAGCGCTACTTTGGCCAGCAATATGCAGAATCGAATCAAATTGAAAAGAGTCTAATTTCTGCTGCAAAGAATCTGCAGAAGCATCTGATTCAATAAAAACAACTTCGGGAGGGACTTCAGAAATTTTCCCAGTTGATAAATTATCAACACCAACCACCCTGTACCCTTCTTTAATTAGACGTACTGCTACATTAGAACCAATAAATCCAGCCACTCCCGTTACTAAGATATACTTCATATTAGCCTACAATTTTATTTAAAGTTAACCATTTCTCTGTTCTGATCAAATCATCCAGCGTATGTACGTCAAAACTATCTTCTACAATAATTGGCTTAATTTTATCACCCAAAAATGTCCACGGTTTTTGGCCACCAGAGGCATAGTAAGAAATTTTAAGATTCATAACCCAAAAGTTATGACATAAAAAATAGCAAGACTCCAGCTCTTGCCTGTTAGTTGAAACATCCATTGAATCGAAATTAAAAAAGGGCTGTAGTAACCCACTGCCATCTAATTTCTTTGCTCTATAGGGGTGGTGATCTTGATCATTAAAAACAGGCACTATCGCTGAAATGGAAGGATCATTTTTTATCGCGTTTACTGCTTGTTCAATCCACTTGGTTTTAATGGTACCGGAGTTTGCCATTAAAACCACTAAGATATCTGGCTCAATCTTTTCTGTTAATAACTGTTCAAGAGCATGCTTAATTACATCGATATGTTTAGCATCAGGTGTTGCCAGCTCTTTGGGCCTTACAATCTGCTTATACCCTAAACTACTAGCTGAACGAAGAATTTTCGTACAATCGCTGCTGACATAATAGTTATCGACATTACTTGCATTTTTTGCAGCCATAGCCGGGTAGTGCAGTAGTGGTCGACCATGCACCAGCAAGACATTCTTATCAGCTAAGGTATTCCCACCTCGACCAGTTAACAAAGCGATAACTTTAATATTAACTTCCTCTTACAATTTTTTGGCAAGCTTCAAGATAAATATTCACATCTACTGAATAAGCAATATAGTTGAAGCCTTCGTTTTTTAGTGACCTGTTTCGATTTAGTGAATCAGAAAATGCACCCAGTATAATATTTTTTTCTAAACATTTTTCAGCAATTTTCTGCATTAATGCTAACACTTCGGGTGAATCAACTTGACCAGGCTTTCCAATAGACTGAGATAGGTCATAGGGTCCGATAAACAAAATATCAAATCCTTCTACAGACAAAATCTCATCCAGGTTCTTTATTCCTTCGACTCCTTCTACCTGTAAAATCAACAATGATTGATTAGCCTGTTCGAAATATAACTGCTTATCCAAGGACCCAAAGTTTGCTGCTCTAACAAAACGACAAACACCGCGCATACCTTCTGGATAAAACCTAGCAGCATTAACGGCTTCTTTTGCTTGACTCGCATTTGAGATGTTAGGCACCTGAACACCTAATGCCCCCGTGTCAAGAGCAGAACCTATAGAATGGGCATCCACACCTTTTGTGCGAATGATAGGGAACATATTATTTACTAATGAAGCTCGCACATGGTTGTGGACAATTTCTAATGTAGCGGGGCCGTGTTCCATATCTAAAATAATAAAGTCCAGGCCAGAGTAACCGGCCGCTTCAACTATATTACTGTCTGTTGTTTTACTAAAAATACCAAAGCAAGTCCGCTCTTTAAGTTTGGCTCTAAATGTTTTCCTTAAGTCGTTAGAGTTCAATTTATTTGTCCATAAATTGATATGCTTTGAAGTTGATATTGGTTTGGCGTGAGTGTTTTGATAGGTAGGCTACCTAATGAATTGCTATAGTTTTTAAATAAATCAGTCATTTCTTGATTCCTAATGTCTCCAGCGGCATAGCCATCAAATCCAGCTAAATAAATACAATTCGCTTGCCCACTTGTTGCAATTGCAAGTGCATAAGCTATAACTAAAAAAGCGGGCAATTCAGCATATTTTTCGTGGAACTGAAAGCCATCATTATTGATAGCAACACCAAAATTGAATAGTTCTTTTTCAGCAAGAGCTTCCTGTAGATCTTGTGGCAACATAGAGGCAGGAGTAATCAATGGTTGTGGCAGTTTAATGTGCTCATGGCAATCTGCCAATAAACGAACAGGATGGCACGCGGCACGTACATTGACCAAATCCTCACGTATATTTTTCTGCGTATTCAGTCCAATCACATAGGGTTGGTGCTGTTCAATAAACTGCTCTATTGCCTCACGATATTTCCGAGCGCCAGGTCCAGTGCCTAATATTAATACTGTGCGATCTTGCATTACCTTTTTCGGAGACCAAGTGCCGTTGGGCTTGTCTAAATAAAAGTATCGAGCAGCTTCTAATTTACTCAAACTAAAATTATTACTGTCCTTAAGTTTTAAGTGGTCAATAACAGCTAACACATCCTCATCACTGTAACGCGAATCTTTGAGCATCTCCTGAATATACAGAGGATGGATCCCACTCTGTCCAGCCATGTAGTAATAGGGGTTTATCCCCCAACCATGCTGTGTTTGCAAAGGCTTAAAGTGCTTGCGAATCAGATCAAATAACTTAGTTAGATTACCCGTATTTTTTCTATACGCTTCTAATGCCATTGTAAGATATTCTGTCTGTGCATTACCCGGCCCACGCCCCATGCCCGTTACAGTGCTGTCTACCCAAGTCACACCATCGCTGACCGCCTGTAAGCTATTAGATATAGCTTGCCCCATATTATCGTGGGTATGAATACCCAACGCACCATTCCAACCTTTATTAAAGGCACTGATAATTTGACTAACCTGCTTAGGGTTCAATCCCCCCATTGAGTCAGCAAAATAGAGAATATCAATAGGAAAACTACTCGCTTTTTGTGCTAGCTCTGTAATTTCTTCTTTAGTTCGGTCCGCTATTTGCATCAGATTAAATCCAACCAAATACCCCTGTCCATGCAACCATTTAGATACTGGCAAACAAGCCTCGAATTCATGCACATGACAAGCAACACGAACAAGAGAGACTCTCGACAGAGACTTATGTTTAAATAGCTTTTCTAAAGTAGTTATCTGTGCAGCTTCTTGATCTTCGAAACTAAGCGACTCTGTTGTTTTTGAAGTTAATTCTGATCCATTTATCATCACCCCAATTTTATCTGTTAGTTCTATCGGGATTGTTAAGTTCTCAATAAATGAATCTGTGCTGAAGGCACACTCACCCTTAAATCCTTCATTCTTTATGCTACGGAGACCTACTTCCACGAAATCTACTTTTAAGGCTGCCATAGCCTCTAAATAATCGGCAACTAGGTCGGGATTGAAGTCCCAGTCATTGTAATAGCCGCCATCGCGAAGGGTACAGTCCAGTAGCTTTATAGATGTATGCATAAGAATCGTTCTCTTTTAAGTTAAAGAATATTTTCCACAATTTTATTCAAAGATCCTACCAACAACTTCACCAAGCATAGTCCTGTATCTAGCTCGGGGGTAATCCCAAGATTTTTGCAATGCTGTCAATATGACTCTAATGTTGTTGGAGTCGCTAATATATAAGTTAGCCGTAAATTCTAATAGAGCAGTGCTGAATTCATTACGATTTGGGCTAATATTAGATTTTCGCTGAATTCTGATTCGATGATCAATTCCCCCGTTGAATTTTCTCAATGGTTTTTGTTGTGCTCTTTCCATCAACAAGTGAGACCAGTTTTAATTCATCAGCAATATCTTCGCCAACGACCATTTGACCTTTATAGTCGCCACCTTTAACTAAAACATGAGGCTCGACAGCTTTAATCAAGTTATAGGGCGTATCTTCATCAAACATGACTACATAATCTACAACCTCAAGTGCAGCCAATATATAAGCCCTATCTAATTGCTTGTTAATGGGTCGACCCGCCCCTTTGAGTTCTCTAACCGACCGATCTGTATTAACTCCTAATATGAGTACATCACCGTAACTTTTTGCAACTTCTAAGTAATGCACATGACCTGCATGCAAAATATCAAAACAGCCATTAGTAAAAATTATTTTTTTACCTCTTTTTTTCAATTCACTACTTAGAATAGCAATTTCTTCTAGGGTTTTAATATGCGCATCACTGCCAGATTTATTAAGGCTTGATTCATATACAATAATCTCGTTGAGTGTGGCAGTCGCAGAACCAATTTTTCCCACCACAACGCCAGCAGCTAAGTTAGAAATTTTAACTGCCTCATCAATTTGATAGCCACAGGCTAATGCAAAGCCCAACGAAGCCAGTACTGTGTCGCCTGCACCAGTTACATCAAATACCTCTCGGGCAACGGTAGGATGAGTGCGTAATGTGTCATCATAAATGGCTATGCCCTGATCACTAAGGGTGATTAGAGAAATATCTAAATCTAATTCAATTTTTAATTGTTTAATAGCCTGGGTCAAGCTTTCATCATCGTTAATAGGAATTTGCGTTGCTTCCGCCGCTTCTTTCTTATTGGGTGTAAGCAGATAAGCACCCTTATATTTTGAATAATCTAGACCTTTTGGGTCAACCAGCACTTTTTTATTAGCTTTATTGGCAACGCTGATTAGCGATTGGGTAAGATCAAAAGTAAAAATACCCTTTCCATAATCTGACATTAATACAATGTCATAATTCTTAACAATAGTTGAAAACGACTCTAGAAAATAATTTTGTGATTCTTTGCTAATTTCATTATAGCTCTCACGATCATATCGGAGAACTTGCTGCTGAGCGGCAATGATTCGACTTTTCTTACTAGCAACCCGATTCTTTTGAACGATTAAATATTTCGAATCGATATCAATTTCTTTTAGTAGATTCGTCAGTTCCTTTGAAGTTTCGCAATCACCAAGAACACTAATAACACCGACCTCTGCACCAAGAGCCCTTAGGTTACTAATTACATTACCAGCACCACCAAGTACTGCAGTTTCGCTTGTAATTCTCACCACTTGGACCGGCGCTTCTGGTGAGATACGCTCACACGAACCCCACAAATAATGGTCAATCATTAAATCACCGATGACTAATATTTTGGGTGACTTTCCCTGCAAACCAATCATAAAACATCAGTACCATGTACGCATTTAATGTAAGGAATATAAGCTCTAATACCCTCTTCTAGACTAACAACTGGGTCAAAACCCAGATTAATTTGAGATGCAATAATGTCAGCTTGAGTATCCATTTGGTAGTCCTTATAAGGATTTGGAATATACTTAGTGCCCAAATCGACACCTAGCTCTTGCTGCAAGATATCGGCGATATCTTGAAAGCTTCTAGGGGTGCCAGTACCAACGTTGTAAGTGCCATTTTGTTTTGGGTTACAGGCTTTAACGTTTGCCTGTATAACGTCTTCAATATTAATAAAGTCTCGTAATATTTCATTTGATCCTTCAAATAGACGAGGCACTTTCCCATCTAAAATTTGATGGCCTAGTTGAATCACCATAGATGAGGTTTTTGCCTTATAGTATTCGCGAGGTCCATAGACATTGAAAAACCTTAAGCCAACAATAGTCATATTAGGATTTTCATGACTGAAGCGATATGCAATTTTATCCATCATATATTTACTAAATCCATAGGGATTTTCAGGATTTTCCTTACCTACAGTTTGAGGTGAAGGCAAGCTGCCATAAGTGGCAGCAGAGCTAGCATATATTATTACCGCATCGTCATTTTTGGCTTTATTAAGCAAGTCATAAAATGAATTCACGTTTGTTTGCATCACGATCTTTTGGTCATACACTCGAGTGTCTGAAATTGCTGCGTGATGAAAAATATAGTCAAATTTATAAGCCGAAAGCAACGCTAAATCAGCTTTATTATTAATATTCCCACATACAACATTACCCTTAAAACCGATTAAATTTTTGTAATGGCCAAAGCTTTGTAGGTTACCATTAGCAAACGTTTCTTCACTTCTAAAACAGTCGAATACCACTATATTGCAATTCGGATAGTTTTCTTGAAAATAAAAAACCAGGTTGCTACCTATGAATCCTGCACCACCCGTGATTAAAACAGTTTTCTTGTTAAATTCTATATTATTGTAAGTCATAAAATTATGTAATCATTTGAATGTTTTCATTGATAAGTGCTAATGCAAATTTAGCTTTAGTGCTCATCTCGTCATTATTGAGCCAACTTTTCACCAATATAGCTTTATTAACTCCAGCACCCTTTGATGCAGTAATATCTTTTTCTTTGTCGCCAATCATAAACCTTCCATATTGATATCATATTTATTACAGACCTCTAGTAATATACCTCACTTAGTAACCATCAGCGTAGCTTTGAGCAAAGGTCTCTACAGATGATTACTTAATGGCTAATCATCTGCGGTGTTATGTTGCTGGAAACTGAGCGATAAATCACTCTACTCATTATTAACTCGGTGGTCAAACAAGGGAAATATTTCTACTTAACCTTTACGTCAAAAAAAGCCGTAAGTGATAGAAATAAATGATGCTTCAGGGCTACCCTTATCGCTCAGTAGATAACGGTAACAGCCCCTTTTCGCTCTTCAAGATTGCATCACCCATCCACCGTTTAGTTTGCTCATCAATCTCATCAGGCAAATTTTCGATAGGGAAAAATTTAGACTCAGAGATTTCAAACGACTCTACATCAGACTTTGTCTCTAAAAATTTAGTGGCAACAAAAAGAATTACATGATCTCGATTACTTGTTTCATTACAGAAATATACACTTACCAATTGCGGCGATTCTATGAGATCAAATAGCGTCTCTTCTCGCACCTCCCTAACTACTGCCTCCTCTACTGTCTCACCAATATCTACCCCTCCACCAGGAAGATGCCATCCAGCAATATAGGTATGTTTAACCAGCAACACTTCTCGCTCTCTATTTAAAATGACACAACGAACTCCCATAGTTAGGCCGCGAGATAGAAGAAAATATTTATGTAATAATTTACGAAAAAGCCTTTGCTTCAAACCATTTGCAGGAGTTCCCGCTAATTCTTTGAACGGTTTCTTGATCTCAACTCCAACTCGTGAGTATCTTTGATGTGCTCCTAATGGCGATATTTCACTATTTTCAAATCCTGAAAAGGCTCTTCCATTAGACGCGTCTAGTTCCCCGGAATTTTCTCTTACTGTTCCCGAATATATGTCTTTGTAGCAGTAACCAATATCTAAATCAGACAACAGGGACCTTAATGTTTCAATATTTTTACCTTTACATACAACTGCAAGGTCTTTCATAAACCTATCAATTACATCGCCTTCAGGATATTGTTCAGTCAACATCATAATTTTAGGGTGAATAGTGCATTGCGCCTCACCTGATATAAGTAACTCTTCGTATAGCTTTTCTCCAGGCCTCAGCCCTGTATAAACTATGTCTATTGGATTTAGATGAGAATTTCCTTCATTTGCGAAAATTTTTCCAGAAAATTGTATCAATCGCTTAACTAAATCTACGATCTTTACAGGCTCGCCCATATCCAAAACAAAAACCTCTCCCCCACCGGCCATAGAGGAAGCCTGTAGTACCAATTCCGAAGCTTCGGGAATTCCCATAAAAAAACGGGTAATGTCAGGGTGTGTAACAGTTACAGGACCACCGGTGCGTATTTGCTCTCGAAATTTTGGAATTGCAGAGCCGGAGGATCCAATTACATTCCCAAATCGCACCATGGCAATAGCAGTCCCGCTTTCTGCTGCTGCAGCATTCTGACAAAGCACTTCAGCAATACGCTTGGTTGCACCCATGATATTAGTTGGACGAACGGCTTTGTCTGTGGATACAAGCGTGAAAGATTTAACACCTGCTCGAATTGAAGCCTCGAGAATCACTTGAGTACCAAATATATTATTGTAAATTGCAGCAAAAGGATTAGATTCAACCAATGGAACATGCTTATAGGCAGCAGCATGATAGACACTGTCAACACTTTCATTAATCAGTAATTCTTCCATTAGGGGATCATCGCTAATCGACCCCAATACCGAAATAATCCGATCTGAATAATTCGAAAGTGCTTGCTGAATATTAAATAAAGCCAACTCATTCAATTCAACCATAATTAGCTTTTTAGGGGAGCGTGCAATCACTTGCCGGCATAGCTCACTACCAATTGACCCCCCCGCGCCAGTGATGAGAACCACCTTTCCAATAATATTTTTACTTAACAGCGTTTCATCCGGCAAAACACTTTCGCGGCCAACAAGATCTTCCACCCTAACTTCTTCGAAATCTTTGAAATTACTTGATGTTTCATTAAGAAAATCGGGCAATTTAGGCGCAATTTTAACGCTTACCGAAAGTGACTCTAAGCGGTTTAAAAGTATACGGACGTTTACTGCGGTTTCTTCTGGTGCACAAAGTACAATAAGTGAAATATTATCGCTTTCTACCACCTCCTCTAATCGGCTTTCAGAAATAACAGGAACGCCATGTAACTGACCTCCAATCAACCCCTCTCCATTATCAATAAATCCTAGTACATCATAGCCAGGTTCACGGTTGATTGAAGTCATTGCCTGAATTGCTGTTTTATCCACACCATAGATAAGAACTCTCCTGCCGTTAGGGAGACTGAAATCCAAGATCTTACGCGCAAGCAACCTTCCACCAGCAACACAAAAGACCGATGTAAAAAACAAAAATACAAGGAACAGCGGCGTTAGGTGATAATCAAATAACTCAGACACAAGAGCTAAAAAGCAAATTGAAATCACATGCGAAAATACTACAAATTCAAGTAGCCTTAAACCAGAAAACCTCACTATCACTCGGTATATTTTCATTAGCTTAAAAGTTACAACCGTAGTGAATACAAATATTAAGCCTAAAATTAATTCAACTTTATTGCCTTCCATAGCTAACGCCAACCATATCGAAAAATAATATGAAGCGAACAAAGTAATTAGATCAAATATTACTTGGACCATCTTTTTCACATGCCTAGGCATACTCAACAAAGAAGTGATCCACCATATTTTTTGATTAGTCAGAGTATCAATTGTCATTTTTTGATTCTTTTAAATTTACCATTAAACTCACTCTAAGTGCTGATGTAATAACATTCAAAACTTGGTAACAGCACTTTAAGACCGCCACAGTCCGGTTACAAGACGTAACTAGGTGACTAGTCTTACCCAAGTAATGTGTAAATTCTCAAACAGCTAGCGCTGAGTTTGATCAGGCTGCTGTCTAAACAATTTAAGTGCGCAATATTTTAGATCTTGATTAACCATATTAGCTAGAGGGAATACTTTTTATAGGTCTAGAAAGACTACCGCAGGACTCTGTCAAAACAAAACATTACTAAAATGAATAACCCTGGTTATCAGCTGCAAGCCCACTTTAAAACTCTAATACAATTTCGCGTACACTCGAAAGGCATAGAAGCTCGGCAAAGACTCAACCAACCAAACCTCCGCCAATAATAGAATCAATCGAGCCTATAAAAACTAAAAATCACCTATTATAGAGTTTATTTCGCGAACGACTATACTCTGATTTTCATGGCTAAGGTAAGGACCCATGGGCAAGCTAATAACGTGCTTCGCAGCATTCTCGGAAACTGGCAAATGAGCATTTTGATCCGCGACTGCTAATTGCTTGTTAAGCGGAATAGGATAATGTACAGCGGTAGGAATACCCTTTTCTGCCAAGTGTGCTTGAACCTTATCACGATTTTGGACTTCTATCGTGAATTGGGCCCAAACACTCTGGTTAAAGGCACAGATACTTGGCATTGCTTTCAACTTAAGTCCTGAAAGTAACGCCAGATATTTTGACGCAACCTCATTCCGGCTAATTAACTCATCATCCAAAACACTTAGCTTCGCCAAAAGAACTGCGGCCTGAATAGAATCAAGCCTACTATTTACTCCAATCCTTGTGTGGTGATAACGCTTTTCCTGCCCATGCCTTGCTATCTGTCTAATCGTCACCGCTAATTCATCATCGCTTGTAAATATAGCCCCACCATCACCATAACAACCCAAAGGCTTAGTTGGGAAAAAACTGGTAGTCGCTATTGTCGTTAAACTGCACGAACGACGCCCCTTATAAGTTGCTCCAAAACTTTGAGCGGCATCTTCAATAACGGCAAGTCCATGTCTTTGTGCAATGGCATTAATTGCGTCAAAATCCGGACACTGCCCGTATAACGAAACAGCAATAATTGCCTTTGTACGATTAGATATTACAGACTCTATTTGTGAGTAATCTATATTGTATGTCTCGGGAAAAACGTCTACATAAACAGGTATACCGCCTAGGATAGCCACAGCCTCAGCTGGCGCAATATATGTAAATCCTGGAACAATCACCTCATCCCCTGGACCAATTCCAAGCGCCATTAAAGCTATCTGCAATGCATCGGTACCATTTGCGCAACTTATACAGTCATTAGCACCCGTGTAAGAAACAAGTGTCTCTTCCAGCTCAGTAACCTCAGGTCCTAGAATATATTTGCCATGAGCAAGAACTTTACTAATACCCTTAGTAATTTTATCCTTAATAAGAGACTGCTGGACCTCTAGATCGAAAAACTGCATATCGTCAACTGCGCTCGCTTTTTAAAAGTATGTATAAAATCTATTGGTCAATAACCGCAGATTTAGAGACATAACCTGATTCTAAGAAATAGACCCTGCCGGTGTGTAAGCATGTTGTTTTAGCGGAACCAGATAAAGGTAAATCTAATTGCTCGCCAAATTCACTCATCCAGCCTATCTGATTAGCCGGTACACCGACCATTAGCGCATATGGTTTTACGTCTTTATTTATGACAGCACCGGCACCAACAAAAGCATATTCACCAATCGTGACACCACAGACTAAAGTGCAATTAGCACCTAATGAGGCACCTCTTTTCACCAAAGTATCACGATATTCCTCTTTGCGTTCAACGCCGGAACGTGGGTTATAAACATTAGTAAATACCATGCTCGGCCCACAAAATACTTCACTCTCCAAATGAACGTTATCATAAATAGAGACATTATTTTGAATTTTGCACCTATCACCGATAGTGACCTGATTTCCCACAAAAACATTTTGCCCTAGCGAAACATCTCCACCTATTTTTGCACCGCCGCAAACATGAACAAAATGCCAAACCCGAGAGCCTTGTCCTATCTGAGCCCCCTTATCTACTATCGCGCTTTCATGCTTATAATAGTCAGCCATTATCAAACAACCTTCTTCACAAAAGGATGGACATCAGACGAATTGTTAACGACATCTTGATTACGGATATCACTCACTATTTTGATGCTTTTACGAGCCTCCTCTAATCCAAACCCATTACCAGATAAAATCTGCTTATAGCTCTCTGTATGAAGATCGGTAAATCCCTCTGAAAACTCTATTTCATTGCCATCAACAGTGATAGACCGATACGTCCGCTGTCCGGACTCTTTAATATTGCCTGGGATATAATCGTAGTTCACAGATAAAAACCAACGCACCTTTGCATACTTAAATTCTAGAAATCCAGCACTTGCATCGCTTTGTTTTAAATGAGCTTCATTCTTTTTAATATCACCAAAAACCCAACCTAACATATCGTAAAAATGGACGCCTATATTCGTCGCTATCCCTCCAGATTTATGGTCATCCCCCTTCCATGAAGTGAAATACCAATAACCACGACTGGTTAGGTAGGTTAAATCGACGTCAAAAACTTTGTTTGGATTTTTAGCAATTTCGACCGCCACAAATTCTTTTAATGCGATAATACTTGGGTGTAACCGAAGCTGTAAAATATTAAAGACCTGCTTGCCGGTTTCTTCCTGAACCACTTTTAACGCATCAATATTATGCGGGTTAAGCACCAGAGGTTTTTCGCATATGGCATGCGCTCCTTGACGCAAGGCAAAACGAATATGTGAATCATGCAAGTAATTGGGGGAGGCTATACTAACATAATCTATCTGGATTCCTCGTCGTTTCAGTAAGTCTATATGCCTGTCGAAACGCTCGTACTCAACAAAAAAATCCGCATCGGGGAAATAACTATCTATAACACCTACGGAATCATTCTTATCCAAAGCGGCAACAAGTTTATTGTCGGTATCTTTGATGGCTTTCATGTGACGTGGCGCTATGTAACCGGCAGCGCCAATCATGGCGAAGTGCTTCATTATTTTCTCCCTAACTTTAAAACATACCAAGGCATCGCCTTGTCAAGGCCTTTCAAGATATTAAACCTAGGCTGATAACCCAAAGCCTTTTTAGCTTTCGAGATGTCTGCTCGAGAATGCCTTACATCCCCTGCTCTAAAGTCTCGATAGATCGGCTCTAGCTTAATATTTATTTGATTTTTATTTAACGCATCTTTTATTGCACTAAATAAATCATTTAAACTGGTTCTGTCACCTAAGGCGACATTGTAAATCTGATCTTTTGCTGCATCACTCGCAGTAGCCGCGAGAATATTCATTTGCACTGTATTTTCAATAAAACAAAAATCACGACTAGTTTCACCATCCCCATGAATAAACACTTCTTCATCTTTAATCATCGCCGAAGCCCACCTCGGAATGACAGCCGCATAAGCGCTATCAGGATCCTGCCTTTTACCGAAAACATTAAAATAACGCAACCCAATGGTTTTAAAACCATAAGTTCGGGCATAAACCCCTGCATATAGTTCATTAACATACTTAGTTACAGCATAAGGAGATAACGGGTTCCCAATATTTTCTTCTATCTTTGGTAGTGCTGGATGATCGCCATATGTTGAACTACTAGCGGCATAGGTAAAACTTTTTACATCCGACTCTTTAGCAGCCTGCAGCATATTTAAAAAACCGGTGATATTCGCCTCGTTGCTAGTTAGTGGCTCTGCAATCGAGCGCGGTACTGAGCCAAGTGCCGCCTGATGTAGCACATAGTCCACACCCTCAAGTGCTGTTTCGCACGTTTGATATTCGCGGATATCTCCTTCAATAAATTTAAATTTTTGCCACTGCTTTTCAGAAATCTCTGTCATCACCTCATCTAAATTATATTGGTGACCAGTCGCAAAATTATCCAGCCCAACCACCCGCTGGTTTAACAACAGCAAGGCTTCAACTAAGTTTGAACCTATAAAACCAGCCGCGCCAGTTACTAACCACGTTTTAGGGTTTTTTGATAACTCTTTCTTTACTTCTTCATATTTTGACATAATATTTTTGCTTAATGTTTGTGCTATTGTTGGCGTCCCGTCACTTGGAATTCACAACCACTTGTTACAATCTCATATCTGCGGAGTTTTTGGGCAAGATATACTTTAAATCATAAAGTACATGATTTTCCTTACCTAACTTTCTAATATTTTCAGCACCTAACTCTTTAAACTGACTATGGGCTACCGCAATAATAATTGCGTCATAATTATCTTGCGCAGGCTTTTCAATCAAAGATAAGCCATATTCATGCTCCACCTCTTCAACTGAACACCAAGGATCAGTAATATCGACGTTAATATTGTATCCTTTTAGCTCACTGATAATATCCACTATTTTAGTATTACGTATATCTGGACAATTTTCTTTGAAGGTCAACCCCAAGACCAATACTTTTGCACCATTAACTTGGATACGCTTGTTCAGCATGCCTTTTACTAATTCAGCCACAATGTATTTGCCCATTCCATCATTGAGCCTTCGCCCTGCCAAAATCATCTCGGGGTGATACCCAACAGATTGCGCTTTATGAGTTAGGTAATAAGGGTCAACTCCGATGCAGTGACCTCCAACTAATCCAGGACGAAAGGGTAAAAAATTCCACTTCGTGCCAGCAGCTTCAAGGACACTCAAAGTATCTATTCCCAATCGATTAAATATTATCGAAAATTCATTTATCAAGGCAATATTGACATCTCGTTGAGTATTCTCGATAACTTTTGCTGCCTCCGCCACCTTTATAGAATCCGCCTTATAAGTACCCGCTGTGATTATTGAGGCGTAAAGCATATCAACGAATGACGCCACCTCTTCAGTTGAGCCAGAAGTAACTTTTACAATATTTGTAACTTTATGCTCTTTGTCACCTGGGTTAATCCTTTCTGGTGAATATCCTGCATAGAAATCAATATTAAACTTAAGACCGGATTTGTCTTCAACTAAAGGGACACAAACTTCCTCAGTAGCACCAGGATAGACGGTAGACTCATATATGATAATGTCTCCTTTTCCAATAACTGATCCAAGCATTTCACTTGCTTTTAACAAGGGCGTAAGGTCAGGCTGATTGTAGGCATCGATAGGTGTGGGAACGGTGACAATATATACATCACAGTCTTTTAAATCTTCAACCAAAGAGGAATATTGTAATGATGATGCCTCTAGTTCTTGACTACTTACTTCTAAAGTATTATCCACCCCGCGAGACAATTCGGAAACACGAGTCTGGCTAATATCAAATCCCACGACAGAAATTTTTTTACTGAATTCAACAGCCAATGGCAACCCCACATAGCCAAGCCCAACTACTGCAATCTTCACCTCTTGGAGGTTTTTCATATTCTAGCCCTTTCAAGAATTATAGAACTTGGCACTCACCTAACAGGTAAAATGCGGAGCTCAATTTATACTGATCGACCTCTAAATTACAGATCCTACTTCGACTAAATATAGAAGGTCTCCAGCCAGATTACGATAATGGAAACTTCGCCAATCGAACAGCACAAATCGCATGCCCTGGGAAATAACTTATTGTGACAACCAAAAGTGACGTTTCACTAATACTAATTATTTATGTAATTAGTGATTTTTTGCAATATTTTTTCACCCGCATTACCGTCACCAAATAAGCCACTAATCCAGGTTACATCTATCTTTGAAAATCGATTAAATTCATTAAAGATCGCACTCTTTACGGGAGCAACATTAACACACACACCTGCCTCGACCAACTCAGGCCATACTGGATCTGACAAAATGAACAAGCCCTTAGTCTCAAAAAAATAAGCCTCACGGATAAGTCCTCCAGAATCTGTAATTACCATTGATGCTTTTTTAATAAGCTGTATAACATCAAAATATCCCAACGGCTCAAACAACTCAAAGTCGGCTTTTATATTAAACTCTTTCAGCTTAGCCCGAGTCCGAGGGTGAGTTAGCATTACGATTTTGGTGTTAACGTTTAAGCGGTTTAAGTCAGCGATAATTGCTTCCAATACTTCTTTCTCATCGGTATTTGATGCCCTATGGACCGTGACTAAAGCATAGTCCGAATACCGACTTAAGATATCTTCACATATCTCAGATCCGTTTCTTTCTTTTTTGCTTTCAAATTTAGCGGCATCGTACATGAGATCCCCAACAACCGAGATTACTTTATTAAGCTTGACTGAACCATAGCCCTCTTCTATCAAATTAGAATGACCCAAATCCGTACAACAGAAATTCATCTCAGCCATACGATCTACCAAGTACCTATTACTCTCCTCAGGCATTTTTTCGTCGTAGTTTCTTACTCCTGCTTCAACGTGTGCAATAGGAATATTAAGCTTTTTAGCAGCGATAGCTCCCGCCAACGTCGAGTTGGTATCTCCGTAGACTAAAACGCAGTGTGGTTTTTCTTCTAATAAAATATTTTCAATTTCAATGATCATTCTACCGATCATTTCTCCATGAGATGAGTTGTTGATATCTAGAGCATATTTAGGTTCACCTATTTCAAGCTCATCAAAAAAAATACCTGACATATTTCTATCAAAATGCTGGCCTGTGTGAATCATCACTTCATCCGCTAAAGGATACTGAGCTCTTATAAGCCTTGAAATAACTGCGGCTTTGACAAATTGAGGACGAGCACCGACTATAGTTACTAGTTTTTTAATTTCCATTTTTTCCAACTTTTAGAGGGGTATAAACATTGTGTTATAACAAACGATATTTTCTCTAAGACTAGTTCCACTGAGCTAGACTGTTAGCTTTTAAAACATCAACAACCTAATATAGGAACAGCCAGTCAAATTAGTCGTAGATTAAATATCAAAAAATCCATATTCATTTCGTGAAAATCGTTTGAATGGAGACTTTTGCCGCATAAAAAAGTCTCCTACTTCCGGAATAGTTCCAAAATATTCATGCACAATGAGAACTCCATTGGAGCATCTAACCAAAAATTTACCACTCGGAAATTTATCCAGAATTTGACTGCTTACCCAAGTAGTTATTAAGTCAAGAAATACTCACATCCCAAGTCTTTTAATGCTAATTGATAGTCTTCCATTAATTTCTCTATGACTATTTTTGATTTCTTCTAGTCAAACCGATAGTTTTTATTCAAAAACTAATATACGTTACATCAATCAAAAAGTCCGACCAATATTAAAAGATTTAGAACGTTCTTTAATTTCAAGATTTTCTGGCATTTCGTCAAGAATACTTAAGATTTTCTCAGCCAAATAGCGCATATTTACCTTTGAATTAGGATAAGCGATTGAAAAAATCCCAATATATCGTTTTAAATAGTAAAGCGTGCCTGGGAAATCTTTTAAGTCTACATCTGAACCAAAGGATGCTCCTATTTCCCAATGTTCTAGTGGATAGTTTCCAAATAGAGGAATCCCTTGTCGACTGCATTCCTCTATTAACGCTATTTTTAAATCTTTTTGCTCAGAAGATAAGAAAAAAGAGCCGCAATAAGGCTTTTGAGATTTTGACCCGTCTACTGGGTCAAGAAAGCCTTTGAAGCTATTACACAAATATTCATAATTTTCTTCTCTCAAATTATGAAGTTCATGTCGCCTTTCAAGCTGAGATAGTGCTAATGCTGCCGTTATCTCTGTTGGCCTTAAATTAAAACCGACTCTGAAACGGTTTAAATCTAATTGTTCTAGAGCTATTAATGCAGCTTCTCCATGATTTCTTGTCAGTCTGGAGTAAAATGCGATATCAGAATCATTAGTTATAATGCATCCTCCCTCTCCAGCGCTCAGATTTTTGGGTCCATTAAAAGAAAAGATTCCCAAATCCCCCACAGACCCATTGAATCTCCCGTCTGGACTTTCTGTCATTGTCGCTTGACTGGAATCTTCTACTAAAAGCACACCATATTCATTACAAATCCTTTCAACAGCATTTAAGTTTTTCCCATTTCCTGCCCACTGCACAAATATAAAGGCCTTTATTGATCTATCGGCGATCACTTCCTTCAAGTATCTTGGATCCGCTGTACAAGTATCATCGATATCAACGTATACTGGTTGGTGTCCAGCAGCAACGACTGCAGCTATAGTGGCCGAAAATGAGACAGTAGGTAGGCCGATTAAACTTTTAGGAGGCAAATCAAGAGCAGCAATACCGGCCATTAGCGCACTTGTGGCAGAATTCATAAGAACACAGTATTTTGAATTACAGATTTCTGCAATTTCTCGCTCGCATTCTCTTACTAACTTGCCTCCAAGAAACGCCGTTGAAGAATCAGGCGCATCAGCCGAAACCATCCGTAAATCGCTCAGCTGGTCAGGTGTTAACGTTCCAGAAAACCCTGACAAATTAGCCTCGTCAAGAACTGACAAAACTTTAGTTTTTTCTAGATCAGTAATCCATGGTGTCGTGTTTTTTATAGTCATTAGTTCACTCAGTTCATAACATTATTAATAACTTCTACCACTTGCAAACTGCGGTCTTGCAATGCTTCAAGGCTTTTATTCGATAAGAGATCTTGATAGCAACCGTAAAGCCAGTCTTCATCTTTCCACCGGTAAAGTATTTCAGGGTTATTATAGAAAATAATCTCTGAGCCTATTCTTTCATTTCCTTTTTGTTTTGCTGAGATACGCACCAAGCCTTCACCCTCATCAAAAGAAAGACAACCGGTAGTAGAGTAAATAGTGCCGCTAAATATAAATTCGTTTGGTAGTGATGAATCAAAATTTGCACATATCTGTGTATCTTTAGCTGAAAATAAAATAACAGCTCCTGGCTCTTGTACTTCTCCACCAATTAACCGTTTTGACTCCAAAGGCTGACAATACAGCATCTCTGCGTCAGGGAAAAGCCGGAATATCAATTCAATCATGTGAGATCCAGATTGTGCGATTGCTGTGGAGGACCTGCAATACACATCAGTTACAATATTTTCTTGGATCCACTCAATAACTCTCGAGTATCCAGCATCCCAGTTACGCTGATAATTTATCGAAAATCGTGTGTCGGTCTCTTTTAGTCTTGAAAATATGCTTTTTACCATGCTCGGGTCATATGACACAGGTTTCTCCAAAAGAACTCGGTCAAAACTCATAGCATTAAGGATTTCTAAAGAAATATCGGCTGTAATGGTGGGTAGGCAAAAAACGCCTAAGTCAAAATGACTGCCAAAACTTTCTAGCACATTTTGATAGTTTTCAAACACTGGAATATTTTTTTCACTCGCATACAAGCGAGCTTCTGGCGAGGGTTTTCTGTCAAGTATTGCAGTAACCTTAATATCTAACTGCTCTAATACCGATACGTGCGAGAATTTTTGTATCCTATTGTCGTGGCCTATTTTAAAGGCAACATTACCAAAGCCAATCATCAGAACTGATATCATTTACAAGCTCTCAATCAATGCGTTGGCGATCTTTAATTCTAATTCTGTATCTATATCAAAGCATTCAAGCGGTTCAGTTAGGAAAAAACCACATTTATTAGTCACCATATTACCCGTTTTTTGGAATTCTTTAACATCTGCCAAAAAAATATTCCCATCCGGCCGGTGTAACTCCTCTAGATCTTGCCGAGCAACTAATTCAAGAAAATCCCTTTTTTTTCCCTTTAATTTAGTAATATAAGGAAAGACAATACCGTCCACATCTTTGAACATCCATTCTGGCCTATGACCTTCAATAGATTGAGCCGTCATAACTGACGTATACTTACCACCAGATTTTATTAACATTTCAATTGCTCTATCTATGGTTTCTGAGCTTCTAAATGGCGATGTTGGCTGAAGCATTACCACTGCATCAAATGTTTGACCCATTTTTTTATATTCATCAAGCGCATGCTGCACGACTAGCTCACTCTTCACATCAGGCGCAAGATGCATAGGCCTAACAAAGGGTACTGGTGCGCCAAAACTTTTGGATACATTGGCAATTTCTTCATCTTCAGTGCTTACGCAAAACGTAGTGAGCAGAGAGCTTCCAGCTGCCGCCTTAATAGTATGAGCTACCAGAGGAAGTCCCCCTAAATCTCTCAAATTTTTTCGCTTAACACCAACAGAACCGCCACGAGCTAGTATTACACCAAGTACTTTCATTAATTCTCCCCCTAAATTATAAAAACTATTTTATTGAAGATAGTGGTTATCAGATACTCATAAAGTAGATCTGCCACCATCCATAACAATATTCTGACCATTCATGTAGCTAGATGCATCTGAACATAAAAATTGAACTACAGAATGGTATTCATCGATCCCTGCCATCCTACCCAACGGAATTAAATTACACAATCTAGTAACAAAATCATCACCCTGCCCGTTTTCTATACCACCTGGTGATAACGCATTACAACGAACGCCATCAGACGCCCAATAGGTGGATAAATATTTAGTTAAACCCACCAAACCTGATTTAATAACAGAGTAGGTAACAGGCTTAACAGGCTGCTTATCGTTAGGCAGTCCCTCTTGTTGATACAGACGTTGATCAGGAGATATAACCGATAGATCTGAGGCTATATTGAGAATAACACCCTGGTCTTGACTTTTAGCCATGGCAGACCCAAAAATTTTCGCACACAAAAAAGCACCTGTGAGACCAACCGATAGCTCAAAATTCCACGAGTCAAGATCATAGTTTTCGAGACGTGAGCTTTCGCCGACTTCACCCTGCTTCATTTTGGGGTCTATTGCTGCATTGTTAATTAGTATAGAGATATGAATTCCATCAGTTTGAAGGCTATCCTGAGCTTTTTTGATTGACTCTGAGGACGTGACATCCATAAATAATGCAACAATCTTCTGCTCTGGATAACCGCGTATAAGCTCTGCCTTGGTTTTATCTAAACCCGCCATATTAGCGTCGGTTAACACTACACTGGCTCCCATCTCAAGCAACGCTATGGCATGTTGTTTTCCTAGCAATCCAGCCGCGCCCGTTATCAGAGCATTGCGACCGTTTAGATTGAACTTATTATTCACCTAATATACCTCAGTATTTAATATGCACGAGTTTGACCACCATCGACAACCCAAACACTACCAGTCGTAAAGCTAGATTTGGGCGAGGCTAAAAATGTGACTAGTGAAGCTATCTGCTCTGGATTGCCTAACGCCTTCAATGCAACGTTCTGCTCCAACATCTCTGATACTGCTTTTGAGTCTTCTGACATTTTACGATCCCACACAGAACCATCAAATAATACGTTACCAGGTGCGAGGCCACAGATACGAATGCCCTTATCGCCTAAAGGCCTCGATACACCTCGGATGTACGCATTCAGAGCTGCTTTTGCTACGGAATAAGTAACCGGAGCCCCCGGTATTACCTCGCATCCACATATTGAAGAGATACATATCACCACACCTGATGACTTTTCTAGATGACTGGTTGCCGCCTCAACCGTACAAGTGGTACTAAAGAAGTTCACAGCAAACGACTTGTGCCAATCTGCGAAGCTCTCTTGTCCCGGTTTCACTGACGCACCACTGCCTACGTTACACACTACAACATCCAGTGATCCGAGGATTTTAACCGCTTCATTGACAACATTCTTGGCCCCCTCCTCTGTAGATACGTCGCCTGCCACATAATAACTACCAGTGATAGACGCCAGAGCTAGTTGGCCATTTTCCGCTCGACCATTAAGCACTACATTACAGTTCTCCTCAGAAAACTGTTGCGCTATGCCAAGACCAATCCCTCTGGAAGAACCTGTAATGAGAACATTTTTACCCTTGAGGTTAAGATTCATACAGTGAAATCCAATTATTAGTCATCTCCAAATAATCTCCAATAACCGCGCCGTGGCGACCATCTGCGTCTCTCGCAGTTTGCAAAATATAATTACCTTGGTATTTATGTTCGCTGAGATTTTTAAATACAGCCTCAAAATCGGCATCTCCGGAGCCCAGTGGCACTGTCGTGCCTCCTAAAGGACGATCTTTAACGTGTATGTTGATCACTCTGTCGCCATAAAGCAAAAACTCATGGTTAACTTCGTAACCAAGAGCTGCGCTATTGCCGATATCATAATTAATACCAAATAACTCACTCGGTAGACGCTTAATAAAGCGCTGCAAATTGGCAGCTGAAAAATCACTTTCAAACGCAATTGTTATACCTAAGTTCGCAAGATTCTGGCTTTCCTGCAATAATATCTCAACTAGCCTATCTTCTTGGAGTTGAGACACGAGACTTCCGTTATCCACTAAAGGAACCACAATTATTTTTATATTTAAAGTACTGCAGGCTTCCACAATAGCCCTAAAATCCTCAATAAGAGAGACCCCTAAGGGCCCTGACGCTTTCCAAAATGGCGCTTGCATAAAACAGTCGCCAGTTAGGGAAATCACGTCAACATTATATGTGCTACTAAGACGTTTAATCTCTTCTCTGCCAGACTCGAGCATCAATGGATTGCTATAGAGATTCTCCTGATCAAGAGTCCACTCCATGTTTTGGATACCAATTCGATGAGCTTCTTTAAACTCATCCTGCCAATCATCCCATGGGAAGGCCTGAATTTGACCATTAACCATGTCACATAGGCGCCCCTGCATAAAGCCGATACTGCTAGTCATTCAGAGCCCCTTTGCGGTCCAGCCGCCATCTATAAATAGGTCTATCCCTGTAATATAGGATGATGCATCAGAGGCGAGAAGAATCGCTGCACCTGACAAATCACCAGCTTCGCCCCAGCGCTTAATAATCATTCTATTAACTCTGTCTTGATTTAAGGCCTTATTCTCATAACTTCCTTTGGTCATATCCGTTCGAATGTAGCCTGGCGCTATGTTATTTACTCGGATATTGAACTCAGCCAAATCATTGGCAAGAGCCTTCGTCAGCATTTTAAGGCCACCTTTAGAGCTAGCATAACCAGGGTTTCCGGCAAACCCTAACTCTGAGCCAATGCTGGTAATATTGATAATCGAGCCGCCGCCAGAGGCCTTCATATATCCACTGGCGACCGAGCATGTCTCATACACCGCAATTAAGTTAGTTTGAATCATCTGAACAAAACTAGAGGTACTGTCTGTTGTGGAATGGCTATTAGTAATACCCGCCGCGTTTACTAAGACATCAAGCTTTCCTTCAATCGCAACAATATCTTGGAGAACTTGGGTCAACTGTTCTTTGTTGTTGACATCGCATTGCCTGTAGGCCCACAGCGCGTCGTCATTAGCGTTTTCGCTTCGGCCAACACCAAATACTACAGCACCCGCATTGTGAAACGCATCCGCCAATGAGTGCCCAATACCTCTAGAGGCGCCAGTCACTAGACACACCTTGCCACTCATCGAAAAAACACTTTCTAAATAACTCATAACCTACCTTTATACTGTTACTTGCTAGGCGAAAACATTGACGTCTCAACCAACCCACAGACAATGTGGCCAATTAGAATGTGGCACTCTTGAATTCGTGCTGTCTGTGTAGAGGGTATATTTAACGTATCAACATCGTCGGCCAGCTTGCCTCTTCCAGCGCCAGTGAAAACCACGGTAGGGATATTTTTATTCTTTGCAGCTTCTATTGCTTTGAGGATATTGCCGCTGTTGCCGCTAGTAGTAATCGCGATTAACACATCAGCAGGTGTTGCGATTGCCTCGATTTCTCGCGCAAATACATTCTCATAGCCGTAATCATTACCAATGGCGGTCATTGCAGAACTATTCGTCCCCAAAGCAAGCGAAGGTAAGCCCGGGCGATCAAATAGAAATCTAGACGTAAACTCTGCAGATAGATGTTGAGCATCCGCAAAACTCCCGCCGTTGCCACAAAAGATGACCTTGCCACCCGCCATTAAAGCCGCCGTACATTGCTCCGCCAATTCGAATACTTGCTGCATCAGAGCGTTGTCAGCCAGCAAGGCAGTTTTAGCATCAATAGATGCTTGGATCTCTAACTTTACACTTTCCATTGTCATCATTTTTTCCTCATATTATATTCTCTAAATGCTCGAGAGCAATCCAAAATCCTTCGCCACCATTCTTATGCCCCTGCCATATCTCAGGTATAAACGATGCTTCGGGGCAATGCTTATCTAAAATATCGGCCAGCCTCTTGAAATCTATATCACCCTCACCTATCTGAAGCCCTTCTCCATTTACACCCAAAGCATCTCCAAGATGTAAATGCCCAGTAATTGGTGCTATTTTCTCGGCGAATTCATAAAAATCCACACCGAAGTGGTTACTCATCAATCGAGAGTGTGATACATCAAAACACATACGTAGATTAAGCTTTTCACTCCAATAACGACATTCATCAGCATGCACGAACAGATTCTGATATCGCTGACCACCAAAATGCCATGGAAACGGTGCCATCGTCTGTGGAATCAACTCAACGCCTTCCATATCTAATAAGGACAGGCTGTCAGCAAAGCGCTGGTAATAACTATCTAATTGATCGTTTGGCAGTAATTCGTCCATTGTGAAGCCACCGATATTCGCCACAATCATCGGCCGCTCGGTAGCCGGAAAATATTTTTTCAGGGATCGAGTGATATCGATAACACGCTGCGTCTCCCTTACTGAATATTGACGATACTCTTCATCTGGAGAAGCCAAGTCCATTAAACGACTTTCAGAAAAAAGTTCGGGCGCATGAACAACAAATCCACATCTATATTCACCCGAAAAGAAATCATCGATATTAAGATCTAGATCTGAATAAGAAAGATGGAACTCAAACGAATCAGGACTAATCTTAGCGTTGTATTCACCAAAATCATGGTACCTAACTGGCACGCCCCATGGACGGTTGAATTTGTAGCTCTTGGGCTCAACTCTTGTATCCTGTAAATCTGAAGGATAGAAGTAATCTTCTTCTAGCATGTCCCGTTGCACTGCGCGGCCTAAAAGCTTCTCATAGTTTTGCGCCGATAACCCCTGACCCGGACTCAGAACTTTTAGATGCTGTGATTCTATAACGGTGCCTTTGACTAAATCTGTGGATGCCACCAAACTTTTCGCCAAGTTTTCCCGGTTGATCATTTCACCCTGCGAAATAGTTCTCGATAAACCATCACCTAGCGCCTCTTCAATCTCGCGAATGCCTGCTACAAGGGCTCCAAATTCACCCGGCACTAAACTGGCAGCATGATCCGGTCCTTCCATGCTTCGATCAAAAGTGAAATGCCGCTCTATAACCTTGGCACCAAGCCCGACCGCAGCTAGTGTTACAGCAATCCCCCTTTCATGACCAGAATACCCAATCAGAGGGTGAATCTCTTTTAGCTTTTCAATCCAATTAAGATTAATATCATGAAAAGGTGCAGGATAAGTACTATTGCAATGCAACAAGGCAAACTCAGCATCTCTCGAATTTAGAAAGTCGGTTGTGATTTGAATTTCCTCGACAGAACTCATTCCCGTCGACAAAATAAGCGGCTTTTTCGTCGCAATAAGCCTTTCGATCAATGGCAAATTTGTTAAGTCTGCAGAGGCTACCTTATACGCTTTAACGGCAAGTGCCTCTAACGCCACAACACTGTCCGAGTCCCAGGGCGTGCACATATAAAGGATACCCTTTTGATCGCAGTACTCAGCAACCTGCTTGTGTTCATGTTGGGACAGCTGGAAACGCTCTAAAAGATCTAAGACATATTCAGTTCCAAGGTCTTCCCCCTGTTTATTAAGACTTTTTTTTCTATACACAGACGACATATTTCGCATCTGGAATTTAACACAATTCGCCCCAGCCTCGTGCGCAGCATTCACCATCTCCAGCGCCAATTTAACGCTCCCGTTATGGTTATTTCCTATTTCTGCAATGACGAATACGCTTTCGCCACCTAATTTATAATCTGATAATTGCATTTTTATTGCCTACTAATAAATGGTATTTTAACAATCTCGACGGCACCATGTTTTAAGGCCCTCGGGTTCAAAGCGAAATTTCTGTATGGTCAGATTTTTCGACTTAAGATAATTTAACAACTGAAACTTTTTAAACGGGCGAACATAAAAGACAAAATAGCCACCACCACCTGCGCCCAATAATTTACCTCCGCTAGCACCGTTCTCCATAGCACCATTATAAATTGCATCAATGTGGTTATTTGAAATCATACTGCTGAAGTTACGCTTTATCTGCCAACCGGCATCAAGACACTCACCAAATTTTTCCAAATCACCCCGAAGTAAATGCTTACGGATAGTATAAGTTAGCTTAACGTTAGCATTAACCAATTTCTTAATATTAGATGAAGACATAGTCTCTTTCTGGTCTTCATGAATGTTTCCGGAATGGTGACCAATCCCTGTATCACAAAGAACTAAACTTTCCTCTAGTTCGGAAGTTATATCGGTATGAACACGTATCGGATTAACTATGTTTTCATCCCTATGAAACTCAATAAAGTTAAATCCACCAAATACAGAAGCATATTGATCTTGCCAGCCTCCGGCGATCCCAAGATGCAGACGCTCAGCCTGAAAAGCTATCTCAACCAATTCGTATTGATTCCAAGGATCTGTTCGAACTTCATTAAAACAGCCTAAAACAACAGCTGAGAGAGTAGCCGAGCCACCTAAGCCAGAACCTACTGAAAAATCGGAATACAACGATAGCTCAAAACCAAACGTTGGTTGGGCAACATGCAGAATAGACTGAATCAACCCAAAAGGACCCTTCTGTGATATCGCGTCTTCAAGATTATTTGCAGTCATAGTAGCATTCAAATCGTGTGAGTTAATGATAATTTTAGAATCAGATCTAACTCTCATCAAGCCATTACTGTAGAGTGAAATTGCTGCATTGATTACCGCACCAGCAGAATCTTTAAAATAATGAGTTAAATCTGATCCACCACCACCGAAACTCATCCTCACGGGCGCTCTCGCTCTGATATAGATACCTTGTTCATCAGCTAATGGAACAAAATTATTTGACACTATATGCTTTAGTTTGTGAGCACTATCCAATACCGGTATAAATCTAATATGGCTATCTAATTTTTTTATTAGTTGCTCTCTAGATTCGTCAAGACCAGCCCACAAAAAATCGGCGTTGGAGCAACTTGATATCGCATCATCAAGCGAAACTCCATCAATCATAGCTCGCCGGATATCTCCATCAGTTGCAATTCCTGTGACTCTCTCACAGGTGTCAACGGTAAAAACAAAGCCATTTTGGTTTTCTTCAATTATTTTGAGCGCTTCTTTGATAGGGGCGTTCTCATCAACCACACACTTATCTAAATCAATGTCCATTCATCCTCCCTAATTCTATCCACTTACAAAACGATAAGTAATCTTCTGGAACCCCAATATCAATAAAACTTTCAGTCAACTTAATGACTCCAAGCTCTCGGCTCGCCACAAGTCTGGGGAAAACCTCTGTCTCGATTGAAAAACTCGATCCTATCTCAAATCCATCAAAGGCCTCAGGCAATAGGTGATACAAACCAGAGTTAACATAACCCTGCCCGATTGAAGTCAACTTCTCTTCAAACGAACTAACTTTACCGTCAGAAAATTTCAAAGAACCATATCGCTGAGTGTTTGGTACTTTCACGGCAGCTAAAGTTGAAGACTTCATAGCTGCTAATTTTTCAACACCAGAACCTAACCAAGTGTCAGCATTAGCCACCATAAATCCCTGAGTAATACCAAGAAATTCAATGGCATTCAAAATAGCACCCCCCGTCCCTAGCGGAGTGCTTTCAATCACCACCCGAAATTTGACTCCAGAAAAGTCACCATGACACGATAATTCATCTAGCATACCTTCAATTTTTTCCGCTTCGTAATGCAAGAGGAATATAAAATCATTAACTCCTTGAGCCACCCAATGGCGAATAAGGTGCACGATGAACGGCTTTCCTGCCACAGGAGCTAATGGCTTAGGAACGTCTGACACTAGCGACCGTAATCTGGTGCCAAAGCCACCAGCTAAGACTAAAAACGGCTTCATAGGGACTCATCCTTTAAAAAAATCTCAGCTTCAGCAAGGCTAGAAATTTTTTTGTAATGATCTATGCAAACATCCTGACTTATATCAGAGTCTCCTAAATATATTTTTGTGCCTAGGCCCGCCGCCACGGCCGCTTGGATATCAGTAGCCTGATCGCCAATTAAGATTGAACGGACAGCATCAATATTGAATTCATTAATTGCCTGCAATAACATGCCGGGCTGCGGCTTTCTTGAGTTGTGATTTTTTTTATATTTCCCGACTCCATGAGTTGGGTGATATGGAGAATAGTATACCTTGCTTATCAATACCCCTTCCGACCTAAATCTCGCACACATCCAGTCCGTCAAAGCGTGAAAGTCTTTCTCAGAGTAGTATCCACGGCCAATACCGGCTTGATTAGTGACTACACAAATAATGTAATTTTTAGCTAACGCTGCGCGTGTAAGATCAAATATCCCATTTACAAAATCAAAATCCTTAACCTTATGAACATACCCATAATTAACATTAATTACCCCATCGCGATCTAAAAATAACGCTTTTCTGGACATCGAAATTAAAACACCATTAAAATGATTTCAGGAAACTAAAACGCCTGGATTAAGCTGTCCAGACTCGTCTAGCGACTTTTTTATACGCGCCATCAAATCACGCTCCAACGGATCCCGCAAGAGATCTGCCAGCGCGGTTTTTGTTCGCCCAAGCCCATGCTCTGCAGCAAAGCTTCCTCCCATAGCCGTACTAAGAAGGCCCAACCTCAAGGAAAATTCACTATCAAGCTCTGAAAAATCTGCCTGGCCTAAAGGCGGTGAAAGGTTATAGTGAACATTCCCATCACCTAGATGACCAAATGCATTGATTCTCACCCCATCAAGAATCTCACTGCACTCATTATTCGCTAGATCTAAAAAATCAACTAATTGGCCAGGAGGAACTGAAAGATCATGCTTGAGCTGAGCGCCAAGTCGTCGCTGCCCCTCTGGTTGCTCTTCGCGCAAGCGCCAAAAAGCTGCTCTTTGTGCTTCTGACATCGCTAGGGCGCCATCTACAACGATACCCTCATCAATTCCCCACTCCATAACTTCGGTGAGTATTGAATCAAGCGGCACTTGCATTGAGCCTGAGCCCGCTTCTACAAGCACATAAAACGATGCTCGACTCTGCAATGGAAAAACAAGCCCAGGGATATTTTCAATGGCTATATCCAAACCAACATCCGAGAAAAATTCCATTGCGGTTAAAAATTCGCCTCCCTCCGCTCTTAATTTCGTTGCCAGTTTAACTAACCCTGAGGCATCTCTGACCGCTAGCAAAGCAGTGAGCTGTTGTTTCGGTTCCGCAGATAGCTTTAGGATGGCTCGCGTTACAATTCCAAGAGTGCCCTCTGATCCACAGAAAAGTTTCCGTAGCTGATAGCCGGCATTGTCTTTCTGTACGGCGCGCAACCCATTCCATACCGTGCCGTCAGCTAGGACGACTTCCAACCCCAGTACAAACTCTTGCATCATTCCGTAACGAAACGCATGGCTGCCACCGGCATTTGTAGCAACCAATCCACCAACCTGCGCACTTCCCTCAGAGCCCAGATGCATCGGAAACATTAACCCTATCCCTTCCAGAGACTGATGTAATTGCTCGAGAATAACCCCAGCCTCCACCAAAATACTACCACCGGATAAGTCTGGAGATGAGATCGTATTCATTCGGCTAAGTGAGAGAATTACGCCTCCGGGTTCACCAAGGACTCCCGCCCCAACAAGACCGGTATTACCGCCCTGGGGGACAACTGGGACACCCTCAGCGCGACAAAGGCGAAGCACATTAGCCACTTCAGCGGTTGATTTGGGCCGAGCCACACCCAAGGGAACTTCACCATATTGATCCAACCAATCTCTTTGCCATGGCTGACAATCTTCAGGGTCGATCCAGCCCTTGGGCCCAAGTAGTGCCGTAAGCTTTGTAGATAATACATCCACTATTAGATTCTCAGATGAGTCAATTTTTGCAAAATGCAGTCACCCTCGGTAGCCGAGAACGGTTAAGCTTAAATAAATAGGTTCACAGACATAACATCCGATAATAGCCTTTATCGAACCCTACCAATCACTCTTTTCAATCAGTTCTTTAATAACCTGCCTGGTCTCAGGATCGCGCATGCCCACCGCCAAGTTTGCACTCAAAAATCCCTGCTTGTTGCCACAGTCAAAGATCCCAGCGTCGGTCTCAAAGGCATTTAACCCGTCACGCTTAAGCAGCTCATCCAGCGCGTCGGTCAGCTGTATCTCACCGCCCACACCGGCAACGGTCGTCTCGAGCAGGTCCAACACCTTAGAGGGAAGAATGTAGCGACCCAGCACGGCTAAGTTGGAGGGTGCATCTGCTGGGGAGGGTTTTTCAACCAAGCCCTTTAGTGGAACACTGTTGAACGGCTCGCTCGCCTCTCCATTCAAGTCAGCAACGCCGTAATTTTCAATCGCCTCTGAACTAACCCGCTCCACCATCACCTGGCCAATGCCGGTCTCATTCCAGGCATCAGTCATGGCGGTAAAGCTGTAGTTTTGATCCCGCGATTCTTGATCAAGCACCA
>Ga0209815_1000149_pt1 | contig 53793 bp, 46 predicted proteins | sample CoawatmetaG00DNA_FD_187507 | JGI IMG/M metagenome (GOLD analysis project Ga0209815, IMG submission 187507) | Marine microbial communities from the West Antarctic Peninsula - Coastal water metaG002-DNA (SPAdes) (version 2) | ecosystem: Environmental > Aquatic > Marine > Coastal ...
CAGAAGGCTTTCCATCCCACATAGGTTCGAATGAAGGATTTTGTTCCGCAGCCAAGGCTTGTAAAATCAGCTCACAGCAACGTTTACTAGCACCCATGGCATTAGTAGGATTAACCGCTTTATCAGTACTAACCAGTATAAAGCGCTCTACCTGCCGCTCTATAGCCACCTTGGCCATTACCAAGGTGCCTAATACATTGTTTTTTATACATTCGGCTATATTGTGTTCAACAATAGGCACATGCTTTACCGCAGCGGCATGGTAAATAATGTTGGGGTTCCAAGTAAGGATAACGTCACTTACACGACTTTCATCTGCCACTGAACCCAGCAACGGTATTATAGTGGGCACTAGTCCAACAGCACCGTTATTACGCTCTTCATTAGTAAGGTAATGAAGAGTATCGAGCAATTCATTATGCAAGGTATAGAGTGAAAACTCGCTTAGTTCAAATAATAACAACACCTTTGGTTTACGCTGCAATATTTGCCGACATAGCTCGCTACCAATACTGCCGCCTGCGCCAGTCACCATAACGACTTTACCAGTGACTTGTTCTTGTAGCATTACTTCTTCTGGTTCTGCCGGCTCCCGTGCCAACAAATCGTTGATATCCAAATCGTGTAGGTCTGCATAATCAGCTTTCCCTTGGGCCATAGCAATCAACCCTGGCAAAGTACGAATACGTACATTCAAAGGCCGAAGGTGTTCTATAATTACACTGCGCTGCTTACGAGTAATGGATGGCATTGCTAGTAATATGTCATCCACCTGGTGGTTCACTACAAATGCCTGTAATTTATCTTGAGATACAATGGGTACACCCATTAAGTCTCGTCCGTGTAGCTCAACGCCATCGTCCACAAAAGCCAATAAGATACATTCACGGCTTTGCCCCAAACCAACGGCTAATTGCCGACCTGCTGCACCTGCACCAAAAATAACTACCCGCGACTGGTGAGGCACGCCTGCACCTGCGGCACCCCCCTCATGTTGCATATGAACTGAGTCTTCAATCTTACGCAGCAACCAACGCGCAAACATACGAGAGCCGCCAACAGCCAGCAAAGCCACCATGGCATTAATGGGCACAACAGACCGCGGCACCCCCTGCACACCGCTTAAAAAGGCAACCAATCCCCATAGTGCTGCGTACACCACAACAGCCTTCACAATAGACCATACGGCCCTCATGCCTAAGTACCGAATAATCGCCCTATAAAGCCCAAAGTGAGCAAACACAGGCACGGCAAACACTGGAGCAAACAGCACCACCAATACTATAGGGTTATTCACGCCTCCACGGGGCCAGTACCAATTATCCAAACGTAGTGAAAACGACAACCAAAGGGCGCCAATGAGCAATACAGAATCTGCAGCAATAAGCATACTACGCTTTACTGAGCGGGGTATTGAAAGAATGGATTTAAACATAGTGTGCATTAAGTTATTCGTCTACTTTTGCGCTTCGTTCAGTACGTTTGTGATGACCCTACAAGTCTTATCGATTTCATCAACTGTTAATGTCGGATGGACCAAAAACATCAGAGATGTCTCTCCAAGCTCTTGGGCGTTTGGCAGTCGTTTTTGAGGACGAAAACCAGTATTGTCAAAAGCATGTTCTACATAAACTTCAGAGCACGAACCAGAATAACAAGGTACCCCTTGTCGATTAATCTCTTCCATTATTCGGTCACGATTCCAATCGATATTTAAGACCTCAGTATCAACAAACACATACGCCTTATAACCTGCATGGTCTATATACTCAGGAACTGTAGGAACACGTAAACCAGGTAGATTTTGAGCTGTTTGCCAAATTTTATTGGTATTTTCTACACGCTTAACAGTCCAATCTTGCATGCGCTTTAACTGAATGCGACCAATTGCGGCTTGCATTTCAGTCATACGCCAATTGGTTCCAAATGAATCATGTAACCAACGAAATCCAGGAGCATGCTCTCGCTCATAGATTGATTCCCAAGACTTACCGTGATCTTTATAGGACCACATTTTTGACCATAATTCGTGGTCATTCGTAGTCACCATGCCGCCCTCACCACCGGTAGTCATTATTTTGTCTTGGCAAAAACTCCAACAACCAATGTGCCCAATCGACCCCACAGCCTTACCTTTGTATTTAGCGCCATGTGCCTGAGCACAGTCTTCAACTACAAATAAATCAAACTCATTTGCTAAAGCCATCATCTCATCCATTTCGCATGCCCATCCCGCTAAATGCACACAGAGTATCGCTTTTGTTTTAGAGCTGATCTTTTCACGAACAGCTTCTGGCGTGATATTTTGAGAATCTTTAGATACATCGGCAAAAATAGGAACAGCACCCGCACTCACGATTGACGAAACTGAAGCTAAGAAAGTGCGAGATGTAACAATGACTTCATCACCGACGCAAACATTTAAAGCTTTAAATGCTAAATCCAACGCTACTGTTCCATTCATAACAGCTACAGCGTACTCAGCATGACACCAAGCAGAAAACTCCTTTTCAAAATCCCTGCCTTCAGTTCCCGTCCAGTAATTCACCTTATTGGATAATAAAACGGAAGATACTTTATCTGCTTCTTCTTGCGTAAACGAAGGCCATGGGGAAAATATTATGTTTAACATGTTAATTCTTTAAACTCATCGATCCAAACTCTAGTTGCTTGAATATAATTATTAGTTAAAGGATGAACTCGAGTATATTTATTAATAATACCTATAGAGCTCCATCCTAATTGTTCAGGGGCAATAAAATCTTTTTTAGGATTGTCTGCAACATACACTATTGATTTATTAGGATGTTCACGTTGAATGGCTATAAATGAATCCAGCTCAGGCTTACCAACACCAACTTCCTCAGATATAAAAATATATTCAAAAAAGCGTTCAATATCTAAAGAAACAATTTTCAGTCGTTGAGTTATACTTCTACCATCAGTGATCAAGTATATAGGTATATTTTTCTTCTTGAGTTTCTCAAGAATTGACATTACACCTTCATGTAATTTTATATTAGGCGTATGATATCTGTAGGATAAAATTAAATGTTCTTTTAGTATTGTTGGCAATTCATGCTCAGAAATAATATAAGAAAAAACATCAGGAACCTTTTCATTTAAAGCTTTTATAAAAGTTTTATAAGTATTTTTTGAATATAACCTCTCGATTAAATCCGATGAAAACTTATAACCCGACAAAACATAATCCATTTCAGAGTAAAGGGTGTCATCTAAATCGAATACGACTACATCATAATCTAAAAGTTTAGCCATTAGAAACTAACACCTCAGCGTCATAACGAAGCATAACTAGTTGATCTTCCCAGTCATCTGTATAGGATAGTTTTTGATCTAAAAAAACCTCCCTTAATAAAAACTCAGGATACCGTGCTCCTGCCGCATTACTGAGAGGAAACCCTCCCCCGAATCTTGGGTTAATTTCAATTCCATAAATTTTATCAGTTTTTTTTGACTTAAAAACTTGAAGTGTTAAACAACCAAAAGCAGCTTCAAGCTTAGACATTGGTTCTTTAAGTAAATCAATCAATTTTTTATTGGTGCGTCCCTTGCTTATTTCTCCGCCTCTAACCTCAACTCTTTGCCTGGGAACCATACAAATAAGCTCACTCTGTTGGGTGTAATATACATCAACGGTATATTCATCAAATTCTTCATTAGAAATTATTTCCATATACATCATCTCAGACTTTGAAATATCCCATGTATCAAGCTCATCTTGTGACTGTAATATACGAATATTTTGACTCAAACTTCCCGATATAGGTTTTGAAAAGCATGGGAATGTTATATTTTCTAACGAATAGGTAACTGGTACTGGAAAACCAATCTTATCAAACAAGTCATGAGTTAACCTTTTATCTCTGCAAGGAACAACTAATTCGCTATTAGATACAACAAGAGTAATTCCTAGATCTTTAAATTTTTGCTTATATTTAGCAAGCTTTAATAATTCAGTATCTATCGTTGGCACAACCAACTTTATTGATTCTTTAATACAAAGGATTTTTAATTCATCAATGTATTCATCTTTAAGTACGTGTGGCAATTCAAAGCTTTTGGTTAATAAATTACAAGCCGCAGACATATTTGGATTAATATCTGCACCAAATACATTTCCTTCAATACTTAGATCTTCAATAGCTTTTCGAAATGCATTTACCAGTGAAACCCTTCTTCCTGCTGACAGAACAAGAACATTATTTTCCATATTATTATTTCCAGTAAATAAAGGCATCGTTACGTGGCTATTTGCTGAAACATCTTCTTTAGTAAGTACTTTTTTAATTGTAAAAAACAGTATCTTCAAATCGAGCCAAAAACTTTGGTTGTCAACATACCACACATCTAACTTAAACTTCTCTTGCCAGCTAATCGCATTACGACCATTAACTTGCGCCCAGCCAGACACCCCTGGACGCATCTCATGACGACGAGACTGCTCTGGTGAATACAAGGGAACATACTCCATTAACAATGGACGTGGCCCAACCAAAGACATATCACCCTTAACCACATTCCATAACTCGGGCAATTCATCCAAGCTTGAGGAACGTAAAAACTGGCCAAACTTGGGTAAGCGTACTGAATCTGCTAATAGCCCCCCATTAGAATCTCGTTCATCGGTCATAGTACGAAATTTAATCATCTCAAACGGCTTAGCACCTTTACCTGGGCGTACTTGCTTAAATAAAATAGGTGAACCTAATTTAGATCGGACTAACCAAGCCACAACTAAACACAAGAGTAACAATAAAGGTAAACTGAGAGTAATTAAGAATAAATCAAGTAACCTTTTCATCATTTACCTATTTTCAAATACACTGCTTCTAAGTCATCAACCAATTTATCGGCCAACTTTTGCCTGTCAAATTCCAAAACTGCTAATTTTTTTCCTCGAGCTCCTTTGATGACAAGGTCTGTCCGATTACTAGCCGCATCTTCTAAAGCATCAGCAAACGCAATAGGATCATCTGGGGGTATAGTAAACCCGCAATTGTTGATCTCTATCATATCCGCCAACCAGCCTGGATAATTGTTTAAGACAGGTAAGCTCGCTGATATGTAGTCAAAGAATTTGTTAGGCGACGTTCCATAGTAAAACACAGGGATATTCGCTAATATTTGCAACCCTACATCCGTAGCAGACATCAATCCAGCGAGCCGCTTTTTACTTACTGGATCATGAAATATAATATTACATAAAGCGTCTCTATCTGCCCGATCTATTAGTGCATTCTTAAGTTTACCCTGGCCCACCAACAGAAACTTAATATCATCTCTACCACGCAATTTGAGCTCCCGCGCAGCATCCAATACGCTATCCAATCCATTTGCTATGCCGTGTGTACCTGCAAATAATACTAGAAGGTCATCCTCACTAATTTGCTCAGGTCTCCAACTCTCCACGTCGCCACCGAATATATCTAAATCACAACCATTAGGTATCAGACTGATTTTGGAAGGCGCGATACCCCTTTTTTCCACGCCTTTAGCGATGCCTGGAGAAAGAGCCACAACATGGTGAGCTGAATGGTAACTAACCCACTCTAGCAAGGACATTAAACTAAGTGCAAATGGGTTAGTAATAACACCCATTGCCTTTGGCAGTTCTGGCCAAAGATCTCGCACTTCAAAAACAAATGGCTTACTTTTGAGCCACCGAGCAACGATTCCTGGAATACCCGCCGTGAGGGGTGTAGTGGTGGCAAAAATAAGATCGTATTCTTCAGTAAAAACTAACTTTAGTCCGCGAGCGACATACTTTATAAAAGTAAAAGTACGCTTGGCAAATCCATCGGCATTAGAGTATTCCAACCCAAACTCTATAACCTCGATGCCATTCACGACCCCCCGACGCTGACCATTAGTAAATGGTCCTGCTAACCCTGTATTAGAGCCTAAATAACTACCGCAAATTACGGTGACTTGATGCCCTCGATTAACCAATCGACGAGACATGCCATATGACCGAATGCCTGAGGAGCCAGCAGGTGACGAAAAATGCTGATGAAAATAAAGAACTTTCATATTAACTATCGATAGTCACTAGTAAACTTTCCAGCTAGGCCAATCTCTACTTCAGATACAGGTACAGATACAGATATAGATATAGATACAGATTCTTTATTCATGTAAAACATAGAAACCCAGCCTTCGGTTAAACGCGCTCTAAGAATTGGAACATCAGAAGTAACTGCCAACAAACTAGCTCCATCTGATACTAATACTCCTTCAAAATTATTATCAATCCTCCAATCACCATCAATAAGGGCCAGCGAAGGACTGCTTTATAATCAAAGCTATTTACTTCATCAACAATAAATAATCTATTTTCACTTAGGTTGAGTGTCCTGCGCATTTGAAATCTATATAACCCGCGGAAGTAATTACACCAGCATCACGACTCTTTTGTCAATATAAGCAAACTCATGGAGCGCAACGTTCTCTAGATTCGCAAAGACAACACCTTGCTCGATAAATACGTTGGGATCCATCTGCTTTAAAATCCGACGATAATGAAGCGCCCGCAGATACATACCTCGCATGTGAGGTAACCCTTTTGCATTTGTGATCCATGCATATATTAAAGATGAGTATATCGGGATTTTTAGCAAAAATAATCTACTAACAATGTTCTCAAAAATAGCCAAAGGAAAATACACTATTGGAGAAACCAAAATTTTCATCACCAAAGTCAATGCCCGTGAGGTTTATCGCCTGAGGCGACTCGTGATTCATTAATATGCATTAAAAAAATTCGTCAAAAACCAGCCTTGGCCTCATCTTCCTATCTCCGTGTGCTCTTGACCTAGACAGGTGTATTGAGCAACCACAGTTCATTATTCTAAGTAGGTAAATGTATTGACCAGAAAAAACTGCATAAATAACGCTAAGACTGAGCGAAACTTGGGCGCCAAAACATTGAACAATCCCCTGACTACCAATAGAGGGACACGCTATCAAAGCACGGCGGCCGTCTTTTTAATTAGAAAGCAAGCCTTTGCCATTTCAAGATCCTCATCATCATCAATGTCCATTGCGGACACCCAATTTAATGGATGGAGGATGTGCTTTGGAGTAAAAAACGTTTTACTTTTCTTTAATGCGGGGACTCGAGCTATCCAAAGAGCGCCGCTTGGGCAATATAGCGGAGGCAAGTCTTGAGACCTAGATATTTTAGCTTTAGGAAAAAGATATTCAGGGATACCACTACCGCTTAGCCTCGCTGCCCACCAAGGATTCATCCATCCAAAACGAAAACAACTTAGTTGAGCGGATACTTTTTGATCAATAAAATTCTGAACCGAAGCAGTAATATCCACCGCATCCCGCAGAGGGCAATTTGACATAAGCTGAGATACTACATCGAAATTTACTCCCCAATGAAGCTCTGCTTGCTTTAGAGCTGCGAGGGTGGCCTCACTTGATGGTGCTATATCATCAGCTGCCGAGCTTCTCAAGAAAGGCACCTCGGCGCCAAATGAACGTGCTATTTGCGCGATTTCTTCGTCATCGGTAGAGACTAGTACCCGATCATACTGATTTGATCGCAAAGCAGCCTCAATAGTCCAAGCGAGCATTGGCTTTCCGTGAAAGTCCAGAATATTCTTGCGAGGAAGTCGCTTTGATCCTCCACGAGCCAAAATAATTGCTATATGTTTCATCACTAAATTCTCGTAAACTATTGTAAACACCCTTGAATCAGCACCTATTTCTGCGTAATGCCCTGTAGTACATTCCAAGGCAATAGTGCCTCTGTTTTTTCTAACGTATCCGCTGGACCAATGTGGTTGAGAATATGCAATACGTACGCATATGACTCAAGGTTATTGGCTTTGCCTCTTATACCGTGGCCAGTTTCACTTGACCACTGCATATCATCATCCAATTTAGTATTCAATGATGTGCATTTAAATCCAATTGACCGCCAAATCGGGACTCGATATAAATTAGGGGGCTATTGACCTTGCTCAGGAAAATTTTAGCACAATTTTCTCCAGCCAACGAAACTTAATAGTCATTTGTACTTACTCATTATTGTCCTTGGTTCGATTAAATTATTGTCCAGCCACCGTCTACAGGAATCACGCTCCCGGTAATATATGATGAAGCATCCGATGCAAGGAACAACGCTACACCCTTCATATCATCGTGTTCAGCCATTCGTCCTAATGGGGTTTTAGCTATATAGTTTGTTAGAAATGGCTCCGCCTGATTATCAAAATAACCACCGGGTGATATACAATTAACTCGGACATTTTTTTTACAGTAGTAGGATGACAGGTACTTTGAGAACGCAATAATTCCGCCCTTGACAAATGGGTAATCCGGCTCCGTTTCGAAGCCTACTCCTTCATAAATATTCATGTCTGGCGCAACCATCCCATAAATTGATGCTATGTTTATAATACTTCCTTTTCCCTGAGCGGACATAGCATTGCCAAACGCTCGACAGGTGATAAAAGTTCCTCTCGCATTGACTGCCATTGACCTATCCCAGTTTTCCGTTGAGTCATCGTAAAATTTTTTCATTGGTCTGTCACAACCAGAATTAATTAGAATATCTGGCACTTTAAAGTCATCCGAGATTACGGATAAGGCCTCGTGTACACTATTCTCGCTAGACTGATCTAGTTTAACGCCTCTTACATCGAGACCTGCTACATTAAAATCATCTACAGCAGGGAGATAATTCTCTTCAGATCTCGACGCTATATAAACTCGCGCACCCGCTTCGGCAAGCGCCTCCACCATAGGCAGGCCAATCTTTCCTGCACCACCAATGACTACCGCACAGCGATCTTTTAAAGAAAATAATTCATTATTATGCATAAAACACCTATTTATAATTCATTATAAGGCTGCTCACTCGAAGAACAACTCAGACAAGACTGTCTTTTTCTCCATATACCATTGAGTCTCATGAACAAACTTAACTGAGTTTATTTTCTGAGAAACAATGAATTCATCTTTAATACTTTCAATATATGATCGTAATTTCTCAAATTTCTCTGATCCCACTGGCTCTAAAATCCTCCCCATCGGAACATGTGCCCAACCAGACTGTTTTTCTGGCAAAAAGTCCAAACTAGACTTGAGAGTCCTCCGAATGCAAGAAATTGTCGCGTTCTCATCATAACCTTTTGCAACGACACACCCATCCGGATTGATCTGTATTCCAAAAACACTAAATAGAAATGGTGGGACTTCTGATAAAGCTGAATCCAGAGCAGTTGAAGCTTGTTCCGTCCACATATTATTCCACACCCCATCAGGCCATTTGAAGACGCAATATTCAACCCCTAAATTTTCAGGTCGAACCCAATAATGAAGACTATCCTCCAAGATAGACGAAATTTTCTCCTGTAAATCAGCTAATTTACGCGCTGTTTCTCTTTCAAACTCAATTCCAGAAAGGAGTGCATAAACTTCCAATTCTTTGGGCGCAGGGTCTCGTGATAGTAAACTGTCTTTAGTGAACAATCCTCGTGATTTAGCAATTGGCTCTGGGGAAAATTCATTACTCTCCCAAGTCCTATTACCAACTAGCTCATAAGAGCCTTTTAACGCAATAAAATGAGAGTTTTGAGGAAATTTCATATCGGCTAGTCCTTGTCTTTTTGGATTAAGTTACACTAATCCATTTTCGCTTAACATCGAATAAACTTCTTCATCGGACAGCATATTACTCTCTGATGTGACAGGACCATCAATGTGCTGAAGCTTGCCATAAGATTTTTTATATCCAGCGGCAACAGATGAGTCTGAATCTAGAGTATCCGGAAGGATCGTGTACCAACTGCCAGAATACACTGTTCTTTCAACTTCGCTTTGAGTAACCAATTCTTCATATGCTTTTTCACCAGGCTTGTGGCCAATAATTTCATATTTGAAATCAGAATTTATAGACACAGCTTTAGCAAGGCTCATAATACTGCAGCAACCCATATTCTTGACGAATATTTCTCCTCCAACCATATTTTCTGAAGCATATACGCATAAATCCAAAGCTTGAGACATTGAAAGGAAGAATCGAGTCATATCTTTTGAAGTGATGGTGAGCGGTTCGCTATTTTCAATTTGATCCCTAAAAATACTTAGTACTGAACCACTAGTGTTTAAAACATTTCCAAATCTAACGCTCGAAAACTTAGTACCATGCACTCCCCCATGATGGTTCGCGGCGGTAATCAACCTCTCACCGAGCAATTTAGTAGCTCCCATAGTGCTAGTAGGATTAACTGCTTTATCGCTACTGGTATAAATAACCTTATCCACATTAGCACTTATGGCAGCATTGATAACATTATTAGTCCCAACTATGTTTGTTTGCATCGTCTCAAAAGGATTATACTCAGACAAATACACGTGCTTAAGCGCAGCACAGTGGTATACAACGTTTACGCCTTCAAATGCCTTATGCAACCGATCAGCATCACGAATATCGCCAACAAATAATCTAAGTTGGCTTCGATATTTATCTTTGAATTTTTGATCTAACGTAAACAGGCCATTTTCGTTATGATCAAAAGCGCAAACGGTATGGCCCTCACCAAGAAGCCTCTCAATCATTGCCGAACCAATAGACCCGCAGGCGCCCGTGACTAGAATTCTATATTTTCCACTTGTCATAATAAATCCAGCTCATAATTTTCGTTAATTTAAATCTTTCTATTTGAAATTTACCTCTTGCTGATATCCCTGATTAATCTGCGGCCCGTGAGATTATAGTCATCGCATGGCTCAGTTCAGTTACTAGCGCAAAGAGGCAGTACCATTGAATATTTTTGATTGGTGAACGAACCAGCTCTTAAAAAGGATTCTGCATACATACTTCTCATCTACATAATTTTTCTCGCTTCTTTACTTCTTCGTTTCAGCTATTTTTTTTAATTCAACTAACAACAAGGTTTGACAAGATGTTGGGATTACGAGCTCCACTTGACCCCTTTGACGTTACGTAAGTACAGGTAGCACAATCCAAAGCCCCATTTACGCTGGTTATGCGTCAACCTAACCAGCCAATCGGCTATGAGGCCATTATCACTACAAAGCTTTGCCTGATAGCGATAACAGGTCTGACTTACGCCAAACGCTTAGCAAGCTAAGCGTCTGCTTACGTCCCTACTTGATATGACTGCCTATAATCCCCCATTATAAACGTCAATTAAAAGTAGGGGGCTTCTCGGTTATAGCAGTTGTCGAGGTGAAACCCCACCAATTGCTGTATGTGGACGAACATTATTATAGGTCCATTGCCACTGTGTAGCCAATATTGGACCCTGTGTATATTATGGTAAGCACGCCCTACTAGGAAGCCTAAGGTAATATAGGCAACTTGCCGTAGTCATATGACTTTGCGAGGTCGTGGTTTTTAGTGTCATTTATTATTGACTCCGCAGGTAGTCCGTTATCACATCGAAGTGCTAGTGGCTTGCCGCGCCATTCGATAATTTGTTGCAGCGATCTTATAACGCGCTGGGGTGGCAATGATATGTCTATCAATCGCCAGACTTTCGCGGTTAAAATCATCAATCACATTAAATGTACGAATCGAACGGCCATTTTTGAGAAAGTCACTCATGAAGTCCATCGACCACACCTGATTAATTTCAGATGGGACGGCGAGTGTTTCAGGCTTATCTCGCTTAATACGGGACCTGGGCTTTATCCTCAGGTTTAGCTCAAACTCATGGGAAATGCGGTACACGCGCTTGTGGTTCCATTTAAACCCTTTTTTGTTGCGTGAAAAATAAAAGCATAAACCAAAATCCCACTGCTTCTGAGCCTCTGTAAGCCGCCTCAATCAATCTTCTATTTCTGCGTTTTCATCTGATAGAGTTGGCTTGTCAAAGTAACAGGTAGTGCTTATAGACAAAACGTCACACACAATACGGATGCTGATGTCATAGTGTCATTTAGCCTTGCAAGCCAGTTCTCGACGCCGAGCTGGCTTCACCAATTTTTTGCGATGATGCCCTTGGCAATTTCAGCTTTGAGCCGGTCCTTGGATACATCTTTTTTAGGCGTAGATTTTCGTCTTCAAGCTCTTTCATACGCTTCATAAGTGACGCGTCCATGCCGCCAAATTTGACGCGCTATTTATACACACTGACAGAGCTAATTCTGTGCTTACGGCACAAATCTGGCACTGTGACGCCAGCTTCATTTTGTTTCAAGATAGTGATAATCCGGCTATCCGTAAATCTTGATTTTTCATGTCGATCATCTTCATTTAGTGTACGAAAAAATCTTACTTAAAACTGGTCTTATTTACGGGGGATTACAATGACCTTGACTTTGAGAAACCAACTGAATTGGCGCGAGGCCTGAGGATTAATCAGATGTTTTTTGTTCTGACGCATTGCAACGCAAAGTTAATCTCCCTTTACTTACTCTACACGATTTTTAGTCTAATGCCATATCCTAAGAAGCGTATTGGTTTCATTTTTAATTTTACTAATGATCCTATCTTCTCGGATTTTAGTAATTTTAGATGCTTCCGAATCCTGAAACTGTGAATGAAATTCAACATATAAAACATTGATATATTCTATCGATTTATCAGCAATCAAACTTTCTAATAGCTCAACTTCAGCTCCCTCTATGTCCATTTTTACCAAAATTTTATCATAAAGCGCACTCTGTCTTTGCAGGTATTCACTAAAATTGAAAATTTTTACCTCAATTGATTTTGGCTCAGAACCACTATAGAACTTAGAATTGTGCTCTATATTAGTTGAACCTCCTTGAGATAATATGCCTCCTTCTGAGTCATCCAAACCATAAAAGTTTACATGTGAATCTTCCCTACCTATTCCGCCTTTGTTCAACTTTACCTTGCCACTTTTAACGGCAGGTATTTCCTCTAGAAATGGATAGCAATTGGGATTAGGCTCGAACATTTCAAATTCAATATTGCTCTGATTAAAAAATTTGGAAAACCAATGGTATCCCTGACCTAGGTTGGCCCCACAGTCAACAAATAGCACGTTTTCGGTTTCCGAGTACTGGCTTCTTGAATCATAGTTGGCATATAAAAGCTCTATGTAGCCATGCCAGATTCGCTGAAAGCGTACTAATAATATTTGGGGCCTTCTTAGAACTTTAAATAACTTATCTAGCATTTTTAGGATCCTTTACTGGTAAACAAGATCGTATCCGAGTAGTTCCTCTCGGTACCCCTTTTTCTATTCCCAATTTTTTGAAGATTAAATGTATATCAGGTCATAACATCGGCGGTTACTATAGTGGTCAAGTACAACGGCCCTAGAGTATTTTAACCACAGAGTGATGCGCATCAAATTTCTCAATAAAAAAGTACAATGCAGCTATTCCATAAAGAGGCCATGAAACCACTTTTTTGAGGATTTTTTCATATTTCCACCTAAAGTTTTGACGCGTTATGTCGTCCAATGGTGTAACGAAGTGTTACTGTATATAGAGGTTGGAAAGTATAAACAGATAGCAAGTATTAGCAACAAAAAAAGATTGAGTTTCTGAGTGCTTAATTGAAAATCGTGCGGGAGGGACTATGCATTGAGGCAGAGATAATCTGTTAAGCAATGTGAACATAATGCCCAAGTATTTTCAGCTCTACCTACCCATATATATTTATTCCACAATCAACAAAAAATTCGTTCGCTGTTTGATACACAAGAGAGCCCACGCTTTGTCTTTACACTATGATACTTTAAAACATTTCTTGAATTATATTTCCTAAACACTGAAGAATATCTCGAAAATCGAGACACCCCTATGCTTGACTTATCTGAGACGATCACCGAAGGCGAAAATATTGATGAAAATAAAGAACCTTCATTGAGACCACTGAAACTCAGTTATAAGACTTCCAGATGTATTAACTTCAATCTCCAGAACGGGAGCCCTCTGCTTTTGCATATAAAATAATGAACTCCAACCTTCTGTTAACTTAGCACTTATTATGGGTATATCTGAAACAACGGTTAACAAATGACCGCCATTTGATACTACGACTCTTCCATTTCTGCTATCTAGAGTCCATTCGCTATCCAGCAATCGCCAACGCATGACTGCTTTCTTCTCAAAGCCACTTATTAAATCTTCTACTATTAATCGTTCCTTGGATAGGCAAATTTTTCTTATATGCTTTGCATTCTTAGCATCAATGTAGCCTGCGGCGCATATATACTCAGACCTATCACTCAAAATTGACGTGATAGTATTAGGTTTTAACCAGTCACCAAAAAGAAACCTACTTAACTTTGGCATCTGATCTCTATCATCGAACTGAACTGTGTTGTGACCCACTGTACCATTGAAATACCAGGACAAATCAGGAACAGAATTGTAGCTATAAGATCCTGCATCTCGCAGCATATTCTCACCCTTATTCCAAAGATCTAAATGAAGAGCATCAGCTTGGCTGGGCCTATACCGAAAAACAGGAACCCGAAGAACTGCACTCACTTCACCACAGCGGACTATTTTGTAGCCCCCCGCATCAAAGTCACAATTGACATATGGAGGAGGCTCAGTATTGGAAGGACTAATACCCAACCACGCTAAATGATTATCCCAATCACCACTCTCAAGATAGGCACGACGGCCTTCGAATAATGCCATAGCAAGCTGAACACTTGGTCGATAATCTCTGTAGCCACTGTCAGTTAGCGGTAAAAGACGAGCGCCATCATTTGCACCTATATTTGGTCCATCACCACTATCTTTTGAAACCATTTGATACAACCAATTCGTCGCCAACGACAGACGCTCATATGCATTTCTTGAAAAGCTATCCAAACCAAAGTCACGACGCCAAAGCTCAACAAAACAAAGGGTATCTAATGCCATACGGTGATAATTTAATGAATGCTGACTGAAACTCCCGTCAATCTCTATCAAATTATTTATTCTATTTTCTAACCAATAGAGACCAAGCATCTGCCACTTCAATCCACTTGAGCAACCTGAAGCAACCAGGATGCTTCCCCCAATATATAAAGCCGCAGCTTCAGAGGTTCCATGATTATTATTCTGCGCGATGCCATATGATATTGTGGAAGAAATTCTTTTAAGATGTGTTTCTATAAGACTTTTCATTCCAGGTAAAACTATTTTTTGCTGACCTAAAATTTTCAAACAACAAGCCAAGTTAATGATCCGAATAGATGCCTCTTGCCCACATTTCCAATTAGGGCCTCTGAAAGGAGGATTTTTAGATGACCAATCGCTAATCCAAGAATTTAGCTTAGTAAGGGATTCTCTATCTCCATTTCTAGCTCTCTGCGCAAAGGCTATTGCCCAATCCATCCTTGAAAGCTCCCAAACCACTTTTATATCCCCAAAGCCTGAATCAAAGTCTGAAATTAACCACCAATGCTCCAACGGAAAATCACATGATATTTTAGTAAGAGGATTTTGTAGCCAATCTGGAGGATGTCCCTCAACAGTAATATCCAAAATCCCGAATAAAGTCCCTGACTCTTTCCAACTATTTATTGGCTTGAGATGCGATATAGGTAATTTCGAGTGCGAAAAAAATGGTCCGCGAGGCACATCACTCTTCAATCTGCAAGCCGGATGCAGACTACTCTTGAGTCCAAGTCTATATATGAGCACAAGACCGATATTTGATATGCCTAAAGCAATAACTGTTTTAATTTTTATTATAATTAATCGCATAATTTTAGATGGCTTTTGATATCGGAGAATATGTGATCCCAAGGATGGATTAAGCAAGCGCTCCACAAAAATCTATGGCTCCTATTTTACGCAACTGGCCTTTAACCTTATCTGATAAAAACTCTTTGTGTTTCACTAGAACTACCACTATATCTGCCTCTGCGAGAGCACTTTCTAGACTAATTATAATGAACTCTGAATTACTCTTAATATTAGGTTCTACTGCCAAAATCTCAACCTGATGATGCTGTAATGAACGAGCTACTTTAATAGCAGGAGACTCTCGGAGATCGTCGATATCTGGTTTAAACGATAGACCTAAGCACGCAACCTTGACTTTACTACTAAGATTTACCGAACTTTTTTGATTGTTTACCGCTTTTAATATTGCATTTACCACCCAATCTGGCTTGGAGTCATTCACCTCCCTGCCTTTTTGAATCAATCCAGCATTTTCCGGATCGCCCGAAACTAAAAACCAAGGATCTACCGCAATACAATGGCCGCCGACACCAGGACCAGGACTTAAAATATCTACTCGTGGATGATGGTTAGCCAACCGAATAAGATCCCATACATCGATTTCATGAGTCCCACAAATTTTTGATAACTCATTAGCGAAAGCTATGTTGACATCTCTAAAACTATTCTCGGCCAACTTACACATTTCAGCAGTCTTTGATGTTGTCTCTAAAATTTTTCCTTTAACAAAAGTCTTATAGAAATCTGCTACTACAGTAGTACTTTTTTGAGATAAACCTCCGATAATCCTGTCGTTCTCAATCAGTTCGATTATTATTTTCCCGGGCAACACTCTCTCAGGACAATAAGCAATATTAACTTGGCACGTATCTACGTTCTCTTCAACTAGGATTTTTTCAACAAGATGAGTTGCACCCACAGGGCAAGTTGACTCCAATATAATGATATCATCTGCCTTAATCAGTGGAGCTATTGATCGTGTAGCAGAAACAACGTAGCTTAAGTCTGGAGTTGGGATTTCCCCTTCAATATGAAATGGAGTCGGAACACAAATCATATATATGTCAGCGATTTGGGGTGTAAGAAAAGCTTTTAACCTTGCTGACTCTACAGCCGACTGAACAAACAAATCCAGTTCTGGCTCAACAATGTGTATTTGGCCCCTATTAATGGTGTCAACTGCTATTGGATCGACATCAACACCAGAAACACTATAGCCATAATGTGCTAAAAGAGCCGCTGTAGGTAACCCAATATACCCCAAACCAACTACACAGACAGTTTTTGATCTAATTATCATGGTAAAACGACTCTTTAATTATACTTACGATTTGTTTACTTGAAGTACCGTCCCCATAAGGGTTCAAGGCTTTTGCCATTTCTTGATAGGCGATTTGATCAGAAAATAGTCTTTGGACATTCGATATGATCTGCGCCTTACTAGACCCAACTAAAATCACATTCCCAGAACTAACTGCTTCAGGCCGTTCAGTGGTATCTCTCATAACAAGGACTGGCTTACCGAGACTTGGAGCCTCCTCTTGAATTCCCCCTGAATCAGTAAGTACAAAATAACAGTGGTTCATTAAATAAATGAAAGGCTCGTAAGATAAGGGGTCTATGAGATGCACATTATCTAAATGTCCAACTATCGACATCACCGGTTTTTGAACATTGGGATTCAAATGAACTGGATATACGAAGTTGATGCTGGGCGACATTAGTGCTAAATCTTTAATTGCATGGCATATATTGATGAAGCCTTCTCCAAAATTTTCTCTACGATGGCCAGTAATAAGCACAAACCGATCATTCTGCCAGTCAAAATTCAATACGCTTGACAACGTACTGATTAACTTAGTTTTTAAGTTTATATCAACTCTTATTTTTTCAATTACCCAGTACAAAGAATCAATCACGGTATTCCCTGTAACAAATATTGAACTGCTTGCAACATTTTCTCTTAATAAATTCTTTTCACTCAATTCTGTTGGTGCGAAATTCCATTTAGCTATTTTACTAACAACCTGTCTATTGAATTCCTCAGGAAAAGGAGAGTTTATATCAAACGTCCGAAGGCCAGCCTCAACATGACCAACGGGAACTCCGGCATAGAATGCTGCCATTGACGCCGCAAGCGTTGTCGTGGTGTCGCCATGAACTAAAATTAAGTCGGGTTTGGCTTTTTTAAAAATGGTGCTCATACCTAGCAAGATACTAGACGTAATGTCACTCAAACTTTGACCTGGCTTCATTAAATTTAAATCGATATCTGGAGTTAAATTAAAAACGCTTAATACCTGATCCAACATCTCTCGGTGTTGACCGGTAACGCAAACCATAGTCTCAAAATACTCTTCGTCCTCCAAAAGAGCATTGCATAGCGGCGCCATTTTAATAGCTTCAGGTCTGGTGCCAAAAATAAGCATTACTTTTGTTTTCATCGAACATCCTTATAAAAACAAAAATAAGCATTACTTTTGTTTTCATCGAACATCCTTATAAAAATGAATTTCAAAAAAAATATCACTTAGAATTCCTCATCTGCATAGCCGCCTCAATAACTACCCGAGATACTTCAAAAATCTCGGGTGCCGGGATTGGTGTGGGTGAGCCATTCTCAACTGCTTCACAAAATTTTCTTACGCATTCTTCTTGGCCTTTATCTTGGCGCCATAAGTTAAGGCGCTTGAAATTACTAAAGCCATAGCCTTTCATCTTTATAAAATTATCGATTTGAATATTCTTTCCGGCAGTGAAAACTTCTATTCGTTCTTTAGGAAAACTAGGGGCTCCATTAGCAAAATAATGGATTGTTCCCAGGGACCCGTCAGAAAATTTCAATGTCAGAGACACCTTATCTTCACCCCACCGCTGCTGCCCATTATCTCCCATTGCCGATGCTGTAATCGACTGAATTTTCTGCCCCACAATAAACCGCATCAAATCGACAAAATGACATCCCTCTCCAATGATTCGGCCTCCGCCTAGACTCTGATTCTGGGTCCAGTGATCGAGAGGTATAGAACCCGAATTTATAGTCATTATTATTGATAATGGCTCAGTGCGGCCTTCAAGTAGTTCCATCATCTTTTTAGTATGGGGTGCAAAACGCCTATTAAAACCAACCATCAAGTGGACAGGGTTATTAGAGGACTGGCTTTCCTTATATGCAGCCTCTACTCTGCTTAATTGCTCTAGATCAATCGCAAGCGGTTTTTCAACAAAGACATTTTTAAGTGCTCTCAATCCTTTTTCAACAAATTCGGCATGGCTACTATGCCGCGTCGCTATAGCAAGACTATTAACTTTTTCATCTTCTAAAACCTCTTCAAAATCAGCAACCGCAGAGCTGAATCCGAATTTTTTTCCATTAATTGCACCGCTAATGCCGCCCGCAGACAAAATAGATATAAGATTTGCGCCGCTTGATTTGAAAGCTGGAATCAGGATTCGTGATGCATAATTTCCTGCTCCAACAAAGGCTATGTTTGCAACCTGGGGGTTTAGTTTTGACTTATTTTTCAGATTAACTTTGCGAATAATTCTCGCTTCCCTTGAAGAAGTATATTCTAAAATAACCCCAAGAAGACTCGAGTCCTCACTGAGTGCTTTATATGCGCTCCCTGCGTTTTCAAACTTGAAGTTGCTAGAGGTTAATCGTTCGACCTGAAGCATTTTATTGGAGAGTAAATCTAAGATCGCTTCAAAATTTCTCTGGGCTGTCCATCTTACAAAACCAATCGGGTAATCTAGTCCCGACTCATAATAATTAGGATCATATCTCCCGGGACCAAACGAGCAAGAGACCCTGACTTCAATCTCTTTTGAATAAAACTCAGGCCGCTCAAGCCCTAACCCAGTAAGGCCAATTTGAATAACTCTACCTCTCATACGAGAAATAGTCGCTGCGGTATTCATTGGATCGCTTTTTTTAGTGGCAGCACAGACAAGAACACCATCGAGACCAAACCCACCTGATAATGATTTTGCAAAAGAGTCTATATCGCCTTGGCCTTCCATATTAAAAACCTCAGCTCCAAAACTAGCAGCTAAATCCAGCTTCTCTTGATCATAGTCCACAGCGAGCACCTGACAACCATTAGCAATCAAAATTTGAGTTGCTATTAAGCCAATTAATCCAACTCCAATTACAGCAAATTTCTCACCTATTTCAGGCTTAGCTAATCTTATACCTTGCAGGGCAATGCTACTTACTACCGTATATACTGCATCTTCATCAGAAACGTTTTCTGGGATTTTAACAACAAAATGTGCTGGAGAAATAATCATATCAGCATGTGAGCCAGCCGAAACCACTCGGTCACCAACGCAAAGTCCGCTGACTTTTGAACCGATCTGCTCCACAATCCCAACATTTGAATATCCGAGCGCAAGGGGCTCATTTATTTTCGCCCTAACAGCGTCCAGTGTCGTCATAACTCCATCAGTTTTGATCTTGTTAAGTACTTGAGCAACTTTTTCTGGTTGTTGCCGAGCTTTGTTAAAAAGGTTAGCTTTGCTAAAGTTTATGAGCATCCGCTCTGTACCAGCAGAGATTAAAGACACGGTTGATCTGATAAGTACGCTCTCTTCACCGACACGAGGCATTGGAGCCTCAACAAATATTGTTTGGCCTGTAGATAAATCTTGCAGTAACTGTTTCATATTTTTTGACTCACGTTAACATAGAGTAATTAAGATTAACTTTGCGTTTTAAGCTGGAGATAAAAGTACCCACTAGGGTGCTGCGGTATTAACTTCCTTCGAGATCAAGTCAATCATTGCTGCTACAACCCTTTGAGGATTATCTAACTTCCTCGCTTGCGACTTCAGGATTTTATCAGTGAGCTTCATAAGTGTTTGATGCTTAATATAGTATTGTCGTCCTCCACATTATTAAGCCTTCGACTGCACATACCTAACATTACTCCACATGTCAGAACCAGGCTGAAAGCACTCATATTATTTCGAAAAACTCCAAGAGAGGTATAGCCTAGCGCGAAAATGGGCATAACATCTCTTGTTAGGTGGTCAAATTCACTGTACCACTACACCTACCTGTTTTGACATAAAGTGTGCCGTTAGACCGACATCTCCATTTTCCAGTATTGGCCCTTAAACTACACCCATACCTTTATGTTTAGGCAAAAGGCCCATATGAATATTTAACACTCCCATCTGGAAATAATTCAAAACCTCGAATGGAGCAATGCCTCCACCAGAGCAAGACTCTCAGGCTGCTGTTTTTAATACTCTCGCTTCATCAGCAATAATAATTGCAATCATCAAAAAAATAAGAGAATTATTAAAGAGCTGACCTGATACCGCATTCATTAATAACGGAGATAAAAGTAACAGACCTGAGTACCGTCCCAAAATTTTATATTTGCGAAAAGTAATACTGCAAATCTTGTAAATTACGAAGAGCCAGAGTATCTCTGCCCATATTCCTCCATATAAGAAAACTTCTAGGAATACATTATGCGGCGATGGCGAAAAACCAAATTGAAAATTGGCCAAAGCATCATATCCACTTCTACCAACACCAAAAATAACATTAGACAAGATGATATTTAAGACAAATACGTATATCGCAATCCGGCCTCCTATTTCGACGTTTTCTATCATCGAAATAGCTCTATCGGCTAAGACAGTAAATGTCTCAATAGCAAGTGGAAATAGCACGATGGCCGTAGTTAGAAATAATAGCTGCACCGCCTTTCTTGAATGCGAAAAGTAGATCAAAATGACTACCACGAAAGATAACAATGCAGATCTAGATCCTGTAGCCAGAACAAGAGTTAATGTTAAAAGCGTCGCAAGAAAAATAAAACCAGCTCGTAGAATCGTCATTCTGTTTGTATTATTTGCAAACATCAATAGGCCGCATATAGCTATAACACCATTAATACCAAGATTATTTGGGAGTGCACCACCTATAAATATCCGCCCAGTTGTACCTTCTTGAGAGAAACCAAGATAGTGGGCTAGAACTAGCACTAAATACCCAATAGAGAAGAAAAATAATGCCCTCTCTAGCACTCCAGGATCTAACTTCTCATGGAGAAGCAACACCCAAAGTAGCAAGGTATTTAGCACAAAACTGACATCAAGAGGTTTCATTATTTGCGAACTAAATAATCCAGCATTAAAAATATTCGTTAATAGAAATACGCCGAAAAGAGCGAGAACGACACTATTTATCTTGCCACCAAACACTAACCGTAAGTAATCCTGATTCATACATAATGAAACGAGATACATTATAGAAATTGCTTTTGGAAATGAAAGTCCAGGCAAAAAAGGAAAAGCCCTCTCAAAAGCTAATGAAAAGACAAAAATGTACAATAAAACTCTGTTGATCATTTTAAAATTTACGTCTGTGATTAGATTGCCCTACGGTGGCTGAGGATCGTTGCCTCATTAATTTTATCTGCCAAGTGGTCCTGAAGAACTATTACTTGCGCTTGACCTAAGTATTTCATGCACATTAATCCAGACAGCACTAATATCATGATGGTCTTGAACAGTGGCTCTGGCAGACATTGCAATCTGATACCTTACCTCTGGTGAGGCGAGTAAATATAAAAGAGATTTTGCTAGCCCATCAATATTTAATCTTTCAATTAACAAACCATTTTCTTCATCCGTTATTACATCAGGAATAGCTCCAACTGAAGATGCAATAACGCTACATCCAGAAGCCATTGCTTCAAGCAAAGAGTTCGGTAGTCCCTCACGATGCGAGGGCATTACGAGAATATCAGAATCTGCCAGCACACTAATTTTGTCCTCGCCCGTGACCCATCCCCTAAAATCAAAGCAGTGCGAAATATTATTTTTGAGCACATAACTTTTGGCATTATCAAGCTGAGATCCCTTGCCGCATATTACAAATTTAAAGTTTGATTGTAGCGCCTCATATTTTTTTACCGCAGACAAAAGCTCGAAAATACCTTTATTCGTCTCTATCCAACCCAAAAAAAGAACATTCACAGTCGTGTGCTCACTCTTAACTATTGGGATGCCCAGATATGGTTGCGGATCTAGCCAATTCTTAACGACAGAAAATTTAGAATTGGGCAGTTGCGTTAACTTTTGATAAAAGTTCAGCCAACTGTCGCTTTGACACAACACTGCATCACAGCGACTCATAATAAACGGGACATACCAACGCATTAATCGAGAATTTTCTATGTCGTCTATCAACAAACCCGAGCGAGGACTCAAGACAACCCTGCGCCCAAGCCAATGACCAATAAGCACCATTAGTCCTTTCTCAATAAAACTAAAGCCGGCGCTAGTGAAAATAAAAACAGTATCTATACGGTTTACTAAAAGTGCATAGCAAAATTTAATTATTCGTTGTGTCGCAAGATAACCTCGGCGATGTAATCTAGGAGGAGGAAGCGTCTCCATAGTAGAGTCGACTAGTACAAAGTCAACTTCAGTTTTTATATTACTCCTAAGTAAGGTCTTACATGCGTGTAACTGCCCTCCAACTGCTCCATCTTTTGTATGAGCGAACGCACCAACAAAAAGCACCTTAAGCTTTTCCTTTGTGAATTTACTCATTATTTGAGAGCCAAATCATAAGGTTTAAGACTTTCCATAGCATAAAACTATGATCCCGATGTCCTGTGAGACTTTCATTCATTAGCCTTTCTATATATAGCCAGTTTAGAACATCACAATTGCGAGCTTTTAATTGAGATAACTTATCATGGAAAAGTTCACGCAATGGGCCCTTTAACCACAATTGATATGGGACACCAAACCCAGCCTTTTTAGCGTATAGGATGCTGTCAGGTAGTATATTTTCCATCGCCTTTTTTAAAAGCCACTTTTTTTCTCCGTGCTTTACTTTTAACCGGCTTGGCAGCTGCATTACATATTCCGTCAATAAATTATCTAGAAGCGGAACTCTGACCTCTATGCTCGCCGCCATAGTAGATCTGTCGACTTTCTCTAAAAATATATTCGGTAGGATTAATTGAGTGTCCGTAAAAAGCATTCTTTGAACCATATCCTCGTCAGAAAAACGGCTATTGCAGTCTTTATAAGATGAGAAAGGGTCAACATCAGCTATTCTCTGTCGTAAACTTTGTGAAAAAACATTAAGAGGACTATGAAATTTATCTTCAACTGTTAGCAGGAGAGCCATTAACTCTGCTTCATTTGGGTTAGCCAGGGCGTTTAAGTACCTCTGCCTAGAATAAAAATTACTATTACTCCCCCCAAAAGTCTTATGTAATTTGGCGACACATGGAGCGAAAGATTTCCATAGAAAGCGATTAGATAGAGTCGCATAACGTCCATACCCTCCGAAAATTTCGTCTCCTCCATCTCCCTGCAATACAACTTTAACACTGCCTTTAACTTCTTCGGCTAGCAAATATAAGGGTATATTGGCCGCATCAGAGAAAGGAGAATCATGATGATATACCATTTTTTGAACGATATCGGCGATATCATATCCGCTTACTCTTAATTCATGATGATTAGTCTTAAATTCTTTAGCAACCAAAGCAGCTTTTGGTAGCTCACCAACTCCATGCTCAAAATCGAATCCAACTGAAAATGTACTTATGGGCTTGTCGTAGTTAAGCGCAGAAAACGCTGTAATCGTTGAAGAGTCCACCCCTCCCGACAGAAAGACGCCGACTGGAACATCACTAACGAGTTGTCGGCAAACTGCATCCTCAACCAATTTCCTAGTCTTTTTTATAATCTCAGTCTGACCTTCTGGTTTTGAGCGATGTAGTAATTCCGGAGACCAATACCGTCTTTCTGTAAACTCTAGGGTATCTGTGTCTACCTCAATATAATGCCCCGGTAGTAATTGTTTTATATTTTTATGAAGTGTTTCTCCTCTTAATGGATTCCCATAATAACTCCATTCAGAAAGAGCGCTTTCGTTTAAGCCTTCACTTTCACTGATTGTAAGAACGCCTTTAATTTCAGAGGAAAATACTATTTTGTCATTATCTGTTCGATAGTAAAGTGGCTTTATGCCGAATCGATCTCTCACCAAATAAGCTTTACAGTTCACTTTATCCAAAACTGAAAATGCAAACATACCATTAAGTTTTTCAAATGAGGACACGCCAAATAATTTAAAATATTCTAAAATAATTTCGGTATCGGTATTAGACTTGTAGCTTATATTTTCAACAGCTAAGTCTTTTCTGAGCTCGCGGAAATTATATACCTCACCATTGAAGGTAATAACATGAGTTTCTCCAGTAGATACCATAGGCTGCGCACCAGCATTTGAAAGATCAATAATGCTAAGCCTAACGTGTCCTAGGCCAATATTTTTATCAAAATAAACACCACTTCCATCCGGTCCCCGATGCGCCAGTTTATGCAAAGATTCATTTAATTTATCCTTGTAATCTTCCGCTAAAAAATCTTTCTTACAAAAAACACCCACTATTCCACACATTTTTAACTTCTTTATTTATTCATTTATTTAGCTATAATTTTTGACTACAAAATTACTGCTGCGATTACGACTAGTCTCCTATGTTACCTATTGTCTTTGGGCTCTCTAATATTAACGTATTTTTAGCCCTACTTTTTAAATCGCCCTTATTAGCCGTCAGGCTTACCCATCCCGCTCTTCCATTCATTAATACCGTATCCTTTAGACCAAGCTTCAAGAACCATTGAAATACATCCTTTGCTCGATATTGGTGCACAATTTTAGTCGAATATGTATCCATAGTATCCACCATAGACCAAACCACAGGGAGTTTTCTGTAGCATGTAGATGGAAACAAGTATCGAATTAGCCCGAGTATGGGAATTTTATTCAAGTAGTGCAAAATTGGGACAAATGATTTGCAATAAGCAATCATCAAGCCATCGGGAAGTTTCGTCGTGAATGACCTGAATAGCTCGCATCTCCACATATTCAGAGCCCATAAAAGCTCCATCGTTACAACTTTTAATGTATTTCTATTTGGACGACTGTAGAGAGAAATCTCATACAGACTGACGGCTACACTTCCCGAGTTTCTCACAGTATTTACCATCGACTCAAACGCTAATTGTGGATCTGGAGTGTGGTGGAGGACTCCGATTGAATAAGCGAAGTCCAAGCTAGAGTCTTTGATTGGAAGATTGAAAGCGTCGGCCTGCACGAACAGTACATTATCGCGTTCACCCAAATTGTTTTGAGATGCATCTACCGCTGATGTTACGTCAATACCAATAGCTAACTTTACACCTCTCTTAGAAACAACGTCGATAAATCTTCCTGCCCCAGACCCAATTTCGATTATAGACTTATCGGCTAAATTACCGGCATCCCAACCAACTTCACTGTCAAAGCGCAAAGTAGACTCGCTTGTTTGTTGGTCATCCAACTGAGCTTTTGCGAATGCGTTCCATTGAGATCCAAAAGAATCAGCATAATCTTGCGTATTAATAAACCTAGGAACATAGTTGGTAATAGGGTAATTGACACTACAAAAATGGCATATTAACTGTCCTTCCTTAACTCTTTTATCTTCAGTGATTTCCTCATGCAATACTAAGTCTAAACGACAGGCCGGACAGCACAAATATGATAGATATTCAAATTTCACGTTTTTCTCCTTAAAAAATGTAGGTCCACTGTAAAATTGAGGCCGATTAAAGATCTGCCTTTATTAATCCCAAAGCCTTCACATAAGCATCGACTCCGTGACCAACATCAAAAAACTGAGCTCTAGTTGTAACTAGAGGGTTATTTTCCTGCAGTAGGGTTTTGCACATAGCTTCCGAAAGAGCTAAGACATCTCCTACCGGGACTAACCTACCCCATTTTCCATTTTCAAGTATTTCTCTTGGGCCGCTTGGGCAATCAGTGCTAACAACGGGCGTGCCACAAGCCATTGCCTGAATTAGAGCACCTGGCAATCCTTCATAATCCGATGAAAGGACAAATAGTGATGCTTTTCTAAACCAACTAAATGGGTTATCTACAAATCCAGCAAACAAAATTTTATCGATCACCTTTAAATCGGCCGCCAGCTGCTGAAGATTTTTTAGTAATTCACCACTACCTAGAATCACCAGGCGTGCATTTTGAGTTTCTGACAGTAATGCAAAAGACCGAATTAATAGATTAAAATTTTTCTGCGAAGTCAACCTTCCGGCAGATACAATAACGGGAACATGCTCATTATCGAACCATTCATGATTGACTTCTTCACGACTCAATTCAATTAGACTAGACGTTACAACTGGATTATAAATCACACTAATCTTATCGCGAGATAGCTTAAAATTTTCGACTAAGTCATCCTCAACACCGGAAGCAACAGCTATAATTTTGTCCGCTCTGCAGTAAGTCAATCGCATCAGAAATGGCATCAATTTTGCTCTAAAAAGAGGATTATCTCTCAGTGCAATAGACGACACGGCTCGTTCAGAAATTACTAGTGTAAATCGCCATCGAGATAAAGCTCGAGATATCACAGCAATGATATTTGCCGAAGCTAGGGCAGAAAGCATTACCCTTGGTCTCTCCCTTCTGATGTATTTTATTAATGGCCCGATGCTAAGAATCAATCTTTTAGAATCTAAATCAATTATCTGAACTGCCGGGTGCACATCTGCAAGATATGGTCCGATAGCTTTTGCAAGAACTAAATCAACGCTAAAACCCCTAGCAATAAATTCATTAGCAAGAACAACCATTACGCGCTCTGCCCCGCCTCCCATGAGAGAGGGAAGAAATATAGCCAGCTTTTTTACTGAAGGAGTTGTCATATATATTGAACCTCAATTTTGAATTTTCTGTACCTTTACTTCGCCCCTGTACCATTCAATAAACATTAGCAAGTCCCACAAAAAATAATGCCAATCCTCTACCCCTAAAGCATGTTTTTCCCATCTATTACGGATAAAATTAACATTAAAAAGACCTATATCTGTAAGACTCTTTTCGCTCAGTAGATCCTCGGCCCAGATTCGTAATGAGCCTCTAAGCCAATCATCGATAGGTAGTCCAAACCCCATTTTAGGACGCTCAAACAACTTTCGAGGAATGTATTTTGCAAGCAAGTCTCTAAGAATCAATTTACCATTGCCGTCATTTATCTTATATTTCATAGGCAGGTTGAAAGCAAAATCTGCGACATGATGATCAAGAAATGGCGCCCTCGTTTCAAGGCTCACAGACATCCCCGCTCGATCAACCTTCACTAAGATATCATCAGGTAAATAGGTTTTACTATCAGAAAACATCATTGCTTGAAATCCATCTAAATCACTGGGAATCTGAATATCATTGATCTTTTCTGGAGACCTAAGCAAGCTTCTAAGTTCAGTTTTGGAAGCACATGTCTGGACTCTATAACAATCCATCATAGAGTTACATGATAGGTAATTAGTTAATCTTTCCAACTTTCGTCCCTTCGAGGTGTTATAGAGTAGTACCCCGATAGGATTAAGTGCCGAAGCAGAAATACTCCGAATATTGAAAGGGATTTTTTTAATCTTCGACCATATTTGTGCACTTCTATGGTAATGGTTGTACCCTCCAAACAATTCATCTCCACCATCACCAGTGAGCGACACAGTGACACTAGATCGTGCAAACTTAGATACAATGTGAGTGGGAATTGCTGATGGATCACCGAAGGGTTCATCAAACATTTGCGCTAACTTAGGCACTATACTTTGGAGATCGCTTGGAGTAACGATAAACTCATGATGTGCCGTACCAAGGTAATCTGCCACCGACTTAGCATACCTAGCCTCGTTGTACTTCTCTTCTTTAAACCCTAAGCTAAATGTCTCAACCTGTCTGTCTGTATGTTTCTGAAGTATCGCTGTAATCAAAGAAGAGTCAATGCCACCTGATAGAAATGAACCAAGTGGAACGTCTGCAATACTCTGCTGAATTACTGCTCTTGTGAGTCTACTTTCCAACTCAGCTAAATATTGGTCTTCTGCCACTTGCTCAATATTACGTTGGTCAATACTCTTGCCCATCGTCCAATAATTTTCGACCCGAGGATGTCTAAAGTCTTCCTGAGATAGCGATAATGTAAGAATAGTAGCGGGATTTAGCTTGAAGATACCCTCATAAATACTTGCTGGAGCAGGTATATAGCCATGGTTGAAATATAGAGTAACCGATCGTTTATCAATCTTTCCCTCAAATGAAGGATGTGCCTTGATTGTTTTTAATTCTGAACCAAAAACAAATACATCTTGGCACCAGCCATAGTATAGGGGTTTTTCTCCAAACCTGTCCCTGACAAGAGATATGGTCTCTGAATGCTGGTCCCAAAGTGCGAAGGCAAACATCCCATTACAGCGAGTTAATGTTTCGGTGAGTCCCCACTGCTCAATGGCTTCCAGTAACACTTCCGTATCAGACTCGCCGCGCCAATCTGATCTATTTAGCGAATCTTTCAATTCCTTATAATTGTAAATTTCACCATTGAATACAATGGTGAACCGTCCAGAGGAAGACATCATCGGTTGATGGCCTGCAACCGAAACATCAATTATAGCTAGTCGTCTATGAGCCAGAGCCAGCTTATTATTATCCCCTATCCAGATTCCATTATCATCCGGACCTCTATGAGTTATGACGTCTGCCATGCTGGAAACAATATCCGTTGCTACTGCACTCGTACTGCCTGATGGATTATAAAATCCTGTGATTCCACACATTATTTTTTCTCATAAATACTGGGCTTGACTAAACATAGCAAGCCCAGTCAAATACTTAGAATGCCTCACAGGAGTTAGCCTTAGTGGACGAAGTAAATCGCTAACCTCATTTTTAAAAGACGGATCAAACTTGAGCTCTATAATTTTACTCCGATAGGGTATAAAACCTCTCTGTTCAATTAAGTGATGCATTGAAAGGTGACCTTTAAACTCTATATTCTGGTCTATGGTTACTCTGAGGCCCCTATTATCTTCATAGTATTGCCGTAAATAAGATACTTGTAAGGTAGGAACAAGGTATTCCAGAGACGCAAAGTGAGAAGGAGAGACCTCCTGCTTGATCGCTCTAATGAGTTCTGAAAAATTTAAGTTACTTAAATCATCATCTAGGTTCGTAAGTTTGACAGATTCTTTAGTACCTAAGCGACCCGATTTAAATTTCTGCTCTAAAATTGGCGAATCCATGGAATGACCATTCTTACCTTGATACCATCTTAATCGCGTTTTCATCCGCTTTGGCACCCCAGCAAGATTATCTCTTACCGAAGTAAAATTCACATCATCAAAATAAATACTGTTGACTGTCCTTGCAGGGTACTTTTTCCTGCAGCTTGTATTTTTATACATCCAGCCCAAGAACCCCGCTAGAGCCATTTCGTTTAGAACAAACTTAATTTCATATCTATAGCCATTACTCATTTTTTCATAACTCCAGATGAATATAAATTATCCACATCCACCTCTTGAGATAATATTTCTTTATCATCAACCACCAACAGAGTATTAACTTGTCGTAGAAAAGGATTATCTCCATCGACCGTGGATCCAACCATTTCAAGTGAGGAGAACTGGTTGTAATGGTTCTTTTTAGAATAAGTCATAGCGGCAAACAATTCATAGTCCTCAATAATAACATTTTCAGCTGTAGCTAAACTGCCATCCTTTACAGCAATTCCCACACCAACACTTTGAATATGACTATTTTTAATCGATACGCTGCTGGCCTCTCCTACAGACACACCCTTATCTTTTACACTTTTAAAAGAAAGCATGCCTAGCTCAACTTTACTCCCAGAAAAATCTAACCCATCACCTCCTATTTCCTCAAAGGAAGATTGACTAATTTGTCCTGTACAATAATCACAATCAAATCCATCTGATACCGTACCACGGACTGTTAACTTCTCAATGTGAAGTTTAGCATTAATGATATTTAAAGCATCCTCCGCTGATGACCCCTCTAACGCCAAATCATTAATCAGAACCGCTCCACCATATATGTTTACTCCACCGGTCAGAGCTAAAAGACCATCGTTCAAACCGGTAGTATTTTTAATAATCACACTTTTAAAAATGGTCTCGCTACCGCCTTGAGAAATTACATAGATTCCCTTCCAGCCTCCATCAACCGCATCCATAGTGACAGGCGAGAATTCAGATCCGATTATATTGAGACTACCTTTCACGATAAGATATGACTCAGGAAGAAATTTTAAATTAGTACCCTGATTGATCCTAAGATTTCCATCCACTATAAGTGGCTGATTCACAACCCAGTCTCCGGGGATAATCTCCCAAAAATCATCTACCCTATGCACAAATGGAGGGAATTCGTCCATCGTGCGTTTGATTAGTGGATTATATAAGCCTTTGGACATCATCGTTGGATAAGCTAAGATTGATCTTTCGTTGCCTTTGTAGGACGAGTAAACCCTAATTTTTTTATCTTGATAGCCTATCAACTGAGTTTGGAGGACGTAGGGGTCATACTCTCCACTAACGAAACCAGGTATTGAAAAGCCACCGGCAATTACTGAACCATCATCGAAAACAACTCGATCGATATTTACTTTATCAGGAAGCAAGTTAAACAATAAGATTTTCCCATCATCATAATGTCTTGCATGGACGTGATCTTGAAAGTAAGACGCCTGCAAATCAGAAGGCATGGGGATAGTTAATTCTTCAGATGTATTTTCAATTTTGATACCACTAATCCAGTCAAATATTACCTGCTTATTTTTTTCGATTATATTGGAGTTTTTAGATAGAACACCTGCTTCTTTATACATATCCAAAGGAAAATAGCTATTGAACTTATTGAGCTGTGTCTCAACATCGTCTGGATCTAATATCTTAGAGTTGGCATAGTACTTTTCGAGTTTATTCCTCTTAAGTCCACTAAAGACTTGTTTATACGTTTCCGTTAAATGTATCTTATCTAAAACGTTTTCCAAGTCCTCTGAAAACCCGCCAAACATACCTTGATCTGTGGTAATTGGCTCTAATTGTAAAAGGTAGGGATTGAAATAATAGCGCGAATTTGAGTTACTCAGCGTATGCTGATTATTCCAGAGCAAGCTAGCGAAAAACGCTCTCAAATGAGGCTCGATTGCATAGAGCTCTGAATGTTTTTTTTCCAATCTTCTCTCTAATACATATGTGTATCGACTCCGCCATAAATCATCATCTAAATATTTATTTTGTTTAGCAACCGTCGAAATGAGTCTCGAATCAGAGTACCTATATTCAGAATAAGTATTATCAAAAGATCTGCCATATTGCAGCCATTTTTTATCGTCAGAGAAGCGGAATACCAAAGAGTCCTTCAATCTTTCTTTTTCTAAAAATTGTTTTGAAATATTTTCTTCGACATTCATAACACCCCAAGATTCACCATTTACGGTGATTTTTGCAAAATCATGAGCTGCACCAATATTTCCCGCCTGTCTTAAAGAATCTTGAAACGCATGTTCATAAGGATATTGTCTAGCTCGTGGTTTATGTATAGAAAATTTATTAACCCCAAAAATCGTCTCACCATTTTTTAATCTAACTCTCAAACTCAGCCTTGTATTACCTAGCCAATGGTCTCCCAAATCTCCTTTCAATCGGATTTTTGCCTTATATGTCTTACCCTCAAAGACTATTTTTCCAGGCACTTCACTTGGGTTTTTAAGAAACCCTACCTCTATAGCTTTGGTTCTATCATTTAAAATCTTCTCATAATTTAAAAAATTAATGATGATGCCGATATCTTTGATACCGCCACTTTGCTCTTGTGAAAACTTATATCCAATAGTCTCTGGAGCTTTTGTTAACATCGATATTAGCTTCGAAAATATATTTTGATATTCAGAATACCCTCCTGAATCCGAAAGATTTCGGGCAGATGAGTACCCAGGATCCATAGACATATAATTTTCATAAGTGTCATGACTAGCTACGATAAATGTTTTCTCATCCATCACAGTAAATAGCGCCGTAACCATTAACAAAATCGCGTAAAGGAGGATATTGTAACTTTTACTTTTCATTAACATTTGACGATCCCTTCACCACATGTCATGTAGACAGTTGAAAAACTTTTAGTACGGCACCGATCAAACTGGTTGGCGCTGATTAATAGACACATGCTTACCAGTTTGTTTTCGCCTCATAGAAAGAAACATCCGCATTCGCATCCAACTCATGGATCTTTCCAATAATGACGTCCAAAGCAACGTCTTTTGGCGGTATCGCTAATAGTACTGCAGTACTCGCATCAGGGCCTCTGTCAAGGCGAATCAGCTTGAGATGCTCAAATGTACTCTCTAAAGCGTTAGAAATTTCACCAAAAGTTACTCCATTATCTTTCCAGTTGACGACCAAGTTATATTCACTATTTTTCCCAACCGACTTATTAGACAACCAAAAATAAATCATCGCTAAAATGGCAATGCCTAGGGATGTCGTCAAAAAAGTATGACCTGCAGCAAATCCCAAACCAAGAGCAATAGCTAGAAATAAATACACCAATTCTTCGGGCTCTTTAATAGGAGTTCTAAATCGCACTATGGAAAGAGCTCCAACCAATCCTAGTGAAAGAGCTAGAGATGATTTAACTACCATTATAATAAGAAATACTATGCACGAGAGCATTGGAATTACCACTCCAATATGATGCTTTCCTGTAAGTGACACCGAGTACTTTATATAAAAAGCCCTCACTAAAAAGGACATGCCTACGCACAATATAAAATTCACTGTGGTCAAGAAAATACTTACGTCAGGAGCACTGCTGATAGATAGATTGGAAATTAAATCCAGTTGTTCCATTTTTATACCTCATTATTAGATTACTATTTTAAAATTTTATGACTTTTGGCATGGCATCGACTCAGACACTCAAGACAATCACCGTTAATCGCAGGTGGCGCATGATAGCAAACTTATGATTAATTGCTTCGAGCTTTTTTCAATGACAATAAAAGCGCTGTGAGATTTTTATCAACTTGTTGTTCATCAAATCCTAAGTGGCTGCTAGCAAAAGAACTGTCAAAAACTCTGTCAATTTCGTAAACCGCATTAGTCTTTATTTTAATCGTCCCTTCAAAGCTTAAAACTGGGACTGCCAATTCTTCAATTTCGTATACTTTACGTCCTGAGGCTGCCGCCTCTACTAGAGTCGAGGTATTTGCACCAATAATATAGCTTGCGGCCGCTATGTCGGACCTTAGGTCTCCTTCAGAGACATCTAATTTAGTATCAGAGACAAATTTATCTATTAGAGGCAGGCCTCGTCTTTCGTTGGGATGTAATCTTAGCAAAATTTGTGATGACACTTTCCTCAGTGCTTCGATAACATCTAAAAATATTAAACGTAAGCGTTTATTCTCAACAATACCTTGAATGCGACCCATTAAAATTAAAACTACGTCTTGATCATTTATTAATTCTATAGAGCCAAAGTCTTTCGGGAATCCAACATAAGATAATTTTCTAACTTCTTCTGGACTAATAACTTTAGACATATCACTTACCTGCTTTTCTGTCCAAAGAATTAGCTTATCTGATCGGACAGGTGCGACCCCCAAAAGAGCCTCTTCTGCAAAATAACCATGGGCTATAGAAACTGTTTTAGATTCGAAATATTTTGCCGATTCTATCAACACTCTTGCATTGCCTGATGAATCACCAGTGTTTATGAAAACATTAATACCGAGTCGCCTTACTAATTTGGACGTAAAAACGACATCTGCCTTCACAGATTCATTAAATCGACTCATGAATGGCCCATCATTGAGCAGTCGATACCATTCATTTTCATCAACAGTGGCAAACTTAGAAAATAAGAGTTTTGTTTTATTGCTTACAAAACAACGATAAGGGGAAATACTTTTCAGTGATACTAAATCCCATAGACTGGTATCTCCTGTCGGTTGCAAGGAAATATTCCAATCGTTTTCATCTGCGACTTTTTTAATGATTTTATTTAGGCCAGGAAATTTTTCATCATCAAAACACGTATGGAGTGTGAATTTTTTTCTAAATGGCTGAAAAACAAAAGATGCAACTCGGATATAATAGCAATAGATTCTGGTTGTTAAATCACGCTTTAAAATCGAATTAGTGTATCGAAACAGATCCCAGTCACCCGAGACCCAATGACCATCAAACTGCTTATGAACTTTTAATTGAACTATAAAATCCAGTAGAAGAAATGCAAAAGGATAATCCGTATAGTATCTGCCATACTGTATTTCCATGGCACGCCGATGCTCTTTGTAGTTGTGAAAATCCATCTATTGAGAACCTTGCATATTTTTATTTTTCTTACATGGGCTCTTCAAAATTTAATCCAAAATATTACTGACGAGTGAAAGAAGTCTGTTTGCATATCTTTCTCCATCATCAAATAGGTAAGCCATACGCTCTTCATCACACGTTTTCTCTTCTATAAAATCTCGCTTAGACCAACAGTCCAACATAGATTTTTCAATGTCACTTTCATCGAGGCTGAAACTCATCGCCGCCACATTTTCAAGCCCTTGGAAATGTTCAAAGTAATCCCATGCATTTCTCATATTCGAAATATGCTTATCGTCATCGTGAACAAAGGCTAAAAATTGCTTTCGGAATATTAGACTCTCTATCAACATTGATGTAAGACCGCCCATTACGAACTCCGCGTTTTGTAATAGGCCTGAGTAATATTCAAGTCTAGGCTGTGTCTCTATAGTCTTATTATTTTTTGCTTGAAGAATTTGGGGATCAGTCACTACATGCTTTCCATAAGAGTTTCTAACTTGGCAATTGTTCTGCCTCCAAGGATGTGGTCTGTATACGATTTTGACGTTGCCCCAGATTGCCTTATTATTTTCAATAACAACATCAATTTGATCCAGCAGGGACTCCTCATCGAAATTGAGAGCTGTACCCACAAAAAGAATATACTTAAAATCAAAATGGCTTTGGAGTACTAAATCTCTAGTTCTAAAATAATTGTCGAACCTAGGTGTCCCCAAGAGAGTAATCTTATTTTTATCAAATTCTTGTATTTTTATCGCATGATTCTTACTCTGCTCACCCCACACAGCAAGGAATTTGGGTTTCTTCCATAGAATGCTTTTGCTTGATATATTGTCCCAATTATCGATTAGAAAAAGACTGCTCATTTGTTTAACTTCAGTAATCCAAGCCACGTCTATACCATCAACATCGTAAGCTGCTGATGGAAAAATAACTAGATCGTAGACTTCCTTATCGATGTAGGAATTCAACTCACTATTCGGATGAATACTCCTAGTCAACCATTTCAAATACAATCGATTGATGAATTTTATATCAAGTAATAATCCCTTCATAATCATATAGGGTTTTAAAAAAGTCCATTTTAAAAATCGCAAATGCAATCTCCTCGGCGGACCACTTACCACTCGCTTAAAATCAGGCATTTGTCGGCGAATCCTAAACCGAAACGAGCTAGATCTTTCTCGATAAGTCCACATCAAGGTGTCAAAAATCTTCTGATGCTTTGTTTTAACTGCACTCTCTATTTTATAAAACCCGCTGAATCCTGGCTTAAGGAGTAGTCCCTCTCGATTAGTAATACCTTCTCCAGCAACATAATGGCATTCATACATACTTTCCAGCTTGGAGAAAGCGTCTGTCAATATGTAATTTCGAACAAACAAATCACTCGAAATTACAATTAGTATTTTCTCATTTCCTTTTGTCATCAACTACTCTTTACATTATTTAGCATATCGGCGCCTACATTGTAATCCCTATTATAAACGTCAATTAAAAGCAAGAGGTTTCTCGGTTATAGCAGTTGTCGAGGTGAACCCCCACCAATTGATGTATGTGGACGAACATTATTATAGGTCCATTGCCACTGTGTGGCCAATAATTGTGTATGTTAAATGTCTTCAAACAGATTAAGAGATAGCCATTCTTGAGGGGCCGTTCGATTAAACCGTTCAATATAAGCATTTTGCGTAGGCTTTCCTGGGTGGATAAAGAGCAAGGTTATCTGCTCTTTCGATGCCAATCAACGAGTTCATGGCTGATAAATTATGGCACATAGCACCTTCGGAGTAGCTTTATTTAACAGTTCATCTGTACGAAAATTATTGCCGATCAACTCAATAATTTAGGAGCACGAAATATCCGATGTTAACACTACTTAGCATGCAGCTGTCGCACTTGTAGCAATTGATATTGCCAAACGGAGCCATGATTCTGCCCAACTTCTGCGATTATAATTGGTTTTTTGGTCTTTGCTTCTATGTGACATACTTTAGTTCTTTTTCTTTTTACGGTTCGATTATTTCTCTATAATTTCCTGAGCTCACAACTTCTCCATTTTCAAGACGATAAATCGTATCGCAGTCGGCCAAAGTCTTAAGCCGATGGGTTACTAAAATGATTGTCTTTTGGCCCTGAAGCGCCTCAATGGTAGCCATTACCTCAGATTCAGTGTCTTGATCTAAAGCACTAGTGGCCTCATCTAAGATCAAGACCTCCGGATTATGATAAAGAGCTCTAGCAATGCCAATTCGCTGTCTTTGACCGCCGGAAAGTCTAATGCCTTGCTCCCCAATAACCGTCTCTAGTTGCTCAGGTAGTCCATTAATGACATCTCTTAGTTGAGCCGAATCGATTGCTCTCGTCAGGTTGTTCTCATCGATATCAGATTCGTCAACGCCGAATGCGATATTACTACGAATAGTATCATCGGTCAGGTAAATGTGCTGAGACACGTAGCCTATCTGATGCTGCCACGCAGCAATATTCTCATGGATGTTAGATCCATCAACAGAAATTTCACCTGACTCAGGTTTTAATAATCCTAAAAGTAGATCAACCAGAGTACTTTTACCTGCGCCGCTTCCACCCACTATCCCGATAAAACTACCTGCGTTGATTACCATATTGACATTTCTCAAAACGCTATTTTCTGATCCAGCATGTGTAAAAAATAAGCTATTAATATGAATATTCTGATTCAACATAGGTATTGACGCTCTATTTCTTGATAATTTGTTCTCTAAAATAATGGCCTCACCATCCCCCATAGCACCTAATTCATCGCCGATAACTTGTATGGAGGGAAGGCAAAACCGTATCTGCTGCATAGCTCCTAAAATTCTATTCACCGAGGGCAGTAATCTAAATATGGCAACAGCATAAACGCCAAGAACTAACGAGATAGATTCAATATCCCTATTATTAAAGATAAGAATTAAGATCAATACTGCTAGACCGATTACCACTAAAAATTCAAGAAATAGCCTCGGCATACCTGCCAAGGTGTACTGAAACCTCTCTGCTCTTATTCCAGCAGAATTATGCTTGTTAAACCAACTAATAAAGGTACTTTCACGCCCAAGAACCTTGACATCTTTCACGCTTAACAGCCCTTGTTGCACATGCTGAATACGCTTACCATCATTGAATTGGCGAGCTCTCCCAAATTTTAAAAGTGGTTTTTTGGTGAACGTTTGAAAAACAAAACCTGCTGAGCTCAAAATCAAGAAAATACTTAAGGTTCCTATCGGCTCAACATATATCAATAAGGCTACGACCGCTAATGTAACTACTCCATCAACAAAAAGAACCATTCCCGCTCTGAGAACAACACCCATGCTGTGGACCTCAGATGTAACATTACGGAGCAATTGTGCTGTATTATTATCCAGATAGAACTCATAGGACTTAAGCATGTAACCAGTAAAAAGCCTTCTTCCTAAGTCTTCTTTAATATCGTAAATTACCAATCCCTGCCAATAAACTAAAAATACTAAATACGACGTTTTGACAACATAAAAACCAACTAAGCATGCAATACCAAAAAAAATTATATTTTGATGGGTTGGCTCAAAAATACTAGCAACTTGGCGTCCTAATTCCGGGTACTGATCAATGAAAGTTGGATCCATAATGGCAATTATTACAGGAATAATTATTCCTATGCCTAAAATCTCAAAACAAGTTCCAATTAATATAAGCATAAGCAGAAATGCTAACCGCTTCTTCCGCCCGGGCATTAGTAAAATATTTATTGTAGAATTTAACTTTGTCATCTAAGCCCGCATGTTCTAATTATAAGTTTCCAACTAGTTTTAAGTCCATGGTTGAGAGGGCTTTATTCCTAGCAATATTTTGTATTTTCATTTTAGTCATCAAGGCAACCACGATCCTACGAATGAATAAAGTATATCGTTTAAAACTGTTCTATCGGATCCTATAAAATCAAGTTTTAGGACGTTGGGCATCACGAAATGCTTGATTATAAAGATCAGCTTCCCTGACTAGAGGTTGGTTCAACATTTTTAAAAGCTATTCGGAAATTTTAAGATCTTGCGATTACAATGAAAACTCAAATGTCGGACAGTCTCAAATAGTCTCCCCTGTCACGATCTAGGTTCAGTTTTCGGCCCAGCACTACTTCGTAGTTTTGCGGACTGATAGCGTCTGTGGGGCACGGCCTCAGAAACTCTATATCTCCTAATTTTAACTCCTCACCCTTTTTTACATCCCTTACCATTCTTATTGATCGTCGCTGAACAACAACAGTGTCTAACTCATTGGATTCTACCCTCTTTACTCCATTACCCATGGAATCTTCAAGTTCATTAGATCTATTGACCATCTCTTTCCACGAAGATGGGTTAAGCGCGAAGTGATGATCTGGCCCAATTCGACTATTATCATCAGTAAAGTGTTTTTCAACCACTCGTGCACCTAATGCAATCGCACCAAGGACAGCGGAATGACCAGGAGTATGGTCTGAAAAGCCTAAAGGCATATGAGGAAATAAAACCCCAAATGACTTAAGCACATTCAGATTTACATATTTAAAATTCTCTAAATCACCCGTGTAGTTTGTATTGCATTGCATCAAGCATATATTCCTATTTTCAGTAGCAAGAATGACATCTATAGCAGCCATTACCTCAGCCATATTTGAGGCCCCAGTTGCAAGTAAAACTGGCTTTCCCAGCTCTGATATGCCTCTTAGCAACTTCTTGAATGTTATATCTCCCGACCCTATTTTTACAGCATTCACATAAGGGATTAGCTCTTGTATTGCCTCTATATCATAGGGAGTCGTCATAAATTCAATATTTGCTTCCTTGCATGTCTTAATCAATTCATCATTCCATTCACGCTTTGTGTGATAGTCATCGTAAATTTCAGCAACACTTTTATGCCATCCAGCCTGATGAGACATGTTCTCCTTAGGAAGAGAGTCAAAACCAATATCACTTACTATTTTATCTGCCTTATAGTGCTGGAATTTAGCACAATGGCTTCCCGACTCCTTCGCCAAATAGATCAAATCCTTTGCACGAGATAGCGAACCATCATGATTCGCAGCAATATCTGCAATGAAGTATGTCGGGTCGCTGGCACTTATGGTGTGTGCCCCTATAGTGAACCTATCATTATAATTCATAGTAATTTTCCTCTATTTTTCGAACGATCTAATACACAGTCGAATGAAGATCTTGATACCTCATCCAGAGGGCATCTTAAAATAGTAATCTCAATGAGTTTTTTGCTAAAAGAACTAGTACCGTCCGTTATTAGAACTAATATATTGGTTAGCTGAGTGATTAAATCACCAACTGTTAGCGCAATTTCGCATTACTAATCAGCCAGCTTTTAACAAAAATCTAGAGCCTTCCATCAACTTCGGATGCATCAAACAGGTATTTAATATCATACACCAAATGAACATTTTTCCCCCATTCTCTAATATTCTCGATCTTTAAACTCTTAAATTCATCATGCGCAACAGCAAGGACAATCACATCATAAAATCCATCTTTTGGGTGACCTAAAAGAGAAACCTGGAACTCCCTTTGCGCCCTACTCTTATCGACCCAGGGGTCATATACATCAACGTTGCACTGGATATTCTCAAATTCATTTATAATATCGACTACACGGGAATTGCGAATATCGGGACAGTTCTCTTTAAAAGTTAACCCCAAAACCAGTATATTTGCGCCCACTAATTCTATATCGTTTTTATGCATTAATTCTGAGATTTGCTGAACAACATATAAGCCCATGCTGTCATTTAGAGAACGACCCGCAAGAATTATTTTTGGAGTGTAGCCAACTTCCAGTGACTTATGAGTCAAATAATATGGATCTATGCCAATACAGTGGCCTCCGACCAAGCCAGGCCTGAATGCAAGGAAGTTCCATTTAGTGCCTGCCGCCTCCAGAACTGCTTGAGTATCGATATCTAGTCTATTGAAAATAATAGCCAGTTCGTTAATTAGGGCGATATTAACATCTCGCTGCGTATTCTCAATTACTTTGGCAGCTTCAGCTATCTTTATACTTTGTGCTTTGTGCGTTCCCGCCAAAATAATTTTTCGGTATAAACTATCTACAGTTTCTGCAACCTCTGGAGTTGAACCCGAAGTCACCTTCTTTATAGAAGTAATTCTACGGGATTTATCCCCGGGATTAATTCTTTCTGGAGAGTACCCACAATAGAACTCTTTATTAAAAGTTAGCCCGGAATACTCCTCAAGAATCGGAACGCAAATTTCTTCAGTTGCACCTGGAAACACTGTAGATTCGTAAATGACAATATCATCCTTATTGAGCAGCGCACCAACGGCTTTACTCGCTTCAATTAATGGCAACAAATCAGGCTTTTTTGCCTTGTCGATAGGAGTCGGGACCGTCACAATATAGATATTGCAGCTTTTAATTTCCTCAATATTACAAGAGTATTGTAAGTTTTCGGCTTCAGCGAGCTCACATGGAGCAACCTCAAGAGTCAAATCAATCCCCTTGGATAGCTGTCTTATTCTCGCTCGATCAATGTCATATCCAACTGTGTCGAAAATTTTTCCAAACTCGACAGCCAGAGGAAGTCCAACATAACCCAAACCAACTACTGCAATTTTAGTATTCTCAAACGTTCTCATAATTGGTTGTATTCTCTGTACCAATCGACAAAATTTTTGACTCCCTGCTTAACACTCATAGTCGGCTTATAATTTAAATCTTTTACCAAGTCATCGACATTTGCATAAGTATCTGGGACATCTCCAGGCTGCAGGGGTAACAACTCCTTCTCTGCCCTCATACCAAGAGCCTCTTCAATGGCTCCAATATAGTCAAGTAAATCCACTGGTGAATTGTTACCGATATTATAGATCCGCCATGGTGATTTTGAGCTTCCGGAATCAGGATTATCTCCACTCCAATCAGGATTTGGCATGGCAGGACGATCAAGTACTCTAACTACGCCCTCGACGATATCATCAACGTAAGTAAAATCTCGCTTATGGTTACCATAATTATAAACGGATATTTTTTTACTCTCTAAGATTGCCTTTGTGAACTTAAATAACGCCATATCAGGCCGGCCCCAAGGTCCATAGACCGTAAAAAAACGTAACCCGGTAGTTGGTAGACCATATAAATGGCTATAAGTATGAGCCATTAGCTCATTTGCCTTCTTACTTGCGGCATAAAGACTCAGGGGATGGTCGACATTATCATGTATAGAGAAAGGCATTGCCGTATTAGCACCGTATACAGAACTGCTTGACGCATAAACAAGATGCCCGACCTTAGTATGACGGCAACCTTCCAAAATATGTGCGAAACCCACTATGTTTGTGTTTATGTAAGCTAGCGGATTTTCGATAGAATAACGAACTCCAGCTTGGGCCGCTAAGTTGACGACACCGTCGAACTCATTATCCGAAAATAGCTTTTCAACAGCACTCTTATCTTCTATATTCATACGAATATGAGTGTAATTGGCATGGCTTTGATGCCGAGCTAAACGGTCATCTTTTAGCACCGGGTCGTAGTAATCATTATGATTATCCACACCAATGACCTCATCCCCCCGAGCTAATAACCGAATGGACAACTCTGATCCAATAAATCCTGCGGCTCCCGTAACTAAAACTTTCATAAGTTTCCCTAATTACCTTTAAATAAATCTCTCGAATAAACCTTGTCTAACACATCTAACAACTCATCAGACAGGCGGTTAGCCACAATTAGGTCCGATTGTTCTTTAAAAACATCGAGATCTTTAATCACTTTGGAGTGAAAGAAATCAGTATTTTTTAACATGGGCTCATAAATAATTACAGCAATACCTTTAGCTTTAATTCGCTTCATAATACCCTGGACAGAAGACGACCTAAAATTATCCGAGCCACTTTTCATTATTAGGCGATAAATGCCGACTACTTTGGGATTTTTACTCAAAATTGAAGCAGCAATAAAATCCTTCCGAGTCGAGTTAGCATCAACAATGGCTGAAATTAAATTATTAGGGACATTTTGATAGTTTGCCCGTAATTGCTTTGTATCCTTGGGAAGGCAGTAGCCCCCATAACCAAATGAAGGATTATTGTAATGAGTTCCAATCCGAGGATCCAAGCAAACACCTTCAATTATTTTTTTAGAGTCTAACCCATGCGCCTCCGCATAAGAGTCCAGCTCATTAATGTACGATATTCGCATTGCAAGATAAGTATTAGAGAATAATTTGACAGCCTCAGACTCAGTCGAACTAGCATAAAGGACATCAATATTATCTTTGAGAGCACCCTCCACGAGTAAATCGCAGAACTTTTTTGCCCGCTCGGAGCTTTCACCGATAATAATGCGAGAAGGATAAAGATTATCGTGCAACGCACTGCCCTCTCGCAAAAATTCTGGAGAAAAAAATACATTATTACACTTGAATTTCTCTCTAATATAATTTGTATATCCTACTGGAACTGTAGATTTGATAACCATTACGGAATTAGGGCTAATGGCCATGACATCTGTAATCACCGATTCCACCGAGGTTGTATCAAAAAAATTATTTACAGAATCATAATCGGTAGGCGTCGCAATGATAACGAAGTCGGCATCTTTATAAGCTAGGGTATTATCAAGCGTAGCCATTAACATAAGGTCTTGATTAGCTAAAAAATCCTCAATCTCCACATCAATAATTGGCGAGACTTTACTGTTTATTTTTTTAACCTTTTCCTTATCAATGTCTAGAACAACAACATTATTATATTGTGAAAGTAACACGGCTAAAGACATACCCACATAGCCGGAACCAACTACAGTTATCTTCGTTTTCTTGGTCAAGGAATAATATCTCTTAAGTTTTTCTATCGTTAAAACAGGAATGTCTATGATCTAACTTAGATTATAGAGGGGCCCACACTTCACCGAAAAATTTCCTTGTCAAATTCTGAACATATAAATCAGTTCCATAAACACACACACCAACAGCAAGATTAGACCCCAAAAACCCTTTTTTACTAACACAATCAAAAGTTAGCGCATTAGTTTGGAATCCATTTAAGCCTTCAAAACTAATCAGCGCGTATATGCCGAGGTATCCACTCTTCACCACAATTGTCGTATAGGAAATGAGGTCTTGGTAGAACAATCACATCAAATGATAAATGAAAAAATTTGAACAACCGACTACTTATACGAGCACTATAAATAAGATTATGCCCTGTTTTTGCACATTTATTCTGAAGCGTACTCACTCCTATGGCATCTATTTTGAACTCAAAAAATATGGAAACAAACATACATAATTTAATATTACAGAGACTACGGTTTAGATGAATGATTTGTGATTAATGCAGCAAAAGTCGCAGTTTTTCAACCTTAGTCGCCGGCAACTTGTGAAACTCCCAAACACCTTAAATGCGACGTAGGATAGTATTCCAGTCACAACTTTTCCAACTTGATCAACCATGTGCAGTTCCTATAAATAAGTCCGAAAATTGTATATTGAACATTACTACTGATGTAATAAAAACTAACTATAGGTTGAATTTTTCATCTCTGCTCATCAAATACTCCGCAATGTCAAAATCAATTAAATTGTCAATATCAACCGCACGCTCCTGAGGAATAACGTGATATCGAACTAAATCACCTGTTAGTGAATTAGTTTCATATAACACCCGAGTGCGAAACGCAATGATATTTGCGCGAAAGTATGCAGTCTGATAGTTTTGCCGACCAATTGGTGTTACCTCTCGACTTGAATCTGTCAGATATGTCACCAATTTAGTTCCACCCAAACCATCATCAACGATCTTCAATGCTTTCAAAGGTTGCTGACGGGCCTCAGCTATAACGACAGCGGAATCTACCAATGGATCAATCTCAAGTATCCTTACTACAGAGTCTATATCATCAGAAGTTTGAAGCGGTACTGTCGACATCATCCGAACTACAACGTCAGGACAATACCCCTCATGCACCCGCAGCCACTCCAGCATATGATACACATAGTCCACCTCTAACGAATCATCTTGAGCCAATTCTACTGGACGAAGACACGGGACCTCTGCACCAAGATTTTTTGCTATCAATGCGTATTCTTCAGCATCTGTTGAAACAACGAGCCGGTTGATCTTGCTTGACCGCAGCGCCGCCGATAGAATCCATCCAACTAGCGGCGTACCTGATAGGTTCCGAATATTTTTATTATCAACCCCTTTAGATCCAGATCTAATTCCAACGATACCAAGAACTTTTAAATTATCTTTATCCATATACAATCCGTCTAAAGCGATCAAATTAAGTTATCTTGAACTAGAGTTAATACTCGCAAGAATACTTGTATGACAATATTCAATGGACGGTGCAGTTATACCGCATAGCCTTCCAAGTCGAAGAGGCTCACCAAGTATAGAGTCAATCTCTGATGCCTTTCCTACCTTCACATCCCGCTGCAATGAAGTGGTTAAGGCCCCGGGTAGATTGTCAATTTGATTCATTACCTCTATAGCTGACAGCTGTACGTCCTGAGATTTTGCAATCAGACATAGCTCTTGAACAATCGCCTCTAGTAAATTTCGAAATCGAGATTCACTTCTTATACTTCCAACATCTTTTTGGCAATAGGTAGTTAACGTCGCGATAGCTGCAAGGCGAACCAATTTATTCCAAATAACCTGATTCTCGCTGACTCCAATTAATATGGAAAAACCGCATTGCTTTAGAACTTCTGATATTGACGATAAAACCTCCGAATTCACATCCGAATCTGATGCTATTTCTATATGAGGAGCCGCCCTCGACCTATGAAGGACTGTCCTATCTTTGTCGAGATAGACTTCAACCGAGCCAATGACTCCAACAGCAACTCGGCAACCAAATTTTTTTCTAATTTTTTCACGATGTCCAATCCCATTAAGCAGTGTCACAATGGCAGTGTTAGGCCCAATATAAGGCGCTATCTTCTCCAATGACTCCACCAACACTGGCGCTTTGACAGTGACAAAAATCACGTCTAAAAGTGAATGAGCATATGGATTACATTTGGGGTGTGCTACAAAATCTCCAAAAAAACTGCTTTTTACACGGATTCCAACATCTAGGATAGAGTCTGCAGCCCGCTGGCTACCAAAACAACTTACATCGAAGCCAGATTTACATAGTAATGCAGCCAAAAGACTTCCCACCGCTCCCGGCCCCAACACGCCAATTTTAATTATACTTAGATCTTTGGCCATTTATATCTCTCAAGCACCTTTTCATTTACATCTGTTCCCCAGCCCGGGGCGGAAGAAACTTTAAACTCGCCATTCTCAATCTTAGGTAAGTTAGTGAATAATTCATCGCGCCATGGCACATCATCAACATCAACTTCTGCAATGCGGAGGTTTGGAACGATGGCACATAGCTGCATACTGATCATAGTAGATAGGTGGCCATTATAGTTATGTGGACAAATATTCATTTCGTGGAGATCAGCCATCTCAGCTATTCGCTTCGATTCACTAAAACCATTCCAGATAACATCAATCGCGGCAGTGTCCATCGCATGATTCTGAAAAAATGATTGATACTGTCGAGCTCCGTATAAGTTTTCGCATGAAGTTATTGGAATATTGATTGAGTCTTTTATTTGACGCAAAGCGACAGGGTCGTAGGTATCAATTTCAAGCCAGGAGAGGTTATATTTTTCCAATAATCGACCAATTTTAATGTACCCGTCCGTCTTAAAGTTAAAGTTAAGATCCAGCGCAATCCCAATATCGCTCCCAACTGCCGAACGAAGACCTCCAATCCATTGGTCAATAGCCTCCAAAATCGAAGCATCCGCGTTTAACTCTGGACCTCCAATACTCTTAAAGAAGCCTGGCATATAAATGTACGGGTTTTTACCGAGAACTGCTATATTTGTCTTCAAAGTATTATATCCAGAGGCTTTCACCTCTTTTCCAAATGCTTTAATATCACCAATTTCTGAAATTTTTGGCCTTTGGACAATATCTGATGCGCGCACACGACTAGTCCCACAATGTGACCAGTAAAGAGGGATCGAATCTCTTACAACTCCTCCGAAGAGTTCATATACAGGGACATTAAGTGCTTTTGCTTTTATATCCCATAATGCATTCTCGATACCCCCGATAGATTTCTGAATGATGGATCCCGGGCTCTGTCTCGTTCTTGAATGCATTTCAGATAAAAGCTTCCCAATTTTTCTTGGGTCCTGTCCTATCAAAAGCGGCGACAAATCACGAATAACGCCCTGCATCCCTAATGGAGAACCATGGGAGTCGGTACACTCACTCCAACCAACAAGCCCCTCATCTGTAGTTATCTTTACAAATGACCATGGGCGCCATCCAGCGTCAGCATGCAACATATCAACTCTTGCAATCTTCATCTTAGTACCTCATTAAACAAACATTTCAGAATAACACCCATTAAACCAGCTCATTTATTTGACCACGCCTCACTAGGATTGGAATATTTTTTAGCTCTAAATACACATCCAACGCCTCAACTCTACACCCCGCGTACCCTTACCTGGTGCCCCGAACCCAACAAAAGGTAGATTCAGCTAACCACTAAAAGCGCCCAAATTAATATTGGCTAAACCCTCAGGTTTGGCGACGCTGATTACAGCATGAATACTGTCTTGCTGGCGCATACTGATAACAGGTCCAGATCTGATTCAGGACTAAAACCGATCTTGTGGCTGCCTGCCCTAGCCACTAAATTATCGCGAAGTTCGTCATACACACTCTTCAATTACCCGAAACACAACGCTGCCCTGCGTCGCTGAGTGCTGGCAAGGAAGTCCAGCGTTCTAGTTGATTGATGCCTGCACCGTCAAATGGTTTCTAAAAGTCTATTCTAATAGACCTCGCGCCAAACGACGACCATATATCCCGGAAATTATGCGCCTGACTTCAGCTGAAGCAATAACGCTATTAACTCCAAAACACATTAACTTCAGCTAAAGAGAAACCCGCAATTTTATCAATACTTTGCACAGGTCAATGCGACAATTTTTCTGTTACTTCCAATAATTTATCTAAATTCAATCTCTGCTTTGCTTGTCGTTGGCAAACCTCCATCTACTGAGAAGCCATAATCATTTTCGACTCGGACCCTATCATTAAAATGGGGAGTAGAGACTTCTATTCTCTCGACATCTGTAATGGCCTCTTCTTGGTGCACGCAGCCTGCAGGAAAGTGAAACCAATCGCCTGCGCCAACTCTCTTTTCTACCAATACACCAAACCCATTGTCGTAGCGGAGAATCATTTCACCTGAAATGATATAGCTTGCTTCATCTTTTAATCTGTGGAGCTGCAGCCCACCCTTTTTACCAGCTTTTACAGAAAGCTTTTTCATTGTGTACTTTCCTGGGGATAGGACTAAAAGATTTTCCTCACCCCATTCTCTTTGCCCAACAGATGCAGATTTCGGGAAGAGAGCAGTTGGTATTTGTTTTTTCATATTAAACCCATTTTTACGTTATAAATTAGGTCACAGACTTCGCGCACTGCGCCAAAGCCTCCTGGTTTTTTAGTAGAAAAAAGGACGTAAGGCAGAACTTCAGGATAAGCATCAGCAACCGCCACTGGAAATCTGATAGACCTAAAAGCAGGTACATCATTGACATCGTTACCTACAAACATAGTTTGCTCTGGAGATACTCCCAACTCGGCACAGGTTTCGAGCACTGCAACTGCCTTATCTTCAACCCCCTGCTTACATTGGATTTTTAATTTTTTGGCCCGCGTGGTGACTACCCTATTAGCCTCTGTGGATATAATGATAGCCTGAACACCAAGATCTTTCAGTCTACTCAGCCCTATCCCATCACTTCGCCAGCATCGAACAGACTCTACACCATCCTGCGTGACGTAAACTGTGTTATCGGTAAAAACACCGTCAAAGTCAAAGGCTATTAACTTTACGCTGGATAATAACTTATCGCTAATCATATGGAATTAACTTTCCAGATCAGCAAATTGGACCGGTTCACCTTGAGCGATACTCCGTTTAGTGGTCCTGCCCATGAGCTGGTTAGATTCGCGCACTGGAATATATTCTGTGTCGAAAATTCGGCCAGTCAGATTATCCAATGTGATTGTGTCACCTAACGAAATGGCAGTGCGAGCAATTATTGATTTACCAAGTTTTTTGAAGACATACTCACTCCCAAGGTCATCAGCTGGCTTAGGTGCCATCATATGCCTTACGCGCCGTATATCACGAACAAACTTTCGGAATCCGGATGGTTCTAGCGCAAAGCTATGATCAGTACCTTTTTGAGCTCGGTTTAAGGTAACGTGCTTTTCAAAGACACGCGCACCCTTCATATATGCAACAGGCCCAGATAGCGTGCCATTGAAATGATCTGAGGATCCAATAGTGCACTGCGGAAATTCATTTATTAATGTTTGTATATTATCCAAACCGAGACGATTATATTCACAAGGATATTCAGACACGCAATGCAAAATTGCCAATTGATCATGATGGTTAAGCAGAGTCTCTACACTGGCCCGAATTTGGTCTATCTGACCACCTCCAATACTCATCACAACCGGCTTACCTAGACTTGCAATACGATGAATGAATGGTAAATTTCCCAAATCAAATGAGGCGATTTTTAAAATATCAACATCTATTTCCTTTAAAATTTCGAGACTTGGCTCATCAAATGGTGTCGACATAAATTTAACGCCGTACTTAACGCAGTCTTCTTTTAGAATAGGTAACCAATCTGGTTTAAGTTCCAATTTTTCTCGGTGCGCACCATAAGTTTTCGCAAAAGCATTTTCACTAGCATAATCTGCTTCATAAGCGCTTTTGGAAAACAGGTATTTATTATTACGAGTCTGAAATTTGATCGCATCCGCGCCCTCATGTGCAAAGATACGGATATATTCCCTCGCCACGCCTAAATCCCCTTGATGGTTTTGACCAACCTCAGCAATAATAAAAGGCGCATCATCTAATGCTAATTGTTTAAACATTTCTTATTCCCTTTCAAAAAAATAACTTTTTTAGATTCCAGATAACTACGTATCTAAACCCACACTCTCTTCATATGAACCACCACAAATACTAACAGCTTTAATCATCGGAATGTTCCATCTTATTCGACAACCACCTTACATAAGTTCTTATATTTGACAGTACGAATTCCCATGGAGCTAGAGAAATATCGGCAACTTTGTAATCGGTGAATGTGATCATATAAATGTGTCTCGGTTATAGGGCTTTGCGGAGCAAATCAGCCTTGTCTGTTCTTTCCCAAGTAAAATCAGGTAACTCTCTACCAAAGTGGCCATAGGCTGCAGTTTGTTGATAGATTGGGCGTTTAAGGTCTAACATTTTAATTAAACCACCTGGTGTTAAGTTAAAGTTCTCTCGCACTAACAGAACGATTTCGTTATCTGTTAACTTTCCTGTGCCAAACGTATTGATTGAAATTGAAGTAGGCTCACTTACACCAATAGCATAAGAGATCTGAATTTCACAACGTTCTGCTAAGCCTGCAGCGACGATATTTTTTGCTACATAGCGGCCTGCGTATGCTGCTGAGCGGTCTACTTTGGAGGGGTCTTTACCAGAGAACGCACCACCACCATGGCGTGCCATGCCACCGTAGGTGTCCACAATGATCTTTCGGCCTGTAAGGCCGCAATCCCCTACAGGGCCACCAATAACAAAGTTGCCTGTTGGGTTAATATGAAATTGTGTACCGCTAGTGAACCATTCGCCTGGAAGTACTGGTTTGATAATTTCTTCCATTACCGCTTCGCGCAGATCATCCAAGCTGATAGACGGATCATGCTGGGTAGACAACACCACTGCATCTATACCGACTGGCTTATCATCTAAATAGCGCAAGGTAAGCTGGCTTTTTGCATCTGGGCGTAACCAAGGCAACTGGCCATTTTTTCTTACTTTTGCTTGTTGCTCTACCAATCTGTGAGAATAGTAGATAGGCGCAGGCATTAGCACATCCGTTTCGTTACTGGCATAACCAAACATTAAACCTTGGTCTCCAGCACCTAACTCTTTATCGCCTGATTCATCAACGCCCATAGCAATGTCTGATGACTGCTTACCTATGGCATTAATAATGGCACACGATGCTCCGTCAAACCCTACCTCACTATTGTTGTAGCCGATATCTAGAATCACTTCTCGAATTATTTCTTCCAAATCTACGTAAGTGGATGTTCTAACCTCACCTGCCACAATAGCCATGCCAGTTTTAACCATGGTTTCTACGGCAATACGTGATTCTGGATCATCTCTAAGCATTGCATCAACAACAGCATCAGAGATTTGGTCGGCTAGTTTATCGGGGTGGCCTTCGGATACTGATTCTGATGTAAATACTGAATAGTTGGACATGTGTTTTCCTGGATTACCTCGGCACTGCGCTGTCGCAATGATGAGATGTATTATTATACGGCGTTATGGCGCAGTTAATTAGATATTAAATAGGTGTTTGATTTGCTTATATTCTAGGGAATCTATTCGTGGGCCAAACTGACTGACCACTCTGGCTGAGGCTTCGTTGGCAAACTTGGCTGCCAATGAATAACTGTGCCCTGCATTGACGGCATACAAAAATGCACCAGCATACATATCGCCTGCGCCGTTGGTGTCTACAGCATTTGCAGTAACGCCGGGTGTTTGCACCAAATCTGCACCATCGTAGGATAACGAGCCCCCGGCACCACGGGTAATCACGAAGGTCTTGGCGTATTTTTTTAGTTGTTCCGCCGCAGCTTCTGTACTATGAGTCTTAGTAAAACTTCTTGCTTCGTCTGAATTGCAGAACAGCAGATCTACACCATCACCAATAACCTTATGCAAGTTATCTTTGAATACCTGCACTACAAACGGATCAGAGAGGCTGAGGGAGGTTTTGACTTGGTTTGCTTTGGCGCATTCCATGGCCTTAACAGCAACATCTGTTCTAGCATCATCCGTGACAAGATAGCCTTCTAGGTATAACCAATCTGAATCAATAAGTGCTGGTTCATCGACCTCATTTGAGGTTAGGTCTAAGTTCGCACCTAAGAAGGTGTTCATCGTCCGTTCGGCGTCATCGGTAACCATAACTAGGCACTTACCAGTAACTCCTGAGCTCACTTTTGCATTGTGAAAATTGACACCTGTTGCCTGTAAGTCCTCAACAAAGAATCTTCCATCATCATCATCAGCCACTTTACCGGAATAGAATGTTTTAGAGCCAAAGCAGCTTGCCGCAACAATGCTGTTGCACGCCGAGCCGCCGCAACTGCGCTTAACATGATATGAGCGTGAACTCAAAGCACCTAATAAATGAAACTGCCTTTCTTCATCGACTAACGTCATTAAGCCTTTGTCGATTTTATGAGTGCTTAAAAACGCATCAGTCACCACAACTTCGGTATCTACAAGGGCTGCGCCTATGCCGTAGATTTGGTATTTCTTTGTCAAAATAACTCCTTAATGTAATTTTACGCGCGAGGTGTTGTAAGGCCTCTCAGGGTACAAAAAGTGGAATGCCACGTCGCTACGTTCCTCGACAACTCCTGAGCTGTTCTTCTACTGCACATCCATGTAGCGATCATGATGGCGTGGATGTATTAATTTCCTGAAATGACTGGTTTGAGGCACATTGACTAAGGTCTTTCTAACAAAGGATATGGCTTTTAAGGTATGAATAATAACCCTAATCCACTTTTCTCTAAAAATCCACAGAAGTACTAAAAACACACTATTTAAAGTGAGATAGACCAACCATTTTTATGAATCAATTCCATCAAATATTTCTTCGTTTGTTCATCGCGCATACCTAAAGCAAGGTTAGCACCTAGAAAACCTTGCTTGTTACCACAGTCAAAAGTTGTAGCATCGGTTAATAGCGCATTCAAATCATCGATTTTCAACAGTGCGTCCAAAGCATCTGTTAACTGAATTTCTCCACCAACCCCTACTTCCGTGTTTTCGAGTAAGTCCAAGATAGTTGGCGGAAGGATATACCTTCCAAGAACAGCTAAATCTGAAGGAGCCTCCTTGCATGAAGGCTTTTCGACTAGCTTATTAATTTTCATACTCGAAAAAGGCGTAGCAGCATGCCCGCCTATATCAACAACCCCATAATTCTCTACAGCACTTTCGGCTACCTGCTCGACCATTACCTGCCCTATCCCTGTTGCATTCCAAGCCTTGAGTAACGATGAAAAGCTATGGTTCATGCTACGGGAAGCCTGATCAAGCACTAGCACGTCAGGAAGTAAAACGGCGAAAGGCTCATTATTTAGCAAGTGTTTGGCACAAAGAACCGCATGACCGAGACCAAGAGCGTCATTTTGCCGAAGAGAGGTGACTTTTACGTCTTTAGGAATAATGTTTTTTACTGTCCCTAAAATTATTTCTTTGCCCTTTTTCTCTAATCTATGTTCAAGTTCGTAATGAGCATCAAAGTGATTTTCAATCGCTTCTTTACCACTTCGAGTAACAAAGATAATTTCAGTGATACCTGCTGAAATAGCCTCTTTAACGACATGCTCAATAATCGGCCTGTCATAAACAGGCAGTAATTCTTTTGGTATTGCCTTTGTAGCTGGCAGCATTCGGGTGCCTAGTCCAGCTACAGGAATAACGGCTTTTCTTACTTTCTGTATCATTGTGTTTACCTAAAAACTAAATCTAATCTAACCGCTCACTAAAATCTTTCTAACAACCGATAAGGGCTCTTATCGCATCAATTAGGCAACGCATAACTTTATAGCGCCACCTGCCTCAACCAAAACGTTAAACCCTGTTCATTCAATAGTGACTGAGAAAGTTGGTTGTATTATTTAATGACAG
>Ga0209815_1000152_pt1 | contig 53668 bp, 66 predicted proteins | sample CoawatmetaG00DNA_FD_187507 | JGI IMG/M metagenome (GOLD analysis project Ga0209815, IMG submission 187507) | Marine microbial communities from the West Antarctic Peninsula - Coastal water metaG002-DNA (SPAdes) (version 2) | ecosystem: Environmental > Aquatic > Marine > Coastal ...
ATGTAACTCTGCGGCTTGATCATTAGACATTCCTTTGCCTAATGCTTGACCTTTTTTACGAACAGCATTAAATCTAGATTTAAGATCTTTTTTCTTAAATCTAGCAAGCTTATCCTCTAACCCAGATAGTTTTTTTTGTCCCCATGATGATTGAGCTTGTTGAGCAGGAGCTTGTTCAGGAGCTTGTTCAGGAGCTTGTTCAGGAGCTTGTTCAGGAGCTTGTTGAGCAGGAGCTTGTTCAGGAGCTTGTTGAGCAGGAGCTTGTTGAGCAGGAGCTTTACCTTTTGGTATTTCAGGTAATGTACTTAACTCAGGTCCAAGGGATACTGTTTTCTCTCCAGGAAACATGTTAGGAACGGTTTTATGAGGTTTGTCTGAGAATGGAGCTGATGTACCATAAAATAATTCATTACCAGATCGTCTAGAACGAGTTTTGGCGCGAGGAGTACTTGTAGCTAATGGCCCAGATTTAGGTAGACTAGCCCATTTACTCTTTCCAGCATCTGCACCTAACTTATCTGCTGTAGTAGGACCAGTAGGAGTAGGTCCCTTTTTCTTTTGGGGAATGTTAACATTCGGACTATAAGTTCTTAAAGCCTTACCAATTTTTTGCTTAGACTTCTTTAATCCAGCCCCCCTTAAAGGTCTATAAGTACTTGTAGGTTTAGAGTCATCCTTAGTAGATTGATCAAAGAAAGCACCCAATGATCCTGGTTTTAGTTTCCCTAGTGGTTGTGAAGTGTCTCTCGACAATTCCCAGTCGTGTTTGTTACCAGAGCCCTTCTTGATTCTGGCATTTTTGTAGCCTCGATGAGGGGCATTTCGGCTGGAGTCTTGATTGGAATTATTTCCATCCTTAGTAGATTTATCAAAGAAAGCACTCAATGATCCTTGAGTTTCAAAAAGCTTTTTACGAATCTCATCTACACGTTCTTGTTTAGACATTTAATTTACCCCTAATCCTAGCAAGCATTTGTTTTCGCTTATCATCTTTTGATGACTTTTTCTTCTTTGCCTTTTTCTTCTTTACCTTAGGCTTAGTTGCCTTAGGCTTAGTTGCCTTAGGCTTATTACTAACCATAGCTCCAGGAAACCCCAAAGCTCCGACTGTAGACATTTCACTAATAATCGTCTTAGCTCTTGCCACAATCTGCCCAAACTCAGTAATAAGTTCTGCTACGTTTTTAGTTTCACTTTCCTTAGGCTCTTCAATTACCACATCTACAACTTCCTCATTAATAGGAGTTGGTAAAGGCTTACCTTTTATAAATGCGTCTACGAAATTATCTGGGACTACCACATTGGATATATCCAGATCTCCCGTAGGGGTATGCTGAGATGCGACTTTCCCCGTAGACTTAAACTCTGATTCGTCCTGTAGGAGAATTCCCTCAGCAATACTGCTGATGGACGAGTACATTACTCAGCCTCTAATTCAGATACAAGTTCGTCATAAGCAGCCGCTTTGGCTACTAGCTCTTCTTGCTCAGTAAGAGTGTCTTCACCTTCATTAAGCTCTTGCATGATATTAACCATAGCGTTATAATGCTCAAGAAGTGAATCATCACTAATACCTTCCTCAATGAAAGATTCACATAGAGGGCAAACATGCTCTGCTACTTCTTCTTCCGTAAGAGAATCGAGTAAGATTTCATCAGAAGCTACTTCTTGAGTAGACTCATCAATCTTATATCCAGACTGAGCTAAAAATTCATTAGCTAGGTCGTTTGTTACTTTATCTAGTGCCATTTTATATATTTCCTTTAGTGTGAGCCAGTTGCTCTATTTATATCTAGCAGTAGTAAAAGATATACTGCTATTATTTTTTAAAATTGTATCCTTATTAGTAAAAAGAAGATTTATCCAATACTGTTTTGATTGGAAATTCGGTCCCAGTTTGAGATATAATTTTAGTTGGTGTACCTTTTATAGAAGGTTCTAGTCTTACTCCAGTAAGTACTCCTTTCCCTAAATCCTGTCTAGTTTGCTCTGTAGACGCAGTTAATAAGCTAAGTACGGCTCTAGAGTTAACTCTGGAGAGGACATCGAACCAATTCAATCCTGTATCAGAAATAGTATAATTACTAACTACTCTACTTACAGCATTTAAGAATAATCTTATACTACTCTCTCTTCTAGGTAATGCTTCACTCTCTTCCTTGAATTTTAGGCTTGATATCCTATCACCAAAATTAAAGGTATATTTTATTCCTTGTGTATCTTCTATACCATCAATATTAGCATTAGGGTAGGTATATTCTCTACGTAAGTAATCGTGATGTAATCCTTTTTTAACATGATACTTATCAATATTATAAGTAAAATTTAAATACCTTACTGTTAAATCAGAATTTAATGAAAGTAATGTAGATTCTGCGTTATAGTTAGATAGTTTAGCGTTATCGGTAGGTACGAATATTACATGATAAGGAATCATTCTAGGCATAAACTCATTGCCTAGATTATACAAATCAAGATCTGTAAAGGTTAATGTAACTGTACCCCTAATTAAGTGTTGTAGGATAGGATCTTCATTAGAGATAGGTAGTACTATAGAAGGAAAAGCTCTAAACTTTACATCATCATTTATATCTCCCTCTACAGATAGTCTATCATATTTAACTGTAGTACTTCTTAATCCAATATCCGTAACATTATGGTTTTTAAAAGAGGTATTATCTATAGTAAAATAAAAGTAATCATTTAAAGCAGTATCCAAATCATATGTTCTTTCAATATCGTAAGAGTTATTACTACTTACCGTTAACCCAATAGAGTACTCTGGGTGGTTAGGAGACTTTAGCTGATTAAATGATGCAATTATATCTTCCTGAGACATAATAAAAGCATTATGTATATTGGTTGTAATAGGGTATTTAAATAGGCTCTCTCTATAAATATCTACCGTATCCCCATCATTTATATAGAGCTTAGTATCTGTTCCAGACGAAGTTGTGTATATGAATGAATCATCGTCTGAAATTATACTAAATTCAGATGTTTCACCGCTTTTTAATAACACTTCAATTTTCTTATCTAAGTCACTAGGAATGGTTTTCCATGTCTGTAGTTCTTTTTGCCTATAGATATTTGTATGACTTTCTGGGTCTAGAGGAATCTTATTTAATTGGAAATTCTCGTAAACTGTTCTAATATCAGAACGGGGATACGAGACTTTACTAATATCTTTTTCCTTGTATCTCCTAGTAACTTCATGTATATGATTTGTATCTACCCTTTTTAGATTATCATCAAACAAAGATGTAGTAATAGAACTAAGATATCTTGTTCTTAGCCTAGAGGGAAGTTTATTTAGAGAGTTCTTTAGATCCTCAGATAAATTACTGAACATCTTCTCGGGCCTGTCTTTAAAGCTATAGAAGGGGTAAGTATTTACAGAGGAATCTCTAGAATTAGCTTTAATAGTTTCCTTAATTTCTAAACTATATTTACTATTAAATATATTAGTATGTTTATATCTATTATTTACTAAAATACCGTTACTATTGTTTCCAACATACGAATTAAAGTTGAAGTTCTGCTCATAAGGGTAGTGCCTATTTCTAGTTGTAGTAGAGGAATCTCTACCTCTAGGTGAAACAGATGCACCAAGTATAGATTCACAAAAAGATCTACATTCTCCTTTAGTAGACCAGTATGGTTGACCTGTCCCTAATGAAGCTTTAAGTACGAGTACACACTCTTTAAGCTCTGTACACACCCAAACATATTCTTCCTCAGGGGGAGGTGGTTGAAAAATAATCTTTGGAACTTCCCATTCATCAGGACGAAACCCTTCTGTCTGTGGATCAGGTCTTGGTGGAGTTGGTGTAACTATTACCGTACCTTCTCCGTAAAATACTGGTGGAGGGGGAGTAGGTGCTTTTCCTGGTTCGAAAATTAAGCACTTATCGGTAAAACTATTAACCATTATTAAACCGTAGAACCACCTGTAAACGTAACATCCTCTTGACCGTAAGCTGTTACGATAAAGCTTACGGATGGCATAATTGACGCTCCTGTATTTGTAAGGTATTGTGACAAGGAATTTGTTTTTGGGGCTCCTTTATGAGTATACGTAAAATCTCCTACTTCATCGCTAAAGGGTACTGCGAAACCTAATAATTGCCTTATTTTATCATCGGAGGTGAAATGTGTATTAAAAAATTCATACGGCAAATAGGCAGAACCCCAGCCACTGTCGCCTTCTGTGGCTCCTCCTAAAGTAGATAAAATAACGAATGTAGCTACGTTGTTTATAATGCTTTTCTTGCTAACCTGCATTCCTTGAAAAAGCCCGTGCGTTGCTTTGTGATGCGTGTTGTGCGATTGATAGTGGCCTGGGTTCGTCTGGGGTATACAATTTTCATAACTTATAGAAACATCATAATCTACTGCCCAATCCGGTAAAGTTACTTCAATCTTTTTCGTTACAAAACGAAGGACCTGTAGGGGGACCGATTGGTTGTATCCCATTGCTATTTTGGTACTACCAATACCAGCAGGTCCAGATTCCCAGAAGTGTCCAGGGGCATGGGAAGCAACGTCAGTCGTGCCGGAAACTTTCTGATGAACATATTTTATTATTTCATGAGTCGCAGGCTCTACAAGACTTCTCTCATCCCATTCAGGTAGATCAGGAATATATCTGATTGCGCCGTTTACAGTAGAATTTTGTATATTTAAGGTATCCAATATTGCGTCAGGTTCCCAGTTACCAGACTTATCATCATAGCCACTTTGTCCTGAATGCATCATCATTAGGGTTCCTTCGGGACCATACTTTAGTCCACCATAAACAGTTCCTCTTGCTACTACAGCACTTTGAGACAGGAGAGTTACCATGTTAGAATTATGGTAATCCACCATCCTCTTTTCAGAATCATCTAGTTGAGCTTTACCAACCGCAGGGTTAGCAAAACTTAAAGGAGGAGTTGCAGCAGAAATACCTGCTCTTTCATTATAACTTAATTCAGTTGTGCGAAAGAAGGGTCTAATATCAAGGATATCGTTGGAAGTAAGAATACCTTTTCCAGTAAAAGTTGTACCCGCAATAGCTTTCTTAACTACTATATATGCTACAGGAAGCACACTTTGTCCAATAAGGTTTAGCCCATCAGTTGAATCAGCATCATCAAATACACTCTCTAACTCAGCAACTAGGTTAGGAGTAATATTCATTAAATCGTCGGGAGAGGGGAATGAGCCATGAATTTCATTTCCGTCAGCATCTACGAAACCAGTATTAGCGGTTGCATCTTGATCATGGACATCAGCTAACATTCTCACATCAGAAGATCCTTTAAGGTTGTCTGTTAGAGTTGTGCCTGTAACGTAACCCGCGCCTTTTACAATACCTAGTTGAGCTTTGGTAATAGTAGTTTGGGCTCCACCAGACCTCTTCAGGATCGTAGTTGAGGAAGCGTCTACAGGATGCGAATAAATAAACAGTAAATCAATACGTGAAGTAGCGTTTGAAAATGTTTTTGTACTACTTGAAAAATCAGAACTATCCCAATCATCAACCTCAATTGATAGTTCTGAGGGAACATCTACAATAGCTGTTCTAGAAACTGCTCTCCATTTTAAAACAAACTTTGAGTGAATACCAGAAAGCTCTCCATACATATCTGAAGTGATATTCTCAGCTTCTAGTAAGGTAGTAAGTGCTTTATTATTACCTTGCTGTCCAGGAACAGAAGCTAGTCCTAGTATTTTAGAAGCTAGATTATATTTAAGATCAGTTCCCGTATTATTTAGATCCTTATACTTATGCTCGGCATCTACAGCCCAAGTAGTTACTAAAGTCTCTAGTCCATTTAGATTATATGCTAAATTTCCTGCTATTGTAGTTGTGGCTAGATCTGCGTAAAACTGTGTAATAAGATCTTCCTTCTCAAAAAACTTATCAGGAATTCCTATACCTACAGATGAGTTAGATACTACAAGCTTACTTAAGGTTTTCTGATCATATGCTGAGTTAATCCTAGCTGTAAATCTTCCGGGATTTACATATACAGTTCTATCACCACCAATGACAAAAGGCTTTAGTTCACTAAATATGTCTCTTGAAATCTCCGAGACGGTTACACCACCTTTCTCTACTTGATCCTTAAGCCACAGTACATTTTCCTCTAGCTGTTCTACAGGAATGTTATCCATTTTAAAATGGTACGGGTCATTCTCTTTAAATTTACGTACATTACTTGTGAACTTGAATGCACTGTCTACGTGTTCGAATTTAATAGTCATTAGTTTTGTCTGCTTAAGTCAAAGGTGTTTGCCGATAAGAAGCCGATTCCATACCCTGCGGCTTGGTCTGAATCATATCCTTCACCTGTAGGTTTTATGATTGCTTTATATAATGTAACCAGTTTATTAGTACCTGATCTACCTTGTGCCATATGTTTAGCGTTAGCGAATAGATTTGCCCCTGAATCGTCTAATCTAATTCTGTCTGCGCTCTCTACTGTTAATGCTGATGCATAATGAAATCCTGATGTAGTTAAGGATGTATATAAATCTTCTAACCCTGGGATCGAAGATGTGTCCCCAGACGGGTTATATCCTTGTGCAACTTGTTGATAAGGAGTACCCTCTATAACTTCTGTACCTGATACATAACCAATAAACTTAGCTGGGCCTATAGGAGATACAAATAATCTAAACGCTCCTTGGTTTTCCCATGTAGATTTACCATAAGTTCCTCCCATTCCAAAACTGTCTAGAACACTAATTGAGCCAGTATCAGGAGTTCCACTAGGCGCACCAGAAGCTTCTATTCCTGCTCCACTAACATAAACAGCACTAGGACCGTGATATCCAACCAAAGCAGGATAAGTTCCACTTACAGAAGCATAACAGACATCTAATGTAGAATCACTTGCAATGTTCCAAATGTAAAGTTTATTACAATTACTAGAAGATGCATCATACACATCACCAGAAGCGTTGTGCCAGCCAGCAGGGAAGTGAGTATTTTTAACTTTTACATTACTACTTTTTAAAGCTCTTATACAAACTCCACCATGAGAATAAACTGTATGATCGTCTTCAGAGGTTGAAGCAGAGTAAGTTACAAAGTCAGAATATGCATCAGCAGCCAGAGATGTATCAGCACTTACGTTATGACTTGTCCAAGGAAAATTGCCTTCTGTATCTCTAGGATTGGGATAAAACTGTACAAACCCGCCTTTAACAAGAGCAGAGGTTCCTAAGTCATCTTGTGCATTATAGTCTGCTATTGGACTTCCATCTACAATGAGGGCCGATACAATAGTTGCATCTGTCCATGTATCATGATAATCTCCGTTATCCAAGAATTCAATATTAGAACCATTGTCTGCTACAAGACAAGATCTAGATGAGTGAAGTTGTACTTTGGTATGGTTATCAGTTGAACTTAGGCCCCATCCAGAAGAATCATATGCACCTTCATTGGTATGAGGTTCAAATGCTAGAGTTGAACCATTATCTACCAGAACATCTATACCAAACTGAGCGATGGTAGTGGGTCCTTGTATAGAAACTCTAGCTGCTCTATCAGCATATATGCCAGCGTTATTTAGTTGCGCTGATATGTCCTCAGGACCGACTAGGAATGTTCCGAAAGTACTAAACCCTTTAAGAGTTAACTCTCCACCTTTTACATTAAAAGCAGATCCATAATTTAATACTCCCGCATAATCATCACTTTCTGTGAATAATCTAAGACCCGCGAACATAGCCTTTGAGTTTTTCATAACTACAGACGGCATATTAGTTTGAAGGGATCCAATAGTATTAGTTTGGTGGGTCTTATCCATATGAAACTTACCAAACTTACTTGTAAGATTATCTCCTTTAGGGGCATCAACTGTACTATTTTCAATAATAAAGTGTTGACCGTTAGATTCAAAGAGATTTTGTGATCCAAGAGACGTACCATAAGTCCCTTCAGTAACTAGGTTTCTATTATAAATGAATGAACTATTTATAAGCTTCATCCCGAACTTCTGGTTGAATCCAATTGAAGCTTCTGGGAATTCTACATTTGAGCTTATAGCAGTAAATCCATTGTAATTATAGAATAGACTCGGCCTAACATCGGATTTCCAAGATGACGAGTTTAGAATAACACCATCAGCAGTATTACTGAATATACTAAAATATAGTAAGTTCTTGTTATTCCCGGTAGCACCTCCTGTAAGTACCGTACCATCTGAATCGTACCCTCTAATGTTACCTCCCTGAATAACACTATTGTTACCTACAAGACCAATTTCATTGTAAGCCAGTACGAAAGGAGAGTCGATAGGTAGACCTTTGGTTTGAGTGGCTGTAGAACTTAAAGTGAGGATGCTGTTATCTAAGGCGATAGCAGCCACTTTAGAATTAATTCTAGCGGAAGGAGTAGAAGATAACTCGTAGTTCCTATATCCTACGAACCCTCTTACTAACGTCACTTCTGAGTTAGTAGCTTTCAAACCTGTTTCTTTACATCTAATAACTGCACAGTTCTCTAAAACTACTTTAGATTGATCAACTATAATACCTACATCTTTAGTGTGTAGTTCTTGACCATCAACAACAAAGCCTCTAATAAAGACTTTACTATCACATCCAGTGATCTTAAGTTCTGTTAGTGAGTTACCATATACTAATCCCGTAGCGAAACCTGTAGTAATTGTTCCTCTATTAAGAAGAGTTGCATCTACATCATGAGTTGCTGAAGGGTCAGTTGAAATATCCCCTCCAAAATCTTCATCTAAAACAAATTGATTTGTTGCTCCGATAAACCCTGTATTATTAATAGATACAGTTATTTTGTTTGTACGCTTATTATTAGTTCCCCATTCTGGGTGCATAAACATAGCAATAGCACTTGTTTCCCAATCATTAGTTACTACACTACTAACACTTACAGCAGTAGTATTTGTTAAAGTAGCACTTAAGTCAATTGATGAAACAGAGGTAATAGTGTCCGCAGACATTGATTGAATCGTAGTATAATCATTACTTACTGTACTAGAGAGGGATAAGGCCTTAGCAAAAGCTCTGTTTACAATCTCTAGTCCAGCAGTAGGACCATCCATCTTAACGTTATTTAATTCGAGTTTGCCAAGATCACCAGAGGCAGCTACTTCAATTACATATGGGAACCTAATTGTGTCAGGAAGAGCGTCTACAGCATCAGCCAAAGTAGCAAATACATTTGTACCGTTTGCTCCAGTACTTGATACAACAAGGCTAATACCTGGAACGGATGAGGTTGGGAATCCCATCTTCTCCCATAGTTGATAAGTCCTTTCATCTAAATCAAAGAGAGGAAGGTTATCCTGTTCAAAGTTATAGAAAGAACTAGAGTCAAACTTGGTTACATTAGCAGTCCAAGTATTTGTTATATCGACTGAGCCAGAGGCTACATAATAATCATTTGAGTCAAACATGAGATTAGAAGGTTATTGTCCATGTAAATACGATAGCAAAATCACTTTCTTTTGTTATTGGGCTAAAGGTTCTGTATGCTACTAAGAGGGGTCTATCCGCAGCATTTCCTGTGTGGTTTTTCATAAATAGGCCAATCTCTTTAAAACTAACTCCTGAACCACCTGCGGTTTCATCTAATACTATTTTAAATCTAACAGATGTTTTATTTACCTTAGAAATATTAGAATGTGGAATTATCATAAAAGCTTCGGCAGCTACTACTACACTTCCATTTTCTATGGGCTGAAGCGTGTCTGTAATAGTGTCTCCACCATAACCAGCTACATTACCTACGGGAGTAGTTAATGTGAACGTGGAAGTATCTAAAACTCCCGTACCCGTTCCAAGTTGAGAGTAAACAATCTGATAGTCTAGGATTGAAGTAGATCCTGATTCAGAAAATAAGGAAGCTAATCCTACAGACATTCCAGAAACAATCACGTTATGATCATCCTGTACTAATTCAGTATGGTCCTTATAGACCTTTTCGATCTTTAAGTTACCCTTTATATTTCTATCGCTCATGATATTCTCTATTCTTATATATGCCTATAACGTGATTTCCCATTGAAATATGAGGGAGTAATCGGATTCCTTAGTTATTTGGGGGAAATAATGATATGCTACTAAACTGTTAGTTTCAATATCATCAAAGTACATTTTAGAGTACGTTTTAGAATACATACCGGAAAAAAGACCAATTTCATTAAGTTTTTCCCCATTAGCTACGTCTTTATCTACTACTAGATTAAACTGTACTTTGACTGGATCCATTAAAGTTACTCTAGATAAGGGGACAGTTAAAAAGTAAGCATTCGTTTCTATTCTATCTCCTATCTTTTGAGAGGCCTTAATAAATTTTACGCTCTCTACTAAACCGTACTGCTTTTTAGTTAATTTATTAGCAAGTTCAGTAGTTGTGGATGTGTCTAGCACAGATGTTCCAGAGGTTCCAAGCTGAAATCTAGTTATACGAGGGTTCGCTGTGGGGTCATTAGTATGCATTAAATCAGCTAATACTTCTCCCATTCCAGAAACGATTACATTATGATCTTCGCTTACTATAGTGATTTTATGATCGTAAACCTTAAATATGGTTACTTTACCTACAGATGTTAATTTATCTTTAAAATTCATTAAAAACTAAGTCTCCATATAATATCCAAATCAGAATATCCATTAATACCAGGAAGAGTAGCATCTTCATTATTTACAATATTATGAGTAAATACTTTTTTATTATTAAGTTTATATTCCCTTCCTATTACCACAGGATGAAAATCAAAAGGGGGTGCGCCTAGAGCTAAGGTAGCACTTAAATCTAATGTCCATAAACCCATTATGGATATGCCTCCGTAGAAATCACTTGAAGCTACATCCCCAGAAGCAATTGTAAGAGCATATGCTACCTCAGTATTATTTACTGAGGATACAGTTAGTCCTGCTGAAGTATCTGTGCCTGATACAGTTTTACAAAAGCCTCTATAATCCATTGAACTTACTGCATTAAAGTTACTTATAACAGAAGCGGAAGATGCATCCATAGAACTAGTTGTGGAGTTATAAAGATTTAATGACGTAAATCCCGCACTTCTGTAACCATAACATCCTAGAGCTATACCCGAATTAAGATTAGCGATAGTTCCATTAGAAATTAACTCAAGAACATAATTTAGAGCATTTTGGTTCTGCCCATAAGATAAACCTACAATAGGCTCTAGCTCCGTATCCAAAGGCGATACCGCAGTAGGTAATCCATTAATGGTAGTAACCGCGCTTCCTCCATAAGAACTAGTAGCTATCTCATAAGGAGCAGGTCCAAATAATGTCTGTACCTCAGAAATTGTAGCTAGGTTATGAGCATTCTGTGTAAATGCAGATGCATCCTTACCAAATGAGATGGCTTGGATAGTGTAGTTAGATGTGTCCAATAACGCAGAGGCAGAAGTTATATCTACTATGTCTGGGCTAAGGGTCATGAAGTCAGCGATATTTTCACCCGCTTTATCCAAGGTTATATTTTCACTAACTAGTAGCTTACCTTTACTATAAATTTCTACTATGCCTTTCATTAGTCTGTTATATCCAAGCTTACATATTGTGAGTTTGCTGATTTAGAAGCAGTTGATATCCAATCAGGGTGGATTCTGTAGTTAATCCTACTTCCACCACTACCCAACATTAAAGCAGAAGTATCAGCTATTACTCTAGAAGCATTGTCTATTGCAATACTATTAAAGTAATTAAATATTATTTTTAGCTCTTCCATCTCTAGTTCTATAGTATCTTGTATAGGTAAGGTTCCATTCACAACAACTATTCCACTACTATTTATTCCAGAGGAGTCAATCGTGAAATCATTTTTAATAGAGGCTCTACTTTTATTTGTAGTGTCTGTAACCTTCATTTCCTCAAGAACAAATAGTTTATCTGTATTGTTTGTAGAGGGAAGCATAAACACTTCAACGAAATAATTCTGAGAATCAATATGAACTTGTTCTTCTTTACTATAATACACTTCCGGAACACTAATAGGACTATTTTTAGTATTAAAGTTTATAGAGAAGGTATTAAAATTATCCTTATTTAAAATAGTAAGTTTCTTACTAGTAAAAGAGTCAATTGAGCCTAAGCAATTATCTAATGAAATAGCGGGTGCTATTTCAATTATCTTTTTATGAGATTTACTTAACACAGACTCTTTAGTTAATGAGTCAGTACTGAGCATTACCCACTCATTGTCAGGCGTAAATGTCCATATATAACCGTTTACTTCTCTAGTGTGAATCCATACTCCAATTGTTGCTCCCCCGATAAGTTTATTTTCAGTATTAAGAATAGTTGATTTAATATCAATACTAAAGTTATGTTCAGGAGTAAGTAAGTTATCCACATAAGTTGATAAGTCAAATCGTATTCTAGGGAAACCGTTTATAGCTTTAGATGTAATGAAGTTAGTGCTATAGATATGGCTCTTCGTAAGATCTTTTGGTAATGCTATGTATTCAAATACGTTATTATTAGATGTAGCAGAAGTGGTTACTAGCTCAATCCCGCTGACCACATGAGCGTTACGAAGTTCAAAGTTATCCACATAAACTGAGCTAGTTGATGAAGCTACATAAGTATTTGACCCTGTTTCACTAAGTAAGCCTGACCCTTCATTAGCAGAGATTTCTTTAATATCCCTTAAAGATGTAGTTTGATAGCTAGTTTCTATTCCTAGTGTTTCTAAATTACCGTTAAAGAATAGTTTTCCAAATGTATGGGAAAATATATCCTTTCCTCCGTCTAGATAATTTTTATAGAAAGATGTAAGTGAGTGCTTACCAAACTTATCAGTATAATCATTATAAAGTCTATGGATGGGCGAACCTAATTCAAAGTCCTCTACAGATACTAAAGTAGATGCTAAAATCGCAGCTTGATTATGAGAATGTTTCTCCCAAACACTTGACGCAAAGAAAGGCTCGTAATTATGTTCTACGATATACTCTCCCTGTTGAACTAGTTTATCCCAATATAACTTGTGAATAAGTGCAATATATTCATCAGTATCTCCATGTATAACGTATTGTAAGCAAGAAGAAACCTCAATATCAGCAACTCCTCTTAGGGGGGAACAGTTACTTACATCCACGCCAAAGAAAGAATTATCAGATGTAAGTTTATTACATATATTATAAACCCCTTTTAAGTTTATAATAGACGTATCAGCAAAGGATAGACTTGATGGAATAAACCCTAATGTAATTCCATTGTATGCAGTTGCACTTGGTTCTACAGCTACAGGCTGATTAAATCCCGTTCTGGAGTAACTACTCTTATGCTCTAATAAGTTTTTAAGGTTTCTTCTCCTAACAGCATTTCTAGGAGATGATATTGCTACAGAAGAATTAAGTAAAGAATCAGTAAATTGGTCTGTGGATGCCCTTAGGAATGTAGAAGCTCCTGCACTCATATCTACAGCAGAAGACCCATAAGTATAAGATACAAACTCTTTAGAGGCTACATCAACCCTGTTACAAAAGTAACCTAAGTACGTTACAGTATCCGTAATATTCGTAAATAAATCAACTACAGGTATAGAGTGGGCAGGAGAGAAATCGTTTACTGTTCGGGCTAACTCAACAATAGCTTCTCCAGTATCCGAAGCTAAGTTAAGAGAGGAGAAGTTATAAGAACTAGTATCAAGAAATACATTAAAGTGAGATGATTTAGCATTCCATAGACCCATACTATTAATATCTTTCACTGATAAACTAGCTACAACGTCATCATAGTTAGGGGGTGATTGATAAGAACTAGTATGAAACATAAACGTCCCATCTATTGAAAGTCTATCCTTACTCAATATAGTATTATTCTTAATATAATTAGTAACTTGAGTAGCAAAAGACTCCGTTACCCCAAAGCAAGTTAATCTACTGTGTAAATAATTTAGTAGTTCCTTTGTTAATTGGCACTGTACATAAAACTTCTCGTCATCATAAGGGGGAATAGGTAATACCTTTCCCCTGTATGAGTAGGAGGCTTCTGGATCGAATAGTTTATTATCAAAAATAAAGTTCTCGGGGAACTTTAAGTATAAATCAAGTATAATTTTATCTACTACATGCTGTATATTCTCTGTAATATCACTATAGGAGTAATGTACTACTTCTGTCTTTACAGCTAATTCCTTAGTCCAAGTTGAGAGTGAATCAAATGAACTTGAATCAGTTACTAAGGCATATTGAATAAGATTGGGAAGATACGATTCATATAATGTATCCACGATAGAAGATACTTCAAACGTATTAGAAGGCAGGACTGAATCAATAGCTAGTTGTATACCTGCTTTAGTACCTTTCCTTTTATAAACTGAGACAGCGTTTCTCAGTTGTAGTCTATGATTTAGATCATTCTCCCCAAAAAGCTTCCATCCAATAAGATTAGCAATAAGAGGTAATTGATAAGAAGGGCACTTTTCAATATTGTAGATGGCTTCAATATCTTCTACATGATCATTAACATCTGATATAGCTGTGGCAATAGATCTAAGAAATCTAAAGAAAGCTCCTTTACTTATTGTATCCTTTGATAAATATCCAGTGGCAATGTAATCAGTAAATAACTCCCCAACTTTAGTGTCTGAGTTATCTGCGTATGAAATATTGTAAATTAGCTTTACAAGAGTAGTAATATTGTTTAATCCTTGATCTCCACTTGTATAAGTTTCAGTACCTTGTACAAAATCATCAGGAATTATAGTAGAATCAATAGCGGATAAGGTACTATAGTTTTTCCATATATACTTTGTGAATAACTCTATACCATCTGTAATTGTAATCTCTTTGTTAGAGAATAATTTTTCAGCTATTAATGTGCCAATATCCGATGAAGGATCATATGTATCTCCAGAAGTATTAAGGAAATATACCCATGATAAATTATCTATTAAGTATGCGTCTGTATAAGATGTAGGACTTCCTGTATTAATAGTAGGAAGTAAAGTGTCATCTAGATAAGTTTTGAATGCTGCGCTACTTTCAAAGTTTCCGATCTTCACTCCCAAATTATCTAGGATTGAACTTTGAAAATCATAAGTATTAATAGTTGTAAGCTTATTCTGTTTAATAAAATAAGGAGAAATTGCAGCTAAAGAACTTACCGTAAGAGAAGGTATAATAGAACTAATATTATTAGCGGCTAATATATGACCATTAATAACCTGTAAAATAGGATCAATCTCCATTCCACTTGCACTAATATCTTCATCAAGATAGAAGTTAGGTGTTATGATTTCTACTACATCTACGTAGTTTCTCTTGTAGTAGTTCTTAGCCATTAGACTTTATTAATTGTGAGAGTTAAGTTGTTTAGTTGAATAATCTCATTAAACTCAATAGTTACGTCATCAGAAAAGTTGTCAATCGTAGCGAATCTTACATCCTGTACGTCGAAGATAACTCTATTTAAACTACCAATAGATAAGTCTTCCCCAAAATCTCTGTTGTCTGCTTTAAAGTAATCTTGTACCTTTTGGGCTACAGATGCCTTAATAGCCTCTTCTCTTCTTCCAATAAATTTATCAATTTTAAGTGTAATAGATAAATCAATAGTCCTAATAAGACCATCAACAATAACAATTTCATCAGTTATCATCTTTTTAAGCTCAATCTCAGCAATCATAGCGTTTTTGAAACTAACACTAGCTTTCTGTAGTTGAATATCACTAGCTTTCTCAAGGAGATAAAAGTCAATAATGTTAGCAGAGCCATAAGCTTTTCTAGTTGCTACCGTGGCTTTAGCAGATGATCCCGTAGGACCAATGAACGTATTAGCGAAAGTGTTATAATCCTCAAGAGTTACTAATCTATTCTGTGTTTTAAATGTTAACGGAGCATATTTTTTAGCTGATTCCACACTTTCAGCATCCGATCCACCTGTTGCAATAGAACTATTTGACATTACCCCAGGATGTTCTGTTGATGTACCACCAGTTGATATAATTGTATTTATAGATCCGTTAGAAATATTACCTCTTGATCCACCCCCTGCTCTATAGAACACTTGGTAAGTTGCTCCTGCTGGAACGTTCTTTCCTGAGTTTCCGTCACCAAAGGTTATTGTAGATGTAAAGTCATCATTATAAGATACTTGGAAAATCTTATCGTCGCTTCCTGATGCAAAGTAAAGATTTTCTGCCTCAACCCAAGCTCCAGAAGCAGAAGACCCATGACCGATATAAACTTGAACACTCTTCTCCGCAATAGGAGTTTCAGTTAATGCGATAGTTTGAATTGTATTGTCAGCAGTAAATACTCCACTTTGACTAATTAAAGATCCTTCAAGTAAGGCTAAATTATTCCATATTAGTGATCCAGAAGATTCAGAATCAGCTACCGCAAGAGAAATAACCCCATCAGAGTTTACATCATCAATTACACCGTTTACAGTTTTATAAAGGGTATAGTTAAGAGGAGCCTTATCTTCAGGGGAAGTTATCACTATAGCTCTACTAGCAGGTTGAATACTAATGTCTTCTCCAGATGAAGCGTCTAAAGTTAAAGTTGCATTAGCTACTGCCGAAATAGGTCCTTTCATAGAAACACCCACAAGCTCAAGTAATTTTCTTACGTTGTTTCTATTCTTAGCTGTTTGAAGGAAGTTTTCATGAGCAAGCATATCTGCCTTCATTGACATTACTGAACCCATGTAAGCTACAAGCTCAATAAGAAATACTCCTAAGTCAGATTCGGAAAAGTTATTATAATCCTGGGGGTAGAATGCTTTCACATAATCCGTAAGCGCAGTTAGTAACGAGTTAAAGTCAGTCGCTGCGAAGTCAATAAATTCAATCTTTTCTGTATCTCTATTAGCTAAAAGCTTAATAAAGTCAGATGTTGTTGTTAAATTAGTAGTCATTATCCTATTTTTACCTCAAGGTCTGTAGTTTGACCCGTATCTCTTATTTTAAGTCCTAGTTTTACTACAAATCCAGAAAGACCTCTGTAGTTTACTTTGGATGCCTCAAAAACACCAAACTTAACAACATCAACTTCAGGAGCATAAGCAGCTAAAACTTCTAATACGTGATCTCTAATCTGGTCTGCTGTTGTCTCATCTAGTGGCTCAAATACGAAACGTTCTAAGTTAGTTCCGTAATCAGGAAGCATTACCCTCTCTCCTATAGAAGTTTTTAATAATTGTGATATATTTCCTCGTATTAAGATAGTGCCTGTCTGTTTAGTCATATACCCTTTTGCGGAGGGTCTAAACGGATATGAAAGACCAAAAAGCTTCTTTTTAGTTGCTTTAGGAGAGTTTATAGCCTCTACACTAACTTTTTTGCCGTAACTGATTGTTGCCATTAGATTGATATGTTTTTAAAGTATCCTTTTTGTGCATTAAAGTTTGCTAGGATCTCACTATTATCTAGAGATCTTGAGTAAAATTTCAAACTTCCTATGTGGGCTTTATATCCTGAATTTAATCCTTGCTGTATATCTACAAAACTACTTCCTACTACCCAAGGAGTAAATAGTGAAGGATTTAAAGGAGGTCCCGTTACAGGATTATAACTTCCGCTAACACTAATACTTGGTAGTTGAGCAGTAGAATAATCCTTTACACCAAATACTTCATTCATTGTACCAGATGTCATTAATACAGAATCTAAATAAACTTTTACTAAGTTATCTAAAGGATTTACACTTACTGCTATATGTACAAATGCACCAGAAGCATCATTAAACTGTACCCCACCCACAACAGTAGAAGTATCAACTACAATACCATTAAGATCATTTTCAGTTATGATACAATCATTATTATCAGTTTTATTAGTAAAGCCTACACTAGATGTACCATAAGATTGGGTTGGGGCCATATAAAACACAAGTTGATCGTCAGGCCCATTATCAGCGTCCACTTCGCTTACAGGAAGACCTTTCCCGAGTTGCCTGTGAGTCGCAAAGCCCATCTGTAGTCCTCTGACATTAGTTGAGTCTTTCTCAAGAATTAGGGTGCTAGTTGTGTAATCGTTTGCAGTGCCTCCGACATTATCACAAGACAGAAGGACCCTTCTATAAGATTTATCTCCCCATGATGCTGCATTGTTAAGATTATCCATATGTGTCCACAAGTCTACTGTGAAACCTGCTTTCTTATAAGTAAGATCTTGAAATTCTGCTGTGTCTGGAAGGAGCATATAAGAACTGCTATATATGCCATCAATAAAGGGGATACTTAATCCGCTTACGAAGAGTGCAGAACTATCACCTACTATCTGGGAAAAGTTATCTTCAGACGCGGAGTTAATTGATTTGTAATCCTTATAATCATAACTAGATTTAATACTTCCTATATTAGATTGAAGGAAGTTATATACAGATATAAGTCCATCAGATGTTATTTCATCTGTAAGATTCATAAGTGTTCCGGTTGAGGAATCATAGTTACTCATATTAATTACTTCACCGCTTCCAATATCTCCAACAGATAGATGAGCGAAGCTTGATACCTTATGTGAATCTATAGCTTTTACGAACTTGGGCTTAACTGGGAGTACAACACCGTCCAGTTCACCTTGTCTAAAAATAAGTTTCTCTTGTTTAGCTAGTTCAGGAACTATAGCTTCATTAGTAATATAAGTAAAATCGTTTACAGGAATGGAGTCTCCACCCTTAACATTGGGCTCAAATTTTACGTATAGTTCGATTTGCTTCTTACGCTTATTAATCTTCTCACTATACTTAGCAGCTATGGATTGAAGTGATTGCCTACCATTAACTACAAGGGCTGAATCTTCAGAGTATGTTACTAATAATTCATCTATATGATTCTTTAATGTGGATACTTCTATATTTTTCTGTCCAATAATTTTATTAAGAAGAGGATCAGTATCATAAAACTTTTGTATACTTAAAGAATCATCAATAACTTCTAGTGAAAATACAGTATCTACATATTCCTTAGTTGATTCAATAGTAATAACTTCGCCTTTACCCCCAAGACTAGGGTGATACTTAAGTTTCCACTTGTCTTCTTCATCAGGGAACTCACCAGAAGCCATAAAGGTTGACTCGTCTACATCTAAGAAAGGAATTCCACCTGACTGGGAATCGTAATAAATACCATCAATAGATAAAACGAATTGCCCAGTGGTTGATTTGGGCGGTCCGTATACTAATCGGAAAGGAGAGGGATCGACTTCTATACTACTTGAACTTAATAGTAAAGGTTCTGCTGTGGGGTCTAATGCTCTTTTAGTTAGCTCAACATTAATTGCAATCATTCCTTCTTCCATTTGAGCGATAAAATTATCAAGCTCATCTATCTTATTATTTAATGCCTTCTCTGTACCCCCACCAAAATCAAAGTAGGGCTTTTTTAATCCTTTACTAGCATTCCAAGCCATATATTGAGATACACAATCCATCACGTTTTCAATCTGCTCAACTGTACCCTGAATCATGTCTACATAAAAATCAACATTCCCTTGAATATCAGCGAGTGCGCCACTCATTTCCTCAAAGAATCCTATATCATCTTTATCTATTTTACTATTCTCATTCTTGTTGCCCCAAGAGAATTTACCCGTTTCTGGGTCATAGGTGTATAATCCATTTTGTAAAAATACATTTTGAATTTCGGAGTTTTTGGAATTGTATGCAGAGTCCTTACCCTCTTTAAATTTATCAGAAACATTTATTAAAAAAGTATTAGGCAGTAATCCAATAGCTGCACTTTTAACCATATCTAATGCACACATAGGCACACCAAAAATAGTGTTAATGTTTGCGAATATATCCGCTTCACTTGTAATCTTATCTATAGTGTCTAGATCTTTACCAAAGGTACTAAACTCTTCTGTGAATTTTTGATAGTCTGACATAATTAATTATTGTAGTCGTTTTCAGGGAATATTAGTGAATAATATTTGTTTGCAAAAGAAGAGTATACAGAATCCATTGCTGAATGTTTCTCGGCTTTAGTTCCATATGCTCCTCTAGTTATCTCATATAAAATACCATCTTTAATATTTGCTGTTTTATAAGTTATAATCTCTGAATCATTAATAGTAGCAATACCATCTACAGGAGAAAATGGGAACGGTATGCTGAGGGAAACAAGAGGGTGAGTTAAATGAATCTCGTCCACTTCATCATCCTCTAAATCACTTACTAATGTTACAGGAAGTAATCCATATAGTAAAGGCATGGGCATGTCTGCTGCTGCCGATGATATTGCCGTATCCAGATCTACATTATTAAAAAGGAAACTTGGGCTTTCAAATATAGTAGTTGCTATAGAAGCTAAACATATATCTCCTTTACTTTTTATATTTACGCTTCCTTCGGCCTCTAAATTAATATCGCCACCTGATTTAAGATTAATAGGGGCTGTTGTATGCTTTGTAATTAGATTTATCTCACTATCCTTACCATAAGCATTTAGATTAACATCTCCATTATGGGATGTTATATTAATATTAGCTGCCTGATTTGCATTATGAGAAAAGTTTTCAATGTGAATCTCTTTACCCTGTACAACTTTAAGATTTAAGGATTCATTAGAAGCCTCCATGTGAATATTACCTTTACATATAAGAGTAATACCTCTAGCTCCTGACTCACAATTAAACCTATTATTTATTGATATTCTGTCGCCATGCTCATTCTGAATGACAATAGCGTCTCCTTCAAACCCATCGTTAAGTTGAATTATCTTACCTTTTTGGCTTTTAAGAGTAACAGCAGGATTACTACCACTAGCATTACCGTCCCTTAACTCAATTCCATTTCCAGCAGGAGTAATCCATGAGTATTTATCGGGAATACCTAGCTTATTATAAGGGTTGGATTTTTTAGGTAAAGTTGTATCCTTATCGCCTGTGGCTAAATCTCCAGGGGAATAATATTCAACATCCTCTCCCATATCTACATTAGGGATAGTATCTTTACCATAAATAGAAGACATATAATACCAAGAATTATCCGAACCGTCTGGTGAACAGGCTAGACATAGTTGACCGAATATCGGTATAGCTACAAATCCTCCATGCTTAGTTGCTCCAAAGGGGGTGGTATAAAAGATCGTCATCGGATCCTCCGTATCAGCATCTATTACATCAAGCATACCATTTTCAGATATATCCCCTTCGTGAACTATTTTTACTTTTTTAATAATCATTAGTTTTCCCAGGGCTCGACCTTCTCAAAATATGTATTGTGTTGAGAACGAGAGGCAGAGTCTAATTTTTCTTTAAGTTCTTCTTCTTCACGTTTTAGTCTAGCATCCTCTTGCTCCTTAAACTGACCTTGTACAAATCCAGAGTTAAACATATTTGCGTTCTTTCTTATTAAGGTAAACTCAGAATAAACTTCTCTACTTGATATAACGTGTTTGTATCCAAAAATATTCCATAGTCCTGTATAGATTCTATCTAATGGACTTGGCTTTAAGTTGTACTTACCTGATATCTTTAATCCATTACCTATCATGCCCATCAATCCAGTACCCACAATAGCAGGAGATGAGAAAGTAAATAAGGGTAGAGTTTTTACTCTAACTGTAAATAGTTGACTATTATATTTAGCTAAAATATAAAGTTCTAAAACTCTATTCTTAATCTCATCCCCATTTAAACTATTAGTATTTGTGTTAGGAGTTACTTTATTAGATATTAGAAAAGGTTCAAGTATGTCTGTTAAATCTTCCTTAGCTTTAGACAAGTTAGAGTATATTGAAAGTAAAGTAGCAAAGAATTGATTATCTTTCTGTACAGTCATATTAAGGATATTAGAATTTTTCTCATTATATTTAAGTAATGGAATAGTACTTAACATATCATCAAGAGCGTCACCGTGACCTGTAGTATCTAAAGCATTTTTTATAAATGCTTTTACTTCCTTATCATGATTAAAGAACGCTCTGAAAATAGAATCGTTTTTAGTAGGTCTTAAAACTTTACTATGGTATTCCCATAGCTCCTTATGCATACCTTTAGTAGTATAGTTCTTTATATCCAAAGGCACTTCTGACGATGAAAATAAGGCATTTCCTGACTCGTCAAATTCGGGTTGCTCTGTTTCAGTATTTATAATAGCTTTCTTTACTAGTATATTAGTTTCAGCCCCATATAGAACAGAGTTTATAGTATTCTTATCCCCGATAACTAAAACCTCAGAGGGTAAAGAATATCCGTTATTTTTCCAAGAATTATATATGGAGGGAAATAGAGAATTTTGAAGTGTGGATCTCACCCTTTCATTTGAACTTTCACCACCATTTAAAATTTGAATAACTTTTTGATCAGATACCCATACCATATCTAACTCAAAAACGTAATCCGATAGTTCATTTAATTTAGAGAATATATCAGTTACGGCAGCTTTTAATGAAATTCCTGATTTAGTTATATCATCATTCCAAGTTACGTAAATAGGTTTATTTTTTTCATCCTTATCAAATTCTTTGTATGTCCTCGTCTTCTCACCTCCTACAAAAGACATGCCTGGTGACGCGGGGACATCAATAGTAGTTATAAGTTTATGCGCTACTTCAAATCCTAAACTATTAAAGTAGCCTACTGTTATGTTATAATCTTCTGTAAGAGTTTTACCTCTAATAAAACTAACCCACCAGTTTTTAAACTGCCTTTTTGATAACCTATTTAGGTGGTGCTTTAAAGAAGGTAGTAAAACAATAACTGGTTTATCTGTGTACCTAGCTGCTAACTTCTCTATACTTTGTTCATATAGATAGTTAAATTCAGTTATAGTTCTACCTTCAGTAGTCCATATTCTTCCATCCGAGGGACTCTTTTCTACAGCACTAAATAACTCTACCTTTAAATCTTTAGAGGTAGTATATTCACTATTTTGTAGACCTTTCTGATTATAATCATAAGGACTTCCCCCTGCTCCCGTGACAAACCTCATTACGATCTTACGTAAACCACTATTATCATCTCTATTAACTAATCCTATAAGAGTCATAGCATGTATAGGAGAAGGTCCATTACCCATACCAAAAGCAAAGTAATAAACTACACCATAACTAGCACCTATTACTAAAGCATCTTCTATGAAGAATTCTTCAAATTTTCTGTCTGTATCTATAAGTTCTAACGTGGCTATAATGGCACTATCACTAGCAGACTCATGCCTGAACTCTGAAGTGAATGATAAGAAGTTCTTGTCACCTGAGGAAAGTTTTAGCCCATCCTTTTTAGATGGAGCTTTCCCACTCTCAAGTAAAGACTCAAGTTTTTCTCTATTTCTAGAGACATATACATACGGTACACCTACATACGGGTTCATGGCAAAAATATAATGTCGTTAGAGTTAAAGCCTTCAAATGGATCAGATACACCATTGATAATCATCAATCTCCAGAACATCTCTGGTTTATTATAGAAGACTTTGGCAATCAAGTCAGGTCTATGTTCGAAATTAGGTGGAACTATTCCCGTTCTATAACCTTCATTGGTTTCATTTATCTGATTTCCTAGGATAGAAGTGCTTACTCTATGCCCTTTATGTGTTATAATTTCTCTTTTTATATTCATTAACCTAGTCCTCCTAAGGGATTAGTTGTGTCAAATACATCTACTGATTCTCCTTTAAGTATACTTACTACTGTTTTCATTGAAGGATCTAAACTTTCACCTCTGATAACAGTTTCCCATCCTTTAAGTTTATCAGAACCTCCGGTAGTAATTTCAGTAAGAATATCAGTCTCCTTGAATTTAGAGTCAGAATTAAGCTGATCAAGTCTAACTTCACTAAGATCCATACTAACTTTGATTCTGCGAGGTAGGAATGAAGCTCTCTCATAACCAGCATTCTCCTCATGAGAAATATTATAAGCATGACAGATACACGGAACGTTTCTATACATAGTTCCATGTGATAATCTAATAAGGGGAGGAGGTAGAGTGGGGTCTTCTACATTATTTAAGACAGATGACCTAATAAGGTTTACCCAGTACATTACAATCTGAGTAGTATAATTGTCTCTTTCGTTGTCTTTCCGCTCGCTATCTATTCTTGAGAAGGCTTCATAGGCATCACTTTTAACCTGATTAGATGGGTCAAAGAACTGTTCTTCGTCCGAGAAATCGCTCCAGTTAGGCCCTTTAATATAGGCATAAGGCATTTCAGGACTAAGTTTAGTCACATTATCAAAGGTGAAATTGAATGATAACTTAAGCTTTCTAGATTCTGCTCCCGTATAAGTGAACAGACTTCCTGCCCTTCCTAAAGGTTGGTACTTTACTAGGTTTGCTTTCTGTGATTCCTTTACATCAATATTCTCAATGAAAGGTAATTTTATTTTAACTGGGCTAGTCTTTCCATGCTGGAAGAACCAGAACCAAAGGAATGATAAGATTCCTTGTCTATCTTCGGATTTTGCCATTATGTTGTTGTTGCTCCCTCTAACATTGCTCTAGTTATAAAGCTCTTACTTTCCCGTACTGAGGCAGCAGTCTCATTACCTGTTAAGTGTATTGCCTCATTAATGTTCGTTAGTGCATCAAGTTGACTAGAGCTATTTAGCTGAATGAAAGATAAAACTCCGGAAAGTTCGTCCTTAAGTGTTTCAGAGAATCTAGACTTTATATCTGCGATACTTTTTTGACTTGTTAATGCTGCTTCATCTGCCTCTTTTTTCTTATTATCACTAAACAAATTAAAAAGTCCATATATAAGAGTCACAGTAGAAGCAATTGCTATAATAGGTGCAAGTATTCCTGCCAAAGGTACAAGGGCAGCAAGTATAGGTGCAAATATTCTCTTACCTAATCCCATAAAAGCAACCCCTCCCGCTTTAGATACTCCTTTGGATAAGAATTCTGCCTTCTTATAACCTGCTATAATTGTACCTAGAGCTATGAGAGAAGTCAAATACTTACCAAGTAAGTTAAAACCCTTCATCATAAAGTTCATTGATTTTACACCTATGTCAAGTAATGGTTTTAGGAACTCGCCCTTAAATGCATTCCAAGAAGTACCAAAATCTTTATTTAATGCAAGAGATTCTTTTTGAGCAGCACTCATAGATTTTAGTGAGTTTTGTAGACTTCCTAGGGAAAGTCCCATGTCACCGAAAATAGTTGCAGATTCGTCTTGCATTAATATACTATCTCCAATAAAATCCTCCATCCTTTGTACTGCCTGAGGCATTAGAGCCATAAGATCTTTTTCGTTTACGCTTCCTGGGTCAGTTAGGGCTGATTTTCTAAAATCCTCTAGTCCTAAGAGAGTAGCTTGCGTTAGAGATTTTATAGACGGGTCAATCAAACTAGTAAATAATCTAGTTACATTCTTTTCCTGTCCTGCTCCAACTTCCCCCGTAAAATTAGTAATCATCTTTTGAAGGCTATCCGTATCAGCTAAAGTACGAGTTTTTTCAAACACAGACTCTAATGAGGTAAGTACAGTAATAAGAGAAGTTGTACTTATATGGAATGAATCTGAAGTTTCACGCAAACTGGTTGACAAGTTTTCTGTGTTTTCGCCCATTACAGCATTTAGAGATCTAATGCTCTTAAATAGTAGCATAGAGTTCTCACCTGTCGCTTTCATCCTTCCTGCTAAGGTTAAAGTACTTTTATCTACAGCGAACAATCCTGCTTGGAAAGATTCTGTAATAGTACCCATAGCATCATTAAGACCAACGGGTATATCCATCGCTGCCTGTTTTATTGACGCTGGGACGCTATCTAAAGATAACCCTAAACCTAGTAAAGGCTTTTGGTATTTGTCAAATGAGTCTACAGCAGAGCCTATAGAGGCAATTAAGGTATCTGCTATCTTTCCGTATACCGCTATCTGTCTAGCTAACGCTGCCGCGTTGATTGCCTCGTTGACATCGCTATTATTTTTTTTTGCCATTAGTTAAGGAAAATTTCATATAAGGTGCTAACTCTCTTAGCATTAAAAGTTCTGTAAGTATCTGGACCCAATATGGATACGAGCCCTTTTACAATAGAATAAGTACATCTTCTTCTATTCTTATATAGCTCTCTTATTATTATTTTCACAACTTCTGGGCTGGCTTCACTAATATCGAACACAGATAAAAGTTTATTTTTCTTACCACTAATATATAAAGATGACCCTCCTTTACCCTTTCTTGCTACAACTAGAGCTAAAACGGGTATGGGCATATCCAAGTAATTTCCTAGCTTTCTAGGATAGGTGAACATAATTATGTCTCCGGGCGATATCATAGCGGAAGACTTACTCGCTCTCTTAGAGGTCATAGTTTTAGTCTTAAAGCCTAGATGTCTCAGGTTTAATCGTTTTTTATTGGATTTTGGCATGTTTTTCGATATTTGTACGATTTTTTAAAACCGTGTCCACTAATATATATTAGACCTAATAGATTATGTTTGGAATATACTAAACAGTAAAATAACCCTAAAGAAAAAAAAGGTTACTATTTAAAATCATATGCAATACAATAACATAGATATAGAGCTATTAGAAATCCTAGATTTAATAAACTTTACGGTTTCTAATGAATTTATAGATAAGTGGTCCATGAAGTATTCAGTGCAGTTTCTTAAACATTTTCAATTTAGGTTACTGCACTCTTTAAATTCTAAGAGGCCAATGCACGTTAATGACTTATTCAAGTACTTAACAAACAAATGTAAATATTCAGAGACTCAAGTTAAAAACTTCTTTGAATCCATAGATATAGAAATATATAAACCCATTATAGGAGGAAGACTTGGTATTCTGTAACACGTTAAGTAACTCGAAACTAACTACATTCGATCAATGTAAACTAAAGTATAAGAAGCAATATGTAGAAAGGGCTGATCCAGACCCTGATCAGGATATGAATGCTCTTCGTTTTGGATCTTTTATTCATAGGATTCTAGAAGACGGATACGAAAAGAACTCTGTTTCAGAACTTCAGGTTATTGCTGAGGGTGTTAGATCTGAGTACCCTTTCAACCCTAAGAAATACTCTGAGAAGAAAATAGAAAAATGTCTTATAAACTTCCTCAGATTCAACGCAGGACTTTCTAAGACAGTAGGAGTCGAACTTAGATATCAAGCCGAAATAGGACCTGATATGACCGTTAATGGAATCATTGACCGAGTAGTACAGGGGACCGCAGGAGGCTACCTCGTTATTGATTATAAGACTAGTAAGCGTGAGAAGTCTCAATTCGACCTATACAGCGATACTCAGATGATGGGGTACGCTTATGCTATCGCAAAACAATACAACGCTTTGCCAGAAAATATAGTCTGCGCCCACTATTATCCTGTAACAGACAACTTCGTTACTATCCAATACAGTCGCGCTCAGATCAATAACTACCAAAGAATGATGGTAGATAAAATGTGGAAGATTAGAAAACTAAAGAAAGATCAGCTTTGCCCACAGAAGAACGAGTATTGCAATTGGTGTCAATTTAAAAATCAATGCCCCTTGTTTTCAAAATGAAATATGATATTCCAGAATCTCTTATAGAAGATTATATCTTTAGTAAGTTCCATGACTACAAACTTTACACCAACGAACTTGTAACTAACTCTCCTTTTCCTGATGGTGATGAAAAACCTAGATTTAGTATTAATCTTAGTACGGGGCTATGGAGAGTATTTGGAACCACATCACGCCAAGGCAATATATTCCATTTATACAGTCATCTTGAAAGGGTTACGTATAAACAAGCAGTTCGCAGATTTCTTTATAAGTCTTTAGACGGTATTGATCTTCTAAGCTCTAAGCCTATGGAAGAAGAGGTTATACGTAAATCTACAGGCATTCCTAAGGATTGGATCGAGATTACACTTAATGATGTAGAGAATACAGATCCCGATGTACAGTTAGCCTTTACCTATTTATTGGACCGCAAACTGTTTGATTTCTCTAATGATATTCCCGCTCAAAAGTATTATATTACTAAAGAAGGGGATAATCAGGGAAGGCTTATAATTCCTTTAATGGAAGACGGGGAAATGTTCTTCTGGACTGCTAGAGACTTAGTGGGAAGTGTAATAAAATACATGCACTCTCCTAGAGAGAAGTTTACTAAAGCTTCTCATATTTTATATCCTTTTGATTACGGTGAACCTTATGTAGTAATCTGTGAAGGTATCTTCGATGCTATAGCTCTACAACTACAAGGAGTTAACTCCACTTGTGTCTTCGGTGCAAGTTGCTCTAACGTTCAATTAGAAATGCTTAAAGAGTATGGTGGAAGATTAGTATCGGGGTTTGATACTGATCCTGCTGGTATCATTGCTCTAGAACGGTTAGAGAAGACACGAAAAAGGCTATCCATGAATAGCCTTTTTATTACCGTTCCTCCTGATAACTGCAAGGATTGGTGTGAAGCACATGAGAAGGATATTGACTTGTTAAAGCATATCACTAACAACACTGTGCTTTATGATTTTTATTATATCTCTATTAATTCACTATAAAGTAGAAGTCCGGAGATTGAACAATCTCATCTAACACATTATATTGTACCTGTAGCATATACGTGCCTGTGATAGATCCTAGTTCACCTGTAAGAGTTTTAGCGTGAGTTTTTAGGTCATTGGTATTCCAAAGCAGTAACATATCATTATTGGATGTAATATCAATTAAACCTGATGTATCAGAGAATCCTGACACTTCCACATGATTAGCTAGATGAGATCCTTCATTTAGCTTAACTATCCTGAACTTAGCGTCTGACAGAACAGAATCTTTAAAGATATTCTGCATAGCTAGATCCATTTCATTCTCTAGATTGATTTGGGACGTTACCCTCAGCTTCTCTTTACTTCCTAGTTTGAAATGCTTCTTGATTAGCTTAGTAGTAGTACTAAGGATTAGAGGCTCAGTAGTAGTAAAGAATGTATCGTCAAATAACTCAAACTCACCAATCAGAGCTTTGTAAGATGATCCCGCTGCCATCTTAACAGTCCAAACATCAATGTATTCTTTTGTAACAGATGCAGAGTTGCTAGTAACAACTCCCTCATATTCTCCAGATAGATTTAAAGTACCGTCTAGAATAACTACATAATCCCCAGTACCTACTTTAAAGATTCCACTAGCAGTAGTCCCCGCAGTATAGTTACTTGCATCAAAGACTGAGTTAGATGTTAACTGAGCAGAAGTTCCGAAGCCCATATGAACAAGGGCAGATGCGGCAGAGCTATCTAAGTTATTACCATCTAGTATAGTACTAGGACTAAAGTTAGCATCTTTAGAGAATACGGTAACTGAGCTAATCTCGTAGGGATCAACTAGAACACCGTCATTATAGAATAAGGTCCTAAGCCCTACTTTCTGTAGAACATCAGGTCTATTATGACGTTCAATTACTTCAACTGAGTTTACTTTCATGAGTATAGTTTCTCTTCTCTTTCTAGTTCTTCCTTATACATGCCTAAGAAAATGGCCCTATCTAGTCTCGTAAGACCTTTTACATCAAAGTACGAAAAGCCCAGCCTGTGAACTAGGATATAAGCTTCTTGTAATAAATCATTTAGCTCACGTTGATTTATTACTTCACGGTAAAAAAATCTTCTGTGAGAGGAAGGTCTATAATATTTACCCTTTCACACTCATCACATTCAAACTTTACTTTGGTATCTACCCCATAATCTATATTCATAATCTCTTTAATTAGCTTATGACGATCTTTTGTGGGAAGTTTAGGGATAATCTGAGAGATAATAGGAGAGGATGTAACTCCGTCAATACTTACTACAAATCTCCATAAATTAGACATAACCATGTCTGGAGATTTAAGGTGCTTATCGTCCCTAACCCTAGGCATTCGTATTTCAATGTCCTTTTTAAGCTCTTCTAAATGAATAGTTCTAGGATCAGTCATATCCTCGGGAACATAAGTAGTATTTAACTGAGATAGCATAATATTAAGTTCTGCCTCTGTTTCACAGTACTTACAGGAGGCTGTAGTTGTAAGTTCCTCTCCGTGAGAAGCTTCTCTAATCTTAAGAATTAAATATAATCTATCCATAGAGCATAGATCTTGTGTATCAATACCTTCTACGCACATATCTAATAGTACATCAATAGGGCTAAGATCTGACCTTTTTAAGGATAATATCTTTTTCTCTCCTTCAAAATCAAGAGGTTTAACAGTAACTCTGCCTTGTTTATTTTGGTAGAATTGCCCCCTTGAGGGGAGATCAACCTCCATACCGCATTCAGCAGGTAGGAATTCTAAAATGTTTGCAATAATATCTTCTTGAGAAGTATTAGCTTGTGGAATGTCTTGTTCTTTCATAATATTTGGTCTGTGTACCTAATATAGTACTATTATATTATAGTATGTATATTGAAGTTGGGAAATTAAAATCTAAAATAGTCACCGATAATCCTAAGTTATTGGCTGCTCTATGTGATATATACGCAGTAAAAATAAAAGGAGCGGAATACTCACAGGCTTATAGAAGACGTAGATGGGACGGTAAGAAGCATTTTATTACTGCCGCAGGATACTTTAAGAACGGTTTATTGGAGGATATCCTAAATACGCTTAAGAAGATTGATTGTATCCCTAAGATAAAGTCATATAAGGGATATAACTCTGATTCTAGTACCCCCAAACTTAAAAAGATAAAGGGTTTTAAATATTACGATTATCAGGAAGAACTTATTAAGACTGCCTTAAAGGATAAAAACTGTGTGATTGAATCAGCTACAGCTAGTGGTAAAACTGTAATCATGGCAGGTATTATTAAATCCCTAGGGAATAGGAAAATGCTCATTTTGTTTAGTGAAAAGCAAATCCTAAAACAAACTTATGATTTCTTTGTTGACGAATGCAAATTAAAGAATATTGGTATAAACTATGGGGAAGATTTCCTTTATGGGGATATTATGCTATCTACAGTACAAAGCATAGAAAATATTCTAGATACTCACTTAGAAGAGACTGAACTACTTATGATTGATGAGGTCCATGAGTTTGCTAATGGCGATACTAGGATAGCTGCAATAGAGTCCTTCCCTTCAGCTACTTATAGAATTGGGATGACTGCTACTGTTCCTAAAGATAAGATACCTTATTATAATCTAGTCGGTGCGCTTGGTCCTGTGCGTAAGATTATAACCACACAGGAGTTAGTGGAGAAGGGAACTCTTGTTAAGCCTTTAATTCAACTTATACCCATTGATTATAAGGATCATGTTTACGATGATGATGATCCTTACATAGAAATTTACAAGAAGTATATTATACAGAACAAGTTTAGAAACGGTATAATAAAAACTATTACGGATAAGGCACAAAAGATAAAGACAAACCGTATAGTTATTATTGTTCAAAATATTGAACACGGTAAAACCTTAGCTAAAGCTATTCCTAACTCTAAATATATTAGAGGAAACGATAACATCTCCGAAAGGTATCAAGCTATCAATGATTTCCGATCTGGTAAGTATACTTGTTTAATAGGCACTAAGATCCTACAGACGGGAGTAAACATAAAGGAAATCACACATTTGATTAACGCCAGAGGACTTCAAAGTTACATTGCAACTCTACAGGCATTAGGTCGCGCACTACGCTCTCATGAGTCAAAAACAATGGTTTATATTTATGATTTCATGGACATAAATATCAAATTTTTAGAGAAGCATTCCAAGAAAAGAAAGAGCCATTATAAAAAAGAAGGACATGATATAGAAGTCCTAGAGAAAGTAAATTATGAAGAACAAGATTGAACTAGAGAAGCAGTTAGGTAAGTTTAGAGAAATAGAGACTGAAACATTAAGATCTATATCTAACGATATAAATAATATAACAGAGAACCCTCAGATTACTGAAGATTCTCTGCGAAAGTTAGAAAATATAGTTCGACAGTTAGCAGCTATAAAAGAGACTCATAATTGGAGACTCATAAAGCTTTTAAAGCAAAATCATACTCTAGATTAGTTCTTACTGTGATCGAGTTATAAAGACCCAAAAAGTTTCTCCTAGTAGGAACACAGTAATAGGGAATATCCCATACTTTAAAAACTTACCAAATAATCCCATAGAGTGATCAATGGTTAACACCGTATCATGGAGAGTATTAACAGTTTTATTCATGGTATATGTTGCTTTTTCAAGCTGGACCATGACTTCCTCGCCTCTAGCTAAAGATACTGTATTTTCTTGTACTCTCTCCTCCGTATTTTTCATGTCACTGTCCAAGTCTGTGACTCTTTCTTCCAAATTGGATAGTCTGCCTGAATTGACTGTGATTTTATTTGCATGATCATGTGAGGAATTCCTTAGTTTTTCAACTTCTTGTTTTGTTTCTTGTAGTGACATTATTATTTTATGGAACGATTCTTTAATTAAGTCTCTCTATGGAGATATATCCAGTAACAGTTAAAGCAGTAGTAGTGTGTTGCACCTGAAGTATAAACGAATCAGATGCGGTGCATTCTCTTAAGTAAGCTTCACAAGAGTTGGTTGCGAAATCTTGAGCAGCATCTAGCCTTGCATAACTTCCAGAGATACTTTGGGGTAGGTCAACGTAACCTCCTCCTCCACCAGTATCAACCTGTAATTTACTCTCTAATCCCGCTCTACCATTGGCTGTATTTTCTCCAAGGATGTTATACCCTATTCGATAAAGCCCAGCAGTATTTATATCTACAACACCTGTAACTATAGTAAATGCCACATCTCCTCCACTAACATCTACATTAGTAAAAGCGGTTAGCGTAACCCATGAAGTAGTAGTTGTCTGGTTAGAGGTCTTTCTTGCCATTAATTGACCGTTATTTTTTATATCATTTAATGCAGCTACGGTTTCCCATACTGCTGAGTTATCAAATACGGTTGAAGACGCACTCTCCATTAGTCCTTGGTTAGTAGTTACCAGAGAGCTTAGAGTAGAGTTAGTTGAACTTAGAGTATACTGAGGATGATCATTATCTCCTAGACCCGCTAACTCTCCGTGATCAGAAGACTCCCCAGCAAACGCCGAAAGATTTAAGAGGGCACTAAGATCAACTAGTGATGAAACTCCAGTTCCACCATTACTTAAACCTACAACATCACTCGCTTGGAACTCCTTAAGTTTTATACTAGAAGTTCCAAGAGAGCCTTGATCAATCCCCAAAGGGCTTTGCTCATTTACTGCCATTTAAACTATAATCCTTGTGATTTATTTCCTCTTGCTCTATCATTCGGAGTGATTAAATTTCCGTATGTAACTATTACATCTACAGCGGCAGAGCCAAATACTCTTACCGAGTTAAAAGCTTGTGGAGGTAATACTTGTAGTACACCTTTACCAACTGCTGTCGCTACAATACCCCCTGCACCAGAAGTAGTAGCTCCTGTTGCAGATAGATCTAAATATGATGCGTAAATACCACTAGGGGTAACTGAAACATAGTTAGTACTTGTTCCGGGTTCCGCTAGAGTTGCTTCTAAATATGTACACTCAGTTAATACACCACTCGTATCTCGTAGTTCTACAATTATTGCTGCACCCGCAGCACCAGTTGTAACAGTCTTACTGTATAGTTTACCTGCGTCCATTACTGTAGTTCTCCTTCGATTTCTTCTTCCTCTTCACCTGGAATAACTTCTTCATCTCCACCACCCATTTCCATCTTAAGATCAGAAATAAGCCCTTCAAGTTCAGATAAGTTACCCATAAGATCTTCAGGAGAAATTTCTACTGGTCCACCCGCACCTTGAGGATCTTCTTGTGGCATCTCATCAAACTGTTCTTCTCCTTCAAGTCCTTCCTGACCTTGGGGAATTTCTTGATCTTGTTCTTCTGCGCCAGTATCCCCAGGAAAATCATCAGTGGGCATATCTTGAGGAAGTCCAGGATTTGCATTAGGCACATCCATATCGGTATCAGAAGAATAGTTTCCATCATCCTGAACATCAGCCCCCATTTCGCCTTCTACTTCAGGTTGACCTCCTTCTGCTCCCATTTCAGGAGCTTCTTGTTTCGCTCCGTCTTCAGGAGACATTCCACCACTAGCAGCTTTTTGCATAATTAATTTAAGCATACCACTAATACGATCTAGGTCACCAGCAACTTTATCAAAGTTCATGTAGCGTCCCATACCTTCCGTAATAAGTCCTTTGTACCCAGCGTCTTCGAAGATAGAATGAAGGAAGTTGCTTACATCAATGCTTTCAACCCCTGACTTACCTTTTAGCATCTTAGATACTTCAAGGAGAATACTCTTCTGAACACTTCCCTTAGGAGATAGCTTGGCAAGAGATTCTACAATTACAATCTGCGTTTGAACTAGACTCTTAAATGAGAAATCTTCTTTAAGATTCTGTACTTGGATTCCATACTTATTGGAAAGCATAGAAGCGATTTCTTCTCTTACAGGCTTTTTAAGCTCAAAGATTTGTGAGGAGAACTTTTTAACATCAGCAGTAGCAACCGAAAGATTTCTGAGGGAGAGCATTCTCTCAAACGTCTCTGTGAGTTGCTTCTTAGATGCCATAGCAAAATAAGGAATCTCTTTAATAGATTCAGCGATTAACTCACATAGTCTTTCCTCATCATCTGACTCACTAATAAGATAGCTTGTTAGATTGTTGACTGAAGTGTTATTAGCCCATACAGTAGAGAAGTTCCTCTTGGTTTCAAGAAGCTCCTTCTTAACTAGCTCTTGCTGACAAATAAGGTCGTAAATACTTCCTGTAGTTGCCTCATTAAGAGTGTAGGTAGTGAGACTATTAACATCCTGTAAAGGGAGATTAAATGCCTCGGAAATAGTATAAGAAAGCTTTACAGCGTTACTGATCTCAGGAATGCCTTGGATCTTTGTTTTATTCTCTTTTAAGAATTCAACAAGACCTTCTGAGATCTCCGCAAACCTAGCAAATTCCGTAGTGCCCATGATATCTTCAACAGTAGAAAGTTTTTCAACCTTCTCTTGAAGCTTTACGCATACCTTGTCATACTTGGCTCGTTCTTCCCAAAGATTAAGAATGCCATTAAAGCTACCATTAGCATTTGACATTTCATCATTGTAAAGATTTCCTAGGAAGTGACCAACTGATTCGTTAATCTTGCTTTCAAATTTATTACCTTTGAAAGCATCCTCACACTCACTTATAACAATATTATTAAGGCTAATATCCTCTTTAATACTATAATTTCCGGTAATGATCTTGTCTCCTTCGGTTAAGTAAGACACTTCATTATCCATAGGATCTACGGTAAAGAGAAAAACGTTCTCCCTAATAGATCTGCCCATGCAATCCCCAAGTTTAATTAGGTCTGCAACAATTTTATTACGATTTGAAAATAAGATATCGTACATTAGTTTTCCTCTTGTTTGGTGCGAATTCTAGTAAATGCTCTTCTTAGAACTCGCTTTTTTATGTACGAAATATCTTCATTTATTATATTACGCTCGTACTTACGCAACACTTTAACATTTTCTTCGGTTGAAGTAGGAGTCTGGTTCTCATCAGGTTCCATCTCTCCATCCGTAGGTGCAGCCATTTCAGAGCCCATTGTATCACCACCTGTTTCCAGTCCCGGTGTACCCATGCCTCCTCCAGCTTGTTCGGCAGCTTGAGCAGCTTGTTGTTGCTGCTTCATTGCCTCTTCCTCAGCTTCTTTATCAAGCTGATTCTTTAATTGTTCAATATCACTATCTGTAAGATTGTAATATTCTTTATAGATTGTATCCACAGGAAATAATCCTGTTCCTAATACTGCCTGTACTACCCTAGCCTTAGCCTCATCTACTTCAATTTTACGTTTAGTAAACATGTCTGAAGAATCTGGAAGTTCAATTTTTAAAGCTTCTATAATAAAGTTAGGATATCCTTTTAATTGAAGATGTCTCTTAGCAATCATTTCTAGGCCGATCTCTAAACTATTTTGAATTCTAGTAATAGTACGAGCGAACTTAACATCTAGTTGTGCAAGGTTAGCTTTACGCTCAGGAGATTTATCTTTCTCTACAATAAAGTCCTTAGGAATCTTCATAGCGGCAAGCAGTTTATCTCTAAAGTATCTTACGTCATCAATATCACCAAGATTGTCTGCTCCAGGTAGAGTTTCAATCTTAGTCTTCTGGTTTCCTTTAATGGGTACAAAGAAGTCTTCATCAGCAGCAAGAGGATTATATCTTCCACCAATTTGACCATTATTCTGATCATAGAACTTCTCTTTCTTAAACTTCTCTTTTACTCTCTCAATATATAAGGAAGCTTTAGCTGAGGGAAGTCCAGTTACATCAATATAAAAAACCCTTCTCTCAGGTGCGCGTGCTAATCTATAAATTAACATTGCGTCTTCCATAAGCTTAAGGGACCTATAAACTCTAATCGCAGGGGCAGCTACAGACTTACCGTAAGGATAATAATGAGGGTCTGATGTAGTGATCCTAAAGTGAACTATTTGGTTCTTATCTAACGGTAAATATTTAGCATTACTCATAGATGCAGAGTTCGCACCAAAGGCAGCGTGATTATCTGAAGAATCGGGGATCTCTTGTAGAAAATCAGTTAAGTAACCATATTCATTCTCAACCCTATACATAAATAAAGGATTAAGAATCTTTAATCTCTTAATCCCTTCTTTGGGTCTATTAATATCAATAATGGTTTCAAGGAAATTGTCGCCATACTTTACCGTATTTCTGAAGATATCCCAATACATACGATCAAGCTTAAGTTTATCAAAGAGAGAGTTAATCTCATCAACTACGAATTTGCTATTAGACTTAACTAACCAACGCTTTCCGGTTACATCTTTTTGAGAACAATCATCAGCATAGATATCCCAAGCAGAACTTATCTCAGGATATTCATCCATTGCTTCAAGTTCCTTATAACGCTTTCTTCTACTTACCTCAATCTCAGGTAGAATAGGGTTCTCTTTTCCAGTATTCCTGCCCCAAGTAACTGCTCCGGGTTTAATTACCTGATCGTGAGCTACTGCATCACCAGCTAAAGGATGTAAAGTAGTAGGTCCGGGATTTCCTTGAGTACTTAAATAAGGTTGAGCTTTGGACGCGAAGAACTTGGATAACCATTTACCCATTCTACCATCGGCTCTGAAATAGGATCCTAAACCACCTGAGTTGGGAGCAAACTCAGTTTGACCTTCATTTAATTTATCTTGTTTTTCTATTTCAGAAGCCATTGAATATCCTCTTTATTTACACCTTCCGCAGTAGTGTATCTGTCGTATAAGAGGTGACTATTATCTTCTTTTGGAGAATCACCTAACCCCTGCTCTACAATTCCATTATCATATAAGAATTTCATACCGTAACAGGTAATGGCTAAACTCATAACTAAGTCATCATGTTGACCTTTATCAGCTTCCGCTTTACCTGTATCAGTTACAATAAATGTTTGAAGTTCTTTAGTTGTTCTTTGTGAGTTGACTTTTAGTTTATTAACTCTTAGAAACTCTTCTAGATCTGCTAAAATGCAATCTCTACTTTTCTGTGTAATTTGTACACCGAAGTTATTATCAACGTCCATCATAAGATTCTCATATTCAAGTTCTTCAAATACACGTTCAATCAAAGTATTACCAATAGTATTTCTTTCTATTAACATAGCAGCGAGATTATAATGTAATCCCTCTTCTACTAAGATTTTAGCAAACTCGTTTAGTGGAGTTTTATTTGAATAAAACTCAGCTACTTGTTCGCCATTATAGAGATTAACTACATGAAATGCAGAATAATCTCTATTTCTACCTAAACCTACATCGACACCCATAATATATTCAAAGTGAGTTTCTGGTTCTTTCCAAACTCTCATCTTATTATTATACTTGATAAAGTACTCAGTATTCTCGTTCTCAACAAGATTAATAAGTGTTTCACCGTCAATATAAGTATCACCAGTTCCTAGAAACTCAGCCTCATACTCTTGGTTCCATCTTCTAATACCAATATTCTTTCTGGTAGTAGATTCCCAATCATCAATATAGATAGGTGGAACATTAGCTTCCATGTCTGCATAAAGATCATTATAACCTTCATGTCTACAATACTCAGGATGTTCCCTCCAATTAATATCAATAGCATTAAATAGGTTTCTGTGAGTCTTAGCTTCCATATACATATTATAGTACCAGTTACCCGTACCATTAACAGTAGAAACTACGAATACAGAGCCACCAGTTGAAATAATAGGGTATACAGCAGCCCAAATTTCCTCAATGTTCTCAATGAAAGCAGCTTCATCTATTATTAAGAATGAAGCTGAGATAGAGCGACCTGATGCCTTTCCAGAGGGTTTTGATACAATAGTAGATCCCGTTGTTAGCTTTAGTTCGTGTTTATTACGTTCTGATGATTCTGGTTTTAGAAAACTAGGAAGCTCATCATACATAGTCATAATCCTACTAAGTACAAGAGTAGACTCTTTATCACCAATACTTAAAATGGTTACAGTTTTATGCTTATTAAAGATAACGTAATGTAACGCATAGGCAGCGGAGATTGTGGTAATACCCGCTTGACGGAACTTTCTAATAATATTGAATCTATTTTTTTGAAGATCCCCTATGATAGATTTCTGAAATCCATATAAATCAAAGGGGACGAGGCCGCGTCTAGGATGAACAACTTTAACATAAGTAGAGATGAAATAAACAGGGTCTGATTTGCATTTTTCAAACTCCTTTTTCATCTTTGCTATATTTTTCTTGTCCATATGGGTATAATGTGCTATGAATATATACGCTTTCATTTGCACCCGCTCTAATAAACCCGGAAAAAGTTTCGAAAAATTAGTAAAAAACTTTATTTCATGGGGTATACATGTTAAAATATTGCGTGATAAGAACTCTATTTATGAGGCATATAGTGATGTTTATGCTACTTTAGAATACACTACTAACGATATTGTTATAATGTGTCATGATGATATTGAAATACTTAGTAGTAAAGAACATTTTTTAAATTGTTTAGCAGAAACTTCTAAACCCGAAGTAGGTTTTATTGGCGTGGCTGGAACTACTAGATTAACACAGTCTGGAGTATGGTGGGATAAGGAGAACATAATTAACGGGTTTGGTAGAGGAAGCGTTGCACATACTAATGAACTTCACCCCTCCTGTTATGGACCTACTGGAGAAGTAATTGTAATGGATGGATTGTTCCTAGCTGCGAATGCAAAGACATTAGGCACGATCAACCTTGATAAACCTAAGTATTTTGATGGTGGCTGGGACTTTTATGATATCATGTTTTGTCATAGAATGAGGGAAACTAAGAGAAAAAATATCGTCGTACCTCTATTATTACGACACCACTCAAGAGGCGAACTTGTTGGGAGAGACGGGTGGCACTTCAATAGACAAGCTTTTATTGAGCAGCATTTAAAAGGAAGAATATATGCAATCTAAAATACTAATCAGTCCTGTTTATATTTCTGGCCCCATTACAGGGATAGAGAACGCTAACAAGGAAGATTTTATGAAAATGGAAGAAATGCTCGTAACTATGGGTTATAAGGTTCGTAATCCAAGAAAGCACCCGATTCCTAAGAATCTCCCCAAAGAAGATATTTGGCATGTAATGATGAAGATATCATTAAAGGATATGATATGTTGTAACTCAATGGTTATGTTAAATGGTTGGGAGTTTTCTAGAGGCGCAGGGATTGAGTTTGATCTAGCCAAAGCACTAAAGATGCCTACAACAAATCAGGATCTACAAACGATATGAAACTAAGCTTCAAAACTAAACCCTCCCATAAACAAGATATTTGTGACGTAGCTAAGTGTAAGACGGGTACTGATATCATCTTACGTTACTTTGATATCTACCCAGACAATGTAGTTGATCTATGTCACATGCATTATAAGCAGCACCTAGATGGAATTGAAAATTGGGACACTTACTACAAGAATAAGATTCGTAGACATACTAAAGAGAAGATTTTTGGATATAAATACATGGAAGTTGATGCTAAGGAAGAAACCGAGGATAAATCTGTAAGTATTGGCACAGGAGAAGTACTATATAAGGATGTAGTCATTTCAAGTGCTACAACTTATCCTTCAATCGAAGAGTATACCAAACAGACTGGAAAGAGATTTAGAATGACCAAAGAACAAAAAGGTCGTGGTCTTTCCAGAGACGAAGCATTTGGAGAATCAACCGAGCTTAAATAAAACTATGAAGAAATTATTACTAACAACTCTATTTGTACTAGCAGGATGTAGTGTCGAGCATACTACGTCTGACCCCGATGGTGGAACTCCTCCTCCTGTAGAATCATGTGATTTTGATGAGTCCTTTGTTGGTCATCAAAGCCCTGATACTGCACAGTTTGTTGCCACACTTCCTGTCTTTTCAGAGTATAGCCTGTGCGGGAATAACACCCATACTTATATTTCAGAGACTGTTTTAGAGGTTGATCAAGATCACTACTTGTTTCCTTTGGTATCGTTAGAAGACGTTATGACTGTTAACTTTACAGTTAACACAGTTAAGGATCATACTCCTGTTGTTGATTTCTATACAGTTTATGACGGACTTCCTCCTGTTCAAGTTGGGCATTTTATTGGAACGCTAACTAATCTTACCATACTGGATTGGCCTGTACTCATCCTGGGTGATTTCCAAAATGATTTGATTGTTCGGGTAAGCTCTTATGTAAATGTTCCCTTTGATGCAGTATCATCAGAAGATTACACCCTTAAGTTTTGGTAGAGCAGCAGGTAACGCAAAGATGTAAAGAGTGTGACAAGAGAGTTCCTTTGATCCAGATATTTTACGGAATATGTAGAGATTGTTTAATTAGGCGGGATAAGTGAACAAAGACCAAATTGATGTACTGAATTATTTAAACCTTCCTGTAGCAGATGAAGAACCTAAAGAGGAGATGGTTGGAAGACCCATTGAACGGGATGTAGAAGGGAAAGTTTCAATAGAATACCATAAATTGTCTTGCATTACCAACGAAGAACTGGTAAAATGTATGCGTGTCCATGATGAGGAGTTAGCGGACGAGATCCAAGAGAGATTTAATTACTATTTCAAAGAGTTAGAATGGCTATCTGAAAGATTAGAAGGAAAATAATATGAGTAAAAAAGTAGAAACATGTCCCGTGTGTGGAGTAGGTGAAACTATTTGCCATGCTGATTGGTGTACCATCCAAAGTATTTATGTATTTGGAAAGAAACAGGATAAGGAGACTGAGGCTATCATAGAAGGACTCCTACAGGATAGTATGGACCTGTTCTGGATAGAGAATAGTAACCTTTTTGACAAGTAATTCCTAAACCCCGAAAGACTCCCCGCACCCACAAGACTTAGATGCATTGGGGTTAACGAACTTAAATCCCCTCCCCATCAGACTTTCTTCAAAATCAACTGTAGTATTGTTAAGGTAAAGAAAGCTTTTAGGGTCACACAATACTTCTAGGTCAGCGGGTTCCCATTTCTTAATGGATACTTGATCTAACTCGTTCTTATTATCATCAAAGCCCAAAGTGTAGGAGAATCCCGAACATCCCCCTCCTTTGACCCCTACACGCAAGTAAACCAAGCCTAGATCTTGTTCGGCCACTATGCGTCCCATCTCTACAGCGGCTCTGTCACTAAGTTTAATCATTATAATACCTTCATGTTTATATAGACTTCGGTAGGGTACACACATATGAAAGCTAATAAGAAAGATATAAAAATAGATAAGTTCCTATCTACTATGTTTGGTACTGATCGTACTGCAATAATAGCTATAGGGGATTGTACTACCTGTGATTCTAGGGAGAACTACAAATCATCATTTAGGGAGAAAGAAAGCCTTAATGAGTACCTTATCTCTGGAATGTGCCAATCATGCCAAGACGATTTCTTTAGAAGTGTCTAACTACTATATAATTTTTTTAGAAATTTTTTTTATCTCTGTAGTCGTTCGCAGTTGGATATAGTTGGATATAGTTGGATATAGTTGGATATAGTTGGATATAGTTGGATATAGTTGGATATAGTTAAAAATGGGCTTAATTACTTAACTACGTGTATACAGGTGACCCAAGGACGTATAGGACCCGAACAATTGTCAAATTCTACGGTCAAAATAAATCAATCTTTGGTGCAAGCCTAATTGAATAAGCTTGCACCGTTTGATTGAATTACTTGATCCGATCAATCTCGGCAAGCGCATTATTTAGATGTCGGATAGCCTTTGTGAACGATTGAACTCTAACCGCATCCCGATTTAGAATTTGCGGTGGCAACCTATGGACCTCTAAAGGAATTACGGGAATACAATCAATTGCTTCCCAAAGGAGATTTATCCCTTGAACAATTGATTCTTCGGCACGGGGAATAATAGCTGGCGGGGTGATGTTACGAATTGATTTTTCCATGTGATTAGAGTGAAAGCAGGATATGAGGTAGAATGAGAATCAGCGAAACGAGTAACACAATTGACCAGAAGGCCGATATGAGGTTTTTCTTCATAGGCGCATCATAACCTAACAATTGCTCTCCAATACGTACCTATAAAAAGACTTGGAGTTCTTTTGAGCCTACCCCTTAGGATAACAAGATCTTGTTATATATTTATACGTACCTAGCTATAAAAGGATAACAAGATCTCTTTATCCTCTAATGCGTCCCGAGCTATAAAAGGATAACAAGATCTCTTTATCGGCTTATACGCGGCGGGTAAAAGATTCAATTGGACCTGCTAGGTCCAATTGAATCTTTTTCACCAACCTAATTCAATTAGGCTGTCGCTTCCAAAGCATCTAATGCCTCGGCATCTTTTTGTTCCGTCGCGGCCTTTCGAAGAATTTCGATAGACTTGGTGAGCGGGGTTAAAATGATTTTGACCCCGTAATCGGTTGCAAGTTTCTCAATCTTTGCAACGGTTCCGAGTGAGAACTTCAATTCTTCTGCTTCGGCCGCCGAAAGGAAATAAGAAAGATCTTCAACTTCCAATTCCAACCGTTTAGCTTGAATTTCCAATTCGAGATCGGAAATTTGTTGCGCAGTACTTCTATTTTTGGCACGTGCCATGATTCAATTACCATAGGTAATGAGATTCTATCGAATAGGCTCATGGTCCTATTCTCTTCATAGGTAAATCATAACCTAACAATTGCTCTCCAATACGTACCTATAAAAAGACTTCATATTCTTTTTAGCCCTAACAGAGCCCTAACGAATCGCTACCGATAAGGATAACAAGATCTCTTTATATGTTTATGCAATGTGAGGGTAATAAGATAACAAGGTATTCTTATCCTCTAAGGGCTTGAAACATATAAAAGGATAACAAGGTCTTGTTATCTCGTTAGGAGCTTAGGGGATTGAAGATAACAAGATCTTGATGTCTTGTCATAACTAAAAAGAAAAGATAAGTAAACAAAACATTTCTTTTTTTGTCAACTTTTATTAGCAGGTTTATATGTTTCGCAAGCTCGACATATCTAATTTTACCTAATAAAAGAATCGAATCTAAGGGTAGAAATGATTTGTTTACTTATCTAATGGGTTATCAATCCTTCCACACAACCAATTACCATAAGTCTTTATCTATAAACTAGTTACAGTAAACTACTATGACTTATAGTTTGGGTTATAGTCTGAATAGTATAGTATGGAGTTATACTATAGACTTTATACTACAGTACATACTATAGACTTTATACTACAGTACAGTACATACTATAGTTTGATTTGGTGGGTTAGTTTATACATTCATAACCCAGGAAGTCTTATACTTTTATTCGTTATAGTACAGTGATAAGAATACTAATACTATAACTACCCCCTTTTATTTTATATCCTAGGGGTTGCGGATCGGCAAATCCATACTATTAAAGATAGCTAGGACAATTAGTTAACTTGAAGTTGATCTTGTACTATTTGTACATGTAGATCATGAAAATCCCGAAGTATAGGAAATACTCCAAAGCTGCCGCAGGAGACACCTTTAATAAAGATATCATCATCATCTACCAATATAACTTTATAAGTCATAGGGATAAAGAGATCAATAATAAATACATCACCCTTCTTTAGATCTTTTACTTTCTTAAACATTAAATATCCTCCTTCAAGATATCTGCCATTTGTTGTACGATAATAATTCGCAAACCTCTTGAGTCCACAAATATATCATGATTAGTAATGCCGTATAATGCTTCTCTAGCATTATGTAATGACATATATTCTATTTGCTCGTCTTCATTAAGACGTTCAAACTTTTCAACAATCATATTAAAATATGATGGACCTTGTTCAAGTTTCATTTGTTCAAGTTCTTTCTTAAACATTAAATCCACTCCGAGTTCTGAAGTACATCATCTTTAACATCTACAAGAGCATCAATAATACCTTGTATTTGTCGAGTTGAACTAATTCGAGAACCATACTCTATCAGATTGTTTAAAGCATCCAAAGCTTTTCTGATCTTTAAGTATTCCTTTTGTAAGGAAGTTGGAAGCTTTCCTGCTTGTAAGTACTCATTATCTAATGTGTGAAGATCACATAGCTTGTCTTGAAGCTCTGTTATTGCATTATTAACTACAATAATATTCTTAGAAAGAACACGCTTCTTAGTATAAAGAGACATTAAAACCCCATTGATTGGATGTTTTTCTTCTTCTTAAGTTGATCTGGAGTATGCTCAACTTTAATCCAATGTCCACCCGCATTTTGCGCCTGATAAATATCATACGCATAAATAGATCCCATTTCAGTATAAATACCTTCAATGGTTGCCATTCGAATAAGCCCACGCTTATTATCTTCCATCGTACCGTACCAACCATTTAATAGTTGGATACGAGTTCCTTTCTTAATGTCGTTAGTAAACATTTTGTTTCCTTTGGTAAAAGTGTAGTTGTTAGAGGAGTAGTTCCCTCTTTTGATAGGTACACCTTAACCTATTAATTACCCTCCAATACGCACCTATAACAGGACTTGAGATTCCTTTGATGCCCTAACAGAGCCCTAACGGATCGCTACCTAAAAGGATAACAAGGTCTTGATATAGGCTTATGGGTAACCCTAACAAAGCCCTAACGCCTAATCGGATAACAAGATCTTGATATAGCCTTATAGGGCAAATAAAAGAATAAATAAGATCTTTTAGAAGTTAGTGGTAAGTTGTTATACCCTTTTCTTCTAAAAGTTCTTATTTGTTCTCATTGTTACTAGGAAGAATATTATTAAATATGCCTTCTTATATGTTTAAAGAGGGGTGGTTAACTTCCTATTAGATTTGATATTTATAGGATTTTATGTGATTTTGGAGTTTTTTATGTGATTTTTATTAAAAATAACCTAAGCAAATACAATATACTTGCTTCAAATACTTGTTTAACTTATACTACAGGTTTATACTACAGGTTTACAGTACAGGTTTACAGTACAGGTTTACAGTACAGGTTTATAGTATGAGATCCCACACTACAGGTTTATACTATAGATTGTTTACAGTACAGGTTTACAGTATGGGATCTTATAGTATGGGATCTTATAGTATGGGATCTTATAGTATGGGATCTTATAGTATAGATGTTACAGTCTGGAGTAATAGTATAGTTTGTTTATACTACAGTAAATCACACTATAGTATCTCTCCGCGAAATTAATGGGAGATCTTCTTGTTTGCTGTATTGGTTATTTAGCTTCCACTTGACTAGTTTATAGATGCTACAAAACAGTTGGGACTTTACAGGACTTTCAGTTAGTCCATAATAACTCCAATACATTATTCGTGAATCATACTTATAATGGTAGTGAACTAGCTTTACCAATCTCATTGTTTACTCCTGGCTTTTATAGTTATGGGGTTATAATCTCTACGTCACAATACTTTGGATCAGGATCTTTAGTATAAGCTTTGGATAGTACTATCATCCCATTACCGATTACTAAATTAGTTGATTCAATCTCAATGTCACACTCATACTCTCTTAGTAGTTTATAGATCTTATCTCTACACTCTTCTAAGTCTTCTCTTGTTCCCTCTTCAGAGTTAAAGTTATTCATATTCCAGCCTCGGGGCTTTTAATAGTATCAGGTTCTACCTCTCTATAATACACATTACACTCATCCTCACACTTTTCGCAAAAGTAATAATCATCCCAATCTAGGGTTATTATGGAAGGATCAAACTTTATATCATTCACATCTATCATACCCGTAACTTGTTGAGTTACGTTAGTTGAATCACAGGATCTACATCTATACATTTTTTCAGTTGGGTTAGAGTAATTATACTTACAGGTTTATGTTTATTGGACTCGGAATTTAAAGTTAGTGACACTTAGAGCATAACCGTTACTAACTTTGGAGTGAATCAACAGTTAAACTTTCGATTTGCACCCCGAATCTTAATGTAGTAGTTCATTTAGTTCAATACACTCCTCGCACATAAGTTTATCCCATGTACAAGGAGCGTTGCATATACAACACTTAACCATTTAACAACTCTACGAACTGATCATAAACCTTTTGCTTATTACCTTTCAGCCCGAACTCTTCTTTAATCATAGAGTAACAAGTTCTTCCCCTTGTTAGTCGCATACCTATAAGTTCCAGCTTAAGTCCTTGACGCAAACAAATCATACGATATGAGTTAATCTGTTCGGGCGTATCTAGAACGATTGTCTTATTATTAGTCATTAGTTATATCCTTGTTGTTAGCGTTTAATTACTTCGCATTCTTTGGTTTTAGTGTCAAACTCGATGGTTATATGTTCACCCCATTCAGTAAAGTTATCTTCAAAATACTTTAAATCCTTTTTGGACATGTCTTTATCAAACAAATAATCGGGATCTTTGAATGTTAGTCGTACTTTCATTCCTGACTTAATTACTATCATAATTGAAATCCCCCATCTTCATTGTAACCAAAACCAGGAGATTCGGGACTATAATCAGGAGATTGACTATCCATATAATCTTCTAGTTCCCACATCTGAATCTTCTGTACACATTCTGCACAGTTATCATCTTTATTAACTTCTGCTTCTTTCCCACATTCAACACAATAGATAGGGTTGATTGCAAGAATTCTTTGGATAGCTCCAACATTGATAGAGTTCTCAATGTTTTTAATAAATGCATTAAGATCATTAAGATCATTCTGGTCCATCTCATGTTCATACATGTTATTAATGAACTGTAGGTTAGATGTGAACTCTTCTACAATCTCTTCTAACTTCCTTTGATACTTTTCCATGTTTATACCTTCTTTTGACTTGAGGTTATTTCTGAAACATAAGGCTCAACAATGTAGGCAACAATACCTACTTGACTTGTTAGCTCTAGTAAAGCATCTTCTTCATTCCTATGATAAGATGCCCATTCAATATATCCCGGTCCAACGTTCTCTAAAACATTCCAAAGACCACTCTTTCTTTGCCTAAGACAAAACCTTGGGTTATTCATAACCTTTCTCAAATGCTTCATCCGTTAAATCATCTTCACATGATTCACAGACTAGTTTTTTTACATGCTTAAGACAAGAGTGGATTAAATACCTTTCAGTATCTCCACAAACAGAACATTTCTCTTCTGGCCTATCCATTAGTTCTTCTTCTGTTCAGAGACAAACAAAGCAACAGCTTCGGTTATCAAGTTACTATTTTTGGTAGCCACTACTTGAATCAATGACCACATAAACTTCTCCCTATCTTCACGCTCAATAGTGTAAAGATCCTCTATCCACTTACTATTTTCTTTTTTCATTATTAGAGAAATACTCCTCTTCTAGTTGTTGATTAAGTTCCATACCTTCTTCGGTACGAAGGCAATTTACACAGATCATTATCTTACTTTCCAGCAATAATGCTTTCTTTTTACTATCCTTTGCACAATTAAGGCAAGAATATATAGGAAGTAAGCGTTCTATTTGCATTTCACACACTATTTTACCTCTTTTTATTAAAGATATAATATTGTTTTGGTATAAAACAATATCATTTTACCTCATTTATTATCTAATATGTTACTGTTATTGTTTTTATTATTAGGTTAAAGAGGTGTTACGTTAATTGTTTCGGCATGAGGAGTAACCATATTAATATAGTTATTCATGGCGTGTTCATTATAAAAACTCTTAGTCCAAGGACGCTTACCTTTATCTAGAAAGGTGATAACTACTTTAAACTTATTAAACATGATATATAGTTTCAACTGCGGTAAGAAAAGAAGGATTACAAGTCCATATCGTAGTACCAACTTGTACTTTAATGGTTTTCTTATTAATCTTAGTAATATACCCCTCTTGACGTACATCTTTGTGAATAAATGATACCTTCTGATTCTTATAAAAGCTAAGTTTTGCCCTAGCATCAATAGCATCAGAGGCAGTTCTATATGCATTATAAACACATTTAAGATCTTCTCTGGTTTCAAGACGAGATATATAATCCATTAGTTCTGAGATATTCATATTAGTTTATTTCCTCCATAACTCGCTCGTAAACATAATCACTACAAGTTTCGTTTAGCATGTCTAGTTCGTACATATCTAAGTCCCTATAATCATAATAAGCGGACTCAATATAAGCATCACAATAATCAGGATGATCATTATTATCAATACCCGCAATAACAACATCATCAATTAATTCAAAATCAATTGTTTCCTTTGTTAATGCTGCTGTCTTAGGATCTCTAATCTTAATAAATCCAGACATATAGCCTTTAGTTTCAAAGATATTATCTTCACCATATATACTAGCATAGTGTTTCAGTCTAGTAATGACTTCTTTAATGGTATTACCTTCAAATATAGTAAATACCGAGAGTGTAGAAAGTTGTCGCATTTCTTTAATATCCATCTGTCTCCTTTAGTGAGTTGAGTAAATTTCCGTAATCATAACCGTATTCAGTCGTAAGAATACTTGCCATTTCTAATACATTTTTCTTAATATCTTCGTGCCATGTAGTATTAGTAGCCATATAAATTTCTAGTCCTAGATTTTTAAGTGTAGATATTCCAGGTTCGTAATGACTCCGACTTTTTGTTCCAGCAACACGGCTGAAATCTAGAATACCGAATGCTCAAGTTTCCCAATGACCCATTGTTTCTTCCCATTCTGGTTGGTTATCCCCCGTATTACAGAAGTTAACTAGATTTAAGATTGCTTTTTTATGTTCTACTAACATATTAATTCTCTTTGTTAAGGTTATCTACAATCTCTTGTAGGTCGATAATAATTGAAGTAAGCCCATTAGTCACAATATCTTTCCTATTGGATTCACGGGTAACTTGTAGACCAATAAGTCTACGACTAGATTTAATCAAAATATGATTAAAATCAGTATTTCCTACTAATGCAGGATCAGGCTCAACAGAATCCCAAAGAAAGGTAACACCTTCAATAGCAACCTGTTTATTAATGTTCTCTAGCTGAACTAGAGAGTTAACAGCTTCGTAACGATGGGGCTTATAATTCCCCTTTTCAAAAGAAATGTGTTTGTTAAAGAGATCAATGTTCTTACTGACCTCTGTTAGCTTCTCAATCTGATTCATTAGTTAGCATCCTCCATTAACCACATCCTATCTTCGATAGGAATCTTTTCTATCTCCTGTTCATTAAGTTCCCATCTAATACCAATAGGATTAGGAGCAAGCTCTTTGGGATTAATATAATCCCAATTAACACTTACCCATCCCCTTTTACGGTGAAAAGCATAATCAACTCTTCCTCCATCAATAACAATAAATCGAACTCCGTGCCCTTCTTCTCTTTGAACTTCCATTTGTTTAATGCTCCGGGAACCAAACTGTTTTAGTTGCGCTTAAACAAAGCATACAACTAACACAATCTTTGACTTTGCCATTAGTTTCGGGACATTGAAATCCCTTCTTACCTTCTTCATCAGAAGCATAGATAAGTTTACCGCGACCTTCTTTGTTAGAAGAGAATCGAATGTACCAACGTTCAAGATACTTGTAACGAAGGTTTTTAAGAGCCTTATGAATCACGCCACTATTTCTAGCAGAGTATCCAAAGACAGTCATTTGGGGAAATCTAACCATCATTCTTGCCCAAAAGGCAACATAAGCAATGGAGTAAAAATCTCCTAAGATATGCAATCGAATGACAAAACCTTTAGGATATTTCTCACCCAACTCAATAAGCTGATTAAGGATATCTCCATTAAGTTCTTCACCATGCTTATACCTTTTTGCGAGGTACATGTTATTCCCATAACATTTGGTCCACATCTTACAATCAGATGGGCATGTTTTCCTTTCCTCCAAGGTTAAGGAATACATTGTTTGTCCCTTCCACCTTCCAATCTTAATCTTCTTTCCAGCCTTAGAAAGCTTTTTGTTATTGTTTGCGGGATGCAAAGGATAAGGACGATTAATGATGCTATTCGTAAATACTGTTCTTCCTTCTATAATAGCAGGATGATCTGACTTAACTGTTACCATTTTTAACCCAAAAGGGGTAATTAACTTCCTTAATGTTTAGGAAGTCTCGAATACAATTGCAGGACTGATTCCCACAAACATTACAAACATTACTTCCTTCTTCGGAAGTAAACTCTTCTTCTTTACTCATATAAATAATGGGTAGGGGTAGAGCGATCTTTTGATAGGTACACCTTAACCTATCAATTGCTCTCCAATACGTACCTATAACAGGACTTGAGATTCTTTTGAGGGGGCTCTGTTAGGGCTCTGTTAGGGCTCGTATAACAGGACAAGCGTGTCCTTTTCGGTCCCAAGCCCTAACAGAGCCCTAACAGAAGTTTATTTAACATTCCCCATAAGTAAGTTTAAATGCTTCTTCACGGGTCATTTTTAAAAACTTTTGTCTTTTTGTCATCCGAAATCTCTTTCCTGTGATCCGAGTATAATCTTCAATGGAGTCATAAAGAGCAGGAATAATATCGGTTATCTTAGGAGTAGGGGGAGAGTATTGCCATCCCTCATCATCTTCTAACTCTTCCTCTTCTTCTTCAAGCGTACCGTTTACATATTCCCACTCATAGGAACCTTCTTGGTCTGCTTTTTCTACTGTATATTCAAAGGTTCCTACAGTAAAGGTTTCCCACTCTAAAGAATAAACAGGCAGTTCATGTTCTGAACCTTCTGCGTATCCTGCAATGTGGATTCCTGTAGAGTCCGCACTAAAAGATACTCCGCATTCGGTGTACTTAAATAACTGTTTAGCGATAAATGCTTCTGCATATTTCTCAGTTAGTTTGGTGCGTGAAACGATTTTACCATCCTTTACAGTAACTCCGTCCCCAGCACCTTCTCCTAACCAAAGCTCAACTAAGTGGAGGCAGGAAATAATTTCAGGACCTTCGTAATCAATGTGATGTATTTCTTGTACCATATCCTTCTTTGTATCCAGTTAGAGGTGAAATTTCACAGTCTTGACAAATACTATCTTCATCACACATATCGTATGGTCCTTCAAATACTACACCACAACCAATACAGTTAAGATCAGCCTGTAACCCCATATATGTTTTATCTTCTTTTAAACGTACAGCTTGCATAGTTTCATTAATAATATCATCCAACTCAGTAAGATTATGATGAATCCAATAAGCTTTAGCTGCTACACTTTCTACTTCATCAAACATACTATCATCACAATCATTCTCTACATGTGCTAGAGCGTTATATGCTAGATAAATATTATTAAGAGCTTTCTTAATCATAGTCTCGGCTTCAATAGTAGCAGAGATTATACTTGTTTTACTCATAGTGCAACCTCAAAACGATTACGCATATCCTCAATCTTATCTTCTGGTACACTATGAATACTTTCGTTACCGTGTCGGTTTTCCACAATAATAGAAGTAATATTATAACCATTCTCTTTACCATATTGCATGTACCAAGAGAACTCCCATACTTTAGTATTGGTATTGTCCACTACGATAGTTTCAACTTCATTAGCAATATGCTTCTTGAAGTCTCGCTTACATTGTGCATGGCATTCACCAAGCTTATCCATAGTAAACTCATACTCACCAATTTCATTAATCATGTTATGGTCAGCAGAAACAACCTCAGCATTAAAGTGTTCCCAAAGTTTCATAGAAAATGTAGACTTTCCAGAACCAGGAAGTCCTCGCAGTACGATAATTTGCTTCTCACATTTAAGCATCTTGAAAGTCCTCCATTATACCATCAAAGAGATCATCAAACCATGAATCAAGTTCCGCAGAACATTCCGCACAGTAGTTATTTTTGACGGGAATAAGCTTCCCGCACTCGCATTTATTTATTTCCATTGTAGTTTTAGTCCTAGACTATCGTTTAGAGATTCCTTTTTAGTTATTTTGTAGATGACATAGCTGGAAGTCTTGTGAACAATCGGAACGTCCAAGGAAACATATTGTTGCCAAGTTCCAATCTTAGTTTCACCGTTCAGATTCTTTTTGTCGTTGCGGACTGAAATATAAGCTACACCGTCTTCCTTCAAATAAGCTTGGATATCCCAAAGGACAGAATGCACATCCGTCATAGTGGGAAGAGTATTCAGAACATAGTTGCAAGTGACAATATCATAATGGTTATGGCAAAGAAGAGAATCCACGCCTTCAAAGTAAGGATCATACTTCTCAAAGCCACAGAAATCAGCGTCAAAACCCTTTCCGCAACCGTAATCTAAGCATCGGCGTGGGAACCCCGGCTCACGGGGAAAGAAGCTATTATCTAGCAAATAGCGCATTGGAGCCGATAGCTTCTTGCGGGTCATTGCGGTTTTCTTGCTGTTCTTACGAAGTCTGCTGTAGTCGTTTCTCATGTCTAAATATTTCCGTTATAAACCTCAATCACTACAGCAAGCAACCCAAGGGCAAACGCAGAGATAAAGAATCCAAAGATAAAGGTGGGAAGGTCGAATAAGTATTGATGTCGCATTTTTGTTGGTTTCATTTAAATCTCTAGTTCTAGTATTTTTCCAAGTTCATAAAGCTTCCTTCTAATAGTAGTTGAATGTACATTTAATTTCTTAGATATATATTCAGAGTTAGCTCTACCATTATCAAGAATTGATTTAGGATATTTAAAGATTGTAGCAATAAGTTCTTTATACTCCTCAGGTAAAGTAGCAAGGAATTCAATACTTTCGTATACTTCCATAGATCCACAGGATGAATCAGCAATAGCATTCATAGGAGAAATTGATTCCCCGTCTTCACTACTAGACGAAGCTAATTCAATAGAAGATGAATGTACGATTAATTCATGGGCTCGGATAGCTTTCCTAGGCGTAATATATGCTCTCTTTGTGTTCTGAGTATTCCAAATAGAAGTCTTCATATAAGCAGTAAAATACTCTTCATTCTTAAACTCCTTGAATGTCTTACCAGACTTCTTAGCATATCCGTTTACTGCCCTAACAGCAGACACACAAACATCATTATAACTATCTTCATGAGAAGAAGCAGCGTTATCACCAAAGATCCCTTTAGCAATATAATGGAATAGTTTCCCATACTTCTTCTCAATCTCTCTCCACTCAGACTCAGTTATCATTTCCGTCATAGTTTTAATCTTTATATTTGTCAAACATTGGATCATACTTAAGCCAAAAGTGAAAGAATAATATTATATATAATATTATTAATACACTTTCTATTATAAATTCCATTTTATGAGTTGCTTATTTCTCGTCTTTTTGTTGCATCATGTGAAAGCCATCGTAGTGATCTTGTAGGTCGATATCATCCATGTTTTCAAAATCTACCTGCAAATATCCCTCTAGTGCATCTAGAAGAGCC